>Ga0209273_10000109_pt1 | contig 160413 bp, 182 predicted proteins | sample tdAd471_FD_187126 | JGI IMG/M metagenome (GOLD analysis project Ga0209273, IMG submission 187126) | Marine sediment microbial communities from the Atlantic coast under amendment with organic carbon and nitrate - tdAd47.1 (SPAdes)... | ecosystem: Environmental > Aquatic > Marine > Coastal >... | reverse complement strand
CCGACGATCACCTCAACCTGCCGCAGCTTCGTGACAATTTCCTCTGGCCTGTGTCGCTTGTTTCCCATCTCGAATCCTCCGTTTTCCTAAACATAACGGCGGACCACTTCATTGGGGGAGGATCAGGCTCCACCAACACGATGATGGGCGATACCGCGCCCATGATGGGCCGGGGCGGCAGCGTAGACGCCGCCGCGCTCGCGGCAATGCCAGCGGACGGTGTCTTCAACATGGTCGCGCAATCCTGTTCGGCCTGCCACACCAAGTTCCGTCTCGAAAAGAACTGAGCCATGCGACGGTTCACAAGATTCACCGCGTTCGCCGCCGTATTGGCGGCGGCGGGTGCGGCCTCGCTCCATGCCTGGCCGATCGGCCGCCCGGTGGCGCTCGACACGATTGCGGGCGACGCGACGCGCGGCGCCTATCTTGCGCGCATGTCCGGCTGCATCGCGTGTCACACGGACGCCGAAAGCGGCGGCCCGCCGCTGGCTGGCGGCGTGGAACTGCCGACGGATTTCGGCACGTTCCACGCGCCGAACCTGACCATGGACGCGGAGCATGGCATCGGCGCCTGGTCGATCCAGGATTTCGCCAAGGCGGTTCGACAAGGCATCTCGCCGGAAGGCCGACCCTATTACCCCGCCTTCCCCTATCCGTTCTATTCGCGCTTCTCGGACCAAGACATCGCCGACCTCTGGGCGGCATTTCGGACCGTGCCGGCGGTCGCCGAAGCCTCGCCGGAACAAGAGCTGCAGTTCCCCTACAGCTTCCGGCCGGCGCTAAAGGTCTGGCGGGCAATGTTCCTCGACATGGAGCGCCTGGAGCCGGTGCCAGACAAGAGCGAAGCTTGGAACCGCGGGCGCTACATCGTGCGAGGGCCGGGCCATTGCGGTGCCTGTCACACGCCGCGCAATATGCTTGGAGCACGACAGGCCGAACTTGCCATGCACGGCGCCGATGGCCTGCCGGACGGCGGCAAGTCGCCACCGATCACTGCGGACAGGCTGGAAGCAAACGGCTGGACCGTCAACACACTCGAAGAGGCGACCTCGATCCACTGGCACGGCATCCGCATAGACAATGCGATGGACGGCGTCGCCGGGCTGACGCAGGAGGCGGTGCCGACAGGCGGGACATTCGACTACGACTTCATCGCGCCCGCCGCCGGCACCTACTGGTACCACGCCCACAACAGGAACTGGAACCAGGTGGCGCGCGGGCTGTACGGGCCGCTGATCGTCGAGGAGGAGCAGCCCGCCTTCGACCGCGACCACGACCTGACGCTGGTGATCGACGACTGGCGGCTGGCCAATGACGGCACGCTCGACGTGGCCAGCCTCGGCTCGCTGATGGACTGGAGCCACGGCGACCGGCTCGGCAACTGGCTGACCGTCAACGGCGAGAGCCTGCCGGCCTTTGCGCTGAAGGCGGGCGAGGCCTACCGGCTGCGCCTGATCAACGCGGCGAACGCGCGGGTGCTCGAACTCGATCCGACCCGCTTCGGCGCCAAGGTGATCGCCTATGACGGCCAGCCGCTGCCGGAGCCGGTCACGCTTGACTATTCGCCGTTCCTGCTCGGACCGGCGCAGCGCGCCGACCTGCTGGTGGTGCCGCAGGGCGATTTCGCCCTGGAGGAAATCTCGCGGCGCGATCCGTTCGCCTTCGTATCGTTCAAGGTCAACCCGGGCGACGGCGGCGGAGATACGGCGCTTCCACGCCTCGCGGCCAACGCGATTCCCGAACCGGACCTGGCGAATGCAAAACCGGTTCGTCTGGAGATGACCGGCGGCGCGATGGGCGGTTTCACCGAGATCGTCTACAAGGGGCGCAAGCTCGACGGCGAGGATTTCCGTGACACCGGACAGGTATGGGCTTTCAACGGCGTCGCCAATCTCGACGACGAACCGCTGTTTACCGCCAAGCGCGGCGAGACGGTGGTGATCGAAACGGTCAACGACACGGCCTGGGTACACGCCATGCACACGCACAGCCACCATTTCCGGGTGATCGAGCGCTCGGGCGCGACCGTGGACGACGGCAGGCCGTGGCGCGACACCTTCCTGATCGGACCGCAGCAGACGACGAGGATCGCCTTCGTCGCCGACAATCCGGGCAAATGGCTGTTGCACTGCCACATGCTGGAGCATGCAGCGGCCGGCATGAATACGTGGTTCGAGGTTGGTTAGGAGGACGAATCGTCGGCCTCTGAACGACGGTACCGGCCGCGGGCTTCACCGTCTCGTGAAGCCTGCGGTATGGTTTTTATAACAAGTTCGGGGTATCGATACGATATGCGCAGTTCGCTCACGATACTTGCCTTTTTCGCCTACTTGCTGGCCGCTCTGCCGACAGGCTTCGTCACGGCCAATGCGGCACCGGAGCCGCCTGGCGGCGCGATTTCGGCAAGCGTAGGTCCCGCTGATGATCTACACAGCATTTCTGACGCAATCGCGAAGTGCTGCATGAAGGAGAAACTCGCCAGCGGCTCGACGATGTGCAAGATCGACTGCGCCGCGACCGTGCCAGAGTTCTCTTCCGCCCAAGCGATGCCCAATTCCGATTACGGAGTGCCGCCGCACAGCCCCACGCCGCAATCGAACGCAAATAGCCTTTTCCGTCCCCCGATAGCCGCCTGACTGACAGGAACCGGGAGCCGTCGGCTTCCGCATCGGCAATTCAAACGGGAAAGTACCATGATTTCCAGACGCAATGTCGTGCTGGGCGGGATCGCCGCAGCACTGGCGCCAATCCCTGCAACGGCGCATAACACGGTTTTTGCGCTCGATCCGCGTTTCGAGCCGCAAGTGGTCACCTTCACCGGCTTCGAGCCGGGAACGCTGGTGGTCGATCCGGCAAATCACTTCCTCTACCTCGTCAGCGAGCCACGCGAAGCGCGGCGCTATGGCGTCGGCGTCGGCAGGGCCGGCCTGACATTCAAGGGAACGGCAATGATCGGCCGCAAGGCCGAATGGCCGAGTTGGCGGCCGACCGACAACATGATCCGCCGCAATCCGAAGAAATATGCGCGCTATGCGGGCGGCGTGCCCGGCGGCCCGAGCAATCCGCTCGGGGCGCGAGCGCTGTATCTCTATCGCGACGGGCGCGACACGATGTACCGGATCCACGGAACCAACGAGCCTTCGTCAATCGGGCGCTCCGTCTCCAACGGCTGCATCCGCATGATCAACGATCACGTCATCGACCTCTACGAACGTGTGCCGGTCGGCACGAGCGTCGTGGTGATATGAACCGCGCGCCCAGAAACAACACCATAACTCCTCCGCCGCGCAGGCAGGCGTTGCCACCATTCACCCAATTTCAGGAAAGCCGAACCATGAAACGTATTCTCTCTTCCGCCCTGCTCGCATCGGCGATCGGGCTCAACGCAACCGGAACCGGCCATGCACAGGACGGCATGACCATCACCGTTTACAAGACGCCATGGTGCGGCTGCTGCCATGTCTGGACCGAAGCGGTCCAGAAAGCCGGATACACGGTAAAGGTCCACGACATCGAGGACCTGACCCAGGTCAAGAAACAGGCCGGTGTGAGCGCCGAGCTGGAAGCCTGCCATACCGCAGTGCTCGATACCGGGCGCAAATATGTGCTCGAGGGGCATGTGCCAATCGAGGCGGTGGAAAAGCTGATGAGCGAGCGTCCGGAAATTCGCGGTATCGCCACACCCGGCATGCCGTCGGGATCGCTCGGCATGGGCAACGATCCGAACGCCCGCTACGACGTGCTTGCCTTCACAGGAAACGCGGCCGATCGGCCGACGGTCTTCTACGAGGCGGGCAAACGATGACCGGATGCGCATCGCGAGCCATGTCGCGGCGCCATTTCGTAAGCGGATCGGCGAGCCTCGCGGGGCTTGCCGTGGCGGGCTGCACGACGACGCCGGAACAGCCGTCGCAGGTCGAACTGATGAAGCCGGTCATCAATTCATCCTATCAACTCATGTACGGACCAAAACCTAAGGAGCGGTTTCCTATTCCGGCGGTGGAGTTAGAGAAAGTGCCGGAGCAATTCTGGCGCCGGCAGGTCGACTATCCCACCACAGAGCGGGTCGGTACCGTCATCGTAGATACGTCGCACTTCTTCCTCTACCACGTGCAAGAGAATGGAAAGGCTATGCGCTATGGTGTCGGGCTCGGCCGAGCCGGATTCGAGTGGTCGGGGCGAGCGCAAATCACCTGGAAACAGACGTGGCCGAAATGGACGCCGCCTGCGGAGATGATCGAACGCGAGCCCGAACTGGCCAAATGGAGCGCAGAAAACGGCGGCATGCCGCCCGGCCTGACCAATCCGCTGGGCGCGCGGGCGCTCTACATCTTCCAGGATGGCGTCGACACGCTCTACCGCGTGCACGGTTCGCCGGAATACTGGACAATCGGCAAGGCGGTCTCCAGTGGCTGCGTACGCCTGATGAACCAGGATATCATCGATTTGTACGGGCGGGTGTCCGAGGGGTCCCCGATCATCGTGGCATGAGGACAGAGACATGACGGTCAGACGTTTCGCGATTGTGGCGACAACTATTCTGCCACTACTGGCGGCGCTTGCCTTCTGGCTGGTTCGCAGCTCGCAGTAGACGGAAAGTGCTCTGCTCCGGACCGATGACAAGCAAATCGTCGCCGCTGGCGCGGCGATCTACGCGACCAATTGCGCGTCGTGCCATGGCGCGGGCCTCAAGGGCCAATCCGACTGGCAGTCGCCGGGCGCCGACGGCCTCATGCCGGCGCCCCCGCATGACGAGACAGGGCACACCTGGCACCATCCAGACGAGGTGCTGTTCGCGATCACCAAGCACGGCATCGTCAAGGCCGCCGGTCTGACGGAATACCGATCCGCGATGCCCATCTACGAGGGCGTGTTGTCCGACGAGGAGATCGTTGCGGCGCTGTCATGGATCAAGGCGCAATGGCCCGCCGAAATCCGCGAAAGACATGACCAGATGAACGCCCAGTATCAGGCGCAGAAAAGGGTATCGAACAAATGAGAAGACGCAACTTCCTTGCGGGAGCAGGCACATTAGCCGTAGCGGCCGGGGTCGGCTATGCTTGGTCGGGAGACCGCGGCCCGAAAATCAACGAAATTTCCGGCATGCCACGGCTAACAATGCCGCCGCTGCTAGATACGATCGAAACCGGCAAGCTCGAACTCGTGGCATTGCCGGGAAGAACCGACTTCCTCGGAAAAGAGGTGACGCCGACCATCGGATTCAACCAGCCTTATCTCGGTCCGACCATACGCATGCGAAACGGGCCATTGGCGGCCAATGTGAGAAATGAACTGGATTGGCAGGTTTCGGTGCACTGGCACGGACTGATGGTGCCCGGCGAACACGATGGGGGACCGCATCTGCCAATATCCCCCGGCAAGCAATGGCAACCCGACATGGAAATCCGGCAGGCGCCGGCAACGGCCTTCTATCACACGCATATTCACGAGCGCACAGCGGTCGACGTCTACGCTGGCCTTGCTGGCGCGTTGCAGATCACGGACGGGCGTGATGACGAAAGAGGCCTGCCGTCAAATTATGGCGTCGACGATCTCACGCTGGTTCTCCAGGACAGGCGCTTCGATAGCCAGGGTCGAATGACCTATGACCTGTCCATGATGGATGTCATGCACGGCTTTACCGGCGACACGATGCTGGTCAATGGCCAGGTTGGAGCGGCCGCGGCCGTTCCCAAGGGAGTCGTCCGTCTGCGGTTTGTCAACGGATCAAACGCGCGAATTTATTCCTTGTTCGCCGATGCCGGTCGACCGCTTCATCTCATTGCAACCGATGGCGGATTTCTTCCGGCGCCTGTTGCACTTGAAATACTTCGCCTTGCCCCTGGCGAGCGTGCCGAAGTGCTGGTTGACCTTTCCGATGGACGCCCTGTCACGTTGATGAGTGGTGGCGATCCGAATGAGGGCGCGATTGGCATGGTGGGGCGGGTGCGCGGCATTATCGATCAAATCATGGATCGTTCATTCGTCGTATTGCCGCTTGCGGTGGACGACCGGCTGTCTCCGCGGATCACCGAAATGCCGCGTGACCTCGGCGGGAAATTGCCAAAGCTGAACGGATCGGTCGGAAACACTCGCCGTTTCTCGCTCGATATGGGCATGGGCGGTGGAATGATGGGCACAGGGATGATGGGTGGTCTTGCCATCAACGGTCGTGCATTCGATATGCAACGGATCGATCTCGAAGTCAGGCGCGGCGCTGTCGAACGATGGATAGTCGGAAGTTCCATGTTGGCGCATCCCTTCCACATTCACGGCGCCGTGTTTCAGGTGGTGCGGGAAAACGGCCGGGATCCGAGGCCCGAAAATCGCGGGTGGAAGGACACTGTGCTGGTGGAAAACGAAACCGAACTGCTGGTTCGTTTCAATCACACGGCAAGCCGGGAAACGCCATATATGTACCATTGCCATATCCTCGAACACGAGGATGGCGGCATGATGGGCCAATTCACGGTCGGTTGAGGCGAAGCGAGATGACTAATCGCAAAGATCACTGGGAATCGATGTTTGATCACCTTGGCGAGAGCGATGTATCGTGGTTTCAGCACGATGTTCAGCCCAGCCGGGGATTGATCAAGAAATACATCGGCGTAAAAGACGGGATTACCGACATAGGCGCATGCGCCTCGCGTCTTGTCGATCTTCTTGGCGCGGACGGATTTTCCGATATGGCGCTAGACGACACCTTTTTCGCCGCACTGAATATGACTCGATGTGCGCGCTGATACAGTGGTGCTTGCCGTGACGCGCATCCCTTGCGAATCGTCTGGAATGGGGGCCGGAGGAGGAGCGATAGTCTATGATTGTCTACCTAACTCTTCGGGAGGGGTTCAGGGAGGTATTACCTGATCTGTCTCATCGGCTGTGGGGCGTCTGACCCAGCGCAAGCGCCATGTGGTGCGCCTGATGGTGCGCGCCGACCGTCATGAGGCCGATGAAACCAAGCGCGCGAATCTTCGCCGCGTCTCCGGTCGCGATCAGTTCCGCGCCGTCGGGAATCTCCAATGCATCGAGACGCCATCCTTCGACACCATCCATAGTGGCGGCGTGCGCGCGGGTCATCGTACGGATGGACGCTTCGACCGCCGGATTGTCCGAAGTCACGACGAACTGCGCGCCGCCGTCGATTTCCTCCGTCACGACCTTTGCATGCAAAGTGACATTGTCCATGTCGATGAGGTGCTGGCGCAAGGCTTCTATATTGACGTTTGTCCAGTCGGTTGCCGGTTCGGTTAGGAGCGCGGAGACGACCTCCTGAATGGCCGCGAAAGCTGACTGCCCACCCTCTGTCAATCCTGAGCCTGCCGGTAGCGGCATCTTCATCGCCTCGTAATCCATCCCGACATGCATATTGTCGGACATCTGGCCATGGCCATCCGATGACTGCGCCGTGGCAAATGCGGGTGTCAAAACAAGCGCTGCGGTGAACAGTGCAAAAAATTTCATCTTCGGGTCTCCACTACACCAAATTGCTGCTGAGCAAACTGATGGCACACTTGGTCACCGGTCTGTATGATAGATATCATGTCTCAAATGTTTGCTAGCTTGTTTATAGGATCTGCCATACGCCGGCTTGAAGCCGGCGAATTCCTGTTCCTTGTTGAGGACGAAGTCGCGTCGATTTTTCGGGTGGCGACCGGTTCGGTAGCGCTACGACGAGTTACACCGGATGGCACAGAACTACTGCTTCAAACGGCACGATGCGGTGACGTTCTCGCAGAAGCATCGGCTTATTCCGACCGCTATCATTGCGACGCGCTCGCGCTCGAACCGAGCGAGGTCGAGGTGATCGGAAGATCGGAGTTCCGTCGTGCACTGATCTCCCATCCGGATTTGGCCGAGATTTGGGCAGAGCGTCTCGCTCACGCCGTACAGGGCGCACGCATGCGCGCAGAACTGCGAACATTGCGAACCGTTGCCGAACGACTTGATGGTTGGCTGTCGGCAAATCGCGAAATACCACCCAAGGGTAATTGGCAGGATCTTGCAGAGCGACCAGAAAAAGAAACTCACTGCGCCAAGAGGGCTCTCCGGGAAACTCAGTGGAGCGCCCTGTGCAGCGCCGATAGAACCTGTTCGATCTCCTCCGATGTCGTGCCGCGACCGAGACTGAACCGAATGGCGCCCATTCCGATTTCAGGTCTGACGTCCATGGCTTCTAGGACAGGATCAGCACGGGCGATCTTCAGCATCGCACGGTGCAGCCGGGTAAACTCATTCCACAATGCAGCCCGTGCCTGCAGCATCGCGCCGATCACTGTCCCAAGCATGGCATGGCCTTCGATGAGTTCGCGAATGCGGGCCTCGAAACGCCCCCGGCTCACCTCGCCAACCTTGAGCCCGTAACCGCGCAGAATTCCGCGGATGCTGAGCTCAACATCGAGCAGCTTGGCCTGCAACAGCTTGCGGCCGACCAGAAGGGCTCGCACTGCCTGGGCGTCCGCGGACTTGGCATGCACGGGTCGGTACCAGCCCATGCGCAGCAGCTGCGCGATACCGCGAGCATCCTTGCGGTCTGTCTTCACGGTCATCGCCGACAGCGCCGCCTTCACATGCCGCGTTTCCAGCAACACCACGTCAAGGCCAGCGTCGACCAGGCCCTCGCGCAACCACTGAGACAGGGGTCCCGCCTCAAGGCCGACCCGAATTATCGGCAGCCCAAGATCGGCAAAATACTGCAACAGCGCCTCTGGCTCGCTCGCCACCTTTGTCTCGCGCACGATCTTGCCCGATGAATCCACCACGCAAACGCTGCTCTGTTCCAGCGACACATCAATTCCTGCATAATAGTCCATGGTTGTCCCTCGCTTGATGCTTGGGGCCGACAATCGGACCCCGTTTCAACATCATCACTCTGAGGGACAGCCACCTTCATGGCTACCAGAGGAGCGCCGGCCCATTACGGCATCTAGATGCCGGATCATGCTGAAAGCCACCCTTCCAGCCTGACCGCGTCGGGTAGTCCGCCCGCATGCACCAGCTTGCCGTCGACGGATATCCCGGGCGTGGACATCACCCCGGCCATGGCAATGGATTTCGGATCGGTGACCTTTTCGACCACAACATCGATGCCGAGGCGTGCCGCGGCGTCTTTAACCATGGCTTCGGTGGTCTCGCAGCGCTTGCAGCCGGGACCGTAGACCTTGACGGATTTCATTGCGTATTTCCTTTCACAATAGTGCGTTGAATAGGAAGCCGGTGGCGAGGATGCCAAGACTGACCACTGCAATGAATATAGCGATTAGACGAAGCGTCAGCACTTGCTTCAGAATGATCATCTCGGGGAGGCTTAGCGCGATGACCGACATCATGAACGCCAGCGTTGTGCCCAATGCCGCACCCTTGCCAAGCAGCGCCTCGACGATCGGTATGACACCGGCGGCATTCGTGTACATCGGCACACCCACAACGACAGCGGCCGGCACCGACCACCAGGCTTCGCCGCCCATGATCCTGAGCATCACCGTTTCGGGCACATACCCGTGGATCGCTGCACCGATGCCGATGCCCACCAGTACCCAGATCCAGACCTTTCCCACGATCTCGCGCACCTGCTCGACGCCGATCTTCAACCGGCCCACCAGCGTCAGTCGCTCCTCGGGCATGTCCCCCACGGGGCCTGCATTCAGCTCGCGTACCCAGTCTTGCAGATACCGCTCGAGCCCCAAACGACCCAATACGAGCCCAGCCACCGTGGAGATGGTGAAGCCGAAGACTAGGTAAATAGTGGCAATTTGCCACCCCACCAGCCCGTAGAGCAAACCGAGACCGACCGGCCCCACCATCGGCCCCGCAATAAGGAAGGAAAAGGTGACGCCAAGCGGGATCCCCGCGGAGACGAAACCGATGAAGAGCGGCACCGAGGAACACGAACAGAACGGAGTCAGCACGCCAAGGGCCGCCGCGAGCGGATAGCCGAGGATCTCGCGCTTGCCCGCGAGGATGGCTCGGGTTTTCTCTGGGCTGAACCAGCTGCGCAGCACACCAGTCACGAAAACGATACCGGTAAGCAGCAGCAACACTTTGGGAACGTCATAGACGAAAAAAGCGATGGCCTCGCCAGTATGACTGTCACGCGCGACCGGCAACAATGATGTCACCGATTCGGAAAACGGGATCAACTGACTGTAGACCAGCCACCATACGACCGCAGCTGCCGAAATCCCCGCGTACCAAAGCCAGTCCGACGGGTTGTGACGGGGAGCGGCATCTTGTGCTTCGATGGTCATGCGACCGTCCTTTCAGATTTGCGTTCCGCGGCCAGTACCGCGTCGATCACTGCGGTCAGCTCCGGCGAGAGACCCGGATTCCAGCGGTAGCGAACCCATTGCGCGTCGCGCCTGTCGATGACGAGCCCGGCGCCCTTGAGGATCTTCATGTGCCGCGACATGCGCGACTGGGTCGCGCCGAGCTTTTCCATCAGCTCGCAAACGCAATGTTCGCCGCCATCGTAGAGGATAGCCATCGCAGCGAGCCTTGTCGGCTCGGCCAGTGCGGCCAGAACTTTTACGGACTTGATCATGCCTTGCTCCACAATCCTGCTTATGCGCAAAAGCGCATATGGTTCTCCGGTAGGCATTGATCAAGATCAACAGGTTTCATGATTCAATGCGCTTTAAGTGTCTCGATGACGCACGGCTTGCAAAGGACATGGAATCCTCGGTGTATTTTAGCTACGGTGTGTTGGGAGACATGGAGGAGCATCATTGAGCGGTCCGGCGCCTCTCAAGGCAGCCTGCGGGCGCGTGTCCCGTCGATCGGTGATGCGATTGGCAGGAGGTGTATTTCTTGCGCTGTCATCCGGGAAAGCGCTCGCCCAATCTGACACGATCCGCTTCGGGCTAACTCCGGTCTTCCTCACCAACGATCTCGAGCTGCTCGACGCCCTTCAAACCTATCTCGAGGGCGAGACGGGCTACAAAATCGAACTGATAACGCGGCGTACCTACCAGGAGGTCACCGCTCTCCTCGTATCCGGCCAACTGGATGCCGCCTGGATTTGCGGCTATCCCTTCGTCCGGTACCGCGACGACTTGGAACTGGTTGCGGTTCCGCAATGGAACGGAGAGCCTTTTTATCAATCCTACCTGATCGTCTCGGCGGACCGGCAGGCATCCTCGTTGGAGGATCTTACCGGTGATATTCACGCCTTCTCCGATCCGGACTCCAATTCCGGATACCTCGTGACGCGCACGCTCCTTTTTGAACGCGGGCTCGATCCGGAAACATTTTCCCGCAAGACGATGTTCACCTATGGTCATCGCAACGTTATCCGTGCGGTGGCATCCGGGCTCGCCCAGTCGGGCAGCGTCGACGGCTATGTTTGGGAGGTCATGCGCGAGATCGAGCCGGACCTTGTCCAGCGGACAAGGCCACTTCGCAAATCCGAATGGCTCGGCTTTCCGCCGGTGGCGACCAGCAAGGCTCTTTCGCATTCGCCTCGCATCGAAGCATTGACCAGGGCTCTTCTCTTGATGGCCGAGAAACCGGAAGGCCAGCGGGTCCTCGGGATGCTGAGGCTGACCGGATTCGGAGCGTACGATCCCACCATATTCGACGGAATCGCAGCCAAGGTCGCGATGCTAAGGGGCGTTTTATGAGCCTCTTCCCGCGCCTGCGCCGGTTGCCTTTGACCGTTCGTGTGCCGGCAATCGTGGCCGTTCTGATGGTGGCAATCTCCGCCGTGATCTCCGAACGGGTCCTGGACCGGCTCTCGGCGACGCAGGAAATCTATCTGCAGGGACTGGCGTCTGCCTATCTGGACGGCGTCGTTGCCGCAATCACACCGTCGGTGTTGCGTGAGGACAGCTGGGAAGTCTTCGACGGGATCGAGCGGATGAAGCCGACCGCGGACGACATTCTGCCTATCGAGACCGTCGTTACCGGGGAAAATCGAATCGTTCTCGCCTCCAGCAATCCGCTGGCGCGAGAAACGCTGCGGCCGCTCGACACGGAATTCATTGCGAACTTCAACGGTGCCGATGTCACGATCGACCCTGATACGCGCAGCGGCTACATCCGCCGCGACATCACCTATCAGGACACTCCCATCGGAGCGGTCTACGCGGTCTTTGACGTCACATCCCTGCTTGAAGAACGTCGCCAGATACTCGCAACGCTGCTGGCGACAAACGCGCTGATTACGGCTTTTCTCGGCCTTATCGGATTTATCACCGTGCGGCGGATGATCCGCCCGATGCAGGTGCTGGAAACGCATATGGTCGAAGCGGCCGGCGGATCTGCGACATTGATCGCCGAAAGCGAGTTTCCCGCCACCAACAATGAAGCGGCAAATGTGTACCGCGCATACAATGCGCTCGTGAACTCCGAGACCGAACGACAGGCGCTCGCAAGCCAGTTGGCGGAAGAGGAGAAGCTGGCAAGCCTGGGCCGGCTCGCGTCAGGCATGGCCCACGAGATCAACAATCCGCTCGGCGGCCTCATGAATGCCGTCGATACGTTGCGCCTCCATGGCGAGAGACGCAGCGTGCGCGAAACCTCCATCGAACTGATCCAGCGCGGCCTTCACGGCATCCGCGAGGTCGTGGAAGCGGCGCTGGCGACATACAGGCCGGAACGCTTGTCGCGGCCGTTGGAGGAATCGGATTTCGCCGATCTGAGGCTTCTGGTACGGCCAGAATTGCGCCGTCGGCAGCAACGGCTCGACTACCGGATGGAGGGGACGCTCGCCGGCGAGCAGGAATGGCCGGCCGGACCGATCCGTCAGGCGGTGCTGAATCTACTGCTGAACGCAGCCGCGGCGACGCCGGATGGCGGCCGTATCTCACTGTACATCATCGCGACACGAAGCGCGCTCGAAATCACCATTTCGGACCAGGGCAGCGGCCTGCCCGATACCGCGAAAGCGATCCTTCAGCATGACAGCAAAACCGTTCCGAAGGAGGGGCAAGGACTCGGCCTTTGGATCGTGCGCGAAATCGCCAACGATCTCGGGGCGGTTATAGCTATCTTTGGCGGACCGAACGAGGATTTGGCGATACGCCTGTCCATACCACGCAGGAAGAACGAGGTAAGCGATGCGGCCTGACAGCTTGAACATAGGACTGATCGAAGACGATCCAGTTATGGGCGGATCGCTCGTGCAAAGGCTCGAACTGGAAGGATGCGCTGTTCGTTGGTGGCAAACGGGGCAAGAAGCTCTGCAAGCCAACGGCAAGCTGTTTGGGGACCTGGATCTGGTCCTGTGTGACATTAGGCTTTCCGACATGGACGGCGAAGAAGTTTATCGCAGCCTGATGAGAGAGAAGGCCGTTCCGCCGTTCATTTTCATCACTGGCTATGGCGAAATAGACCAGGCGGTACGCCTGATGCGCCTTGGCGCGGCGGATTATGTCACCAAGCCTTTTCGTTTCGAGGACTTTCTCTCACGTGTCCGAGACCATGCACGAAACCATTCGCCGACACAGCGCAATGAAACCGCCCTTGGCGTTTCGCCAGCAATGCAAGAACTTGAAGCCATGCTGCAACGGTATTCGAACACGGACCTTCCTGTTCTGATCACAGGCGAAACAGGCGTCGGCAAGGAAGTAACCTCCCGTCTTCTCCATAAAAGATCGGCGTTCGCGATCGGGCCTTTCATGGCCGTCAATTGCGCTGCAATCCCAGGGGAATTGTTGGAAAGCGAGATATTCGGTCACGAACGCGGTGCGTTTACCGGCGCAGAAAAGCAGCACCTTGGCTATGCGGAACGGACAAAACGGGGCACCCTCTTTCTGGACGAGATCGGCGATATGCCGCTTGCGCTTCAGGCGAAGATACTCCGGCTCGTCGAGGAGCGGAATTTTTTCCGGGTGGGCGGCGAGGAGCCCATTCCCTTTGAGGGGCGCATCGTCGCCGCCACGCACCGTGACCTGCTTTCTGAAAGCGGGAAGGGATCGTTTCGGGAAGACCTCTATTATCGGCTTGCAGTCCTGCCGCTCCATATACCGCCACTACGGAAAAGGCCCGAAGATATCCTGAGTTTCATGAAACTGTTTCTCGATGAGGCGTCGGAACGGCAAAATCGCAATTTCAAGGGCTATTCGAGCCTTACCGAGGAGCTTGCCATGGACCACCCCTGGCGTGGCAATGTCAGGGAATTGCGCAACCGGGTGGAGCGAGCCGTAGCCGTCGGGAGCCAGGAATGGATTCTGCCGCAGGACATGTTTCCAGATCGCGCCAGTGGAGACTATCTCGACGCCGGCTTCGAGCCCCTGTCCGGAATCCGGGACGATGCCGAACGCCGTCACATTGAACGGGCATTGTCCGTGACCGATCGCCAGATTGCGGAGACCGCGCGCATGCTCGGAGTTTCGAGAACGACGCTTTGGGAAAAGATGACCCACCTCGGGATCCAGGCGAAACGTTCGGAAAACTGAACCTTCGGCACTGCAGCATGTTCGGAAATCCGAACGAATGACGCGCTCCGCGCCGCACGTAGGGTGATTTACCTAATGATTTCAATAAGCCGATAAATTGGCATGAGTCTTGCTTTCGAGATATTGCGAACAACCAATCGGGAGGAGCGCATGTCTCGTTGCACCAAGATGGTCGATATTGGCCGTCGCCAGTTTCTAAGAGGGGGCGCGGTTGCCGCGGCCGGAGCAGCAACCGCAACCGTTTTGCCGGCCGAACAGGCCAAGGCGGCGCCCGCGCTTGCAATTATTGACTATCCGTCGAGCAAGCTCGGCAATATCGCCGATCTCGAAGTCAACGAACCCGTCGACATTTCTTATCCGGATGTGGACAGTCCGGGAATATTGCTCAAGGTCGGTCAGCCTGTCGAAGGCGGTGTAGGGCCGGATGGAGACATCGTCGCCTATTCGGTGCTGTGCCCCCACAAGGGCTGGTACATGTCGTACCGGGCCGACGACAAGACACTCAATTGCCCCGGCCACTTCTCACGCTTCGACTGCGAAGCAGGTGGCCAGCAGATCTGGGGTCATGCGACGCAGAATGTCCCTCAGTTCACGCTGACCGTGGACGACAAGGGCGATATTTATGCCGAAGGCGCAAGCGACCTGATTTTCGGTCGACCGTCCAACGTGCTGTAACGGGAGGAACAAGAAAATGGCTTATAAACGACAAATCGACCGCCTTCCAATCCCGCCAAAGGATGCGACGGTTCACAATGTAAGCTGCCATTACTGCATCGTCGGTTGCGGTTACAAGGCATACACTTGGCCGCGCAACAAGCAGGGAACGCTGACAGACAACGCTTTCGGTATCGATCTCAGCGAACAACAGGCCGCTGACGGCACTTGGATGGCGCCGTCCATGTACAATGTGGTCCGACAGGGCGGCAAGGATGTGCATCTGGCTGTGGTTCCGGACCACGACTGTGTGGTGAACTCCGGATTGGGCTCCATCCGCGGCGCGCGCATGGCCGAGAACCGGCCATCTTATGTCACAAGCACCCAACAGCAACGCCTTAGTGATCCGATGATGTGGCGCAACGGCGTCTGGCAGCCGACATCCTGGGACGATGCCCTTGATCTGGTAGCGCGCGTCACCGCGAAGGTGGTTACTGAAGGATCGGAAGATGACCTCGTCGTGTCGATGTTCGACCACGGCGGCTCTGCGGGCGGTTATGAGAATACCTGGGGGACCGGGAAGCTCTATTTCGAGAGCATGAAGGTCAAGAACTGCCGCATCCACAACCGGCCTGGTTACAACTCAGAAGTCCATTCCTCCCGTGACATGGGCGTCGATGAGCTGAACTATGCCTACAAGGACTATCAGGTCACCGACACGATCTTCATGATCGGAGCGAACTCGCTCGAAACGCAGACCAACCTGTTCCTGAATCACATGGTGCCAGGATTGCGGAACGGCGCCAGGATGATCGTCGTCGATCCACGCCGGACGGTGACAGTCAATGCCGCCGAGGAAGTGGCGGGCAAGGAAAATGTTCTGCATCTGGCGATCAACGAAGGTTCGGACATGGCTCTCTTCAACGCCATCCTGACCCATATCGTTGACAATGGCTGGATCGACAACGACTTCATCGCCAATTCGACCTTCCAGGAAGGTGAAGCCGTGGCCCAGGACAGCGCGCACCCGGCGGGTCTTGGTAGCCTCGAATACGCGATGCAGGATTGCCGCACCTCGCTGGAAGAGGGGGCCGAGATCTGCGGTATCGCCGCGGAAGACATCGCCACGGCCGCCGAATGGATTGCCAAACCCAAGGATGATGGCGCGCGCCGCAAATGCGTGACCTGCTACGAAAAAGGCATCATCTGGGGCAATGACAACTACCGCACCATCGGCGCACTGGTGAACATTGCGCTTGCGACCGGCAATATCGGCCGTGAAGGCGGTGGCGTCTGCCGTCTCGGAGGTCACCAGGAGGGTTACTACCGTCCGTCCGATGCCCATGTCGGGCGTCCGGCCGAATATGTCGATCAGTTCCTTATCAGCGGAAACGGCAAGATCCATCACATCTGGGCCTGCGACCACTACAAGACCACCCTGAACGCTGCTCAGTTCAAGCGTGTCCACAAGAGGCGCTCGGACATAGTCAAGGATGCCATGGATGCGGCGGCTGGCGGTACCCGCGAGCAATTGGTCGATGCAATTGTCTCGGCAGTCAATGCCGGCGGACTCTTCGTGGTGGACATGGACATCATCCACAGCCAGATCGGCCAGAACGCTCATGTGATTCTGCCGGCCTGCGAGTCGAACGAGATGAACCTGACTTCCATGAACGGTGAGCGGCGCCTGCGCCTTTCTGAAAAGTACATGGATCCCTATGGCAACTCGAAACCGGATTGCCTGATCGCAGCAGGCATTGCCCAGAACATGGAGCGCGTGCTTCGTGAAATGGGTAATGATGCCTATGCAGACCAGTTCAAGGGTTACGACTGGGAGACCGAGGAAGACGCCTTCATGGACGGCTACAATAAGGGTAATCCTGAAGTCACCTATGAACGTCTGCGTTCCATGGGCAACAACGGTGTCCAGGAGCCGGTCACCGGATTTGCCGACGGCAAACTGGTGGGGACCGAGCGTCTCTACACAGATGGCAACTTCACCCGGCATGGCCGGGAGGACAAGAAGGCCTTGTTCTGTGCTGCAGGTTGGCGTGGCTGGCAGGCTCCGGGCAAAGCCCGCGAACAAGCCAATCACAAGTTCTGGATCAACAACGTTCGTGCCAATATCTTCTGGCAAAACCAGTTCCTCGATCAGGACAACGACTTCATCCAGGACCGCTTCCCCTATCCGTTCATCGAGATGAATGCGGAGGACATGGCGGAACTGGGCGTGGAAGCCGGCGATCTTATCGAGATCAGCAACGAAAACGGCGCGACCCAGGGAATGGCGTATCCGACTGACACCGCAAAACGCGGGCATGTCGCGATGGTGTTCGGCTCTCCGGCCGGTAGCCAGGGCAACGTTGTCAATCCTGGCGTGAACGAATTGGTGCTTCCGGACTACAAACACACTTGGGGCAACATTCGCAAGATCGCGAATGCTACGCCAAGAGTGAGCGCCGTCTCCTTCAAGTCGAAAGAATACAAGTCGGCCTGATCCTCCCGAATGGCCCGCCGCCAATGTCGCGGCGGGCCCCTTGTTTTGTGGGGCGAGTTCCATGCAGCCAGAAATCATACCTGACGAACGGATCGCGGAATTCTGTTGTTCCGGCATGCCTGGAGATGTTCTTCCCGTCGATATTGCCGGCGCAAAAGCGATCGCCGCTGCCGTTCCCGTCAATGAAGTCGAGCGCCTTCCGCTGATCGAGGCTTCTGGACGGATCTCCGCGTCCGACATTGCCTCCGCGATCAGCCTGCCGCTCTTCGACAATTCGGCCATGGATGGCTATGCCGTGCGGACAAGGGATTTCACGGAATCCGGTCCTTGGCGTTTTTTCGTATCGGGAAGGATACCCGCGGGAGACGGTTCCGGCAGGCGGTTCCCGCCCGCAAGCGCGGTACGAATCTTCACCGGCGCTCCGCTGCCGGCAGGTTTCGACGCTGTCGTCATGCAGGAGAACTGCCAACGGTCTGACGATACCGTGACCTTTGCCGCCAAGCCGACGAGTGGACAGAACAATCGTCGGGGCGGCGAAGATGTGTCTGCCGGATCAACCACCGTTGCAGCCGGTTCGCTGTTGACGCCCGGCCGTATTGCATTGCTCGCGGCGACAGGTGTAGGCGACGTCGAGGCCTGGCGGAGGATGCGTGTTGCCCTGATTTCAACAGGCAGCGAACTGCGCGAACCGGGCCGCAAGCTCGGCCCCGGACAGATCTACAACTCGAACCGCTATTTCCTGCGCAGCGCGCTCGCTTATCCTTGGGCGGAAATCGCGGATTACGGTATCGTCGGCGACGATCCGGAAACGATCCGCGCGGTGGTTCGCGACGCGGCGAGAGTATGCGATGTCGTCATCACGACCGGTGGAGTGTCCGTCGGCGAGGAAGACCACATGATGGATGTCCTGCGGCGCGAAAACGCGGAACTCGAGGTTTTGAAGGTCTCGATGCGGCCGGGCAAGCCGGTGACGGTCGGCACGATTGGCAACGCGCTGTTCTTCGGCCTACCCGGCAATCCTTACGCCGCAGCGGTAACGTTTTCCCGCATCGCGCTTCCGGCGATCAAAGCGACAGCGGGCTTGAGCGATGTTGCGACATCGTGGATGCCAGCCGTCTCCGGCTTCAGCTATCGCCGGAAACCGGGTCGCACGGAATATGTTCCGGTTACATGGGCCAGGCGGGACACGGACGGCAAACCGGTTGTGGAAATGCTCGGCCGCGGGTCCTCCGCAAGCCTCAATCCGATGGCTTCGGCCAGGGCGACCGCAGTGCTTCCTCCGGATATGGCGAGCATCGAACCGGGTATGCCGCTGCGTATCGAGCCCTTCTGCGAATGAACGGCATCGTCGACGGCATCTGCGCGCGTCGATCGGTATCGCCGAAGCGCTTGATCGAGCCAGGCCCGTCGCTCGTCGAACTGCACGAGATGGCAAGGGCTACTGCCGCGGCGCCCGATCACGGCCGATTGGGCCCCGCGCGGCTGGTCCATATCCAGAATGAGCGGCGGGACGCTCTGGCTGACGTTTTCGCCGCCGCCGCGCTCGAAGCGGAACCGAAGAGCGACACCGCCCGGATCGAGGACGCCAGACAGCGCTCCCGAAACGGGGCGTGTCTGATCGCTGTGATCGCAACCATCACCGAGGACGATCCACGCGTTCCGCCGCACGAGCAATGGATCTCCGTCGGCGCGGCGATCCAGAACGTGCTGCTTACCGCAGAATCCTTTGGCTACCGCGCAAAAATCGTTAGCGGAGCGCGAGTAACGAGCGAGGCGATGCGCTCGGCATTTGCGCTGAAGCAGTCCGAGCATCTTGTCGGATTCATTGCAGTCGGCAGTTACGACGGGGAACCGAAAGAATTGCCGCGCCGGCCGGTCGACGAGGTTCTTTTGGAGTGGGCCGAGTAGAGAAGGTCATCGCGGTGCCTTCTGAAGGATGTCCTCTTTGAGCAGGAGCGGAAAACCAACAACAGCCGGCGCGATGGCCGCTACGGATAGAAAGCCGGCCCATCCTTGCCTAAGCGTCCACGGCATGACCGGTTCCGCGAAAGCCTTTCGGTACCGCTTGAATGACCCGACGCTTGTCCGCGCCAGTTTGATTTCCGAATGATCATAAGTTTGTTCCGGGCCCGCTTCAGCATTCGGGAAATTGTCGACGCGTCGCATTAGATCGTTCGGCACTTTGGATCGCACCCGGCGTGGCGTGCCTTGTGCTTTTCGCCTTGCTATTGACCCGTATCGACAGCGATTTCGCTAGCCGCGCCTACGCGGCCTATGGCATACGGCCTGGCCGGATTTGATCGTCGGCCTGGGGATCGTCGCCATGAATGCAGATGCGGCGCGCGATGTATGGCAAGCAGCGCGCCAAGAGCATCTTGCGGCACGGGCTTGAACGAATGAGATCCGCGGGCATTACCCCTCCGCCAAGATGTGGCAAGGCATCGGTAACGGGGCTGTTGAAGCGGCTCCGGACCGCGGATCTGTAGTCAGTAGTTATGCTCCACCGGAAGCCCGGCCGCTCGCCACTCGGGTAGACCGTCCTCAAGGCGCCGTACCGTGAAGCCGCGGGCGCGCAGGGCGGCAACGGCCTCAAAAGACAGCACACACCACGGACCGCGGCAATAGGCGACGATCTCGTGATCCTGATCGAGTTCGGTCAGTCGTTCCTCCAGTTCGCTTAGTGGAATGTTGATGGCGCCGGGAACGTGTCCGACCGCGAATTCGTCTGGCGGGCGGACATCGAGCACGGTGATCAGATCATCGCGCGTTCTTTGGAGAAGTTCTTCGCGCGATACCGGTTCCATGCTGTCACGGTCATCGAAATAGGTCCGCCTGATGCGGTCGACCTCGGCGAGATTGCGCTCCGCGATGCCGGAAAGTGCTGCGATCAGCCCGAGCACACCTTCATCGGCGAGCCGGTAGAGCACGAACTTGCCGTCCCGGCGCGAAGCGACCAGTCCGGCGCGTCTCAATTGCTGCAAATGCTGCGAGGCATTGGCGATCGACAGGCCGACGCGCTCGGCCAGCGCGTCCACGCCGCGTTCACCCTGGGCCAGATGTTCTAGGATTTCCAAGCGATGCTGCGAGCCGAGCGCGCGGGCGATGGAAGCGAACTCGGCATAAAGCGCCTGTTTTGGACCGATTGACATTTCCAGAAGCCTGATATTTTATCATTCAAGCGATTGATTGAATGTAATCGACCCAAACGGAGTTGGCAAGTCCCTCTCACATCCGGCAAACGGCATCCAATGACTGACCTTATTCTGACAAACGAACCGCTGATCCGGATGTCCTTTTTTCTTGGAATCCTGCTCGTTATGGCACTTTGGGAAGTTGCGGCGCCCCGCCGCCGACAGGAAATCCCGCGCCTTCTGCGCTGGAGCAGCAATCTCGGCGTTGTCGTCGTCGACACGCTGATGGTGCGGCTGACCTTTCCGGTCGTCGCCGTCGGGCTGGCGCTGCTGGCGCAGGAGCGCGGCTGGGGCCTGTTCAACGTTTTCGACGTGCCGGCCTGGGTCGCCTTCGTCGTCTCGATACTGGCGCTCGATCTCGCCATCTATCTGCAGCATGTGATGTTCCATGCGGTGCCGGCGCTGTGGCGGCTGCATCGAATGCACCATGCCGACCTGGAATTCGACGTGACGACGGGACTGCGTTTTCACCCGGTCGAAATTTTGCTGTCGATGGGCATCAAGCTCGCCGTGGTCGCGGCGCTCGGGCCGCCGGCCGTTGCGGTGCTGGTCTTCGAGGTGCTCTTGAACGCCACGGCGATGTTCAACCATTCCAACATTCGAATTCCTGAAAGCATCGACCGTGTGCTGCGGCTGATCGTGGTGACGCCGGACATGCACCGGATTCACCACTCGATCCATCCGAGCGAGACGAACAGCAATTTCGGTTTCAACCTGCCGTGGTGGGACCGGCTGCTTGGTACTTATCGGCCGCAGCCGCGGGAAGGCCACGAGGCCATGACCATCGGCATCGAGCAGTTCCGCACCCGCCGCGATCTCTGGCTCGACCTGATGTTGATCCAGCCGCTGCGCGGCCCGGCCAGCGGCTATCCGATCAATCGCGAGAAAGGAGACGAGCGGTGAACGCCCGGCAGGTTCTTCCGCGTCTCGTGCTACTTGCCGGCGTGATAGTGGCCATCATCTGGACGGCCCTCAACCGCGACCGGCTGGACCTGGACGCGCTCGATGCCTGGCTTTCCGGGCTCGGGTTCGTGGCGCCGCTCGCCTATCTCGGCCTCTTTGCTGCCGGAACAATCGCCTTCCTGCCGGGCGCGCTGTTCGCGCTCGCGGGCGGCGCCCTGTTCGGACCGGTGTGGGGCTCGCTCCTCAATCTCGTCGGGGCAACGATAGGGGCAAGCTTCGCTTTCCTCATCGCCCGCTATCTCGCCGGCGGCTGGGTGGCGGCGCGGACCGGCAGACGGCTGAAACGGCTGATCGAAGGCGTCGAGGCGGAAGGCTGGCGCTTCGTCGCCTTCGTGCGGCTCGTGCCGCTCTTCCCGTTCAATCTGACCAATTACGCGCTCGGTCTCACCCGGATCAACTTCTGGCCCTATTTCATCACCTCGCTTATCGCCATGGCGCCCGGCGCGATCGCGTATACTTGGCTCGGTCATGCCGGACGTGAGGCGTTTGCCGGCGATGCCTCCGCGATCCGCTACGGCCTGCTTGCGCTCGGACTGCTCGCGGCCATCGCCTTTCTCCCACGCCTGGTCCGCCGGTTGGGCGCCAACGCGACTATCCGGTGGATCGACGCGGACACTCTGGCCGGCCGGATTCGTGAGGATCATGTCGCCGTCGTCGATGTGCGCGGGTCGGACGAGTTCGATGGCGCGCTCGGCCATGTCGCCTCGGCACTCAACCTGCCGCTCGGTGAACTGCCGGATCGTTTGACCGAGATCAGGGCATCTCGGGACCGGTCCGTCATTCTGGTTTGCAAGACCGACAAACGTTCCGCGGCCGCCGCAGCAATCCTCGGCGATGCCGGCTTCCGCGATGTCAGCGTTCTGCGCGGTGGCATGGAACATTGGAACCGCGACGGCAAGCCGGTCGAGATCGGCAACAGAGAACGAACCGGCCCAAATAGATGACCGAACGCAGGTGGCGGACGGCACGACCCACGAAGGAGCAGGAACATGACAAGAATTTGGATATCAACTGCAGCGGCCGCAGGCGCTATTGCCCTTCTGCCAGTTGCGGCGTTGGCACAGGCATCTACCGATCCCGATCGCTACGGCTGGGGACCGCATATGATGGGATGGGGTGGCGGATGGTTCGGAATGATCTTCGGGCCGGTCTTCATGATTCTCGTGCTCGCCCTGGTGATCGCGGTCACGGTTCTACTCGTGCGCTGGTTCGGCGGTCCGTGGCAGGCCACCTCGTCACAGCCGCCGCAACAGCCGGCTCGCACGCCGCTCGACATCCTCAAGGAGCGCTTCGCGCGCGGCGAGATCGACAAGGAGGAGTTCGAGGAGCGTCGCCGCTTCCTCGGCGAATGACCCTTATCCATACCGGAAACAACGCTCATGAAAATCCTGTTCATCCTCAACGACCCGCCCTACGGCGCCGAGCGCTGCTACAACGCCCTTCGCCTTGCCCACACGCTGCTGAAGAAGCACCGGAGGCGGAAATCATCGTCTTCCTGATGGCCGATGCGGTCATCGCCGCGCGCAAGGGCCAGAAGACGCCGGAAGGCTATTACAACATGGAACGCATGCTGAAACGCGTGCTCGCGAAAGGCACCGTATTACCGTGCGGCACCTGCATGGACGCGCGGGGAATGAACGACGACGACGTCATGGGCGGGGCGCGGCGCAGCACCATGGACGAACTGGGGGAAGCGACCCTCGCCGCCGACAAGGTGCTGGTGTTCTGAGCCGTGCGGAAAATCTATCTCGACTACAACGCCAGCACGCCGATCGCGCCCGAGGTCGCCACAATCATGCGCGACGCGATGGAAGGAGCATTCGGCAATCCGTCCAGCGGCCATTGGGCGGGTGCGCCGGCGCGACAGATCGTCGAGACCGCCCGGGGCCATGTGGCGGAGTTTTTCGGCTGCGATCGCCAGGAGGTGGTGTTCACCAGCGGCGGCAGCGAGGCGAACAATCTTGCGCTCAAGGGTCTGTTCTTTAAGTCCAAGCGGCCGCAGCCCCACTTCATCACCACAAGCGTCGAGCATCCGGCGATCACGGCGCCATTGCGCTTTCTGGAACGGCTGGGCGCTACGGTGACCTGGCTGCCGGTCGATGGTACCGGGCGGATCGATCCCGACGACCTGCGGCGCGCGATCACATCCGACACGATCCTGATCAACGTCATGCACGCCAACAACGAGGTCGGCACGATCCAGCCCATCGAGGAATGCTCAGTGATTGCGCGCGAACACGGCATCGCGCTTCACACCGATGCCGCGCAGTCGGTCGGCAAAATCCCGACGCGCGTTGACGAACTCGGCGTCGATCTCCTGACGATCGCCGGGCACAAACTCTATGCTCCGAAGGGCGTGGGCGCTCTCTATATCCGTGCCGGGACAATCCTTGAGCCGCTGATCCACGGGGCGGGGCATGAAGGCGGCCGGCGCGCCGGCACGGAGAGTGCCCTGCTGGCGGCCGCGCTCGGCCAGGCCTGCATCCTCGCGCGCGACCTGTCGCCGATGCGGGAGATTTCGGTTTTGCGCGACCATTTCTGGACTAGGCTCAAAGAGCATTTCGGGGATGGGATCACGCTCAATGGGCCTGCCGGGGGGCATGTCGGGCACCGGCTGCCGAACACGCTGAATGTCGCCTTCGCCGGCCAGGTCGGCGCGGACATTCTCGCCGCGGTTCCTGAAATCGCCGCGTCCACCGGCTCGGCCTGCCATTCCGGCCGGGTTGAACTCTCGCCCGTTCTCGAAGCCATGGACGTGGCGCCGGAAGTGGGCATGGGCGCGATCCGCTTCAGCCTGGGGCGAAATACGACCAGAGAAGAGGTGGATGCGGCCGTCGAGTTGCTGAGAAACGTCCCAGCTTGAAACCGGGCTAGGCTGTGCTCCAACATAGTGAAAGTATCGAATGACGGCTATCAGTCAGGCTGAAACACTATAAATGACAGTATTCAGGTCGTGTCCCCGTCTCTCAGTGGAGATGGACGCGGAGTTCCATAACAAACCTTATGCGACAGCGCGCCCGAAAAGGCAGGAAGACGATCCACTCTCAAATTTCCATTGTCCGATCCTGACTTTGTTCCGTAGCGGATCGTCCTTTTCAAATAAGCCCGATACGTATCGCCATGGACGCAGCCTGGCGGGTATTGGCAGCTCCGAGCTTCTGCGTTGCCGCATCGAGATATGAGCGCACCGAAGAATAGGAGACGCCCACTGTCAGTGCGATATCTGACATTGTCACGCCTTCCGCAAACCATCTAAGGCATTCTGCCTCCCTTGGCGAAAGACGAATATCGGTTGCTAGAGACACATCCTGGTTCGCGCCGGCGAGCCGCGCATGAACAAAAGCAACGCAAACTGCCGCGGTCACAGGGTCGACCTTCCGCGCGTCGAGTGGGTCCGCACGGTCAGTAACCAATGTAAAGATCATCCGATTCTTGAAGCCAACAGGCACCGATATTGAGAGACCGGACCGAATGCCGAACTCGGCCGCAGCCGCAAACATCTGCGAGACATCGCGCCGGCCCATGCGCCTTGCTTCCGAAGCGGACCATGTGAAGACCGGGGGGCCATGTTTTGCACGGGTGACGACGGGATCGACATGGAGATAACCGTCGCGGACATACCGCTCCTGCCACTTCTGGGGATAATTCGAGACGGCAAAACTCTCTTTTCCGCACAGATGAACATAGGCATAGTAATCGAAACCGGCACCGGATGTGAAATCCCGGAGGGTGCGCCGCGCCGCAGTATCATCCAGCGGAAGCGAGAGTTTGTCGATCAGACCTATCAGAATATCGTTCAAATGATTGGCCAGATGAAAGTATAAGGTTTGGTTGACGGATTTGTAGTCGAAATTTGGGCGGGCAGAAGGCGAAAGCCAAGTTTACCGGTAAGCGTTCGGGAAGACGATGTCCTGATCGACCAGGATGTTGAAACGGTATCCCGGTCGAATTGCGAGGGTCGGCTGGACGTTCATGTTTTTCGACACGGTCTGCTCCGAGATCTGGCTGAAGGTCTCGGCGAAGGAACGGCGCGCGGCATCGCCGGCGCTGTCCACTGTGGTCGACGTACTGTTGTCGCCAGGGAGCAGCATGTCGGTGCCAGCGCCGATCAGCGCTACCAGGATCGCCGACCCGAAGGTCCGCAGATAGTGGTTGTCGACCTTGTCGTGGAAACCGCCATAACCCGCGCCATCCGTTCCGGCCATGCCGCCAATCTGCAGGGTCGAGCCGTTCGGAAAGATGATGTCGGTCCAGACGACAAGCACCCGGTTCTGGCCGAAGGTGACCTCGGAGTCGTAACGCCCGAACAGCTTCGCGCCCTGCGGGATCAACAGGCGCCGGCCCGTCGCGCTGTCATAGACATTCTGCGAGACCTGCGCGGTGATCCGGCCGGGAAGATCGGAATTGATGCCGGTAATCAAGGTGGCTGGAATGACCGAGCCGCGCTTGAGCTCGAACGGCGACATTTGCGGTACGACGGAGTTCGGCAGATAGCCGAGGTCAGCGATGTCCTGGTTGAAGAACTGCTGTTTGGACGCCTGCCCGTTCGGATCGGCAGCCTGACCGATGCCGGACTGAAGAGCGGCGCTATAGAGATCGAGCGCACTCGCCGGCCGGTTCGCGGTCGTCAGCCCTGTTTGCGGAGACGTCGGCGTCGCTGCAGCACTCGTGTTTTCGAGGTCCTTCAGGTTGACTGCGATCGGAGAGTCGAAGGCGGCACCTTCAGCTTGAATGCTCGCCATTTGCTGCCGCTGGTATTCTCTAAGCACCTGCTCTTGCTGTTCGCGCTGCAGCCGCGCCCGCCACACCTCTTCCGACTCCAGGGTCGGCTGAGGGGCTGTCACGACGGTCGGCGTGGGTTCAGGCGCTTTCTGAAACGGATTCTCCCTCCGTTCGGGCTCAACGCTTGGTGTTGGCTGGATCACGACGGGCTGCGGCTCGCCGATGATCCCGTCCGGCACACCTTGCTTCAGGCGCTCGGCGTCGTTGGAAGCGGGCCGCGAAGACGACGGCTCAATCTGCGAGTTGCCACCGAACTGCAATCCTCTCGTCGACAGGCCGTAGAAGATCACCGCCAGGAAGGTCACGACCAACAGGATGGCGACGATGACCGGAACGCGATTGAGGCGCCTGATGCGCGGCCCGTCTTGCGGACCGGCCCCGCCGAGTTTCAGGGTCTCGCTCATGATGCGGCCTCCGATCCACGCTGCATGACGGACAAGGGGCTGGCCGGCGTCGCGCCCGTGGCGCTCAGCGTGTACATGCGGGTCAGCTCGACCTGGAGCATCGAGAGCCGCACCAGCACGCCGCCCTCGAAGGGATCGATCGAATAGGCCAGCGGCGTGACGGCAGCCCCCTCGGCCGCCTGATCGGTGACGACGGCATAGCCCCATTCGCGAAGCGCCGCCTCGAGAGCCGGGCCAAACAGGGCGTCACTGCCGCGGAGCTCGATCGTGGTCGTGTCCGGCCCGACCTGTTCCGCCAGCCGCCCCACCATGTCGCCGGCGATGGCATTCGCCGATTCCGGCGTCAGCTCCGCCGTAACTTCGCTCCGGATGAGGCCTGGTCCGCTCATCGTCTGGCACGCAGCCAGCATCGCCATGAGCACCAAGGCGGCCGAGAGACGGAGAAAGGAATTGACCGCGCGCATCGCCCTACCCTCCCCGCCGGATCGTGATTTTCTGCTGCTGGCGGCCGACGCCGGAGACCAGGATCGCCCGATCGATGTTGTAGTCGACGACCATCATCGCGCCGTTCATGCGGTAGTTGACGATGCGGTTCTCGCCACCGGAAACAACAAAGAGGACCGGGGCCTCCTGCCCTGACAACGAGGACGGAAACTGAATGTAGGTTTTCATGCCGTCGCCGTAGATCCGTGTCGGCCGCCAGCGCGCCGCGCCACTCATATGAAACGCGAAGTCGAGCTGATCGGCCGGAACGCCGGCGCCCGGCACGACGCTCGCCTCGATGCGCGCGTTGATCTCCGCGAAGCGCGCATTGATGTCTTCGGGATAATCGAAGCCGACGCGCGCCATATACTGGCTGTGGTGCGATTTGAGCTGGATATGATAGGTGCGCCGCGAAGTGGTCACGACCATCGAAGTGACTAGTCCCGCTTCGGACGGTTTGACGATCAGATGGATCGCCTGCCCGCTCGGCGCACCGGATGTTGCCGGTTCGACCTTCCAGCGCACGGTGTCACCAAGAAGGACGTCGCGAACGACCTCCCCCGCCTGAAGCTCGATGTCGCAGACCTGCAACGGCGAGCAGACGACCGACGGCTGAACCTCTCCATAAAGGAAGATCACCTTGCCGTCCGCGCCGTGTGTCACGACGCCTTGGCGATTCTGCCACTCGCCAGAGATTTGCGTTCCTCTCGCTTCGTTGCTGGTGAGCTGCTGTGCGTTAGCGGGGAGCGTAACGACCGCGATCATCACGCCGGCGCAAAGCGCGATGCCGCGGTATGTCTGTTTGTTCATTCACCTATCCTCCGGGAGCGCATTCAGTTGCGTCGCGTGTCTTTGCGCCAGACGTTGCCGTCTGGCGCGAACGCGGCTCAGAGCTGCGCCGTCCAGTCAAAATCCTTCAAATAAAGTCCGATGGGGTTAAGGCGGATCACCGCCTCGTCTTGCGGCGGTGTGAGCGTCACGGTCGCGACACCGCGGAACCGCCTGGTCGCGAGCTCCTTGCCCTGCCGGTCTCGCTCATACTCGGTCCAGTCGATCTGGTAGCTCTGATTGGAGAGCGGGACGATATTGGTCACCTCGACTGCGACGGTCAGGGACCGTGCCCGATCGAAGGGCGAATTGCTCCGGAACCAGTTGTTGATCTTCTCGGTCGCCGGGTCGGGCGACCTGAGATGCGCATAAGCCCGATCGATATATTGCTTCTGGACGACGGTGTCGGGCGTGACCGAGCGGAAGTTCGAAACGAAGCTCCCGAGCGTCGCGCGTACCACGCGCGGGTCGGCATATTCGATCTGTTGCGGGAACCCCGTCGTCGCCGCCGTGCCGAGTTTGTCGACCTCGACGATATAGGGAACGAGCTTGACCTGCGTGCTCTGATAAAGCGCGTAGGAGAATCCGATGACCGCCATGAGCATGCCGGTGATGCCAACAATGCGCCAGGCCGAGGCTGCTTTTACATAGGAGCCGTAGCGTTCGTTCCATTCCTGGCGTGCGGCGAGATAGGGATTTTCCGGGATACTGCTTCTAGCCATGGTCTCTGTCACGCTTTCTCGTCACGGTTCGGGCGGGAAGCGGAACGGCCCTGGGACTGGTCAAGCTTGGCATTGGCGAGACCCAACGTGGATGCGCCCCAGGTGCCCGGAACACCGATCGCCTTGTCTCGGGCGGCCGAGGCGGCGGCACCGCCGGCGGTGCCCATGCCGCTCGCCATGCCCTTGAGAGCTGCCCCGCCAAACGAACTGCCGGCGGTGCGGGCATCGGAATAGGCCGCGGCCCCTGCCCTCGCCCCGCCCACTGCAAGCGCCGCCCCGCCTGCCGCGAAGCTTGCCGCCTGCGCTCCATGGCGGATCGTTTCCATTCCGCCCGTGACCGAGACGCCCTGGACCATGCCCTGCACGATGTTGGGGACGTACATGGCGATGATGAACACCACGACGGAGATGCCGGCGATCGCCAGCGTTGCCAGGAACTCGTCCCCAGTCGTCGTCGAATTGGCGAGGTTGATCAGGACCTCAGACCCGATCCGCGCGATCATCACCAGCGCCATCAGCTTCATGCCGACGGAAAACGCGTAGATCAGATAGCGGACCGAGAAATCCTTGGTGAAGCTCGAACCGCCGAGGCCGAGCATGATCATGCCGGCCAGGAGCCCGACATACATCTCGACCATCACCGACACGAAGATCGCCGCCACCAGGCTGAAGCAGATCACGGTGATGACCATGGCGAAGACGGCGGCGATCGCCAGCGCGTTGTCCTCGAACAGGCCGAACTGCGCCTTGGCCGACATGGCGCTTGCGACCTCAAGACCGGCGTTGAAGACGTTGGCCGGTGAGGCAGACCCGCCGCCGGCGCCGATCTGGAACAGGCTGTCGACGACCGCTTTCGTAAAATCCGGACCCTGTTCGAGAATGAAGACGAAGAGGCCAATGAACATGATGCGGCGGACAAGCTCGGCGAACCAGGTGTCGAGAGAGGCCGCCGAAATCGCCAGCCAAACGGCAGCGATCCCGACCTCGATACCGGCGAGAATCCAGAAGAGCGATCTGGCCGCGTCAAGGATCGTCGTTTCCCACCCCTGAGCCGCCGTCGCGATCTCGTTTTCGAGATTGGTCAGCAGGCTGCCTTCCTGGGCCAATGCGGGATTAGCCCAGAGGATGACGCCTCCGATCAGAAGAAGAGCTAACCTAGTTTCCGGACGTGCCATAGGCCCCGCCTTCGTTCCTGCCCCAACGCGGTCGCATCTCCTGGCCACCCTCGAGATCGAAGTGCTGCCGTTTCGGGGCGACGGTCGCCGCCGGCGCCGGCGAATCCGGTTGGATAGTTACACTCCAGACAGTGATGCCGATGACGACAACAACGATCACGCAGACTGCAATGACGAGGACCCTGATCACCAGCGCGGCTCCATCGTCTGACCGCCCGATGTCGACGGTGTGGTTGAATTGAAGAACTCCTCCCGGCGGTTCTGCGCCAGATCCTTTGCAGCCTGTTCGGATTGGTACCAGGTGCCCATCATCGTCACCTGCTGCGAGACGAGCCCGCGCAGCTTTTGCGCCTGGGCGACCTGCTGCGCAGCGATCTCATGGCCAACCTGCAGGGCCTGCATCTGGCCGACCGACGACTGCGACATCGAGCGGAGCTGGTCCATCGTCGACTCCTCGGAGCTGAACTGATCCGCGGTCAGTCCCGCGGCCCTGAGTGTCGCCCCGATCGTGTCGCGGTTCGTGTCCGACCAGTCCTGATAGCTCGAGGAGAAGGTCTGGCCATTGGCGAGGCCTGACTTGAAATCGGCAAAGCTCTCGAAGCGTTGCCGCAGCACGTCATCGGCATTGCCCATCGAGAAGGCGATCGACTGGCCCTGCTGGACGAGGCTTTGCAACTGCATCAGATCGCTTTCGACTTGGCCCCAGACATGGCTCGGCAGCGTCAGCGTATTCTGCAGCATGTTTTCGTAGATCCTCAGCTGGTTCTGGATCTGCTCGGCCAGCTGCGTGATCTGGGTGACCTGGTTCTGGATTTGCTCGGCTGATTGGCCGACGAGCCCGACCAACTCGCCATTGTTGAGGATCTGCGTGAATTCCGTCGCTCCGAAGAACCCGCCGCCGCCGGCATGGGTGCTTGTTGCCGACGAGACTGAGAGGATTGCGGCTAACGCAATCCTAGCTGCGCGTGAGAATGCGCTTGGCATCATCCACTCCCCTTTCCTCCAGCCAGGCCGCCGGCCAATCGCTGCCGTGCGTCTCGCTGAGCTGATCGATGCGTTTGAGATTGTCCTTGCCGGACGCGCCGACGAAGGCGAGCGCCACGGGTCCGAGCGACATATCGAAGAGCCGCCTGCCTTCGGGCGAGGCGACGTAGTATTCGCGCTTCGGAATAGCGGTCGCGACGATCTCGATCTGTCGGTCGTTAAACCCGATGCGCTCATAGAACTCGCGCGTTCCCGATTCCCGCGCCGCACCATTGGGCAGGCAGATCTTGGTCGGGCAGCTTTCCTTCAGCACATCGATGATGCCGGACTGCTCCGCATCCGAGATCGACTGCGTGGCCAGCACGACCGCGCAATTGGCCTTGCGCAACACCTTCAGCCATTCCCTGATCTTGTCGCGAAACATCGGATGACCGAGCATCAGCCAGGCCTCGTCAAGGATGATGAGGCTCGGCGCGCCGGTAAGCCGCTTTTCGATGCGCCGGAAGAGATAGAGCAGCACCGGCACGAGATTGCGCTCGCCCATGTTCATCAGCTCTTCGACCTCGAATGTCTGGAACGATCCGAGTGTCAGACCGTCCTCTTCCGCGTCGAGAAGCTGCCCCATCGGCCCATCGACGGTGTAGTGCTGCAGGGCGGTCTTGATCTCGCGCATCTGCACGCCGCTGACGAAATCGGACAGCGAGCGGCCGCGGGCATCCGCCAGCAGACCGATCTGCCGCGCAATCGCGTTGCGGTGGTCCGGAGTGATCGTCACACCCTGCATGGCAACGAGCGTCTCGACCCACTCAGCGGCCCATGCCCGGTCACCATCCGTCGAGAGTTCCGCGAGCGGGCAGAAGGCGAGCGCTGTCCCCTCGCCGCCTCCGATCTCGTAGTGATCTCCGCCTGCGGCCCTGGTCAGCGGATAAAGCGACTTGCCCTTGTCGAATGCGAAGATCTGGGCGTGCTCATAGCGCCGGAACTGTGCGGCGATCAGCGCCAGCAATGTCGACTTGCCCGATCCCGTCGGGCCGAAAATCAGCGTGTGGCCGACGTCGTCGACGTGAAGGTTCAACCGGAAGGGAGACGAGCCGCTGGCGACCTGCATGAGCGGCGGAGCGTTTGGCGGATAGAATGGGCAAGGGGCGACAGCGCTGCCGGCCCAGACGGAATTGGCCGGAATGAGATCGGCAAGGTTGCGCGTGTTGATCAACGGTTCGCGGACATTGGCTTGAGCGTTGCCCGGCAGGCTGCCGAGATAGGCCTCGGTGGCATTGAGCGTTTCGATGCGAGCGCCGAAGCCTTCCGCCTGGATCAGCCTCCGGACGGCTTCGGCCTGATCGCGCAGGCGGGCTTCATCCGTGTCGAACATCACAATGACGGGCGTGTAGTAGCCGTAGGCGACGAGCTGGGATGACGCCTCGGCGATCGCGTCTTCGGTCTCGGCCACCATGGTCATGGCGTCCTGGTCGACCGAACGGCTCTGCGTCTGGAAAAGCTGATCGAAGAAGGGCCGCACTTTCTGCTGCCACTTCTTTCGGGTCCGCTCGAGTTTTTGCCGGGCTTCCTGATCGTCGAGGAAGATGAAGCGGGAAGACCAGCGATAGGTCAGCGGCATCAGATCGAGCGAATTGAGGATGCCGGGCCAGCTCTCGGCCGGAAACCCATCGATCCCGACAATTGCGAGATAGCTGCCGTCGACCATCGGCGAGAGCCCATGGTGAAACTCGGCCGTCACCAGCCAGTCGAGATACATCGGGATCGCCGGCAGTTTGACCGGATGGTTCTCGCCGAGAATGCAGAACCGGATGAACTGGAAGAGCTCGTCGTAGCGCGCCTCGTCGCCTCTCTCCGAATGAACGACCGTCCGCGTGACCATGCGACGGATCATCAGCACATTGCCGAGATATTGCTCGACCTCCCGGATCGAGGTCTGGAAGGAGGTGAGCACCCCGTCGGCATAGGTTTGCGACCGGCTTCCTTCGTCCGAATAGACGTAGCGGGCCATGGCCGAGCGCCGCGGCTCCGGCGGCCGATAGGTCAGGATCAGCGCGTGCTGGCTTTCATAATGGCCGCGCTCGGCCATGAAATGGTCGCGCCGCTGCTCGTCGATGGCGCGGGTCACCGAGTCTGGAAAATGGCAGTCCTCGCGGGCGGGATAGGCGGTCGTGGGCACACGAACCGCCTCGACCTGGATCATCCAGCCCGACCCGAGCCGCGATAGGACGGCGTTGATCTGCCGCGAGACCTCGTTGCGCTCGATATTGGTGGAGCTCTCAGAATCCGGCCCGGCAAAATACCATCCGGCCATCAGCGAGCCGTCCTTGAGCAGAATGACCCCGTCGGCGACCAGACCCGCATAGGGCAGCAGGTCGGAAAAGGACGGCTTTGAGTTTCGGAACTGCCGGAGAGCCACCATGGTCGGTCAGTACCTCCGCCAGGGTGACGATGTCGGCCGATAGCTCGGCCGGTATCCGATGTGGCGCAGATAGACCTGCCGCATCATCGGGTCGGCTTTCGCCATGATGCGCAGCACGCCGACAACGCCAATCCAGATCGCAATGCCCAGCAGCACCGAGAACCAGGTCAGCACGACGAAGATCAGGATGACCGTCGCCAAACCGGTCACGAGCACCAGTTCGCGATCCGCACCCATCAGATGGTTCGGCCGCGACAGGGCGCGATGGATCCGCGCGGTTGCGAGGGGAGCAACGGTTTCAGCCATCGCTCCCCTCCCCCGCCGCACTCAGGTCCGCCTGATCAGGGAGGTCAATCGAGGCGCCCGATGCGCCGAACAGGCCAACAATCTGTGTGGCTCCGAGCAATATACCGGCAACAAGCACGACATACATCAGCCTTCGTGCAAAATCGTTGAGCTCGCCGCCGAAGATCAGCATGCCGCCGGCGACCGCGACGGCGGCAAGCGCGATGAAGCCGGCGACAGGCCCCGTGATCGATTCCTGGATCGTCTGCAGGGGCCCTTCCCAGGGCAGGCTGCCGCCGGAGCTGGCAAGCGCCGGCGACGCCGCGACGCAGGCGACGGCAATCAAGGGCCCCAAAGTCACGGGGTGGCGGAATTTATGCGGCATGGCTGTCCTCATCGATCTGTGCGTGATGTTCGGTTTCGTAAGTCGCGCCGTCGAAGCCTCTGAGCCGCATCACATCGCGGACACGGCGACCGGTGGCGGTGCGTTCGATGGAAACGACGAGATCGACCGCCTCAGCGATGACCTCGCGCATTGGCTGTTGGCTTGCCTCGGCAGTGAGCTGCTCGAGGCGTCGGAGAGCGGAATGCGCATTGTTTGCGTGAATTGTCGTGATGCCGCCCGGGTGGCCGGTATTCCACGCCTTCAGAAGCGTCAGCGCTGCGCCGTCCCGAACCTCGCCGACGATGATGCGATCCGGCCGAAGACGCATGGTGCTCTTAAGCAGACGGCCCATATCGACCGTGTCGGTCGTGTGCAGGCAAACCGCGTTTTCCGCGGCGCACTGGATCTCGGCCGTGTCTTCGAGAATGAGCAGGCGGTGTGCGGGTGTTTCGCTGACGACCTCGGCAATGACTGCATTGGCCAGGGTCGTCTTGCCCGAGCCGGTTCCACCCGAGACGACGATGTTCAGGCGGTCATGCACGGCGTGACGGATCAGGCTGGCCTGCAGCTTGGTCATGACGCCGCCCGACACATAGTCCGACAGCGGAATCAGGCGGGACGCACGTCGACGGATCGTAAAGCTCGGTGCGCTGACGACCGGCGGCAACAGGCCTTCGAAACGATGGCCGTCGATCGGCAATTCACCGGAGATGATCGGCTGTTCCTCATCGACCTCAGTTTGCAGGGCATGGGCAACGCTGCCGATGATGATCTCGGCTGCGCCTGGCTTGAGCTCGCCGATGCGCTCGATCCCCTCCCCCAGCCGTTCAACGAATAGCCGCCCGTCCGGATTGAGCATCACTTCGACGACATTGACATCTTCGAGCGCAGCGCAGATGGTCTCACCAAGCGCATCGCGCAGCTTGCGGATCAGCCGTGACCGAGAGGACGACGCAGTCATTGCGTTTCTCGTCTCGGTGCAACCTGCACCTTACTGACTCGACCAAACTTCGTTTGCATTACATCCGCCGCTGCTACTCAAAGGTGAGTTGCGGCTTTTGCCGCATGAGGCGGAATCGGTCATCCCGGCAGTTCTGCCGGGGTAGACCTCAGATTGGACCGGCATTCCCTCCTGGCAGGGGCTTTCGCGCGACTCACTTTGCTGAGTCGGGTCGGATTTGGCTGAATTCTGCGGATTTCGGCTTGTCGAAGTTTGCCGATCGGAAGATCTATCGATGGGCCCCGGCAAATATGCCGGGGAAAGAATCTGGCGACGCTTTTGACCGTTATGCTATAACAGTCTGAAATATAACAGGAAAATAGCCGTCTTGGCAGCGACTTTCGGATTTGGAGCCGACTCGTGTTAAGGGCTCGTTAACCAAAATAATCTTGCTGGGCCACGCTTCCTGGGTATGATCACGGAAATTCGCCCGATCTGCGAAATAACCGTGATTGAAGAGATTAGCGTGAACGCTCCGATGCAGATTAACAGATCAGAACTTCCTGATGTCGACGATGTAATCGGCGCCCACGCTGAACTCCTCGGCTCGCAGTTGCACAGCATCAGCGAAGCCCTTTTCCCTCCCGCGGCAAGCAAGGCGCTTCGAAAATTCACTTCAGGCGAAGCGGCGAAATTGATCGGTGTCTCGGATTCGACCCTGCGAAAAATGTCGTTGGCGGGTGAAGGCCCACAACCAGAGACAACGACAAACGGACGACGCTTATACTCGCTCTCCGACATAAACGAGATACGGCGGATGTTCGCGCGAAGCGCCCGTGGGCGCGAGGCGATCGAGTTCGTTCCGCAGAGGCGGGAGAACGAGCATCTCCAAGTACTCGCTGTTACCAATTTCAAGGGCGGCTCAGGCAAGACTACCACCTCTGCGCACCTCGCACAGTATCTGGCGCTTCAGGGCTATCGCGTGCTCGCTGTTGATCTTGATCCTCAAGCGAGCCTGTCTGCGCTGTTGGGTGTTCTTCCCGAATTGAACGTCGGCCATAACGAGACGCTCTACGCGGCGATTCGATATGACGAAGACCGTCGGCCACTTGGTGATGTGATACGCAACACGTACTTCGACGGTCTCGATCTTGTCCCTGGCAATCTCGAGCTCATGGAGTTCGAACATACGACGCCGAAAGCCCTCGCTGACGGAACTGCGTCCGACGGCGGGGCGATCTTCTTCGCGCGGATCGCAAGTGCCCTCGACGACGTCGCTGATGACTACGATGTCGTCGTAATCGATTGCCCTCCCCAGCTCGGGTTTCTGACGCTCAGCGGCTTATGTGCTGCTACGTCGATGATTGTCACGGTTCACCCGCAAATGCTGGACGTGTCGTCGATGAGCCAGTTCCTTCTGATGACCCGTGACTTGCTCGGTGTGGTTCGTGACGCTGGCGGACAGCTCAAGTTCGACTTCGTCCGATACCTGCTGACGCGCTACGAGCCGCAAGACGCTCCGCAAACCAAAGTGGTTGCGTTGCTCCGCAATCTTTTTGATGACCATGTTCTCACCAACCCAATGGTCAAGTCAGCCGCGATTTCCGACGCTGGCCTGACGAAACAGACGCTATACGAGATCGGGCCCGGCAACCTCACGAGAAGCACATACGATCGTGCAATGGAGTCCCTGAGCGCGGTGAACGGTGAGATCGAAGAGCTGATGCGCGCAGCATGGGGGCGATCATGACGAACGCAGGTGGCCTCTTTGAAGCGAGTGCGTTGGGAGCTCCCAACACGCGACGTTTCCCTCGACGTGAGCCTATTGTCGTGGCTTTTGGGAGCTCCCAACAGCTCCGCCGTGCAGACAGAGCAATTGCCTCAAAGCAGTTTTGTTGGGAGCTCCCAACAAGCCCCCTGCCCCGAAGCGGATGGCCAAACTCAGGTGTGCAGTCATGAGCCGCAAAGACGCAATAAACGCCCTCTATCTCAAGAAGCCGGAGCCGGCTGCTGGCGAAAGCGAGAAGCCGTCGGAGCGCGTACGCACCGGCGCTATTTCGGCGATGGGAACTTCCCTGAAACAGATGACCGATGGCGCCAAGCTGGCGACCCGGCTGCAGGAGCAGCTCGAGAAAGGCGATGTTGTCGTTGAAATCGAACCCGATACGATCGAGCAGTCTCCTATAGCAGATCGCATCCCGACTGATGTTGATCCGGCCTTTGACGAGCTCGTGCAGTCCATATCCGACAATGGCCAGCAGGTCCCAATTCTCGTTCGTCCAAGTCCGGCGGGGCAAGGGCGGTTCCAGATTGCATACGGTCGCCGTAGGCTCAAAGCTGCGAAGATGCTCAACCGGCCGGTCCGCGCCATAATCAGAAAGCTCACAGACCAGGAACTGATCGTCGCACAGGGCCGGGAGAACCTCGATCGCGAGGATCTCTCATTCATTGAGAAGGCCTTCTTTGCGAAAAATCTGGAAGACTCCGGCTGCGACCGGTCGACAATTGTCTCGGCGCTGTGTTCGGACAAGGCTGACGTTAGCAGATACATAGCAGTTGCACGCCGCGTTCCGGAACATCTCGTTAAGCGCATCGGACCAGCACCAAAGGCCGGTCGTGCCCGCTGGCTCAAGCTGGCGGATGGGCTTGAGCATGCCGGCGACTCCTTCGAGGCAGAGAAGGTCTTCAGCGATGAGAAGCTAGCCGGCGCGAACAGCGACACGCGATTTCAGGCTGTTCTGCGCGCCGTTGAGCCCAGGAAGGCGAGCAAAAAGGCCGCAAGCTCGAATATCTGGAAGACCCCGACGGGAAAGCGTGCGGCCAAGATAGAGGACCGCAACGGCCGAACGACGCTCACTTTCGAAGACAAGGTCGTTCCGGAGTTTGCGCGATACGTTTCCGCGCAGCTCGACGACCTTTTTCGGCAATTTCAATCTAGCAGAGAGGAGGGCGGCGACTGAATCAACGGCCGAAACCTTCGGCCATACGTAAAATTGGCAAAGAAAAAGGCCACCGAAATCGCTTCCGGAAGCCCCTTCTTTAGTCTCAGCAGCTAGAGAATCGCACTTCCGAGAATCACAGTCAAGGCTCTTTTGAGCCGTGAGCGCCTTTTCGGCGAGCAGTTTTCTATTGCCTAGCGATAGGTGAAAGAAAATGCAGACGCATATCACAACGACGCCCTTTGGGCGGCGGCCGATGACGCTTGGCCTGATGGCAAGCCAAGTTGCCGCGAAATCCATGCAGGAAGGCGCAAAGGTCGAAAAGTGGAAGACCTTTCACGCGATCCGGGATGCCAAGGAGCCGCTTGGCGCCACAGATCGTGCATTGGCGATCCTCAACGCGCTGTTGTCGTTCCATCCGGAGAATGAGCTTACGGCCGATGGCGAGCTGATCGTATGGCCCTCCAACGAGCAGCTGACCGCTCGAGCCAACGGCATGTCGCCGGCGACGCTTAGACGTCATCTGGCCCGCCTGGTCGACTGTGGGCTGATCATCCGCCGCGACAGCCCAAACGGCAAACGGTTCGCGCGCAAGGGCAGGGGCGGTCAGGTCGAACAGGCCTATGGCTTCGATCTCTCGCCGATCGTCGCCCGCGCCGACGAGTTCGCGGAGCTCGCAGAGGCCGTCCAGGCCGAGAAACGCGCCTACAAGGCCGTAAGAGAGCGCCTGACCCTCTTGCGGCGGGATATCGTCAAGATGATCGACGCTGGCCTCGATGAGGGCGTACCGGGCGATTGGGGCCTGATGACGCGAACCTATCAGGAAATCATGTCCAGGCTTCCCCGCACAGCGCCACGCCAGGTCCTTGAGGACATCTGCGAGGACCTCGAATTGCTCTGGGCAGAAGTTCATGAAGCGCTGGAATCGTTCACGAAATCAGCAAATATGAGCGCCAATGAGTCTCATTCTGAGCGCCACATACAGAATTCAAACCCAGACTCCATATATGAATCTGAAAAGGGCCCTCGAAAAGAGAAAGAAGCGAGCGGCACCGCCGAGGAAAATGACAACCTGCGGAGCTTGCCGAAGCGGGAGTTGCCATTGGGTATCGTGCTGGATGCGTGCAAAGGTTGGCGCGATCTGGCCAAAGACGGGGAAATCCGAAACTGGCGGGACTTTTTGGCGGCCGCGGAGGTCGGTCGCGTAATGCTGGGGATCAGTCCAAGCGCCTGGCGCGAGGCCTGCGAGGTTCTCGGCGATAAGCACGCGACGATTACGCTCGCTGCGATCTATCAGCGGGCCGATCAGATCAACAGTCCCGGCGGCTATCTGCGCAGCCTGACCGACAAAACGCGGGAAGGCAAATTCTCGGCCTGGCCGATGATCATGGCTCTGCTGAACGCCAAACTCGAGGCGGACAAGGCCGCAGCCCAGGCGTCTTCTCAGACCCAGCAACCACCAGAGGGCCGGGAAGGGGGCTTTGAAGTGTCTGATGCTCTTCGTCAGTCGATGAAAAAGTGGAATTCATGACGCGGATCGGGGGCAGGAGAGCCGGTTTTCGCCAGGCCCTTGCGTCAGTCGCTGTCGACGAGGCAGTCAAAAGCACCGAGGAGGGTGTCGACGATCGTCTGGCCGAGAGAATTGGCCGCCCCGGAGAGTTGCGCTTCGTCACCGGATCGGGCGGCCGTGGCAAGCGCAGAGCCTCGCTCAACGATGATCGTGTTGGCGCGATCGATGGCCCATTGCGCAAACTCCTCGCGATTGTTGATGACCATCGTATACATGAGTGTGCTCCCGGCTTTACGCTTTGTTTGCCATGTTTCGCCTACGGTCGAGGCGCGCGATTTGTACTGCATTCGCACCTGTCTATCACCCCGGCACTTCTGTCTCACCGGCGTCGATCAGGCCGCTGCGTTTCGCGCGGTCGATGAGATTCTTGACGGAAGAGGGCGCCCACTTTGTGCCACCACGCGGCGTGCGTTCGTGCAATCGTTCTAACTGGTTGGCGATCTCGCGCAGTGTGAGCTCCGGATTGGACGAATGGATTCCGGCCACGAGCGTCATCAGTCGATGTTCTGGTGGCCGCGGCGGCGACTTTCGCAGAAGCGCCGCATCGGCCATGCCTTCCGAAACCATCCATTTGACCGCCCGCCGCAGCCGTTCCGACGTCCAGTCGAAACCGCGCTGTTTGAGAACCCGGGCAATGTCATCCCATGTATGATCCGGCCGCATCCGCTTCACGGTTGGAAGCCATTGTGAGGCCGCTGCCTGGAGGCGTTCGCCATACGCCGCTTGTTGCGCCAGTTTCATCTTCGAGAGCATCTCCGGTCGCCGCTCGCGGATACCCGGATTGCCAGGCAGGCGTCCTTTGGCCTTGGCTGCCGCAATTCCCGCTTTGGTACGTTCCGAGATCAACGCCCGTTCGAGTTGGGCCACGGCGCCAAGCACCTGCAGCGAGAACATGCCCTGGGGCGTGCTGGTATCGATCGGATCCCTCAATGATCGGAAATGCGCGCCCTTGGCGGTCAAATCTTCGATGACATCCAGAAGATGGCTCACGGAACGCGCAAGGCGGTCGAGCCGAACCACGACGAGCGTGTCGCCGGCGCCGATGTTCTGAACAAGCCGTGACAGGGCAGGGCGGGCGCGAGAGGCGCCGGATCCATGTTCCTCGACGATCATCTCACAGCCGGCCGACCGCAGCTCCATTTCCTGTGCCTGTGTCGCCTGCTCGTCCGTGGAGACGCGCGCATAGCCGATAAGCCGTCCCTGTGGTCGACGCGAGGTGCGATTTTGCGTGTCAGCAGCCATTTGCAGCGCCTGAGAGGTCATTGAGGGTCGGATTTACAAACATAGAAGATACGGATAACTGATCATTTGTAAACGTCTCTTGAGAACATTGGCAAGGTCACCACACTGCGAAAACCCCGAGAAACGGCCATTCTCGTCGATGTCAGCCCCCATTGACGGGCATCTGTTCAATTCCGTAGGCCTCAGCGTGCCACATCGTGCGCACGCGAAAAAACATTCCCCATATGACGGAAGGCAAACGTATGATAGCTTCGGTATGATGTTAATGGCTATTTAGTTTCAATGACTTACGAAATCGGGAAATTGCCTCTGGAGAGCCTTCTGTCGGCTATGGCCCGGGCTGTCGGTTTTACTTCCCGTTTTCAATTGAAGTGGTAAGCTGAAATTCCTAACCCTCCTGAACCGCTATTTGCTGCGGAAAACGGGGGAGGGGAGGGGACCTTACTACAAGCCGGATGCCTTGGTAAGGTTGACCCGAAACCGATCGCGCCTGCGCTGGTATTTGCGGGTCATCTCGGCGCTGGTGTGGCCAAGCTGCTTCTGGACATAGCGTTCATCGACCTCGGCGGACGACGCCAGGCCAGCCCTTAGCGAATGGCCTGCAAACAGCTTTCCGCGCTCGCCTTCCGGCAAATCGCCCCGCACACCGGCGGCCATTGCTGTGCGCTTGACGAGGCGGGCGACCTCCTGGTCGTTGAGCCGATCAGCGCCGACCGCCTTGCCTTGGCCAGTAACGCGCCGAAACAGGGGGCCGTGGGCGATGCGCGCGAACTTGAGCCAGGTCTCGAGTGCCACGGCCGGGCAGGTCGCGTCGGACGAACCGCGGCCGATCTCCACTTCTCGCCAGCCGGTCTTGCCGCGTAGCGTCACCAGCACGCCCTTGTCGAGGATTTCTATCCAGCCGCGGCCGTCTTCGGTCTGGTCGCGACCGCAGTCCAGGCCCACGACTTCGGAGCGCCGCAGGCCGCCGGCAAAGCCGAGCAGCAGCATGGCGCGGTCGCGCAGTCCGCGTAAGGTTCCGCGGTCAAGCGTTTCCAGCATGGCGATCAGATCTTCTGGCAGCAACGCCTCCTTCTGGCGGGGAGGGGCGGCGTGCTTGTTGCGAATACCGGCCATGACCGTGGCGATATGGCGGTCCTTCCTGTCGAGCGACTGCCCGCGCTGCGCATAGTTCCACGTCAGCGAAGAGAGCCGGCGTTCAATCGTCGATACCGAGTTCGCCCTTTTGTCACCGGTCGCAGCCCCTGAGGCGCAAGCGGTGATGTAAAGGCCGACAACCTGCGGATCCGGAGGGAGGATTTCGACGCCCTGCCGGCGGCACCAGCTCGAGAAGTGCTTCCAGTCGGAAGTGTAAGCGCGGCGGGTGTTGGTGGAGCTTGCCGCTTCGACATAATCGCGCGCACGACCGGCGAGCTCATCGAGATCTGCCGGCAGACGGGCGCGCGACACGACGGGAAGGGAAGGTGAGGGGGCTTCGCCCTGGCCGGCCGCATCTGCGTGAGGTTCCTCGTTGAACAGGGCACCCAGGTCGATATCGGGCAAATCATCCCCGGAATCCGATGGAGCGGTTTGATCGACAGCCGGGAACGCTTGCTGTGATCGAGCGGAGCGTCCATGAGCACGCTTTTCGGGGTTTTGATCGACGAGAGAGGCCATTTCTTCTATAAAAATCAAAACGAATGATAATGCAACATTATCAGTCGTTTTATATTATCGACAGGCGCGGCGGTTTATGCGCGAAATATTAGCCTTAAGCGCCGTATCATGGTAGCCAGAATCATGGTGAAATCCCCTCGAATCGCGCTGCCGTCACCGCCGTCCTTTGTGCCGCTGCCGGCCGTGCTGCGTCCCAAGACGGAGCCGGAAGGCCCGGCGGATGCCGGTTTTCTGGCTGGTTCGGCGCTGGCCTGGCTGCATCCGATAGCCTGCGACGAGCATCCGATCGGCAGCCTATGGCGGCAGCGCCTGGCGCTCGCCAATGCTGCGGCCTTGATGCCGCTCCTGGGGCGGGCCGAGGACGAGGCGGCCCTGCGCGATGCCGTGATGCTGACCCGACCCGGCGATGATCCGGGGCCGGCCGGGCAGGTTGTCCTGGCGTGGCGGCGGCTGGCCGAACGGCAGACCCAGCTCGTCGATGATTGGTGGCTGTCGGCGTCGGTCGTTTTGGGACTCAGCGTCGACGAGCCGATGGGCGATGTCTACGCGGTCGCGGAGCGTCTGGCGCGGGGCGAGGCCAACCCGATCGCCGCTGCCGCGGAAATCGCCGCGGTTTCGATGAAATTCCGCCCCGACGCCGAACTGCTGGCGCTGTGGCTGGCCGATGCCATGCTGGCGGCCCGGCTGAAATGGCCGCGTCCGGTGCCGCTTCTTGCTCTCGAGATCAGGCGAAAGGATCTGCGCGCCGCGCCCGAGCACCTTGACGACAGTGGCCGCTGGCTGGCGACCTGTGCCGTGGCTTACGCCCGCGCCGCGGCGCGCGCCTCGGATCTGCATGCCGATCTGTGCCGGCGCGCGGGGCGTCTCGTGGCCGCCGCGCCGAAGATGCGGGCGAAACATGCTGACGAGGTGATGTTGATCCTGATGATGGAGGACGCCCAGACGGCTCGCTCGGCGACCGATGCGATGAGCGAGCGCGCCGCGCGCCGGTTGTTCGAGCGTCTCGAGGGGTTCGGCGCCGTGCGGGAACTCACCGGGCGGTCGACATTCCGGCTCTACGGATTGTGAGCGCCATGGCGGAGAATTCGGCAAGACGGCGGAGAGGAAGGCAGGGAGGCAATGGCCGACAGGACGGCGGTCGTCCAAATGACCATTTGTTCGACCGCGAACTCGATCATCTGCCCGCGGAGGTGCGCTGGCGCGAATGGATGAACCGCGTCGAGGCGGTTATTTTTGCAGCAAGCGACCCGGTAAGCCGTGAGACACTGGCGCGCATCGTCGGCAAGAGCTGCAGTATCGATCTCCTCATCGATGACATCCGCGAGGAACTGCGTGGCCGTCCCTACGATCTGGTTGCCGTCGCCGGTGGTTGGAAGCACCTGACGCGCCAGGCCTATGGCGACGCGATCCGCACTGCGATCGGCGCCAAAGAGACTATGATCGATCTCAGCCAATCCGAGATGCTGGTGTTGATGTGCATCGCCTATTTCCAACCCATCACGCGTGCGGAATTGTCGGCGTTCTTCGGCAAGGAGATCAGCCGCGATCTGATCGGCAAGCTACGCGGTTTCGACATGATCGCGTCCGGGCCGCGCAGCCCGACGCCTGGCGCGCCCTACACCTACGTGACGACGTCTGGATTCCTCACGGAGTTCGGTCTGAACACGTTGCGGGACCTGCCCGACTGCGAGGCGCTGGAAGATGCAGGGCTGTTGTCGAGAGAAAAATTGCTGGCCGGCGAGATCCTGCCGGAACTTGCGGGCGCGGACGATAACGACGCGGAGGTCGCCGGCGAGGACTAGATGAGCGATGTCACCGCCGGCGGCGATCGCGGGCTTGTTTGTCCCGACGCTTGGATCCGTGGTTTGGAAATGGGCACACCGCCGACCACGCGCGAATAGGCGGCAAGCAAATCGGCGAGCCCGGCACTGGGTCGGGTTGAGCAAACCGGTTTCGGCGTCGAGTGGCTTCTTTCCAGCAAGCCAACGAGGTTCGCTATCATTCGATCGTGGTCGCCGGCCGCAGCGATCAAGGCACGCCGACACGCAATCACGCGATCTGCACCGTCTACCAGCCAGTCAATTGGCAGCGCCGAGAGTGCCTCGAAGCAGCGAATACGCGCGCTTGTCGACAAGCTTGTGATCGATACCGCCAGTCCGGAGCTCGTGGCCGCGGGAGCCCGACGGATTCGCGAGATGAGGTCGCTGGTCTCCGCCAAACGCTTGGCCGATTAAACCTTGAGGATGTCTCGGATCACACGTTCCAGCCTGCGTGCATCCGACTTGACCGAGACTCTCGGGGCGGCGCGCAGGTCGTAGCCGCATGATGCGCAGAAATGCTGCGGGACAAGATCTTCCTGACGGTAGGAACTGATTGCGGTGCGGCAGGCCGGGCAGCCGCTCCTGCAGGCTACAGTCGAGATACGGACGGGCTTGGCCCAGTCGGCCCGAAGCTGCGATTTTGGCCAAGTTGAAGAACGGACAGGGAACGCCTCGGTTAAATAGAGTCTGAGCGCACATCCTGGTCTGCCAATGCACGGTAGACGGTCATTCTGGAAACCTTCAGTTGGCGAGCAACCTCAGCTTTGCTTGCACCGTCGGCAACGCGGCGCCGAATCTCGTCATCATCGACGTTTTTCTTCCGGCCTCTGTAGATGCCTTCGACCTTGGCGGCTTCGATCCCGGCGCGCTGACGGTCCTTGATGAACTTCAGTTCCATGTCGGCGACCATGCCGAGGATGGTGATCACCATCCTTCCCATGTCACCGGCCGTCGTGACTTCCGGCTCAAGCACCCGTAACGAGGCGCCTTTCTCTTCGAGTTCATGGACCAGGTTCAGAACATCGCGTGTGGAGCGACCGAGCCGGTCAAGGCGCAAGACGACAAGCTCGTCGCCGGCACGCAGGAACTGCATGATCGTCTCAAGCTCAGTGCGCCCGGTTCGCGATGCGCCCGATCCTGTTTCCGAACGAACGATTTCACAGCCCGCTGCCTTCATCCGGGCGATCTGGATGTCGAGATCCTGATCCGTGGTGCTGACGCGGGCATAGCCGACGCGGCTCATAGGCAAATCCGTCACATTAGGGTTACCTCACCCCTGTATCGTCACATTGTCGGCAAATCCACCCTTTTGTGACATGTCGCATATGTAACTTTCGATAGTCACGCTGAGGTATACCCAAATGTGATGATCGGGATTGCCTCGGTCATGCCGCCAGCCGCCCAAAATCGATCCGGCTATTCAGGTCGAGGTCGAAACGACCATACGGATTGACGTGACTGTAAATCAGCGGCGTGAGGCCGCGATAATCCTCCGGCGTCATCCGGCCAGCCCATTTCGGTTCCACCAGTACGGTCTGAAGCATGCGGGTGTTCACGTAGACGAGCGACGCCTGCAGCAAATGCAGCGCAAGGGCGGAGACCTCCTGCTCATCGACCCGGTTGGTGGCGATCTCGCCGCCCTTGCCGAAGAACACGAACCCGTTGGCGCTGTTCCAGTTCTCCACGACATTCAGCCCCTCGTGGATTTCACGGCGGAACGTCTCCTGACGAAGATACCGGCACAGGAAGATTGTCTTGACCGCGCGACCGAGTTCGCTCAGCGCCTTGTAGGTCGGGTGCATTACCTCGGCCCTTGCAAACCGGCGCAGGATCGCCTCCGGGTCCGCTGTTCTCGTCTGCATGGCGGCCGCATATTTGACCATCTCATCATATTGCTGCTCGATCTCCTCCCAGTTGATCGCGCCGGAAAGGATCGGCAGGAGATTTGGTAGCCTCGCACGCATCGCCGTGTCCGGGATCGCCAGCTTTTGGCGGGCAATCGCTTTCAGGCGCGGGGCGAGTTCGAACCCGAGAAGACGGCAAAACGCGAAGCCGACCGCGCTCTGACCATGGCTGTCGACATACTGGCGCTGGATTTCCATGTCGGTGCAATGGCGAAGAACGCCTTCGATCATGGAAGCGACTTCCGAAGACGAGCACCGCTTGAGCTGCGAGTAAACGCAGGTTGCGCGTTTCTCGACGTGCCAGTAGATCATGACGCCGCGCCCACCATAGCGGGCATGCCATTCCGTCATGAGATTGCGGTCCCACGCGCCGAACTTCGTGGAATCGGACGCGCAGGCCGTGCCCGCGTCACCCCAGACGGCTGCGTTGCGGATCGCCAGAGTCGCGTTCGCAACCCGCGCGCAGGCCTCTCTCAGTGCCGGTGCATGGATGAAGCGACGATGAACATGCAGCAATTCCTCGTAGCTCACATCGGGTGTCGCGCCCGCAACCCGTTTGATCCCGGCATTCGTGCCGAGCGCATAGAGGCACAACAAAAGCCGTCGATCCAGCGTCTCTTTCGATAGGGAAACCCTCGACGCCGACGTTTCGAAAGCATCCAGAAGGCCAGTGTCGAGTGCAGCCTCCTTCAGCACATCGAGCAGTCCGGTCATCGGCCAGCGCCCGCCGATTTCGCCTTTGATCGCATCGAGGCCTTTCGGCTCGGGTGCAGGCTTGAACGGTGTGATCGAGATACGGTTTTCGCCGCGCCACAGCAGCCGGACCTTGTCATTGTCCGGAATATTGGCGTTGAGAAGCAACAGTTCCTGCTCAAGCTCTGAACGGATGGCAGACGTAAACGTTCTCGCGTCGGGTGTCAGGTTGAGGCCGGAATAGTAGGCGGCACGCCGGATTTCGAAGTCTTTTGGAAGATCGTCGTCAGGGTTCCGGTAACGGTCCGCGCCAACGACCCAGATTTCCTTGGAGCGAATGCGGTCGCGCAACTGGGTGAGAACACAAAGCTCGTAGCTGATCCGGTTCACACGTCCATCGCCATCGATGACGGAACTGCGCCACCTGGCGGGAATAACCTCATCAATCGGAATGTCCTGCACCGGCACGAACCGGCAGCCGTCATCCATCTTGCTCCGAATCCAGTCGAGCGCCGCAAGTACCGGGCGCCACACCGTGTTGTTCGACCGGAATTCCAGAACCGAAAGCAAGTCGGGCAGCATGCGCCGGTAATGATTGGCCCAGGAAGAGCGCATCACCTTATATATACGCCGATCGAGCGCCCCTTTCGCCTGGCTCTCCTTGACGATCGCCGCCAGCTTGTCCTTGCCGACGATCGGGAAAATCACATCGCAGACGCGCCCAGACGGTTCTTCGATCGAAGCGCTGGCGATCTCGACCAGCAGCCGTTCCTTTCCGTAGACCCGTTCGATGTCCTTTGCGATATCGCCCACGACCTTGCGTTTCGAACGTGTGCCTATCTTGTGAACCGTCTCGATCAGAAGATCGACCATCGCATCCGTCAGCTGCGCCTCGCGGGACAGGAGATAAATCGCATACAGCCCGATCTGCCGGGCAGGCGCATGCCGGCGCATCTCCGAAGCCTTTTCGCCGCAAACCCGACGAACAACCTGCTCTACCCAAGCCTTGCCGGTCGCCGAGAGAAGATCCTGCGGTAGATCGAGTTTCTGAATGAAGGCGAGTTTCGCCGTCATGCTGAGGATGTTGTCGAGCGATGCCTGCCCTGCATCCCCTTTCATCGTATTGAACCCGGTCTGGCCGTCCGGATCGGCGATTGAAGCCTCCAGCAATGCGACCGTGCTTGCCGAAAGCCGGTCGTACACGCCGCTCAACCAGCTATCCAGATGGTGCTGCCGTTGCGACCGCACCAGGCGTTCCAGTTCCTTGCGCGAAGGTCCGTAAATACGCCGGTCCCGGCACCACAGGAAAACATGCTCGAGCATGGCGCTGACCGACTGCCCGCTCGGGCACAGTTCACCAGCGATCCAAGACGTCAGTTGCTCTCGATCTACCTGCTTCAGACGCCGAAAGCCAAGGTGCTGCAAAATCTCCGCGTAATGCCGGCGGGCGGTGCGGCCGACGAAATCATAGTGGTTCACAGCTTCAACATCGAGGCCGAGCTGCTCGGCCAGATACAAAACACCATCGGCCGGGATCGCCGCATGGTCCTGCACAAAGAAGCCGTGCGCGGCGAAGAATTTAAGCTGAACCGCCAATCCCAGCCGCGCCAGCTCCGGTTTGCCGTTCACAAAATCAATGTCGGAAAAGCTCAGGCTCCAGCGCCCAATCAGATCTCCACTCGAAAGACCAAGACTCATAACTCCACTCCCTTTACCGGAGCGTCATTCCCCGCCAAGTCAGCCGTCAACCACAACCGCCGCGTTCCCACAACGTTCTTCAACTTGGCCAAAATCGCAGCTTCGGGCCGACTGGGCCAAGATGCAGGTTCTGGATCTGGCCCGTTGCGAATGGATCGAGCGCAGGGAGAACGTCATCGCGCTCGGCCCCAGCGGCACGGGCAAGACCCACGTCGCGCTCGGCCTCGGTTTGGCGGCCTGCCAGAGGGGCCTCTCCGTCGGCTTCACGACGGCGGCCGCACTGGTCAGCGAGATGATGGAGGCACGCGACGAGCGGCGTCTGCTGCGGTTCCAGAAGCAGATGGCTGCCTGCAACCTCCTGATCATCGACGAGTTGGGCTTCGTGCCGCTCTCCAAAACCGGAGCGGAATTGCTGTTCGAACTGATCTCGCAACGCTACGAACGCGGAGCGACCATGATCACCAGCAATCTTCCCTTTGACGAATGGACGGAAACATTCGGGTCCGAGCGTCTGACCGGCGCTCTGCTCGACCGCATTACCCATCACGTTAATATCCTGGAGATGAATGGCGAAAGCTACCGTCTCGCTCAAAGCCGCGCGCGAACGGCGGGCTGAAACCCCTCACAAAACGCCGACCCGCCAGCGGAAAACTCTGGTCGGGCTACGCCCTCCCGGCGTTCCCCGCTGGCGGCCTTAAGTGGCCTAGTTTTGCGCCGCCCAGTGGCCGACTTTTGCTCCGCCGTTGACATCCTGTCCAGGGTCTCTGGGCAGACCGCTTTGTGCACCGGCCATGTGATCCAGATCTGGGTACGGCGTCAAGCGGCGCGAAAACTGTTCGGCGAGCAGCTCCGAAGACCACAACTTATGAGTGGTGAATCACTGGATTGGGTGAGGAGCGGAGTAGTGTTGCAATGTAATCCGCCGCTTCGGCATCTACACTTGAGGATAGAAAGTGAATAGCCACATGCAATGGGTATTTGTGCGAGCGATATTTGTCTCCGCGATCTGCGGTAGGATGTGATGAATTTACCCCGTCTTGGCTGTAAAAGGGAGCTTACACTATCAGTCCGACGCCGAGGTGACGGTCAAGAACATGCGGATTGGCCAAGATCTCCCCGGACGTTCCGGTATGGACGATTTCGCCGTTGTCGACGATGATTGCCCTGTCGGCGAAATCGAGCGCCAGTTGAGCATGCTGCTCGACCAGAATGATCGTCTGTTTCTTCTCTGTCGCCAGTCTTTCGAATACGCCCATGAGCGCCTCGCAGATGATCGGCGCGAGGCCTTCCAGCGGTTCGTCCAGCATCAGCAGGCGTGGCCTGCCGAGCAATGTCCGCGCGATCGACAGCATCTGCTGCTCGCCGCCGGACAGTTGACCGCCGCCGTTGCCGCGGCGTTCCTTCAGGCGCGGAAACAGTTCGTAGGCCTCTTCCAGCGTCGCGTCGCCGCGCAGGCCGGAAATCAGGTTTTCCTCGACGTTGAGCGACGGGAAGATATCGCGGGTCTGCGGCACGAGCCCGAGGCCGCGTGTCGCGCGCTGATGCGTCGGCAAGGCGCCGATGGGCTTGCCCTCGAAACGGATTTCACCCTGGTGCATTCGCGTGAAGCCCATGATGGTGGAGAGCGTGGTGGTCTTTCCGACGCCGTTGCGTCCGATGATCGCAAGGCGCTCGCCATTGCGCACGTCGAACGACATATTGTTGAGGACGTGGGTTTCTCCGTAGCCGGCGGTCACCGAGGTCAGTTCGAGGATGCACTCACTCATGATGCGCTCCCAGGTAAAGGTCGCGAACGGTCTGATTCGACGCGATCTCGGAAGGCGAGCCCTCCATCAGGATCTCCCCGTTGACCAGCACGACGATCGAACGCGCGATCTTGAAGACGAGGTTCATGTCATGCTCGATGACCAGCACTGCCAGGTCGTCGGGCAGGCGGTCGATCGCCTCCGAAATCAGGTGGTTGTCGCTTGCCGGAACGCCGGCCGCAGGTTCGTCCAGAATGAGAATGCGCGGCTTGAGGGCAAGGGTCAGCGCCATTTCGGCGAGCCGTTGCTGGCCGTAGGCCAGTTCCTTGATCGTTGTGTCGGCCAGTCTCGCGAGTTTGAATTTCTCAAGCAGATCGTCGATCTCGCCCTCGACATCGCCAAACGAATTCGCGGGCACTAGGAAGCGCGTTGCGAGGCCCTTGCGCTCCAGGATCGGAAGCCGCAGGTTTTCGCGCAGCGTCATCCTGCGAAACAGCGTCGTGATCTGGAAGGTCTTGGCGATTCCCGCCTTCACCCGGGCAGCTTCGCTCAATCCGCCGAGGTCCTTCCCGTCGAGCAGGATTTCGCCGGAACTCGGCCTGAGAACGCCGGTCAGCAGATTGGCGAAGGTTGTCTTGCCGGCGCCGTTCGGGCCGATGAGCGCCTTGCGGTCGCCAGGAACCAGGTCCAGGCTGATATCCTTGGAAACGACGATGCCGCCGAAACGCTTGTTGAGCTGACGTACTTGCAGGCCTGTTTTCATTTGGGCCTCCTGACAAATCGCGCCAAGTTGCCGGGAACGCCGAGCAGGCCGGACGGGACGAAAAACACGACCAGAATGACCATGCCGCCAATGATGAACAGCCAGTTGAAAGGATCGACCGAAGCGGCGACGTGATGCACTGTCATGAACATGACGGTGCCGACAAGCGCGCCGTACAGTCGGCCTGCGCCTCCCAGGATCAGCATGATCACCGCCTCGGCGGACAGCGAAAAGCCGTAGACCTCCAGGCTGACCAGTTCGGTCACCTGCGCGGAGAGCGCCCCGGCGACGCCAGCGATCGCGCCGGAAATCGTGTATATCGTTACGAGCCGCCAGTAGACGGGCGTGCCGATCGCCCGCATGCGCGGCACGCTTTCATGGATCCCCCGCGACGAAAGCCCGAAGGGCGAGGCGACGAGGATACGCAGCGCGGCAAGCAGGATCAACAGCACGGCGACCGCGTACCAGAAGCCGGTCTGTCCGACGAAATCGAACTCGAACAGGCCAAGCACGGGTTCCATGCGAATGCCCGACAGTCCGTCGGCTCCGCCGGTCACAGGTCGCGCCTTGTTGGCGATTTCGAAGCAGATCTGGGCGAATGCTATCGACAGCATGAGCAGCGTCAGGCCGCGGGCGCGCATCAGCAGCAGCCCGGAAATGAAGGCGGTCAACGCGCCGCCCACCGCCCCGATCAACAGTCCGGCCACCGGGGCGCCGGAGACATGGACGGCGAACAGGCCGGCAGCATAGGCGCCGGTTCCGTACAGCGCTGCGTGGCCGAGCGTCGCGATCCCGGCATAACCGAGCACGAGATCGAGCGACAGGACGAAGATCATCATGATGACAATCCGCGTCAGGAAACCGAGATTGTAGGGGAAGAGCAGGAAGGCCGCATAGGCCAGGGCGATCAGCACGGCGTTTCGGATGGCGAAGCGCATCCAGTGGCGGCCCGGCGATCCTGCCCGGGTGTGCGAAAGGGTACGGGCAGACATCTAGAGTTTCCCCAACAGGCCGTTCGGCCGCACGGCCAAGACCAGCATCATCACTAGGAAGAAGAAGATCGTGCCAAAATCGGGAACAAGATAGCGCGCCGCGGTATCGACGATGCCGAGACCGATCGCGGCCAGGAAGGAGCCCGTGATGGAGCCCATGCCGCCGACTGAAACAACGATGAGAAACAGGATCATGTAGCGCACCGGATAATAGGCCTCGATCGGAAGAAGCTCGGCGCCTAGAATCCCGCCGAGCGCAGCCAGCCCCGCGCCAAGCGCGAAAGTGATGGCGAACAACCGCGTTGTGTCGATGCCGAGGGCCGCGGCCATGCCGCGATTGTCGACCGCAGACCGTAGCCGGATGCCGAATGTCGTACGTTCGAGCATGACATAAAGGGCCGCGACGACGATACAGCCGGCGACGATCACGAGCAGGCGGTGCATCGGAAGTATGCGGAAGCCGAGATCGATGGATTCGCGCAGCCAGCCGTGAAGCGGGATGGCGAGGATTGTCGAACCCTGCCAGAGATTGACCGAGGCGATCATGATGAAGGCGATGCCGATGGTCGCCAGAACCTGCTGCAGTTCGCCGAATCCGTAAATACGACGGTAAAGAAATCGCTCCATCGGGATGGCGATCGCGACGACGGCCGCGAGGGCCACAATCATGGCGGGTACGAAGCTCAGAGCAAGATCGGACATCAGCCAGTGCGTGAACGCGCCGCCAAGCAGGGCGAATCCGCCATGAGCGAGGTTGATGACCCGCATCAGACCCATCGTGACCGACAGGCCAATCGAGATCATGAAGAGGATCATGCCGTAGGCTACGCCGTCCAGAAGGATGCTGAACAATATTGACATGGTCGTCGGGAGGCCTTTTGCGGGTTGGGGCAGGAATAACCGGCAGCCGGCGATAGTCCGCCGGCTGCTGGTATTTTTTAGGCGAAGTTACTGCTGCAATCCGAGGTCGGGAACCATTTCGATGGTCTCGAACTCCTTGTTGATCAGCTTTCCTTGCTCGTTCTTGGCCACCCGGCGCAGATAGACGTTCTGCGTGATGTTGCGGGTTTCCGGATCGATGCTGACCGGGCCGCGCGGGCTTTCCCACGACATGCCTTTGGCCACTTCCATCGCGGCCTCTCCATCCGAACCGGCGATTTCTACCATCTTGTAGATCAGGTGGACGCCGTCATAGGCGCCGACGGAGCCGTTATTGGTGACCGAACCCGGATGCAGTTCCTCGAGCTTCGCCGTAAACGCCTTATTGAGAGGCGAGTCGTGGGCGGCCGAATAATGGTATGCAGTCGTCAGGCCGATGGCGGAGTCGCCGAGCGCATCAAGGGTTGTTTCGTCGGTTTCACCGGTGCCGAGAAAGGTGATGCCGGCATCCTTCAACGCATTCTCGTTATAGGCCTTCACGAAGGCGAATGTGGGCGGGCCGGCAGGGAGAAAGCCGAATATCGCGTTCGGTCCCTGGTTCTTGATGCGCTGCATGAAGGGAGCGAAGTCGGTGGTCTGGATCGGCATGCGGATGGAATCCAGAACCTCGCCGCCTTTCTTTTTGAATGCGGTTTTGAAGGCGTTCTCCGCATCGATGCCCGGACCGTAGTCCGTGACCGCAGTCACCACCGATTTGATGCCCTGGTCCCAGGCCCATTCGGCCAGCGGCACGGTGACCTGCCAAAGGGTTTGGCCGGTGCGAAGGAAATAGTCGGATTTGGTGGTGATGATGGACGTTGCGGCGTTGAAGATCACCGTAGGAGTCTTTGTCTTGTCGATCAGCGGTGCAACAGCGAGCGCGTTCGGGGTGAACACGAAGCCTCCGAGGTAATCGACCTTGTCGCGCACCAGGAGTTCCTGGGTCAGCGACTTGGCCGCGTCCGGGTTGGGGCCGCCGGAGTCCTTGTAGATGAACTCGATTGTGTGATCGCCGGCCTTGGTGCCGTTTTGCGCCACATAGACGTCAATCGCTTCCTGGAACTGTTTGCCCCAGATCGCGAACGGTCCGGAAAACGGTGCGATAATGCCGACCTTAATTGTGTCGGCGGCGGATGCGCCGCAAAGCGCGAGGGTCAAGGCGCACGCAGCGCCAAGGGTTCGGGTCAGTCGGTTCATGGGTTTCCTCCCTGTTTAACCTCTGGCAAAGCCGAAGAAATCGTCTTTGTTTTTTGAATGCCGGAGCGTCTGGTTCCGGTATCTTTCTCCCTTTTGGCGAATTTGCTCGGATTTGCTTCTTCTCCTCCCGGAAACCTCAGGGGCTTGCCAGGAGGGATCTCACTTGGTCGGTGATCTCCTCGAGCGAATTGCCAGCGGCGAGCACGTAGCGGTCCGGTCTGGCGACCATGATCCGTGCATTTCGCCGGTCCATCCACTTTTCGAGCGCATTGTCGGCGGTCGGCAATTCAGCAAGCGTCGCGACTTTTGCGCCGATTTTCTTCCACCACTCGGCGGAAGCTGTCAGATCGCTGTCCTCGCGGGCGAGGACCAGGAAATGCTGTCCGACGAGGTCGTCGAGCGGTATGCCGTCGATCGGCGGGCTGATCATGAACATGCCGCCACCGGACAGTACGAGCGGACCCGGCACGAGTTCACCCAGTTTGAAGGTTACTCGTTTGTCGGGGGCGGCGCCGCTTTCCAGCATTTTGCGGTCGCGCTCGCGGGCAATGTCCGGATCGAGAACGCAGAGCATCTTTCCCAGTTCGATCGATGTCGTAATGACGTTGGTCACGTGGGGATCGCGCTCGATCTGATAGGTGTCGAGAAGCTCGAACGGCGCGCCGTATCGCAGGACGTGATCCAGTTTCCATGCAAGGTTGGTCACGTCGCGCACGCCGGAACACAAGCCTTGACCGAGGAAGGGCGGGGTCAGATGGGCAGCATCGCCGGCCACCATGATGCGGCCCTTGCGCCAGGAATCGGCGCTGGCGCCGCGGAATGTGTAGACGACAGATCTCTCTATCCTGTGGATGTCCGTCGGTTGAAGCCAAGGCGAGATCATCCGTTCGGCGGCTTCTTTCGTCGTCACCTGCTCGGGCGTCTCTCCCGGCAGGAGCATGAATTCGAACCGGAAACGCATGCCCGGCAGCTCGATGGCGGCGTAGGGTCTGGCCGGGTCGGCGCCGAATACCGTGTTGTCGGGGAGCGTGTCGACCCGATCCTTCAGGATGAGATCGATTACGACCCATGATTCCGTGAAACCGAAATCGTTCAGCCGGATATCGCCAAGCGCGCGCACGGCGCTTTGTGCGCCATCGCAACCGACCACGAAGCGCGCGCGCTCCTGCCGCGTTTCGGATCCGGACCGGATGTGGAGAGTGATGCCGTCGTCCGTTTCCAGTCCGACAAGTTCGCTGGAATTGCGCATCTCGACCGAAGGCATCTTTTCCACACAGGCTCGCAGGGTCCGGTCGAGCGAGGGCTGATGAAAGTGGACGCTGGCAGGCAGACCGGACGGCGTCAACTTCTGGGCGCGGATCTCGGCCAGCAATTGCCCGTTACCATCGAGCAGGCGCATGCCCGTATTCGGGATCGTCTCCCCAAACGCTTCGTCCAGGCAGCCGAGCTCTTCCAGTGTCCTGAGTATCGTGTGGTCAAGGTGCCCGGCACGGGGCAACTGATAGATACCTTTCTCGCGATCGACGCCCAGAACGCGCAGTCCGCGTTTGCCAAGCAAACCGGCAAGAGTCGTGCCTACCGGTCCAAGTCCGACTACCGCGACATCCCATTCTTCTGCCGGGTTATTCCCGCGGTTCGAAGCTGACGAATTCATCAAAAAATACCTTGGAATTAATTCGATTGACTAGTCGATAGAAACACAATACCCCTGACCTTGCAAGATGGCCAGTGGAGCGACCTATCGCTTTCGAAAGCGCCGATGGTTCTGGAGGGCCATGCTTGCCTGAGGATGCGCAGCCGCGGAAGCCGCGGCAGAATTGATACGGGAGGAACCGTGAAAATCAGAGGTGAAAACCCCGTATGCATTGCGGGCGCCGGCATGACCGCCTTTGGGCGGCATGAGGACCGGAGCCTCCGCAACTTGTTCGCCGAAGCGACCTCGACCGCATTGGCGCATGCCGGTATCGGCGCTGGCGAGATCGGCATGGTGGTGGCGGCCAACTCGATGGCGGGAATGCTGCAGAGTCAGGAATCGGTGCGCGGACAGGTGATGCTCGCCGGCACGCAATTTGCGGGAGTTCCTGTCGTCAATGTCGAAAACGCCTGCGCGAGTTCGTCTTCGGCGCTGCAAGTCGCCTCGTGGGCGCTGCTCGCAGATCGCGTAGACTGGATTCTGGTCGTCGGCTACGAAAAGCTGTTCAATCCCGACAAGGCCTTGACGTTCAGCGCGCTGGCTTCGGCCAGCGACGTTCCGGAGGACAAGAGGGTCGGGTCGATCTTCATGGATTTCTACGCGTCGCGCGCCCGTCATCACATGGATGCCTACGGAACGACGGTCGAGCAGATGGCCGCGGTTTCGGCGAAGAACCGACGACATGGCGCACTCAATCCGCAGGCCCAGTTCAGGGACGAGGTTTCGGTGGAAGATGTGCTGCAAAGCCGCGTGGTCGCCGATCCGTTGACCTTGCTCATGTGTTCTCCGATCAGTGACGGCGCTTCGGCAGTCGTCCTGACCAGAGGGGACAGATTGGCGGTTAACGCTCCGGTCGTTGCGGTGAAGGGGCTGGGTCTGAACAGCGGCGACAATACCGGCCCGGAATTCAAGACCATCAGACGAACCGCGTGGCAGGCCTACGCCCAAGCGGGCATCGAGCCGACCGATATCGATATCGCGGAGGTTCATGATGCGACAGCAATTGCTGAAATCGAAGCATGTGAGGCGCTTGGCTTCTGCGAGCGCGGCGAAGGTGGCGGGCTGGCCGAGTCCGGCGTGACCACGCTTGGCGGCAGCCTACCCGTTAACGCGAGCGGCGGATTGTGCAGCCGCGGGCATCCGGTGGCGGCGACGGGCATCGCGCAGATTTGCGAGTTGACTTGGCAGCTGCGGGGAGAGTGCGGCGAACGGCAGGTCAACAACGCTGCGATTGGCGTAGCGGAAAATCACGGCGGACTTGTCGGAGACGACGTGGCCGTCGCGGCAGTGACAGTTCTGGAGAGGATTCAATGATGACTGCTGTCGTGCCGGCGGGACATGCCGGTAAGGTCGCGCTGGTGACGGGCGCAGCGAGAGGTATCGGTTATGCGATCGCCCGTATTCTGGCTCATGACGGGGCCGATGTGGCGCTGCTCGACATGGCGGAAAACGTCGTGGAATCGGCTGCTGCTATCAGCGAGGAGACCGGACGCGCCTGTGTCGGCGTCGTTGCGGACGTGACTGCGAACGAGAAGGTTGAAAATGCTTTCGCGGCGGTGGAAAAACAGTTGGGCAAGGTCTCTATCCTCGTCAATAACGCCGCGATTACCAACAATGTCGATAGAATCTTCAAGATGGCTCCCGATCGGTTTTCGCACGATCTGGACGTCAATCTGACCGGCACGTTCCGCTGTATGCAAAGGGCGCTTCCGAATATGATGGAAGCGGGCTGGGGGCGAATGGTCAACATCTCTTCCGGCGCTGCGGAACTGGGCAGTTTCGGCCAGGCCGGTTACTCGGCCTCGAAGGCCGGCATCCTCGGGCTGACCCGAAGCGCCGCGCTGGAATATGCCCGTGGCGGCATCACCTGCAACGCAGTGCTGCCGGGTCTCATCGATGCGCCGGCTGCGGCTTCCATCCGCGACGATATGCGCGAGCGGATCGTCCAGCTTATCCCGACCCGCCGCCTCGGTACGCCGGAAGAAGTCGCCTACGCGGTTTCCTGGCTGGCCTCGGAAAGGGCGTCCTACGTGAACGGCGCAAGCCTGTTCGTATCTTCCGGCCAGGAACTGTTCGTTTTCTAGAATGGCGGCAATGGGTTTGAATTGCAGGGACATCGCGTGCGAGGGCGGCATCGTCCGTGTCGTCACGCTTGACGACACGGAGCGCCGGAACGCGTTGACGCCGGAGCGGGTGGCGGAACTCGATCGTATCGTTGCCGAGGTGAACGAGCGGGCCGAGATCGGCGCCCTTGTCCTGACGCATAAAGGCAACGTCTTTTGCGCCGGGACGGATGTCGAGCATCTGTCGGGCATCCTCGGAGACGCGAACGAAACGCGTCTGTTTCTCGGTTCGCTGGTCGGCTTCTTTACGGCGCTGGAGCGCTGCGAGAAGATGACCGTCGCGGCAATCGAAGGAGCGGCCGTCGGCGGCGGCTTCGAAATGGCGCTGGCCTGCGACCTGCGCATCATGGGAGCCGGCGCCTGGATCCGGTTGCCGGAAATCCTGCTGGGAACGATCCCGGGCGGTGGCGGGGTGCAGCGACTGACGCGCTTTGTCGGGCGCGGCGAGGCGAGCGCGATGGTCCTGCTGGGCGAGAAACTCGACGTGAGCCGCTGCGTGACGCTCGGGCTTGCGCGCCAGGCGCCTGCCGGAAAAGCCCTTGAAACGGCAATCGAACTCGGCAAGCTGGCAGCAGCCCGGTCGCGTGCGGCTGTTGCGGAAGCCAAGGAACTGATCCGCACAGCCGATGAACAGCCATTGGAAATCCTCGACGACATGGCAGTCGAGGCGATGGTCAGAACGCTTTTCGGTCCGGAGGGCAGGGAGGGGATCCGGGCAATGCGGGAACGCAATTCTCCCGATTTCGCATCAGCGCGGAGGATTGCCGATGCTTAGCTCATCCCGGCCGAAAGGTCTTCACGAGGCGAAACATTTCGCTCCGACCACGCTTACGATGAGCCGTGACGAACTCGATGTGCGCCATCTGCGCAAGATAAGGAAGCTGATCCGTTACGCCTACGATCACAGTCCGCTGCACAAGCGCATATACGATGCCGCCCGCATGAAGCCGGAAGACGTGCGTACGTGGGACGATTTCTACAATCACGTCCCGTTCACCGACAAACAGGATTACGTCGAGGATCAGGACCGTTTCGGGCTGGCCGCCGAGGCGCAGGGGCCAGACCTGATTTCCGCTTATTTTCACACCACCGGCACGACCGGAAAGTTCCTGCACGAGCATTACTCGGAATATGACTCCATCAAGATGGGCAGCATCTACGGATATGCCTGGTGGGATTGCGGCGTGCGCGCCGGGGACAGCATCTTCATCAACCACAATTTCGGCTTCTGGCTCGGGCTCTGGCACATGTATTGGGCGGCACGGTTCTTCGGGCTGACCATCTTTTCCGCCGGCGGCATGACCACCGATCAGCGGCTGGATGCGATCCTCGCCCGCCGCCCGACGATGATCGCCGGTACGCCGACCTATCTGCTCCGGCTAGCGCAACGTGCCGAAGAGCGCGGTATCGATCTGCGCGAAAGCTCGGTGAAGTTCCTGACGGCCGGCGGAGAGCCTGGCCTGAGCGTGCCGGTGACGCGCAAGGCGCTCGAAGACGCCTGGGGCGCGGTTGGGATCGACGCCTACGGCCTGAGCGAAGTCGGCGTCGCCCACCTCGAATGCGGCGCTCATGCCGGCGGCGTGCATGTCATGGAGGACGCGTTCCATTCGTTTTCCGCCGACACGGAAACCGGCAGGCCGGTGCCCGATGGAGAGATCGGTGAAAACATCATCACGGCTTACAGCCATCTCGCCCAACCCTTCATCAAGTACCGCACGCATGACCTTGTCCGCCGGCACAGCTGCGGCAATCACGGCTGCGGCTGGAACTGGGCGTTCCTGGAAGGTGGCGTCCTCGGGCGCACCGACTTCATGGTCGTGATCAAGGGGGTCAATGTCTATCCGTCCGCCGTCGAGAACCTTATCGGCGAGGTCGGTCCCCTGACCAATCACTACGAGTTGCACATCACGCAGCACGACAACATGGACCGCATGCTGGTGCGGGTGGAGGCGGCGCGCCATACGCCGGAGGAGCAATTCGCCCCGCTGGCCGACGAGTTGCTCCGTGTCATCCGCGAGAGGCTTGGGGTCGCCCTTGAGACGGAAATCATTCCGTTCGAGACGCTGGAACGTTTCGAGCTGAAAACGCGGCGAATTTTCGATCATCGCAAGTCCCGCATCTGACGCGGCCTTGGTAGCGAAACAATAGGACGACAGGAGACTTACATGCGCGTTCAAATCAGCGGTTCCGGACCGGCGGTTGTGTTCATCCACGGATGGGCGTCGAGCGGTCGCGTCATGCAAGGCATGGCAATGGAACTGGAAGCCAATCACGAAACGCATGTGCTGGATCTTCCCGGGCATGGCGATGCGATCGTCGGCCGTACCGATTTCGCGCTGGCTGACCTGATGCAGCCTGTGATCGACTATGTCGGCAAGATGGTCGAGCCGCCCGCGCTTGTCGGCTGGGCGATGGGGGCGATGATTTCCCTGAAGGTGGCGTCGACGGTGCCGGTGCGCGGTGCAGTCTGCATCGGTACGCCGTCGGGCGGCCCCGACCACGGGCCGGTTTTCGAGAAGCTCGCGGCGCGCATGTCGCGCGACTGGCCGCGTTACGTCCGTTCGTCGGTCGACGCCATAGTCGGTGATCGGGTTAGCCCCGAAATGCATGGTTTCATGCAGTCCGTGATGACCAATACATCGCCTTCGCTGGCGCGGCGCACGCTGATCGAGGTCGCCAAACACGATCCGACGGAGTGGGCGCGGCAGACGGATTGCCCGATCCTTTTCGTGCATGGTTCGGAGGACAAGATCAGCCCCGTAGCCGTCAGCGAGGGGCTGTCGAAAGCGGCGCCCAACGGCACGCTGAAGGTTTACGAGGGGATCGGTCACGCACCGTTCCTCGAATGCCACGATGACTATTCTGCCGATATGAAAGGCTTCATGGAGACGATTCATGGCTGAAGGAAAATATGTGACCGTCGACACGACGGAGGCTGGCGTCACGACGCTGCTGATGAACCGTCCCGACAAGCTCAATAGCTGGAACGAGGAAATGGAGGCCGAACTGGCCGAGGCTTCCGCCACCATCGAGCGCGAACTGAAGAAGCACCGTGTCCTGGTGATACGCGGCGCCGGGCGGGCCTTCTGCGCCGGGGTCGACATGTCGATCATCGGTACCGAACAGACGTTGCCGCCGCGCGAATTGCGCAATCGCATGGCTATCCGCCACCGGTTCTTCGACTGGGTCGAACAGATCGAGATTCCGGTCGTCGCGGCCATTCACGGTTATTGCCTGGGCGGCGGTCTGGAACTGGCGCTTGCCTGCGATTTTCGTCTCATTTCCGATGACGCCAAGCTGGCGATGCCGGAACTGACATTCGGCCAGGTGCCGGGCTCGGGCGCGGCTTCGCGACTGACCGCGCTTGCAGGACCGTCCGTGGCCAAGGACATCATCATCACCTGCAGGCGGCTCGATGCGACGGAGGCCCGCGAACTCGGCCTTGCCAGCAGGGTATTTGCGGCAGACGAATTCGACGCGAAGATCCAGGAGTTCTGCAACGAGATCGCGCAGCGCCCGCCGCTCGCTGTCGCCATGGTCAAGCAAATGGTGGCGACGGTGCAGCCCGCCGATCTTGCCAAGGCCAGAACCATCGAACGGCTTGCGCAGAGCGCACTTCTTGGCACGAAGGACCTCGCCGAAGGCCTGTCGGCGGCATCCGAAAAGCGTCCCGCACAATTCACCGGAGACTGACGATGACGGCGCGCGACATCGACGCCGAGGTTGAACTGGCGGGCGTATTGCTCCGCAGCCGCGGCAAGACGAGGCAAATCGTCCTCAACGAACCTGACCGGCGCAATCCGATGAGTCCGGCCGTCATGCAGGGCCTGACGATGGCATGCGACAGGATCGAGGCGGATGACGATGTGCGCGCCGTGATCCTGACTGGTGCGGGAAGCGCGTTTTCGGCGGGCGGCGACCTGCCCTACAACAACGCCAACCTGCAGGGGCCGACGGAACGTCAGCATGCCTTCCTTACCGGCCTCTACAAGCCATTCCTGCGCATTCTGGACCTGCCGATGCCGACGATCGCTGCCATCAATGGCGTGGCGGTTGGCGGCGGTCTGGCCATTGCGATGCTGTGCGACATCCGTCTCGTCGCCGAAGACGCGAAACTGGTGACGGCCTTTGCCAATATCGGCTTCGCGCCGGGCCTTGGCCTTACTTACAGTCTCGAGCGGGCGGTCGGCCTGTCCAAGGCGGCCGAGCTGCTTTATTCGGGCGCGACCCTGAGCGGAGCCGAGGCAGATGTGCTGGGTCTGGCGCGGGCCGTGCCGCTCGATCAACTCGATGAACAGGCAGGAGACCTCGCCGATCGGATCGCTTCCATGTCACCGACCGTGAATCGCATGGTCAAGGGAGCGATGTTCACGGGTTACCGGACCGAATTGAAGCAGAGACTCGAACGTGACATTCTCGCCCAGGTGGTCACTTCCGTCGGGAGCGATTACCAGGACTTCCTGGCGAGTTTGAACGAACGGGCCGGGAAGGCAGGGAAATGAGGACTGACGTAGAAGGTAAACTGAAGTTTCGGCTGACCTACGCCGACGTGGATGCGGTGCAGTTCTTTTTCGCCAGCTATTACAGGTGGATGGAGCGATCGTTCGCCGAGTTGATGGCCGCCTGCGACTACCCGCGCCGGATGGCCGACAAGGATCGCCGCGGTTATCCCGTTGTCGAAAGTGGCTGCCAGTACCTGAAGCGCGCCGTCGCCGACGACAAGCTGACGGTGGTCGCCAAGTTTGGTTCTATGTCCAACCGTTCGTTCCGCGTCGAGTACGAGTTTCTGCACGAAGACAACACCGTTGCTGCAAAAGGGTTCACGCAGCATGTCTGCGTCGACGTGGACGAGATGAAGGCGCGTCCGGTACCGGAACAGTTCGTCGCGAAGAGCTAGAAGAACCGAGACATGTCCGTAGAAAAAGAAATCTCCGAGATCGTCGAAGTCAAAAGCCGGCTTGAGGAGATCATGCGCGAAACCTCGAGCCCCGCTGTCGTCATGTCGCTCCAGCAGGCGATCTATTACTGTCACCTCGCAAAGGACTTCCTTGGCGATGACGGCCTCAATCCGGAACTGGATGCCATCTATAAGGGCGAGCACGAATGACCGAGGGAAAAACCGCGCCGAAACCTGCCAAGCGCGGGCGGCCTCGCCTCGAGGGCCATAGCGACGAGTACAAGGAAAAGCTCGCCATGATCATCGATTCCGCTGCGACGGCCTTCAGGGAAAAGGGCTATTCGCGCGCATCGCTGGACGATGTCGCCGCAATGGCTGATGTTCGCAAGGCGTCGCTTTATTATTACACGAAATCGAAGCATGAACTGCTTCTTGCCGTGTTCGAACGGGCGCTACGGGAAGGCAACGAAAAGATCGGCCAGCTCACGGCGATTTCCGATCCGGCCGAGCGGTTGACGGCGCTGATCAGGTTCCAGATTCAGATGGTCACTTCCGATCTCGACCACTTCGCGGTGTTCTTCGACGAAATGTCGGCGAAGCAAGACGGGCAGGTCAAGACACCGGATTATATCCGCGACCTGGAGCGGAAATATTTCTCGGCATTTTACGACACGATTTCATACGCGTCGCAATCGGGAGCCATCGCGCAGGTGAATCCCCGATATGCCGCCCAGGCCATCTTCGGCATGACGAGTTGGACCTATAAATGGTTCGACCTGGCGCGTCACAGTCCGGAAGAATTCGCCGAGACATGCATCGGACTGATATTCGGCCAGCTGGGCGGCGAGGCGAAATCGTAGCGCGGAATACGGCTGGCCACCCGCGAGGGATGGGCGGTCACAGACAGGAGAGGTCCGGCAAACGGTCGCACATCATGGAATTTCGCATGGATGTGAAAGGCAAACGCGCCGTCGTGACGGGTGCGTCCTCTGGCCTGGGGCGCCACTTCGCCCAAGTGCTTGCGAGCGCCGGCGCGCATGTGACCGTCGCTGCCCGGCGAGTGGCGGCATTGGAGGAGACCGCTTCGGCCATCGCCGCTGATGGTGGGACCGTAGAGATCGTCGAAATGGACGTGACCGACGCGACTTCCGTCGCGGCCGCGTTCCCGCAGGACGGGCCCTCCTACGATATCCTGATTAACAATGCCGGCGTGACCCACAGTGGTCCGGCGCTGGAGACCGCGGATGACGACTGGAGCCAGGTCATCGACACGAACCTCACGGGTGTCTTCAGGGTCGCGCAGGCGGCCGCCCGCCAGATGATGAATGCGAAAACCGAAGGCAGCATCATCAATGTCGCTTCGATTCTCGGTTTCCGGGTGGCCGGCCATGTCGCCGCCTATACGACGGCGAAAGCGGGCGTCGTGCAACTGACGCGGGCGCTTGCCCTAGAATGGGCGCGTCACGGGATCCGCGTCAATGCGCTTTGCCCCGGCTATATCGAAACGGACCTCAATCGCGAGTTCTTCGCTACCGAGGCCGGACAGGCGCTGATCCGCCGCGTGCCGCAGCGAAGGCTCGGCAAGCCGGCCGACCTCGACGGCCCATTGCTGCTGCTGGCATCGGATGCCGGCCGGTTTATGACCGGCACTGAAATAGTGGCCGATGGCGGCCATCTCGTTTCCTCATTGTAAGGACCAAGCCATGAACTTCGCTATTTCACCCCGCACTGAAGGTTTTCGCGCCCGGATCGCCCGATTCGTGGAAGACGAGATCATGCCGGTGGAAGCCGACCGCGTGGCCTATGATGAACATGGCAATATCCGTCATGACTTCCTCGAGCCGTTGCGCGACAAGGCGCGCGGCGAGGGTCTGTGGTGCCTGCAACTGAAGCCGGAAACCGGCGGCGCCGGCTTGGGCAAGGTCGGCATAGCGGTCTGCTACGAGGAAATGAACCGCTCGATTTTCGGGCCGGTGGTGTTCAATTCCGCCGCGCCCGACGACGGCAACATGATGGTGCTGGAGCAGGCCGGAACGGACGCGCAGAAGGAACGCTGGCTGCAGCCGATCGTCGATGGCAGGGTGCGTTCCGCCTTCGCCATGACCGAACCGCACCCCGGTTCCGGCTCCGACCCGTCGATGATGCTGACGACGGCAACGCGCAAGGGCGACTCCTATGTCGTGCGCGGGCGCAAGTGGTTCATCACCGGCGCCGAGGAGGCGCAGCACTTCATCCTTTTGGCGCGTACGTCGGATGATCCGCGCAAGGGCCTGACGGCGTTCCTGTTCGACCGCGACCAGCCGGGCTGGCACATCGACCGGCGCATTCCGATCATGGGGCCGGAAGAGCATGGCGGCCATTGCGAACTCATATTCGAGGACCTCGAAATCCCCGTCGAGAACATGCTGCTCGGCGAGGGTGACGGGCTGAAGCTGACGCAGATGCGGCTCGGCCCGGCGCGGCTGACCCATTGCATGCGCTGGCTGGGGCTTTCCAAGCGCTGTGTTGAGATCGCGCGCATCTATGCCGGCGAGCGCTCAGCCTTCGGCGAGCGGCTGTCGAAGCGCGAAAGCGTCCGGATGATGCTGGGCGATCTCGCCATGCAGATCGAGGTCGGGCGGCTGCTGGTGATGAAGGCGGCGTGGGAGCTCGATCGCGGCGGTTATGCGCGCAAGGAAGTGTCGATGGCCAAGGTGCATGTGGCCAACCTGTTGCACAAGGCGGCCGACACGGCGATCCAGATCAATGGCGCGCGCGGTTATTCGACCGACACGCCGCTGGAATGGATCTACCGCTATGCGCGTCAGGCAAGGCTCGTCGACGGCGCCGACGAGGTGCACAAGATGGTGCTGGAGCGCAATCTCGAAAAGGAAGGCAACGGCTTCTGGAGCTGGGATGTCGAGGGTGCCTGAGATGAGCGGCTTTGCAGCGGATTTCGACGTTTCCCGGTTGCAGGCGTTTCTCGACGAGACATTCGGGGCAAGCGGCGCGTTCGAGATCAAGCGCATCAGCGGCGGGCAGTCGAATCCGACCTATTTCGTGACGCACGGAGCGGCGCGCATGGTCCTGCGCAAGAAACCGACCGGGCCGATTCTGCCCGGCGCGCATGCGATCGACCGCGAATACCGGGTGCTGACGGCGCTCTTCCCGACGGGCGTTCCGGTGGCGCGGCCGATCCTCCATCATGAGGACCCCGATCTTCTCGGCACGCCGTTCTATCTGATGCAGCGCGTCGAGGGGCGTGTGTTTTCCGATTGCGCCCTGCCGGAACTGGAGCCGGCGGAACGGCGCGAGATCTGGATGGGGCTGGCCGACGCGCTGGCGCGGATGCATTCGGTGATACCGGAAAATGTGGGTCTCGGCGATTACGGAAGGCCGGGCAATTATTTCGAACGCCAGATCGGTCGATGGACGCGGCAATGGCGCGAGTCCGACAGCACGCCGATCCCCGAACTCGACAGGCTGGCGGAATGGCTGCCGGAAAACCTGCCTGAAGACGATGGCATGGTGCGGCTGGCGCATGGCGATTTTCGGATGGGCAACATGCTGTTCCATCCGAGCGAACCGCGCGTGGTGGCGATCCTCGACTGGGAACTATCGACGCTCGGTCATCCGCTTGCCGATCTCGGCTTTTGCGTGATGCCCTGGCATTCCGCGCCGGAGGAATATGGCGGCATCCTCGGCCTCGACCGCAAGGCGCTCGGCATCCCGGAAGAAGACGAGTTCATCGCCCGCTATATGACAGGCGCGCCCGGCACCGCGCCGCTTTTGCCGTTCCACAAGGTCTTTGCGCTGTTCCGCTTCGCCGTCATCTTCGTCGGCATCGCCGACCGCGCGCGGGCGGGCAGCGCGGCGGCCGACAATGCGGCGCAACTGGGGTCGCTCGCCGAACGTTTCGCAGTACGCGCAATCGAGATTGCCAAGGGCGGTGGATACAATATCTGAACTTGAGTTGATGTACGAGCAAGATCTGCCCGGAGCGTTCGATGTCGTGTTAAAATATACGAAACTCCATTGGTCGAAAGCCCGGGTTCCTTATATTCAATCATCCATGGGCCTTACGTGCGCTGCGTGTATTCTGACTGACGGACTCACACTGCAACCTCCCGAAAGCAGATCGGGTCGCAGAATTAGGTAAAAGCTGTCTTGCGGTAAGCCGCGCCAACGGCATGCGATGGCCTGCTTTATGGCACGTGTTATCGGTGAATTTCGATCACGACGCCTAATCCGTGACGTGAATTTTATGTACTTGAAAAAGTTCGGAAGAAAACTACTTGGGCCACCTGGATTCTCAGCCAGTGTATACGCGTCGAATCTCGGCCTGCTCGGGATTTCGAGGAGACCACTTTGTGCATCAGCCATGTGATACAGATCTGCACGCGACGTCAAGCCGGGCGAAAAGTTTTCGCCGAGCCGCTTCGAAGACCGTACCTCATGAATGGCGAGCGTTTGGGTTGGGTGGAAAGTGGACTTTCGTTCTTGCGTATCAAATGACTGCAAATGGGCGGAGGCTGTGTGAGAACTCGTTGGGGCCCGTCGCTGTTGATTTCCACCGAGAACTGACCCGATCATCTCAGCGAGGTCACCATTGCGGAGTGCAAGCGAACGTAGCGGGGGAACCGAGATGAAGGTTAGCGGTATGGATGAATCGGAATGCCATAGGTGCATTGTCCATTTCCTGAGCGATGAAAGAAAAACGCAATTATGCAATTCACGGCGAATCGGTCAGTGCTTAGCGGTCGAGGCGAGTCCGAAAAATGTGACATTCTTCGGACTCTCTTGTTGGCGTCCGAAAAATGTAGCATATTTCGGACATGACGGATCCAACTCAAGATACAGATCTGCGCTCCAGGCTACTCGCCCGGGTTGCGTCTCAGCCCAACGAGGTCTGGACGCCCGCCGATTTCGCCGATCTTGGCGGACGTGCCGCCGTCGACAAAACCCTGCAGCGACTCGCCGCTGCCGGTGAGCTTCGCCGTATTGATCGCGGCCTCTATGATCGACCGCGTAAAAACTCCTTGACCGGACAGCCCACCGTTCCGGATTATCGGGCCGTAATCCGCGCTGTCACCCGTCGCGACCAGGCGCGGGCCGTTATCGACGGCATGACCGCCGCAAACGATCTCGGCCTTACAACGGCCGTACCGGCGCGTGTCGAGGTGCTGGTTGATGCGCGGCTGAAGCCGATCAAACTCGGCAATCAGGAGATTCATTTCAAGTTCGCCGCACCAAGCCGGCTCTACTGGGCCGACCGGCCCGGCATGCGGGTTGTCCAGGCCCTGTATTGGATGCAGGACATGCTGACCCAGGACGATGAGCGAAACCGGGCACGAAATACGCTGCGCCGATTGTTCGCCGATCCGAAACACGGAAAGGCGATCCGTGACGACCTTCGCGCCGGCCTTTCAGCCTTGCCGATCTGGATGCAGGAATTCCTGCGCGACCTTGTCACTCCCGTCGATACCAACGAGGCCGAGCAATGAGCACGACCGCCTACAAGCAGGTCGTCGAGACCCCCGCGCGGGACCGGCTCGATCTATTCCTGGCAACCGCTAACCGTCTCGGAGCACCTGTGGGTAATATCGAGAAGGACTTCTGGGTGTGCTGGACTCTGAACGCGCTCTATCATGAGCGGCCTGCCGGAGCACCGCGCCTCCTCTTCAAAGGGGGAACATCGCTGTCGAAGGCTTACGGACTGATCCAACGCTTCTCTGAAGATATCGATATCGCGGTTTTCCGCGATGATCTCGACGAACCAGCATCGGTCGAAGAACTCGAAGCCCTCTCGAACAAGAAACGCCGTGCCAGACTGGATGCGATCCGGGACGCGTGCCGCGCGTATATCACCGGCCCGCTTCGAGAACTTCTTGCCGAGCAACTGGCCGACCTAACCGGTGGTGTAGGGGCATCGAGATCGACGAGGCCGATCCCGACGGACAGACACTTCTCGTCTGGTATCCAGAGGTTGAGCCGCGCGACGGCGCATATGTGCGCCCAGCCGTTCGAATCGAATCCGGCGCAAAGTCAGCGCTTGATCCGAATCGGCCCGTCACGATCCGCCCCTACATCGCCGACGAGGCGGCATCATTGGATTTGGCAGTAGCTGACGTAACCACTGTCGAGGCAACACGGACCTTCTGGGACAAGGTTGTCATCGCGCATGGCTTGCGCCGCTGGTATGAGCGGCGCGGCGTCCTTCGCCAAGAAGGTCAACGCGTGTCGCGGCACTATTACGATCTTCATTGCCTCCTAAACTCAGACGTGGGCCTGGCTGCCCTCGGAGATTTTGATTTCGGTGCAGATTGCGTCCGACATGCGCGGATGTTCTTCAACCGACCTGACATGGACCTCGTCTCGGCCATGCCGGGTACATTCGCCATTGAGCCTGTCGACGGCATGGTGGCGGCGCTCAAGGAAGACTACGCCAACACGACCGCAATGATCTTCGGAACGGCGCCTGAATTTGAGGACGTGCTTGCATCCGCAGCAGCGATCGAACATCAATTGAACAAGGTCGCAACCTGATGCGAGAACAAGGACGTAAAGCGCCAGAATACAGAGGTGAGAGCTGCGTTGATATTCTGGTGATACGTCCATTGGGAGCAGGACGGACGGAACCATCGGGCGTTGGCAATCCGGAGCGCTAGAATTAGTCCCGTGTCCTGCGTTCTGAGACAAGCTGAGGCAGATGATGGATCAGCTCACCCTCTCCTACGTCTGGAAGCAGAAGCAAATACCTGTTGTGCTGCGCCGTACAGGGCGAGGCGAGCGCATTCGCGTGCGACTACCATTCGCCGACGACAATCGGCACTGGCTTCAGAACGGGCGGCGAACTGCTCCCGAATGGATCGGCGGCACAGAAGCTTACTGGGAGTTGCCGAAATCCTGGTTCAATGACCTCGTCGATCGAGCGCTGGTCAGATATGGCAAGATCTACATCATTCAGCCCTACCGCGAGCAGGAGATCTGCGCGAGAGCATGCCAGGAAGCGCTCGGTCATGAGTGCCAATGTTCATGCATGGGAGCTAACCACGGTGCCGGCAACGACGGAAGCTGGTTCGAAGTCTCCGATACCTTTTCGACACGTTGGGGCGACCGGGAACTGGCCTGCCGTTTGTTGACGGCACGATAGGCACCTACTGACCAAAGATTAAATACAATCTTTGGTCAGTAGCCAGAACACACGGGCTATTAACAGGCCTGACCCGACAGAGCGCTGGCGATTGCTACGCGCTGTTGAGGCCCTGATAATTCTCAGTTATCGTAACCGAGTTTCGCTGAGCATGATTGGAAGGTGGGCCGAAACCCTCGCCGCGAGCCGTTCGCCTTTGACGAGACCTATCTGTTCAAGCGACCCTCGGAGGTCACTATCAATGTCGTGAGTTAGGAGGGAATCATGACGAAACGAAGCGTCCGGCCCGATCGAAGCGATACTCTGTTCCTCATTGTCGCGCTCCTTGAAGAGCCGGACGAAGGCTTCGATGACCGGCCGCTCCTTCGTGCTTTCGAGAGCTTCGCACGCGAGGATCATGCGCGAGGCCTGGTCGGTCACCGTCAGGGGGTAACAGTAGCGGCTGTCGCCCGTCTTGAACTCGCCCTTGAAATCGGCGCACCACAGATCGTTGGGGCGGGCGGCCTGCGACAGCGGCGTGCCCTCGGCCTTGTTCGCCCTGCGCCTCTTGCGGGCCTGGCTCACAAGGCCGTGCTGGTCGAGCACGGCGTGGACCGTCGACCTGGCCGGAATGCGCACGTCGCCGGCCAGCCTGCGCACCAGCAATTCCCTGATCTTGCGCGCGCCCCAGTGCGGCTTGTCGCGCCTGGTCTCGACGATCAGCCGCTCGATCTGGTCGGGCAACTGGTTGGCGTATCTGACCGGTCGCCGCGAGCGATCGCAAAGCGCTTCAAGACCCTCCTCCTTGTAGCGGTTGAAGATCTTGTAGCCGGTCTTGCGGGAAATCCCGAACTCCCGGCACACATCGCTCATGCCTTCTCCTTCCAGAAGGCGGGCCACGAAACGTAGACGTTCCTCCATTGCCGAACACTCTCTCCACGGCATCAACACCTCCCGCAAAGCGAAAAGTGTTACCCATGTGTCCGGAACGTTCCGTCACCTATGTCTCGTGTCGCTCATTCCAGAACATCGTCGGCGACGACGTGACCCTCAATGATCAGATCAAGAGTGACGGCTGGGCTGCTTTTTCGGGCACTTCCGCAGCAGCCCCGCAAGTTGCCGGCATATGTGCGCTATTGTTGCAGGCAGAACCAAACCTCAAACCACACGAAGTCAAAAGCATTCTACTCAGATCTGCCGATCCGGTTTGGAACGCTGCAACTGGCTCTCCGGAGGAGGGAGCTGCCGCTGGTCTCGCGAATGCATTGCGTGTTTTGCGGGCACTCGGTTGATCAGAATCTTACGCTGCGGAACCCATAATTGCTAGACCTGATTGGATCAGCAGCCTCGTGGAACACTTTGGGCTGGTCGCGCGAGGGCGAGCCTGTACGTACGTTTCACGACGCCGTTTCCCGGGCACAAATCGCTGGTGCGAGTTGATAACGTTGCTCGAATTGCCGTGAGCGGACTCTCGGCCAGCGAGGAAAAAGGTGCTTGTCTCCAATGCAGTCCAGCCTCCTGCCTGGACGCGACCCACACTGATTTTTATTGGCATCACACCCTCGGACGCAGTGAATGGTCAAGGCCCGAATTTTGCTAAGCTTTCACAGCGAACGGACAACGCTTTTGTGATTTGCCGTCTGAGCCGCAGGGTATATAAGAACCGCGTCATCGTTGTTGAGTCGACCGGCTTGCGATCAGTTTTACATCTTCTGCTGATATTGGGGATCTTGTTTTCCTCCGTTCTTGGATCTCATGCGGGGAGCATGAAGGGAAAAGACCAGTCGTCTCTGCCAACAAGTGAACACGCTCATGGAATGGCGGAGAAGACTTATTCCCACTCCCTGTTGGGCGAAAATGGAGCGAATTGCCTGAGTTCCAATAGTGCGACAGCCGAAATGGATCACGTGGCAGACTGTTGTATTGCCGCTTGTAATAGTTTCGGCGTACCGAAAAGTGGCTTTTCGCTTGCCTCGCGATTGCGTGTCCCGGTGATCTCGTCTTGGACCGTTAGCGCTGCCGACGGTATGCAACCCGAAGGCCTATACAGGCCCCCCGAAGCGTAAGATCGATCCCTGAGTTGGCGGGCCTCGCCCGCCGCAGATGATTAGATTCTTCGGGAAATCCCAAAATGTTGAAAAAATTTTCGCCGGTGGCTTTGCCACTGGTTCTGGCCGCATGCCAAACCGCGCAAACTGACATCCTTGCAGACATGTCGGCGTTGACCAGTGCAGCCAATCCAACTGTGTCGATACGCAACGTGGGCGCACGTCCGGTAGTGACGGAATACACCCATCGAGAACCTGTTGATCCCAAACCGTGGCGTTCGCTGAACCAGGGTCGGGCACCGGCTACAGGCGGTGGTTCATGACCGGCGGCGGAAAAATGCTCCTGGCGTGCTTGACCCCGCTTGTCCTTTCCGGCTGCGTATCGTCGGCCGAGCTGGCAGATCAGACCACGCCGTATAAGAATCCGGTAGCGGGCTTCCAGACTGTTTCCGCGAGAACCGCCTTGGCAACGGGAAAACGCACGGTTTGGGCCCAGTCGCAGGAGGAAAATCGCACGCTTGCAGCTGACGTCCATGCCCTCGTGCACAGGAAGACGATCAGCGCTGATACGGCAGTTCAGGTCGCCCTCTTGAATAATAAGGGCCTGCAGGCGGCCTACGCGGATATCGGCATCAACGCCACCGACGTCTGGCAGCAAATGCTACCGGAAAATCCGAAAGTTTCGATCGGGATTTTCGGGATTGGCGCGCCAGAGTTGATCCTCTTCAGGGCGCTTGAAAGCATGGTGGCCACCAATCTTCAGGCCATGATGACCCGCGAACGGCGTGTGGATCTTGCAAGAACCCGTTTCGAACAGACCCAGCTCAAGGCAGTCGAAGGTTCACTTCGTCTGGCTGCCGATACTCGAAGGGCCTGGATCAGGGCGGTTTCAGCTTTCGAAACGGTTGCCTATCTCAAGCAGGGCCAGATCGCAGCGGACGCGGCCTCGGAACTCGCCAAGAAGCTTGGCGAGTCTGGCGCACTGCCAAAGGCGGGGCAGGCGCGTGAGCACGCATTCTACGGGGAATTGACCGGACAACTGGCCGAAGCACGACTCAACGCTGAACTTGCGAAGGAAGAGCTGACCCGGCTCATGGGATTGTGGGGGGCAGAAGTCGACTATTTCGTGCCCGACAGACTTCCGCAATTACCGCAAGAACTGAGAACCGGTTCTGCCATTGAAGCGGAGGCACTTCGAAATCGAGTTGATTTGCAAATCGCACGCCTGGAATTGGAACTAGCGGCCAAGGCTTTCGGGCTGACAGAGGCTACTCGGTATGTGACGGACCTTGAACTCTTTACCGGCATAGAAGCCGAACAGGAAATCGAGACAGAGTATGAGCTGGTCTCGGGCGATCTGGAGGAATCCAAGTCCCGAAAAGTTGTGGTCACACCGCAACTCGAAGTCGAGTTCGCCATCCCGATTTACGACACCGGCAAAGCCCGCCTCCGAAAAGCCGAACTCACCTATTTGCGGGGCGCGAACTTGCTTGCCGAAAAGGCGGTCAACATCCGTTCCGAAGCGCGGTCGGCTTACACGAACTACCGTGCGCGTCACGAGATTGGCTGTCATTACAAGCGTAACGTTCTGCCGTTGCGCCAGACCATCGAGCAGGAAAGCCTGCTCACCTACAACGGCATGATCACCAACACATTCGAGCTGCTCGCGGATACGCGGGCGAAGATCAACACGCTGATCATGTCGGTCAACGCCAAGCGCGACTTCTGGCTGGCCGACGCTGATCTGAACGCGGCAATTTACGGCCCGGGTTTCGGCGGCGGAAGCGGTGGTGATGCCGCGCCCGCCATGGCCGACGCCGGTGGTGCGGGACATTGATGGAGAGGATTTCAGCAATGATGAACAGACGACAGATGCTAGGCGTGGGCGCCGCCGGAGCGGCGCTCGTTTCGGCAAGAGCTTTTGCCTCGACCGCCAATCTGGGCTTGCCGGAAGCCGCGGTGATGGAAAGCCCGCTGACCCAGCCGCCGGTCGCACCTACCACCGGACCGGATTACAATCCGGTGGTCACGCTAAACGGCTGGACTCTGCCCTACCGGATGAACAACGGCGTCAAGGAATTCCACCTCGTCGCCGAACCAGTCGAACGTGAACTTGCTTCAGACATGACGGCCTATCTTTGGGGTTATAACGGTCAATCGATCGGCCCGACCATCGAGGCCGTCGAGGGTGATCGTGTTCGCATCTATGTCACGAACAAGCTGCCCGAGCACACATCCGTGCACTGGCACGGGATCATACTCCCATCGGGAATGGACGGCGTTGGCGGCCTGTCGCACCAGGCGATCCCGCCCGGCAAGACCTATATCTACGAGTTCGATCTCGTGAAATCTGGCACCTTCATGTACCACCCGCATGCCGACGAAATGGTGCAGATGGCCATGGGCATGATGGGTTTCTTCATCGTGCACCCGAAGGACCCGGCCTTCATGCCGGTAGACCGCGATTTCCTGATCATGCTCAACGCCTTCGACATCGATCCCGGCTCCTACGTGCCGAAGATCATGACGATGACGGACTTCAATCTGTGGACGTGGAACAGTCGCATCTTTCCGGATATCGACCCGCTGGTCGTTTCGCTCAATGACCGGGTCCGTGTGCGGGTGGGCAACCTGACGATGACCAACCACCCGATCCATATGCATGGCTACGATTTCGAGGTCACCTGCACCGATGGCGGCTGGGTGCGGCCAGAAGCCCGCTGGCCGGAAGTGACGATCGATATTCCGGTCGGCGCCATGCGCGCCTATGAGTTCGACGCCGTGCACCCCGGCGACTGGGCGATTCATTGCCACAAATCGCACCACACAATGAATGCCATGGGTCATGACGTGCCAACCTTTATCGGCGTCGACAAGTCGCGGGTGACTACGCAAATCCGTCGCCTGCAGCCGGAATACATGCCGATGGGCACGGCCGGGATGGCCGACATGGGCGAGATGTCCATGGAACTGCCCGACAACACAGTGCCGATGATGGCCGGTTGGGGGCCTTACGGTCCGCTTGAGATGGGCGGCATGTTCTCGGTCGTCAAAGTCCGCGAAGGGATTTCGGCCGGCGATTACGCAGATCCCGGCTGGTACGAAAGCCCGCCAGGCACCGAGGCCTATGAGTGGACGGGCGAACTGCCCGACTTCGCCTCGCAGAACAGTTCCGCAACACAGATCACGCCCGCACCGGGCGGACAGATGAATGGGCATGGTGCCCATTCGATGAAGAAGGGCTGATTGGAAATCAGCTCAACTAGGAGACATGAAATGAGACTTGCACTTTTGGCGTTGATGCTGGCGCTGAGCACACCCTACGCAATTGCCGCTGGCTCGCATGCCGGCGGCCACGGTCATGATGAGATGTCAGTCGGCATGCCGGGCGACGCCGCGAAAGTCGACCGCGCCATCGATATCGTCATGAGCGAAACCGACGATGGCGACATGGTGTTCGAGCCTGCCTCGATTTCCGTCAAAGCGGGTGAGACCATCCGCTTTGTGGTTAGGAACACCGGCGAACTGGAGCACGAGTTCGTCCTCGATACGCACGAGAAAATGATGGAGCACAAGGCGCTGATGGAGAAGTTCCCGGAGATGGAACATGACGATCCGAACGCCGTGCGCTTAATCGAGAAGACCGATGGCGAAGTGATCTGGACATTTTCCAACGCCGGCGACTTCGAGTTCGGCTGTCTGATCCCCGGCCACTACGAGTCCGGCATGAAGGGCACCGTCACGGTCGCCGCGAACTGACCTTTACCCTCTCCCTCAACCAATACACGAAGGAAGCACCCACATGAAAAAACTCATCATCACGCTCGCAGCCGCCGCGCTGGCTCTTGCGGCAAATGTCGCGTTTGCCACCGAGTACACGAAAGGTACGGTCAAGAAGATCGACATGAAATCCGGAAAAGTCACCATTATCCACGAGGAGCTGAAAAACCTCGAGATGCCGGCGATGACGATGGTCTTCTATCCGGCCGATGAAGCGATGCTCGCGAATTTGAAAGAGGGGCAATCGATTGAATTCGTCGCGGACCGTATCAATGGCAAGTTGATGGTCGTCGAGTTGAAGTAAATCGCATAGCGCGTTCGCAGGTTCGCAGGTTCGCAGGTTCGCCGGGCGCCCGCGAAGCGTCCGGCAAACAGCTATGGAGGAAGGATGGCTGGCAGAGATGTTTTCAAGAAGGCCAGACCTGTCATCATCCTGACAGGTCGCCTGCGGGGGGTGCTGCCTCGATACATATTCGCGGCAACATGGCCGGTGCTCGAACTTGTACCTTGGAAGTTCGGCATCGCTCTTCGATATCTGTGGGCAAAACGTCTAGTAAAACTCGCGGGGACAATATGGTGTTCGAAACTGGTGTGTGTGTGACCTTTTGGGAGCAGATCGAGCTTGGCGAGAACGTTTCGATTTCGATTTTGTGGCGGGTCCGCATGCGATGAAATACTGTCCCATGCACCGCGACATGATCGTTTCTGGTGTTCGTATCTTCGCCGTCGCTGAACTTGCGCCTCGTACGGTCATTGGTGCCAATTCGGTCATACGAAAGGGAACTATGAGCCAGGACTCTATGCCGGAGCGCCGGCTGTGCTCAAAAAAGCTCTGCCAACTCGAAAGGATCGATTGCCCGATCCGAAATCGGATCAAATCCAGCCGAATTGACTATCATCGGGGCTGGTTATCCGGCATCGTACGTTCGATGAGCCACTCAGAACAGAGGCAGATCGCCGCCCAGAGTGTCGCATGGACCGCGAGATTGGACGCCCGGAAGGCGGATTTTACGCCGCTCACCATGACAATGGCATCTGTTATGGAACCGATCAAAAATGCACAAAAATGAAGCAAAGCGCAATGCGGGGCCCAATCGTTTCGGGATCTCCGATGGCCGGCAGATTACCGGGGCATGTTAGCATTGGCAACAGTGTGACTGATACAAATCGAGATGCTACTACCGCAATGGATTGCCTTGGCGACTGGATAGTCAGGTGGCCTTGAGCAACAGCGAAAACGATCGAAAGGAGCCCGGCAAGTGCAGCTGCAACCGACCGGCACTGGTGGCCCGCACTCAGAGGAGCGACCCGATTTCATCGTAGACGCGTCGGGTGGCCACGGCACCTTGAGCAATGCAATGACGCTTCAACCGGAATTCCAGAGTGCCGATCGTCTGCGAGAATGCGGGCCGGATAACTAGATCCGCCTGCGCGAAACGCAGACTTGCGTGTTCGTACTGGCAGACTTCAATAGAACGCAGCATCGCCTGCAGGCCGTTCTTCGGACCAGTAGTGTTTTCGGGCTGGCTGGGGTCGACGGCGATCACAACTTCGACCCCAGTGTTCCTTGCGACGTCCACGGGGGCAATATCGGCATACGCTCCGTCCATTAGCACATGAGGACCTTTGAAAAGGGGGGGTAGCACTCCAGCCAGCGCCGCACTGGAGTAGACATAATCCGTCGCATGACCTTTGCTGAATATCACGCGTTTGCCTGACAGCATGTCCGTTGCACAAACGAATACCGGAACGCGGCCATCCTCCAGATTTTTCCCTTCGTCAGGCTTGACAGGACACCACGACCCCAAGTCTCGGTGCGTGCGCCAAAGCCCCAGCCGAAATACATGTCCCTCGCGGCAAGGAGCGCAATCCGGAGGCCCCTCAGCCTTGCAATCAAACCTGGCAGACGAAAGTCGGGCGTTGCCGGAAACCCGCTGGTGTCCATCTCAACCAATTCGTCATACCAGTTGTCGTTGAGCGCATAGGTGGCCGCGACAACCGCCCCCATCGATACGCCTACAATAGCGCTGGGGACGTAGCCTCTGGAGACCAGCGCCCTGAGAACACCCACATGTGCCAGCCCCCTAGCTCCGCCGCCGCTAAGAACAAGGGCAAAGGACTTGCAATGTTGTTGGCGTGGTTCTGTCCAACTTGTCATTGTTTGGCTCTGCCCCTGAGAATTTGCCCGCAGTTTAGCGAAATGTTGCGTGAGCCCTAGCGGCATCGTACCTTCCCGAAAGACTGACGCGCGCCATAGCCAGTGTTGCCGATTGATGGGCCATGCCCATAGCAAAGTTTCGCCACCGTTTTCACCTGTCTGTGTAACAGCCGAATCCGAGTAGCGTCTATCGATTGACGGTCTTTTTAGACAGCAAGGATTATTAGACAGGAGCTAACAATGAAGACTATGACCCTCGAGGTCCGCGGGCTGTTCGAGGAACTCGATCATCTCGCTGTCGAACGCCATCTGGCAGTGCTTCACGGCGTTCACCGAGCCGAAGCGAACCCGGCCTCGGCGAGTGTGACCGTGCGATATGACGAAACCATGATGGACGAGGAGACCCTGCGCAGAACGATCGAAAACTGCGGTTTTCATTGCGCCGGAGAGCAGCTTCCGGACCACATCTGCAAGATGGACCATAAGGATCTTGCCGGTCACAAGCCCCATGCCGCTCATGGCGCAAAGGCGCCTGCGTCTCACGAGGAAATTGCGCACGAGATGGGGCATGGCGCCGGACACGACATGGCGGCCATGGTCAAGGATATGCGTAACCGTTTCTGGGTCGCGTTGCTCTTCACCATCCCGATCTTCACCTATTCGCCGATGGGTGGGATGTTCACGCCGCCGGCGCCTCCCTTCGGCCTACGGCTGGACCTTTGGTTGTTCTTCCTTGGCAGCGCCGCGATCGTCTGGCCAAGCTGGCCGTTTTTCGTCGCCGCCTGGCGCGCGTTGAAAAACGGCACTCTCAACATGGCCGTGCTTGTGGTCCTGTCGGTCGGCACGGGATATTTCTTCAGTGTCGGATCGACCTTCTTCTTCCCCGGTGTGCAATTCTACGAGGCCGTGGCGGTTCTGCTCGTCTTCATTCTGCTTGGCCATTGGCTGGAAATGCGAGCCCGTGCGGGTGCCTCCGAGGCGATCCGTGCGCTGCTCGATCTGGCGCCGCCCATGGCCGTGGTCCTGCGGGACGGACGGGAGACCGAGGTGCCGACCGCCGAGGTTTTGGCCGGTGAGACAGTCATCATCCGCCCGGGCAACAAGATCCCCGTCGATGGCGAGGTGATCGAGGGCGAGTCGGTCGTCGACGAATCCATGCTCACGGGCGAATCCATGCCGGTCAACAAGAAACCCGGCGACCAAGTCGTGGGCGCCACGATCAACAAGACCGGCAGCTTCCGCTTCAAGGCGACGAAGGTCGGCTCGGATTCCGCACTCGCGCAGATCGTCAAGCTGGTGCAGGAGGCACAGAACTCCAAGGCGCCGTCGCAGCTTTTGGCCGACAAGGCGTCCCAATGGCTGGTGCTGATCGCGGTTATCATCGGGCTTGCGACCTTTTCGGTCTGGTTCTGGTGGATCGGCTCGCCGCTGCTCTTCGCCGTCACACTGACGATCACGGTCTTCGTGATCGCCTGTCCCGACGCGCTTGGCCTCGCCACACCGATGGCGGTGATGGTCGGCACCGGGATCGGGGCGCGAAACGGCATCCTGTTCAAGAACGCAGCTGCGCTTGAAGAGGCAACCAAGCTCGAAGTAATCGTGTTCGACAAGACCGGGACGCTGACCATGGGGCAGCCGCGTGTCGTGGACGTGGTGTCAGCCGAAGGAACGGATGCCGATACTGTCCTGCAGATGGCCGCGGCGGTGGAGCGCGGGTCCGACCACCCGCTGGCGCTGGCAATCATCGAACGCGCAGGGGGGCTGGACTTGCCCGCGACCAGCGGCTTTCTCAACATCGAGGGAAAGGGAGCGCAGGCCGAAATCGAAGGCAAACGGGTCTATCTTGGCAATCGCAGGCTGATGGATGAGCAGAAGATCGATCTCGCCGGACTTTCGGAGGCGGCGGACAAACTGAAGGGTGCGGGGCGCACGGTGGTGCATGTGGCCCGTGGCGGGCGACTTTTGGGCCTCGTGGCCATCGCCGACGCACCGCGGCCCAGTGCCAAGGCAACGGTTGCGAAGTTGCGCGAACGGGGCGTCGAGGTGGCGATGCTGACCGGCGACAACGAGGGTACAGCCAAACGCATCGCCGCGGAACTGGGCATCGATATTATCCTGGCGGATGTGCTGCCGGGCCAGAAGGCCGACAAGGTCAAGGAACTGCAGGCCCGGGGCAAGCGGGTGGGCATGGTCGGCGACGGCGTCAACGACGCTCCGGCGCTGACGCAGGCCGATGTCGGTTTTGCCATCGGTGCAGGCACCGACGTGGCTATGGAAAGCGCCGATGTGGTGCTTATGAAAAGCGACCCGCACGACGTTCTCGGCGCGATCGAGTTGTCGCGCGCCACCTTGCGTAAGATGCGCCAGAACCTGTTCTGGGCGGTGGCCTACAACGTCGTGGCGTTTCCCGCGGCGGCCGGGGTGTTCTATCCGCTCGTGGTCAGTCCCGCCGTGGCAGCGATTGCGATGTCGGGCAGTTCGGCGCTCGTGGCGGTGAACGCACTGCTCCTGAAACGCACCCGTTTGGACGGCGTCAAACAGACCGGGCAGCCGGTCACTGCTGCCGCCGGACAGCCGACCGCCGAAGCCTGAACGCCTCAAAGACGCAGGGTGTTACCAGAGAAAGGAAACAACAATGTCTGAAGCGAGAAAGATCAGGATTGCCGTGAATGGCTATGGCGTAATTGGGAAGCGCGTCGTGGACGCTGCAATGCGTCAGGACGACATGGAACTTACCGGCGTCGCAGACATTGCCACCGATTGGCGTGCCGGCGTGATTGGGGCGAAAGGTATCAGGCTCTTCGCCGCGAACAACGAAGTGGCGAAGGGCATGCGCGACGCCGGCCACGATGTCTCCGGTGTGCTCGACGACCTGCTTGCTGCATCGGATATCGTCGTCGACTGTACGCCCAAACGGGTCGCGGCCCAGAACGTGCCGCGTTACCGCGAGCTAGGGATCAAGTTCATCGTCCACGGTGGCGAAAAGCACGAGGTCACGGGCCATTCCTTCGTTGCGGACGTTAGCTATGCTACCGCGGTCGGACGGGAAAGTACGCGCGTGGTCTCGTGCAACACGACATCGATCGTACGCACGCTGGGTGCACTCAAGCGGACGGGACTTCTGAAGCGGGCGCGCGGCACACTTCTTCGCCGCGCGACAGACCCTTGGGAAAGTCATATTGGCGGCATCATGAACACGCTTGTCCCCGAGGCAGAGATCCCCAGCCACCAGGGTCCGGATGCGCAGAGCGTTGACCCGGAACTGGATGTCGTAACGATGGCCGTGAAGGTGCCTGAAACACTGGCGCACCTTCACTACTGGACCGTGCAACTCAGTCGCGCGGCCGAGAAGAACGAGATTCTGCGGGCCTTCGCGTCGTCGTCGCGGATCGCATTGATCGACATCGGTGCCGGGCTAAGTGCACTCAACTCGGTGAAGGAACTCATGGCGGACCTAGGCCGCCCACACGACAATCTCTACGAAGTTGCCCTTTGGGCCGATATGCTCAAGGTTCAGGGAAAAGAGCTTTTCTACGCCTACATGGTCGACAATCAGGCCATTGTGATCCCTGAAACGATCGACGCCATACGTGCTCTCGTCGGCACGGTAAGGGACGGAGCGGCGTCCATCGCGAAGACCGACGCGGCACTCGGAATTGGGCGATGGCCCGAATTGACGACCCGTCGATAAAAGCGGACCCTCGGGTTTCGCACGGAAAGCGCGCCTGGATCGGTCGGTTGGATCAAGCACTCGTGATCCTTGCAGGGAAGGTCGGGAAAACCGTTCGCTCAGGACCCTGACGACCGGACGAAATGCCCAACGAGCCGATCACAAGACGGTCCGAACCGGAACTGCGGTGACGGCTTCCCGAAAGATAGCTATCGTACCGGCAACCATAGAAACGTAAACGTCGAGATCACATCCATGTGCCTGTCCCAGGAAGTCAGCTTTGCAGCCAGCGCCTTTTTGGTCGTGGGTGGAACTTATGCCGTCACGCGGGCCTGGGCGATCAATCGCCGATATCTGCCGGTGGCGCTAATGCCTGTCTTCGCTGGTCTGCAGCAGTTCATGGAAGGAAACGTCTGGTGGGGCGTGAACTCCGGCGACCCGGCCACCACGCTTCTGGGCGCGCTGGGGTTCATCTTCTTCACTTGGTTCATGTGGCCCTTCTGGATCCCGCTCGCATCCTGGGTGCTGGAGCCTCCCGACAGTCGGCGTCGGCCCTGGATGGCTGCGATGTCAGTGGCCGGCCTTGCGTTCGGGCTGGCCCTCTACGTACCGCACCTGGCCAATCCGGATTGGGTTGAGGTAACGGTGAAGCAGGATTCGCTGGCTTATGAAGGCACCATGATTCTCGACTATCTGATGCCGCGCTGGATGACTTATGTGATCTATCTGTTTTTGATTATAGCGCCGCCAGCGATGTCGACTTACTACCACATGCGCTGGTTCGCGCTAACCGTCGTCGGGGTGGTCGTGGTCGACATCCTATTTCTGCGCTACGCCTATATCTCATTCTTCTGTCTGCTGGCCGGTCTTGGCACCCTGCACTTGATCTATATCATTGCGCGAAACAAGTGCGCACGCGAATGTCCTGTCCTGTTTTCTTGAGCGGCTAACCATCCGCGAGACGAAGGACACTATCGATGTGTAAATCCGCTGGCCCAGCTCTTGACCGTGGCCGCGCTGAAAGCTTGGCTCTCTCACAGACTCTTGTAACGAGCCGGAGCGCGTTTCTCGGCTTCTTGATGAAGCGGCTTGGGAATCGTGCTGACGCGGAGGATGTTCTGCAGGAATTCTGCATGCGCGTTCTGGCGCGGAAAGATCAGTTGCGCGAGGTGGATCGCATGGATGCCTGGCTCTATGCGGTGTTGCGCTCCGCGCTCAACGACCATTACCGCAAGTCGGGCAGATTCAGCCGTCTGATAGATGCTGTCGCGCTGGAGGCTCAGTCTGCTGTGGTCGCGGATGACCCTGTCGAAGACATGGACGTGATCTGTGAGTGCGTCAAAGGGTTGGTCACCGAATTGCGGCCGACCGATGCAGAATTGATCCGCCGCATAGACATCGACAACGATGATCGCGCGGCGGTGGCGGCGGAACTGGGGCTGAGACCCGGAACGCTGAATGTACGTCTTCACCGCGCCCGTGCCGCTCTGGGTGACGCGCTTCTGGCCCATTGCGGACCGTGCTGCCGTCATGGTTTTGACGATTGCTCGTGTTCACCGCCCGGGTGTGAGCATCCTGTCGAAGCGACCGATTGCCAGGTCGAAGACACCGCCTCGTAACGCGGTTCCGTAACGCTGTGCTCCGAAGGGCGTCTTCAGACCCAAGACGCTCGGGAGGATTGCATGACCAGGGAACCGGCAGAAGCGCAGGCGATCCTAGACCTGGTTTCGGATGTGCTTTGCAAGTGTCAAGGAGCGGTGCAGGCCGATGTCGGGGCACTGTCGGGAGAGTTGTTTCTCAAGGTAGACGTCGAAGGTCGGACTCTCCAGTTTGCGGCGGATGCCTTGGGGCTCACCACACATGAGCCCAGAACGATGCTCTTTCTGTTCTGGCGCCAAATGGCCGGTGCCCTCGTCGGGTCGGTGTCAGGCGCACGGTTGCCAGACGCCATTCAGACACGCGGGGACGGCGCGCCAAGGGGTCAACTCTCAATGCCCCGGATGGGGCTGGTCGTGATGCAAAGACAAAGCCGACATCGGCGAGCCCCCGCACGCATGTAACGAAAGCACGGAGCGAGCGTCTTTCCTTGTGAACCGCGCAAACAGCGTTCATCAGGAAAGGAACACGGAAATGCTCGCAACTCTCATTCTCGCTGGTGCTCTCGTTTCTGAACTGCTCGCACGCACGGCTATCGACCTGCCGCGTGATCGCCCCACAGTCAACGAGGCCGTCGTAGTCATTCCGGCAGAAACCCCGAGGCGCCCGCGCCGGCACTGAGAACAGCACTCGGACTACCGCTTGACGATCGTCGGAAGGCGCGATGACGAACTCAACCAAGATAGTTATCGTCGGGGCCGGGCCAGCCGGCCTTGCCTGCGCGATCGTTTTGGCGCGCGCCGGTCGCCAGGTGGTTGTACGTGAGTGGAAGGATCCTGTAGGCCACAGGTTCCACGACGATTTTCAGGGGCTTGAGAACTGGACCAGGGAACTGGACGTTCTCGAGGAACTGGCCGCCGCCGGGATCACCGCCGATTTTGACCATCATTCATTCGACCGCGGCACGGTATTCGGTCCGTCCGGACATCGGTATGCCGTGAAGGGTAGACGACCGCTTTTCTCTTTACTGCGGCGCGGTTCTGGCCAAGGCAAGCTCGACGCTGCGCTTCTGGCACAGGCCAGCGCCGCGGGTGTCGAGGTCCGTTTCGGCGACAGGGAGAAGACGTTCGCCGACGTGGGCGTCTTGGCCGCCGGGCCGCTCGAGGCCGGCGTGATCGCGGCAGGGCACGTTTTTGAGACAGACATGCCCGACGGGGCTTGGCCGGCGCTTGGTGACGATGTTGCGCCCGGCGGATACGCCTACCTGCTGGTTCAGGGCGGTCGGGGCACTGTGGCGAGTTGCATGTTCACAGGTTTTCGCGACCAGGCCCGTCATGTGAGGGCGGCAGAGGAGTTCTTTCGCGCCCATGCCGGTCTTGAGATGCGCAATGCCCGCGGCTTCGGCGGGTATGGCGCCTACCGATGGCCTCGTAGCGCCATGCAGGGCGTTCATCCGGTGATCGGCGAACATGCGGGCTTTCAGGACGCGCTTGCCGGCTTTGGAATACGCCATGCGATCCGCTCGGGCGTTCTGGCGGCGGAATGCCTGCTGACAGGCAACGACTATGTCGCCCGCTGGAAATCGGAACTTGGTCCGCTTTTGGAAGCAGGAATCGTCAACCGCTGGTTGTTCGGCCTGGGCGGCGAGGCCGGCATGCGCATCGCCAGCCGCAAGTTAGCTACTGGCGATGCGGGGGGCGTGCTCCGCCGTGCATATGATCTGATCACCTTCAGGCGCCTGGCGCTGCCGCTTGCCCGTCGCCGCTATCGCAAGGCTCTGGAGGACCTGAGTTGCAGCCACGTCGATTGCGATTGCGTCTGGTACCTCCATGGCGATCACGGTTCAGCGGGGGCAAATGAAAAAGCGGGAGAAACTGTATGAAACTCAAACCGCTCCTTCGCGCTTCGGGGCTAGGTCGTCGGGCTCCGCTTGCGCTCTGGCTTCTTGATGGTGCGCTGCGCAAACTCATCCCTACGGGTACGCTCGAAGTTCGATTGCCAGATGGCGAAACCAGGCGCTACGGCACGGGAACTCCCGCGATTGCGATTGTGATCCGCGACTGGCCGACACTCCGCCGGATCGCCGTCCATCCAGACCTCGCTCTCGGTGAAGCATGGATGGAAGGCGGACTGTCGGTCGAAAAGGGCGATCTCTACGGCCTGATCGCCCTTTGTCTGGAGAATTACCAGAACGTCCGTTTGCCATGGCTATGGCGTTTCCGCGACCGGCTGAGGATGACGCTCAGGCGGTTCACAATGTACAATCCTATCCCGCGGTCGCGCCGGAATGTCGCCCATCACTACGATCTGGGCGACGATCTGTACGACCTCTTTCTCGACGCCGAGCGGCAGTATTCCTGCGCCTATTTCGAGACCTCCGAAGAGAGTCTCGAGATCGCGCAGGTTCAGAAGATGCGCCACATCGCGGCCAAACTGCGCGTGCTGCCGGGACAGAAGGTGCTCGACATCGGTTCCGGCTGGGGTGGTTTGGGGATGTATCTTGCCCATGTGTCCGACGCGCAGGTGACCGGGGTCACGCTGTCGGTGGCTCAGCAGAAATACGCCACCGATCGGGCGCGGACCGATGGGCTAAATGACCGGGTCCGCTTTGATCTGCGCGACTATCGCCACCAGACTGGCCGCTTCGACCGGATCGTATCGGTCGGCATGTTCGAGCATGTCGGCGTCGGGCATTACGGCGAGTATTTTGGCACACTCGCGAACCTGCTCGATACGGACGGTGTCGCGCTAGTGCATACGATCGGGAGTGCTCGCCCGCCGCGAGCGCCTGACCCTTGGATAACAAAGTACATCTTTCCAGGCGGCTATGTTCCGTCGCTTTCGGAAATCGTCCCGGAGGTTGAACGGGCGGGTCTCGTAATCGCGGATATCGAAGTGCTCCGCCTTCACTATGCCGAAACGCTGAAATCCTGGAGGGACCGCTTCATGGCGCACTGGTCCGAGGCGGCCGCGCAATATGATGAACGCTTCTGTCGGATGTGGGAATTCTACCTCGCGTCCTGCGAAGCAGGGTTCCGCCATAACTTTCTGGTCGTGTTCCAGATCCAGCTTGCACACCGATTGGACGCTGTCCCCATGACACGGGACTATATGGAATCCACCAAAAGGCAGCTGCCCGATTTGAGCCGCGGCAGGAATGCGGATACCGTGAAGTCGAACGCGCGCAGAGAGGGCAGGGTCGCGGCCGAATGACCATCCGCAAAGCATCGCTGATCGTCTTGGTCATGTTCCTGTGGGCCGTCTGCTTCCCTCTCATCGTGGCGGGTTTTGCCTACGCCCCACATCTGACCTTCGCTTCCTTGCGGGCGTTTCTCGCCGGATCGGCGCTCGTGGCCCTCGGGATGATATTTGGCCGACCCTGGCCGCGAGGCATGCGGGTATGGCTCGCGATCGTCGGCATCGGTTTCGGGGCCACGTCGCTCGGATTTCTTGGCATGTTCATGGCCTCGGAATTCATCTTGCCCGGACTCGCCACGGTGCTGGCCAACGCGCAGCCGCTAATGGCCGCGGCGCTTGCAACCGCAGTCTTGGGCGAGAGTTTGAGTGGGCGCGGCAAGGCGGGCCTCGCCTTGGGGTTTATCGGCATCGTGCTGATTGCCGCGCCACAGTTTCAGGCACCTGCGGGGAGCGCGTTTGGGCTCGGCGCCGCTTACATCCTGCTGGCGGCCCTGGGCATCACGATCAGCAACGTCCTTATCCGCGCGCTGGCGGAGCGTGCAGATACCCTGTTGGCGATGGGAAGTCAGATGCTGATCGGTGGGGTCCCTCTCACGGTGGGTGCGTTTCTTTACGAAGAACCGATGTCGGTCACGTTCTCACCGCAGTTCGTTCTTATTCTGCTCGCGATCAGTCTCTTCGGTACATCGCTTGCCTATTGGCTGTGGAGCGAGATTCTTCGAACGACCGACCTTAGCCGCGCCAACGCCTTCGCTTTCCTGGTGCCTGGCTTCGGACTTGCCATGGGCGGCATCTTTTTCGGAGAGTCCATCGGACTTTTGACGAGTTTGGGCATCCTTGTTGCGCTTGTCGGTATCGCCATGACCAATACCGATCGTTCCGAAGCCGAACAGTCTCCGGAGTCATGCGCGAAGTAATCCGCGGCAGCCAGGAAATCAAAAAACGTGTAATGTATCCGGGTCTCGGGCGTCTTGATTATGAAGCGCTTTTGTACGCGCGCTTTGACAAAATGAGGTCCTGACATGACCAGCATCAGCAACACGCCCCGCGCCGCGCATATCCCAATTCAGGCTCTGGGCTGGAGCCTCGGCATTTTCTTCGCAATCACTTACACGATCTGCGTGGTCTTCGACTTGGCCTTTCCCGGCCAGAGCATGACCGGCCTCTGGAATCCGCTACTGCCATGGGTCGATAATATCAGCCTCGGAAACTACGTCCTCGGCGTCGCCGAAACCCTGCTTTACGGCTGGTTCGTCGCGCTGATCTTCGGCCCGTTATTCAACTTATTTGCTGAACGGAGTTCATGATGGCCACGACCGGATCCCCCAAACGGCAGCTCAAGTCGGTAGCGACTGGAGCGGCCGCTTCACCGGCCAACCAAAGCGGCCCGAAAACTGAAGAACCGAAGGCCGCGCAGGTCGAAAGACCGACCGCTGCCGCCTCGACGTATCCTCAAGACCTGTTTGAGCGCTGGGTCCTGTTCATGGACACGCTACGCGAGCGTGCCGACAACATGATCGAGCATGAGCGGCGGGGGATGCCGCCGCTTCTGGAGTTCAAGTACGAAACCCTTCTCGACGCACGCCGCTTCGAACGTCCCGCCAACTACGCGTTGCTAAGAATCACCGAAGTCGGCGACGACTGCTGGGATGATTGCGTCGACAAGGCCAAGCCGCCGGTGATCGTGGTCGACCCCCGCGCCGGCCACGGCCCCGGCATCGGTGGCTTCAAGCGCGATAGCGAGGTGGGTATCGCCATGCACGAGGGCCACCCGGTCTATTTCGTCGTGTTCTTTCCCGAACCCGAATCCGGACAGACCCTGGCCGATGTGCACCATGCGTTGCGCCGTTTCGTCGAGGAAATCGCGAGGTGTCACCCGGACCATCCACCCGTTCTCTATGGCAACTGCCAGGCGGGCTGGGCGATCACACTTCTGGCTGCTGACTGCCAGGGTCTTGCTGGTCCGATTGTCCTCAACGGCTCGCCGCTCTCGTATTGGGCCGGTGAAGCGGGAACCAACCCGATGCGAATGATGGGCGGACTTGCCGGAGGCACCTGGGCCGCGCACATGACCGCGGACCTTGGCGACGGACGTTTCGACGGCGCGTGGCTTGCGCAAAACTTCGAGAACCTGCAGCCTGAAAAGGCGATCTGGGACAAGTACGCCCACCTGTTCTCGCATATCGACAATGAGCGCGTCCGGTTCCTGGAATTCGAGCGGTGGTGGAATGGCTACTACACGCTGAGCCGCGAGGAGATCCTCGCGATCACCGAAAACCTCTTCATCGGCAACAAGCTGGAGACCGGTGAAATGCGGATCTGCGAGGGCTGCACCGCCGATTTGCGGCGAATCCAGAACCCGATCGTGATCTTTGCCTCCGAGGGCGACAACATCACCCCGCCGGCGCAGGCATTGGGCTGGATCCCGAAAGTCTATGCGGACACCGCCGCGCTTAAGGCTGCGGGGCAGCGGATCGTCTATCTCATCAACCCCCATGTCGGGCATCTCGGCATCTTCGTCTCGGCCTCGGTGGCGCGACTAGAACACCGCGCGATCCTCGAAAGCCTTGACGAGATCGAGACCCTTGGGCCCGGCCTCTACGAAATGAAGATCGACAATCCCACCGGCGATCCCGACTGCAAGAAACCGGCCTATTCGGTCAGCTTCGAGGCGCGCCACGTCTCTGACATCGGCGAGGCGCACTCCGAGGATGCGCTCAGGAACGTCGCACAGGTCTCCCGCACGGGTGAGGCGGCTTACGATCTGTTCCTGGGCCCTTGGCTAAGGGCGCTGACCACACCGCAATCGGCGGAGGCCCTGCGCGCGATGCATCCGATGCGTTGGACCCGCCTCATGTTCTCGGCGCGCTACAACCCGTGGATGGGTGCCGTGCAGGCCGTGTCCGATGCAATCCGCTCACACCGCAAGCCCCTGCCCGATGACGACCCCCAACTGAAGGCCGAACGCGAGACCATGGAGCGGATCGGGGCCAGTCTCGGGGCGATGCGTGTAGCCCGCGATCAAGCCATCGCAACCTTGTTCAAGGCACTATACGCCCCCGGCGCCTTGATCGTAGACCAAGAGAAGGAATGAGTGATGCAATGGATCTTCGACAACTGGCTGATCTTGTTGCTCGTTGGCGGGATCATGGCCATGCATCTCTTCGGTCATGGCCATGGCGGTCATGGCGGCCATGGTTGGGGAGGCCAGAGAAAGAACACCTCCAACGACCGTACCGCTCATGTGCATGACACCCGGGATGCCCGCAGCGCCGCAAACGAAGAAGCGGCGACAGCTCGCGAACAGCCGATGGATAACGGGCGGGCATGAGATGCGACGCCCGTCCGTCCTGGTCCTGAACGCGGGGTCCTCCAGCCTCAAGTTCGCCCTCTTCGAAGCCGGGCAGGGCGGCGCGCGAATTGCTGGCGGTGCGGTTACCGGTATTGGTACGGATACCGCCCAGTTCAAGTTGACTGCGACTGGCGACGCGAAAGTCGTGGAACGAGGCGACGCATTTCCGGACCATCGCGCCGCACTCGATGCCGTAGTCTCCGAGGTCAGATCTGACCGCCTTGCGGCCTTCCCGGTCGCCGTTGGTCATCGCGTCGCCCATGGCGGGCCGGATTGCGATTGCCCGGAGGAGGTCACACCGGACCTTCTCGCGCGGCTCCGGAATCTGGTGACACTCGCGCCGCTGCATCTTCCCGCCAACATCGCGGGGATCGAGGCCATCGCGGCCCTGCGCCCGGACCTGCCGCAGATCGCCTGTTTCGACACCGCGTTTCACAACGGCATGCCGCGGGTGGCGAGGATGACCGGCCTGCCGCGCGAGTTGGAAACACCCGAGCTTCGGCGCTACGGCTATCATGGGCTCAGCTATGAATACATCGTTGGTGCGCTGGCCCGGAACGGCGTCGATGTCGAGGCCGAGCGTCTGGTTGTCGCGCATCTCGGCAACGGGGCTTCACTGGCCGCCATCCGGGGTGGCAGGTCGATCGAAACCACGATGGGGTTTTCTCCGGTCTCCGGCGTGCCCATGGGGACGCGGTCCGGCGATGTCGATCCCGGTCTGATCCTGCACCTTCAGCGGGAAGCGGGAATGTCGCCGGAGGTTCTCGGGAACCTGTTGCGAACCCGGTCGGGCCTCCTCGGCCTGTCGGGGATAAGCCGCGATATGAATGTTCTTATCGAGCGCCATGACGCTGCCTCTGCCGAGGTAATCAGGTACTTCTGCTATCATGTTCGGCGCCACCTGGTCGCGCTGACCGCGCCGCTCGAAGGTCTCGATCGGCTGGTCTTCACGGGCGGCATCGGTGCCAATGCCGCACCGGTGCGCGAATTGATCTGTGCCGGGCTTGGCTATCTCGGGGTCCGTATCGACCACGAGGCCAATCTGGCGGGGAGTAGGACCATCGCCGCAGCCGGTTCGCGAGTCAACGTCGAGGTCCGCCAGACCGATGAGGAACAGGTGATCGCCGATCACGTCGCACGGCTTCGCCATGAATGCGCTTGCAAACCGAAAGTGGCGTCACGATGACAAGTCTGCAGTCACCCAAGACACTTGCCTCACTCGTTGCCCGTGCGCGCGCGAAAGGTCCCGTCCGCGTCGCTGTCGCCGATGCCGCGCAGGAGGTCGTTCTGGCCACCATGCGGCGGGCAATGCAAGAGGGGCTGGCCGAACCGCACCTGGTGGGCCCCCGGGCGGACATCGAGCCTCTGGCCGGGGCTGCGGGGCTGGGGCTCGACGCGGCTTGCCTGCATGGCAGCGGAGGGGACGCCGATGCGGCGGGAGTGGCGGTCAGGCTGGTGCGGGACGGCAAAGCCGACGTCGTGATGAAGGGCAATCTGCATACCGACGTCTTCATGCGCGTTCTTCTCGATGCGAATACCGGATTGCGTGTCCCGGATAAGCGCGTGAGCCATCTGTTCCTTCTGGAAGTGCCGGGACACGAACGGCTGATCGGTATTACCGACGCGGCCATCAATATTGCCCCAGACCTCGCCGCCAAGGCGCAGATCTGCCAGAACGCAGTGGATGCCTTCCACGCAATCGGCGTGGACGCACCCTGCGCCGCGGTCCTGTCGGCGGTCGAGACGGTGACGGCGTCCATAGGCTCCACCCTGGACGCCGCCAGCCTGACCCTGATGGCGCGGCGCGGACAGATCACAGGTGCCCTTGTCGACGGACCGCTTGCATTCGACAACGCGGTCTCGCCGCGTGCCGTGGCCGAAAAGGGCATCGTCTCGGACGTGGCGGGTCGTGCCGATATCCTGCTGGTGCCCGATCTGGTCAGCGGCAACATGCTGGCCAAGGCGCTCGAATATCTCGGCGGAGCCAAAGCCGCCGCCGTGGCGCTCGGACTCGCCGCGCCGGTGGTCCTGACGTCACGTGCGGATACCGAGGAGACGCGGATCGCGTCGCTTGCCCTGGCGTCGCTTCTCTGGCGGAGCAGCGGCGCACCAGGCGCCACCGGGATGGGCAAGGAATTGCACCGCACGCTGCGGGCGGCGCCGATGGCCGAGGCCGATTGCCACCCACTCCCTCTGACAAAGGCCAAGAAATGAGCGCCGAGAAACGAAAAAATCAGGATCGTTCGGCCGAAACCCGCGCCAGGGCATCTGGCATGTCAACCAAACCCCGGTTCGAAGACTGCTGCGATCCGCGCGAATTGCTCGATCTTACGGGCCGCAGAGGGCTGGTGATCGGTATCGCTAACGAACGCAGTCTCGCGTGGCCCGGTGCCCTGCATTTTCGACAGTCTGGGGCGGACCTGGCCATCACCTTTGTCGGCGAACGCGCCAGACCGCATGTCGCTCCGCTGGCAGACCGAGTCGATGCGCCGATTTTCCTGCCTTGCGACGTCGGACGCGCAGGCGAACTCGAAGCCGTATTCGGCGCGATACGCGATACCTGGGGGCGTCTCGACTTCGTTCTCCACGCCGTGGGAAAGGCCCGAGCCGAGGACCTGCGTGGCCGGCTGACCGATTGTTCCGCCGGGGGCTTCGCCGAGGCCATGACCGTCTCGGTCCATTCGCTCATCGCCATCGCCCGCCTGGCCGAACCGTTGATGACACACGGCGGCAGCCTGATTACCCTCAGCTATCTCGGCGCCGAGAAGGTGGTCGAACATTACAACGTGATGGGCCCGGTCAAGGCCGCACTCGAATCCACCGTCAGATATCTCGCGCACGAACTCGGGCCGAAGGGCATTCGCGTGAATGCGATCTCCGCCGGTCCGGTGGCGACGCGCGCCGCGTCCGGATTGGTCGGGTCCACCGAACTTCTGGCCGCCAGCGCGAGGATCGCGCCGCTTCGACGCAATATCGAAACCGACGACGTCGGACTGGCCGCCCTGCTTCTCGCGAGCGATTACACGGCTGCCATCACTGGCGAGACCCTGCATGTCGATGCCGGAGTGCATATCGAGGGGCCGGTCGGCAGAGGTCAGATGCAGGGAGAGACCAAACCACGGGAGCAAGAGAAATGACAGACATCGACAGAAGCACGCCCGAGCCGGGTCAAGACAACTCTCAAAGCAGACAAGATTTTCTTTACTACGCATCAGCTGGAGCGGCTGCAGCGGCCACGGGTGCCGCCGTCTGGCCCCTCATTAATTCGATGAACCCGTCTGCCGACGTTCTTAGCCTGTCGACTGTACACGTCGACTTGTCCGGTATGGAACGAGGTCAACGGATTACCGTCAGTTGGCAGGGCAGGCCCGTCTTTGTCTGGCGCCGGTCACAAGAGGCCATCGATGCCGTGCGCGCCACACCGCTTGACGCGTTGGTTGACCAGACGGACAGCGCCAGAGAAAACCCGAACCACACACAGCCGGAGCCTGTACTTGACCAAAACCGGACGGCAGACGAGGCCGGTGAATGGCTGATCGTCACCGGGATCTGCACGCATCTTGGCTGCGTCCCCGTTGGCAAGGGATCGGGAGATGCTCTGGGGAGTTCGGCGGATGGTTCTGCCCTTGTCGCGGCTCGCACTAAGACACGTCCGGACGGACCAGGAAGTGGCCTGCCCCGCGCAACCTCGACTTCCCCCGCTACACGCTCGATGACGATCTGATGTTGACGATCGGGGCATGAGACCACCAACAAACAGAAGGGACTCAGAACCATGAAGGCCAAGGACGTGATGAAAACCGGAGTCATCTCTATCCGCGACAACGGATCTGTCGACGAGGCGGTCAAGTTGATGCTGGACAACCACATCAGCGCTCTTCCTGTCCTCGACAGCGGCGCCAGACTGGTCGGACTCATCAGCGAGGGAGACCTCATTCGGCGGATGCGCGACGGCGAAACACAGCGCCGCTCGTGGTGGCTCGAGTTGTTTTCCGGCGAAGGCGACGCGCGGGACTACGTCAAAGCCCGCAGCCATAAGGTCGCCGACGTGATGACCCGCGATCTTGTCAGGGTCGATGAAGACACACCGGTCAGCGAGATCGCGAAGACACTGGAAATCCGCCGAATCAAACGCGTTCCGGTCCTTCGGGACGGCAAGATCGTCGGGATTGTATCCCGCGCCGACCTCGTCCGCGCGCTGGCCCAGTCGAGGGAGGGAAAGCTGCCGTCGCCCGCGCCCGCTGACGAACCGCTACGCAGAGCGGTCGAGGCCGCGATCGCCGAAGTTCCCGGCGGATCGGTCAACCTGATCAACCTTCTGGTGGAGAACGGCAACGTCTCTGTCTGGGGCATTGCCGACAGCGATTTTGTCGAAAACGCGATCCGGGTCGCCGCCGAGAATGTTGATGGTGTTCGCTCGGTTGAAGTCCATATGGGGCGCCTGCCGGCATGGGCCTATGGGATTTGAGGTTTCTGTTGACGGTCACCTGAAACGCCGCAGGTCCAAGTTGCTGACAGATGTAAGGGCGGTACGTTGATTGTTGAATTTGTCTTGTTGTCCGTCTTGGCGCCATCAAATGCGCAGCCAGATTGCGAGAGAAGGGCAATCCGTCGCATGATGTTCACGGGTTCAGCAGCGCTTCAATGACGCTTATGCGGTCAACTGGGAAAGGGAGAATCGAATATGTTCCGAAAAACGTTAAGACCCGTTCTACATGTGGTTGGATCAGGCTTCGGTCCAGCACTAGCACAGACCTCGGGCGAAGCGCCGACAGCACCCGGATTGCTTTTGTCGAACTTCGACGCTGAACGCGGTCGCGAACTGTTCGCATCCAAGGGCTGCGTCGTTTGCCATTCCGTCAACGGGATCGGCAGTGAAGACGCACAGCCCTTCGCGGCGGAATACATGGACGAGAGGATGAGCCCCTTCGAGTTCGCGGCGCGCATGAGCCGCGGTGCACCGTACATGATCGAGTTGCAGGAAAAAGAATTGGGCGGTTAGATCCATCTGACAGGCTAGGAACTCGCGGCGATCATAGGCTTTGTGCATGACGGCGAAGAACAGGCGCACTTCAGCATGAACGATATTCCTCACGAAATCGAAGAACTTACGGCGGCTACGACGACGAGGAAGACGACGATCATTCCGAGTGACGGATAGGCGCTGAAAACCGCAACTCGAGCTGTAATGATTGCTACCTTCTGGCGTCTACAGGGTGAACCTTGAAATCCGAGGCACCCATGGAGGACGACAAATTGACCCAATCGATGAAAAGCGCCAAAGAAGTGAAGTCCGGATGCTGCTGCAGCGGTTCCACACACGCGGCGAAAGACACTGATCGCCAATCCGGCGCGGCGGCCCAGCCATCTGCGAAGCCCGAAACACCAGCAAAAAGCGGAGGCGGGTGTTGCGGGCATGGCTGAGGCGCAAAGGCAATTCTCAGCGGCTCGCTGATGGGGCAGGCTGCGAAACCGAGGCGCGCCCGCCCCATGCGCTCGCTGCCAAAACCCAATCCGCTCGGGCCCGCTTCGAGAGCGACCCGCGCACATTGCACTGACTGTTTGGAGGAAATTTGAAATGGAGACGCGCGATCACCACGGCAAACTGGAGGAAGAGCCAAGGCCTGTCGCGCCCTTCTGGAAATCCCGCGCAGGCATCTATCTGATCGTCGCGCTCGCTCTGGGCGGTCTGCTTCTCGGCTACGAGCACAGAGTTCATATCTTCGCAAGCGAGTGGGTCCTGTTTCTGCCCCTGCTGCTCTTCGTCGGGATGCATTTCTTCATGCATGGCGGTCATGGTGGCCACGGCGGGCATGGTGGTCGTGGGTCGGGAGATGACAGGTTATGACCGACACCGGTTCCTCTTACGGCCTGTGGCTGCTTGTGGTCATCAATTCGGCGGTCTTCATTCTATTCGCTTTTAGCTTTTTCAAGCCGCAGACATCGCGCGACTGGCGCAGCTTCGGTGCCTTCAGTGCCTTCATCGTCGCACTCTTTGTCGAGATGTATGGTTTTCCGCTGACGATCTTCTTCCTCTCAGGTTGGCTTCAATCCAACTGGCCGGAGATCGACTGGTTCGCGCATGACAGCGGGCATCTACCGGAGATGATGTTTGGCTGGAGGTCGAACCCACATTTCGGACCGTTCCATTTCCTGAGCTTCGCGCTGATCGGTGGAGGTTTCTGGTTGATATCGGTGGCCTGGCACCATCTCTGGAGCGCACAGCGGGCCGGGAGACTGGCCGTCACGGGTCCCTACGCCCGGATACGGCATCCACAATATCTGGGCTTCGTTCTCATAATGGCCGGATTCCTCGTGCAGTGGCCGACTCTCCTAACGCTTGCGATGTTCCCGGTTCTCGTTTGGATGTACGCACGCCTTGCAAAAAGCGAGGAGGCGGATAGCCAGGCTCGATTTGGCGAGGCCTGGGAGAGATATGCGGAAGATGTTCCGGCATTTGTGCCTCGATTGCGCAAGGTTGCCACGCAGTGAACGCGATAGTCCTGTCCCGTTCCTGCGAGGCGCAACCGAGCTTGTTTCCTCTCGGGGAACCGAAGCAATCTCCATTTTCGCTAGCGTCCGGGCGTCAGCCTGCATCTTGATCGGTGAATGAGTTTGGCATCGGGATTGGACTACGGATTTGCGAATTAAGAGCGCCGAAACCACGCAGGCGATCGGAACCGGAAATCTTGTGATCCTCGGTGGATCCGGGGATGTCGGTCAGCGGCTCATTCGGCTCCTCGCAGCCCACGCAGAATGGAAGATTTGGTCTGTTTCGAGGCGGGGCCCGGCTGTTGATACGACGCATCCAAACGTCGCCGCGATCACCCTTGACGTGGCCAGTCCCGAAGCGGCCAATTCTCTTCCCGAGGGCGCCATTTTCGTCAATCTCACGGAGGCAACGCCTCCAGAACTGGTTGCGACAATCCTCGCCAGGGGCGGCATAGTTCTCGATACGTCCGCGTCGCCAGACTATGTTGATGACCAGAACCGGGTCGCGGTCGGGAAAACCGGGCGTCTCATCACAGGCGTGGGGACTGCTCCTGGTCTCAGCACGTTGATGGGGGCAGATCTGGCAAGGGACGGGCGGGTGCGAACGCTCCGAATCGGGCTTGAGCTGGGGATGGGCCGCCACTTCGGGCAGGCGGCGGCTGAGTGGTTCTTTCGAGCCCTTGGTAAACCCTATGACGACCCGGCTACCGGCCGGGCCACATTTCCTGGCACGAACCCGTGGAGGTTCAAGTTCGCGCCTACAGAGACACCGCGAATGGCGCTCGACATAGGGTTTCCCGACGCCGGTATTTTTCCCGACGGGCGCGAGGAGTCGGTTCGACACTACCTGGCCGTCGATCCGCGCCTCGTCACGCGCCTTATTGCGGCAACACAACGGCTCGGGTTCGGACGGTGGATGGCAAGGCATTCCATAAGATTGACAAGGCTGTCCCGGTGGCTGCCTCAAATCGGGCCCACCAGAACACGTATTGCGGCCGTTGCGTTTGATCGCGATGGCAAGGAGATTGCGTCGCACCTTTTCGAAGGCGGCGATCAGGCCGATTTGACGGCCTCAATGATATTGCTGACAGTTGAGTCAATATGTTCCAGCGATGCTGGGCAGGAAGGGGGCAATTCCATCGTTGACCACTTGGATCTAGCGCAAGCAGTGCGCGGCCTGGCTCGCCACTTTCCTGAAACATTGAGCATCAACACTATCACTCGGCAAAGCCCGAACTGAGAAAAAAGAATGACGAGGCCCGCAATGAATCACGAGGACGGCGACAACTACAAGAAGAATTCCATCACGCTGGGCGGCGCGGTTGCCATGGGGACCGGCGTCATGATCGGCGCGGGAATCTTTGCCTTGACCGGGCAGATCGCCGAGCTTGCCGGGCCGCTCTTTCCCATTGCCTTTATCATCGGCGCGATCGTGACCGGGTTCAGTTCCTACAGCTACATCAAGATGTCCAACGCCTGGCCCTCGGCAGGGGGTATCGGGATGATCCTGCAGAAGTGCTACGGACCGGGGGCGGTTGCGGCGGGGGCGGCGCTTCTGATGGCGCTCAGCATGGTGATCGCCGAGAGCCTGGTCGCCCGGACTTTCGCCACGTACCTCTTGCGCGCCTTCGACATCGAGGGCGGGCCGCTTGTGCCCATCTTGGCTGTTGGAGTGATCCTTTTTGCCTTCCTCGTGAACATCGCGGGCAACCGGTCGATCGGGCTGTTCTCGATGGGCATGGCCGCAATCAAGATTGGCGGCATCGCGCTTTTCGGGGTAGCCGCCCTGTGGTCGAGCGGCTTCGGCTTCGCCGCGGCGTCGCGGGACGCGGTCGATTTTGGCGTAATGGGGTTCGTTGCCTCGGTCGCGCTTGCCATTCTCGCGTTCAAGGGGTTCACAACGATTACCAACAGCGGTGCCGAGATCACCGACCCGAACCGCAACGTGGGGCGCGCGATCATGATTTCGATTGCGCTGTGCGTAGTCGTCTATCTTCTTGTGGCCTTCGGCGTTGGGTCCAGCCTGACCATCGACGAGATCATCGCCGCCAAGGACTATTCGCTGGCCGAGGCGGCGGAACCGGCGCTGGGTCAGGCGGGCTTCCTGCTGACGGTCTTGTTGGCCGTCGTGGCGACGGCCTCGGCCGTGCTGGCCAGCGTTTTTGCCGTCTCGAGGATGCTTGCCATGTTGACGGAAATGAAGATGATCCCGCATCGCCATTTCGGTATGTCCGGTCCGATCCAGCGGCATACGCTGGTCTATACGGTGGTCATCGCTTCCTTCCTTGCCGTATTCTTCGATCTGAGCCGCATCGCGTCGCTCGGCGCGTTCTTCTACCTTATCATGGATATGGTTGTGCATTGGGGTGTCTGGCGTTTCCGGCGGGCGGAAATCTGCGCCTCTGGCGTCGTGCTTCTGGTGGCGTTCGGGGTGGACGCGATTGTTCTCGTCGCGTTTACCGCGATGAAGCTGCAGAGCGATTCGGCCATCGTCGCCTATGCGGCCCTGGCGATCCTCAGCGTGTTTCTGTTCGAACGCGCCTACCTTTCGCGCTGGCTGGCACTTCAAAATGGGTCCGCCCACAGTTGACGGATCATGTCACACAATCGGTTCGCGATGGGCGGCGAGCGGGCCTTGCAATGCTCGTCGGCCTTGCTCTAGGTTTGGTGGCCGCGAATTCGCCGCTGGCGGATACCTACGCGCTTATTCACCATCTGCCTCTGCGAGTGGGACCGGTCGCGTGGGCAATCGAAGCCCCCCTGATCGAGTGGATCAATCAGGGCCTTCTGACGGTCTTCTTCTTTCTGATTGGCATCCACACAAATCATGAGTTGACCCGAGGTACGCTGTCCGAACCCGGCGCGGCCGTGCTTCCGGCAAGTGCGGCAGTCGGCGGCATGATCGTGCCGGCAGCCATCTATCTTGGTCTTAATGCCGGAGAGACTATCGCCCTTCGTGGGTGGGCGATTCCGATTGCGACGGACATCGTTTTGGTCCTTGGTGTCCTTTCGCTATGTTCGGGTCAGGTTGGCCCTGCGATCGTCGCATTTGCTACGGCTGCAGCTATATTCGATGACCTTGGGTCGGTGGCTGTTATCGCTCTGTTCTACGGAGAGTTGGATCAGCTCTTGCCGCTTTGGATTGTGGCTGGCGGTTCGGCAGGCCTGCTTCTGCTCAATCGAACCCGAAAGGCCTCGCTCGTGCCTTACCTTTTCTTCGGCTGCGTTCTCTGGGCAGGACTGATCATGACCGGCCTCGAAGGAGCCGTTGCAGGTGCAATTGTCGGGTTTTCCCTGCCGCTTTCATCGTTTCCGTCAAAAGCAGCCGCGCGCGCCGAGCAGCGCATTTCGCCGTTTGCTCTGTTCTTTGTCGTGCCGGTCTTTACCTTCTTCAATGGTGGCATCGTGCTGGATTTTGTTCCCGCTGACCCACAGGCATGGTCTGTGGCAATCGGCATTGCAATTGCTTTGATTGTCGGAAAGCCTTTGGGAATTCTCGGCGGAACGCTTCTGGCGCTTCGCTTGCGCATCGGAACACTTCCTCCTGACACTTCGCTGCGAGACTTATTCGGGGTCGCACTGCTGGCTGGTGTCGGCTTCACTATGAGCCTGTTCATCGTCGGCGCGGCATTCGATGCAGCCCCGATTGCCGCAACGGCAAAACTCGCCGTTGTGAGCAGTTCAGCTATCGCCGCCTTACTCGGCATCCTCTCGTTCAATCTCCGCCGATCGGTCGGGCGCTAGCAACGGATGCCTCACTCCTCGTCCTCTGGCTCGACGCAAGGCTGCCAGTCCCACAGACGGTTCATCGTTGAAAAAAGGAAGGATGCTGACCAGGCAATCAGCAAGAGCCCGTTGAGGGCCTCGACACCGGCAAGAAACCGCAGATGACCGGTCGGGACGATATCTCCGATCCCGAGCGATGTGTACATGACGGTCGAGAAATATAGGTAGTCGAGCGGGTGTGCCATGTCAGACCCCTCGAAGTCACCGATCCCGAACCACGCCCCCGCAATCCAGAAGCCGCCCGCGAATAGCCCGATCTGAAACAGATGCGTGACGAACAGCAGGCTCACGATGGACAGCACGCGTGTATGCGACCGCATCGGAACAGACGCCATGCGACCTGAGCAGAAGCGCAGGGATGCCAGATGCAGATAGGCTGTGGTGACGAAGAGCGCGGCGGAAATAGCTATCGAAATTAACAACTTACGATCCGTGTATTGATACTGTTGACCGCAATATGGGTGGCGTCCCGATGCGTCTAATCAAATTAGCATCGGCAATCTTTGGACTCTAGGTACAGTTTTTCGATCATGGCCCCGATGGAGCGATTCCAGAACGTCACGTCGGAGAAACAGGCGGCAATCCTTGATGCCGCGGCGGCGGAGATCGCGACGCATGGCCTGTCCGGCGCCTCGATAAATCGCGGCAGCCCGGATGAGCAAATCGTCCTTCCACCATTACTTCGAAGGCAAGTACGATCTCTATGCCGCCGTGACGCAACGGGCGCTTGACGACCTGGTTGCCGCCATGGCGCCCGGCGCACTGCCGGCTACGAGCTTGGAATATTGGGCGATGTGGGAGGCCGTGTATAGGGCGTTTCTGCAGTGCCAGTTGACAGACCACGTCCTGGCGGCCCTGAACTGGAGCGCGATCAGCGCCCGCGCCGCCGGCACGGCACACCCTGCGCTCGAGATACTGGCAGGCCAGATGCGTCGGTGGCTCGAAGCGCTGATACTGCGGGGCCAGGCGCTAGGTGCGGTGCGAACCGATTTGCCGCAGGATCTGCTTCTCGACACCACCTTCAGGCTGCTCGAGGGCGGCGACCGCTGGTTTGCAGCAACCTGGAGCGAGATGTCCGAAGCCCGCGTCGCCGCACCGCGTCGCGGATCGTCCTCCTCTTGCGCGACATGGCCGAACACAAGGGAGACTAGGAATGAGTTTCGCCATGGAGCAGGGCTTCACCGCGGACGCGACTGGTGCTGCTCGGCCACTGAAACTGGCGCTCCTCTTCTCGATCCTTGGCGAGGCTGTGGTCCTCCTCGTCTGAGGCTTCTACCTTTTCCCCGAGGGCAGCTGGTTCAACAAGGCTATGTGGACCCCGGTCTATTGCGGCGTTGGAATGGGCGGTGCATTCGGCGCGGTCGTGGTGTTTGGTCTTCTGGGCCGTGTGGATGGCTGGTGTGCGGTTGGGCTGACAGTGCTGCCGGCAACGGTGATGCTGGGGCTGTTTTGCAACACGCTGTGCCTGAGGCTTGATCTGACCTTCGGCTATTTCGGTGCCCAAGGCGCGGGCTTTCTGTTCATGCTCAATGGCATCGCTATGTCCGCCTTGGGCGGCGCCGTCCTTGGTTGTATGACATTCACCGAGCGGGGGCGGACCTTCCGGCCGCACTGGCTGAAGTGACCCGCGGCCAGCGCCTGTCCCGCCCAGCGTTCCGCCCGGTCGTGCGCGCGGCGAGATGGCAAAGGGCCGTTTCACCCGGGCCGAAATCCGCGCACTCCTCACAGACACAACAGACACATGGGCCCGGTTCGAGGGGCACACGACCGAAATCCCGTACGCAAGCAGCGCGGGTGCGCGGCTCCGGCTTCTGAATGGAGCGCTGATCATCGCCGCCATTCGGTCCGCCATCGAACGTGGCGTGGAACGTGACTATGCCATCGAACTGGTCGGCGATGCGGCCTGGATCATTTACCGTTGCTTCATGGACAATCCGGACGCGGTTGTTTGGCTGACAACCGCGCCGACGAGGAACAACAAAGGAAACCAGGTGCCCGCAAGTTCGGCGACCTGGCCGGTCAACGCGAAGATACCGGCACCGATCATCACTCCGGTCCCCATCGAAACTGCGCCAGTCAGCGATATGCTGTTTTTCTGATAGTCCGTCGTCACGCCGGAATCCTTGCTTTTGTCCTGATTGCGTTGAGATCAGGCCAGATCGATCGCTTTCTTCAGCATGTCACGCACATCTGCTGCGACAGCGTGAAGGCCAGCGTTGTCGACCGCTGCCATCGAGGCAACGGGATCGATGGCGCTTAGTTCTGTCCCGCCTTCGACGGCGCGCAGGATTACGTTACATGGAAGCATCGCACCGATCCGAGGCTCCAGACCGATGGCCTTGTGGGCCATGTTCGGGTTGCATGCACCGAGAATGCGATAACCGTCCATCTCGGCACCAATCTTCTTCTTCATCGTTTCCTTGACATCGATTTCGGTAAGTACGCCGAATCCTTGTTCCTTGAGCGCGTCACGCGTACGGGCATCTGCCTCGTCGATTGGCACGTTGGGAAGAAGACGGTCGTAGGTGTATTTCATTTCATATCCTCACGTTGACTGTGACCGGGACCGGCGGGACGGACGTTTGCGTGTGGTTCAGGCCAAATGAGCGTCTTAAGCTACCTCGAGAAGCTCGGAATCGTAGCCCGCGTCCTTGATAGCGACCTTGATATCCGAGGCCGGCAAGTCGCTGTTGATCTCCACGGTCTTGCTCGCCAGATCGCAGGCAATTTCCACATCAGGATCGGCGCTTTTCACGGTCTTTTCGATCGCCGCGACGCAATGACCGCAGCTCATTTCGGGAACGCTGAATTTCATTTTTTGGTCTCCACAGGTCTTGGATGGCTGGAAGATAGAGGTTCCACCAACTGGAGGGTCAAGCGAACTTGGCTGGTTATAAAAAAATCGCATCCCTACCCTTGACCTTCCAGTGACTGGAACAATTATTTTCCGTGAAACAATTCTGAATTGGAGACGTCGATGAACGGCAATCAGTCTGTTTCGCTTTCCATCGAAGGCATGTCGTGCGCGTCCTGTGTGGGACGGGTCGACCGCGCGCTTTCTGGAATCGAAGGTGTCCGCGATGTTTCAGTCAATCTGGCAAACGAAACGGCCAGGTTGACGATAGAAGACCCGGATCGGCTTGCTGAGGCCGCCAACAAGCTGGACGAACTCGGTTATCCGGCACGGCGGGCAAGCGTCACGCTGAACATCGAATCGATGTCATGTGCATCCTGTGTCGGACGGGTGGATCACGCGATCGCCGCCGTGCCGGGTGTTCTCGATGTCAACGTGAATCTGGCATCCGAAACCGCTACTGTCACATATCTTGAAGGGGCGACCGGCCCCGCCGAATTCATCGCGGCGGCGGCCGAAATCGGTTATCCGGCGGAAATCGCCGAAGCTTCCAGTTCAAGCGACCGTGTGGCCCGCAAGGAGGAAGAAGCCAGAGAGATCAAGCGCCGCACCATGTTGGCGGCTGTTCTTGCCTTGCCTGTGTTCGTGATGGAGATGGGCAGCCATGTGATTCCTGGAATGCACGCATTCATCGGAGGCACGATCGGTCATCAGACCAGCTGGATTATCCAGTTCCTGCTGACCACAGCCGTGCTGCTCGGACCGGGGAGGGTGTTCTACCTCAAAGGTATCCCATCTCTCATCAAGGGGGCCCCGGACATGAACAGCCTCGTCGCGGTCGGAACTGGCGCGGCCTACATTTACTCCGTCATTGCGACATTCCTGCCCTGGCTTCTTCCGGATGCCGTTCGCGCGGTTTATTTCGAAGCCGCAGCGGTGATCGTGGTGCTGATCCTGTTGGGACGGTTCCTGGAGGCGCGGGCAAAGGGCCGTACCGGCGCAGCCATCCAGAAGCTTCTTGGCCTTCAGGTGAGAACCGCGCGTGTTCTGCGCGATGGTGAGCCGGTCGAAGTACCCATCGAGGAAATACGACTTGGCGATGTTCTCCTTGTGCGCCCGGGCGAGCGGATTGCCGTAGACGGCGAACTCGTGGAAGGCGAGAGCCACGTCGATGAGAGCATGATCACCGGGGAGCCGGTACCAGTCACCAAGGCAACTGGAGGTCCGGTAACCGGCGGCACGGTCAACGGGGCTGGAAGCTTCCGCTTCCGGGCAACGCGTGTGGGCGCCGATACGACCCTTTCCCAGATCATTCGTATGGTAGAAGAAGCGCAGGGTGCGAAGTTGCCGATCCAAGGCCTCGTCGACCGGATCACGCTCTGGTTCGTTCCTGCGGTCATGGCGATCGCTGCATTGACGGTCTTGATTTGGCTGATCTTCGGCCCCGAGCCGGCGCTGACCCTTGCGCTGGTGGCAGGCGTGTCTGTCCTCATCATCGCATGCCCCTGTGCGATGGGTCTTGCCACGCCAACGTCGATCATGGTCGGCACCGGACGCGCGGCCGAGATGGGTGTTCTGTTCCGCAAGGGCGACGCATTGCAGATCCTCAGTTCGGTCGACGTGGTCGCATTCGACAAGACCGGCACTCTCACCGAAGGTCGTCCGGAACTCGTCGACGTGATCGTGGCCGAAGGATTCGACCGCGCCGATGTGCTGGCCCGCGTCGCCATGGTCGAAGAGCAGTCGGAACACCCCATTGCCGAAGCGATCGTTCGCGGCGCGCGTCGTGAAGGAGCAGCGCGTCATGAGGTGTCGGAATTCAACTCCATGACGGGTTACGGGGTTCGCGCCCGCGTCGGAACGACCGAGGTTCTGGTTGGCGCCGACCGGCTGATGCAGCGCAAGGGCCTGGACCTGGGTGCTCTGGCCGCCGAGGAAGCGCAACTGGCCAGGCGCGGTCACACTGCCCTCTACGCCGCGATTGATGGAAAGGTGGCGGCGGTATTCGGCGTGGCGGATCCAGTGAAATCCGCAAGCGCTGCGGCCATACAGGAGTTGCACAAGCTCGGATTGAAAGTGGCTATGATCACGGGCGACAAGCCGGAGACCGCCGAAGCCATCGCAAGGGAAACCGGAATCGATCATGTGATCGCCAGAGTTCTTCCCGACGGTAAGGTCGCTGCGCTCGACGAACTACGCAGCAAGGGCCAAAGGATCGCTTTTGTCGGCGATGGCATAAACGACGCGCCAGCGCTCGCCCATGCCGATGTCGGGATCGCAATCGGAACCGGGACTGACGTCGCCATCGAATCCGCCGACGTCGTACTGATGTCAGGCGACCTTCGCGGCGTGGTCAACGCATTCGAGGTTTCCCGCCGGACGATGCGCAATATCCGCGAGAATCTTTTCTGGGCGTTCGGATACAACACTGCCCTGATCCCGGTCGCGGCCGGCGTACTATATCCGACGTTCGGTGTGCTTCTGTCACCCATTTTGGCAGCAGGCGCTATGGGACTATCTTCTGTCTTTGTGCTGACGAACGCGTTGCGGTTGCGGCGGATCGCTCCGGCAATGGATGAAAGGGCTTCGGCCCACCCAACTCCGGCGCGACTCGTGCCGGCGCCGGCCGAATGAGAAGGAAACTGACGATGAATATTGGTGATGTCTCACGAATTTCAGGCCTGCCCGCGAAGACGATACGCTACTATGAGGACATCGGCCTCATCCGGCCGCTAAGGGGCGAAAACGGCTATCGCAGTTTCCAAGACAAGGATCTGCACAAGCTGGCGTTTCTCGGCCGCGCCCGTGCATTGGGCTTCACGATCGAGGATTGTCGGAACCTGCTGGCTCTCTATGAGGATGATGGACGGGAGAGCGCTGCCGTGAAGCATATCGCCGAAGACCATTTGGCGCGGATCGACGAAAAGATCGCGCAGCTCCGTTCCATGCGGGCCACTCTCGCTGAACTCGTCAATGCTTGTGCGGGTGACCATCGTCCGGACTGCCCGATACTTAATGATCTTGGCCATGGAGATCGACCTGCAAGCGACCAATTGAAAAAGCCAGCAGGTAATTGCAGCCACTAAATCCACCTCCAATGGAGGCCGACATTTAAAAGCCTTCACCGGTCGGAAAACGGTAGGTCAGGGTCGCGTTGATAGAGATCAAGGATCGCTTCGTTTTTGCGAGTAAGCTGAAAAAAAGTAGGTTATGAAATGACCGTCAAAGCCCAAAGAGAAGCCCGATTGAGAGCGCTGCCGCGTTCGCGGTCGGTATTGTGGGCGATGATAGCAATGTTCTACGTCCTCGCGCCGTTATTCCACCAATTTAGCGAGAACATTGACACTGGTTTGCACGCGGTCATCAGCGTGAGCCATTCATATGATGGTTCCGATGGCAATCGCGTTGTACCTGCTAATTCCAAGGTATGCAGTACGGCCAGTCATTGCCTGTTACCGGCTGTTCTCCTGGCCGGATTTTCTGGCATTGACGCAGGTCGTCAGCGTCAGCACTTTATTACAAAACTTCTTCCCGATCGGCTGTTCCTGTCGTTTCCATCTCCCCCTCCAAAGTCTGCCTGAAACATAGGGTAACCCTGTCCGGCTGACGATGGCGCCAACCCGCGTGAGCGAATACTGAGCGCCACTGCGGCTCTTTCCGCAATAGCTCAAAAGTCTGCCTTGCCCCGTCGGATCTGCGATAGCGCCCGCTGAAATGCAGGACGCAGTTCGCATTCGTCGCCCCTGTCGGTTCGGACAAAGCCGAAAATGCAACAGCCCGTGCGGGCGATGCATAAGGAGCGGATAATGGAAGCAATAATATATTTTCTCGTCTGGGCCGGACTGATCCTGCTCATGATGCGGTTTGGCTGTGGCGCTCATGTAATGGGACATGGCCACAACTCTCGAACAAAGCAGTCGGAGGGAGGTAGCAATACTGATCTGCGCTGGATTGCGCCTGAAAGTGCCATTGATCCCGTGTGCGGGATCACAGTCCATACGAATGCGGCGAAGTCCGCAGTGCATGACGGGCACGTGTTCTACTTCTGCTCGCGAGAATGCCGCGAACGCTTTGAGGCGGCACCTGATACATATCTAAATCAGGAATCTGCGACCTTGGAGACAGGGGGGGCCGTTCATGGCTGACTCACGCAACTCCAGTCCGGGCTATGCGATCAGGGTCGCTCCGCAGGCGTCGAACACACCGCGTATTCCGGTCATCGCTTTCGGCATGAGCCTTGGCTTGTTTCTGGCGATCACGTTCGTCCTGTGCGTCGGCTTTGACCTCATCTTTCCGGGAATGGCGATGTACCAGACATGGCTGAAACTTCTTCCCGGATTCACCTGGTTGAGTGTCCCGAGCTTCCTGCTCGGTCTGGTCGAGGCATTTGCCTACGGCTGGTATGTCGCGCTGATTTTCGGCCCTCTCTTCAACTACTTTGCGGCACGCAGGTTCCGTTGAACACGGCCATATTAATGGAGACCAAAATGAAAACAGAAATGAAATTCGCGTTAGCGACAGCAACTCTGACTTTGCTCGGAACCGTGCCGACATTCGCGACCACCGTCTACATTCCAGAGGGGAGCGCTGGAGAAATCCTTGTTGTGGATGCCGACACCGGTTCGGTCGAGGCGCGCTGGCCAGGTTTTGAGGCTGTCCACGGTCTGGCCGGAGCACCAGGCGCACGTTACATCGTTGCGGGCAGCTATTCCGAGGTGGCGAAAGAAGAAGCAGAGGCGCCGGCGAAACCGGAAGGCGTATCGCAAGACGAACACCAAGCGCATCACGCCCCTAGGGCGGCGAGTGTCATGCCCAAAGATGCCGGAGTAAGCATTCTGACGATAGTCGAAGCAAAGACCGGCGCGGTAGTGCGCCGGATTGAGGTTCCCGGCGCCGTCCATCACGTGGCTATGTCTCCGGACGGCCGCTACGCCGCAGTGACACATCCGACCACAGACGGGATCAGTATCATCGATCTCGACACCTTGGCATTCAAAGCGTTCGTGCCGACTGGAACGAGCCCAAACTATGCCGTGTTTGCGCGCGATGGTAGATCGGTATTCGTTACGAACGCCGACAGCGGAACCACTAGTGAGGTTGACGTCGACAAGACGTTCGTCAAGCGCAATATCCTTTCCGGCGAGGCGCCGGAGCATGTTGTCATGTCGCACGATGGCAAGCGGCTCTATGTCGCCGATGCCTATGCCGGCAAGGTCCACGAGGTCATCATCTCGGACGGGAACATTTCCCGGTCTCTGGATGTCGGTGGCGAAATCCATGGGCTTGATCTGTCGGACGATGATGGGACGCTATTCGTTAGCGGCAAGCGCGACGACAAGATTGCCGCTATTGACCTGAGCAGCGGCAAAGCAAAATTCGCAGCCTTAGCTCCCGCCCCCTATCACCTGACGACAATAGCCGGGACGAACAGCCTCTACGTCTCAAGTCGCGAAGAGCCCAAGGTCTGGATCGTCGACCAGGAAAACCTCGCAGTAACGGGCGAGATCGCTGTTTCAGGTGAAGGTCACGAAATGGTGGTGCTCCCCTAAGAGCAGCCGGAAAAACGAAAGGAGACTGTCATGTACAGATATGCAACTTCAAACGCCATGACTTCAGCCCTTCTCGGTGGAGCGATCATGTTCGGCCTGGTGACCGCTTCGTTGGGCCAGGAAAGCGGCATGATGGACGACGGTATGGTGAGCCCGGGTTTGATGAATCCTCAAATGAATCCGATACGAGGCAAGCAGCTGTTCGCGAGCAAGGGATGCGTTGTGTGCCATTCGATAAACGGCGTCGGCGGCGAGGACGCTCCGGCCCTTGATGCGTCGGCGATGCCCCTACCGATGAATCCGTTCGAATTTGCCGCGCGCATGTGGCGGGGTGCAGAGGCGATGGTCGCAATGCAGCGTGACGAACTCGGTGCGCCGATCGAGCTCGACGGTAGCGAACTGGCCGACATCATTGCGTTTGTCCACGATGCCGACGTTCAGGCCGAATTCTCCGAAGAGGACATTCCCGAGCGTATCGAGGATCTGATGCACGAATCCGATGACGAGTAGACGCCATCGCGGCGGTGGCGGTGCGTAGTCCGCCATGCGGACCTTGAAACAGGAGCGAGAGGGAACGCCGGACAATCCGGCGTGAACTCCGTCCAAAGCGCAAGGAGCAATAATATGTCCGCAATAGTCTCAGATGCCGACAAGTCGGTTACCAAACGCGATTTCATTTACGTTGCAACAGGGGCGATGGTAGTCGTGGGAGTAGGGGCGTTCGCCTGGCCGTTTATCGACAGCATGAATCCCTCGGCAAGTGTACGAAGCCTCGCAACGGTCGAAATCCCGTTGGGCGACATTGAGGTCGGCCAGCGAGTGACGGTCATGTGGCGTGGCCGTCCTGTGTTTGTCGACAGACGGACGAAAGCTCAAATCGATGCGGCAGTCGCTGACGACGATGCTGATCTTATCGATCCTCAAAGCGATGCAGATCGTGTGCAGAATCCCGAGTGGCTGATCGTGGTTGGGGTGTGCACGCATCTCGGCTGCATCCCACTCGGGCAGAAGGATTCCGATCCAAGGGGCAATTGGGGTGGCTGGTACTGCCCGTGCCACGGTTCACAATACGACATGTCCGGGCGTGTAAGGCGGGGCCCTGCACCCAAGAACCTCGTCGTTCCGCCCTACGAGCTTATGGACGGCGAGAGCGTCGTTATCGGCTGATCTGAGAGAGGAGGAGACAAAGTGACAAAATCTCCCGCAAATGCTTTGCGATTTCTCGGTGCAACCGGAACAGTAACCGGATCGCGATACCTTCTCGAAGCGAACGGACGGCGAATCCTGATCGATTGCGGTTTGTTCCAAGGGTTCAAACAACTGCGCCGGCGCAATTGGCTGCCGTTCCCCGTCCGCCCCGGTTCGATCGATGCGGTACTCCTGACACATGCGCATCTCGATCACTCGGGATATCTGCCGGCGCTAGTGCGCGACGGGTTCGAGGGGCCGGTTTATTGTACGGAATCGACGGTGGAACTTTGCGGGCTCCTGCTGCCAGACAGCGGTCACCTTCAAGAAGAAGATGCAAAGTATGCCAAGCGCAAACGCTATTCGAAGCATGCCGATCCGAGGCCGCTCTACACGTTGAAGGACGCGGAAAGCGCTGTTGATAGCCTGGAGGCGAAGGAATTTGATCGCCGCTTCGACCTCGGAAACGGGATAACGGCGGAATTCGTGCCTGCAGGCCATTTGCTCGGCGCAGCGCAGATCCGGATTGAGATCGATGGCCGTTCTATTCATTTCAGCGGCGATCTCGGGCGCAACTCCGATCCGCTAATGCGCGCACCTCGGTCGTTGCGCGAAGTCGACGTCCTCATCTGCGAGTCGACCTACGGCAACCGAAAGCACGCCAACATTGATCCGAAAGCGGAATTGGCGCCGGTCATCAACCGTGTCTGCTCCCGCGGCGGCGTAATCCTAATTCCGGCTTTCGCGATCGGCCGTGCGCAGGGTGTGATGTATCACATCGCGCGGCTGCGGAAACGCGGCGAAATTCCTTATTTGCCGGTCTATTTGAACAGTCCCATGGCCGTCGATGCGACCGAAATCTATCACAATCATCACGAAGAGCATCACGTCACCTGGGACGACTGCGTTGCAATGTTTAGGCTTGCCGAACGCGTACGCTCCGTAGCGGAATCCAAGGAGCTAAACACGCGCAGGGGGCCGATGATCATAATCTCTGCAAGCGGAATGCTGAGTGGAGGTAGGGTGTTGCATCACCTCGCCAGCTTCGGCACCGACCCGAAGAATGCCATTCTGCTCTCCGGTTATCAGGCTGGCGGCACGCGTGGCGCGGCGCTCGTCGGCGGAGCCAGGACCCTGCGCATGTTCGGTCGCGAAGTCGAGATCAATGCGGAGGTGGTGCAAATGGAGAGTTTTTCCGGTCACGCCGATGTCGACGAAATCATGACCTGGCTGACTGGCGCAGCCCGTCCTCCGGCGATGACCTATCTTACGCATGGAGAACCGGATGCGGCAGATGCGTTGCGCTGGCGCATCGAGCATGAGTTGGGCTGGCACGTACGCGCACCGGAACATCTTGAACGGATCAGTCTGGACCATCCGAAATGAACCAGAGCCACAACGTTCTTCGCATTCTTAGGGCGCGCGTTGATACTTATCAGCAACCGATTGTATTTATGCGTTCGGATTGTCACGTCTGTTCCTCGGAGGGATTCTCCGCTTTGACACGTGTCAGGATAGCCTGCGGCGCTCGGTCCGTCGTTGCGACCCTCAACGTTGTTCATGACGAGGATTGGATCCCGCACGGCACCGCGCTTCTGTCGGAAGCGGCCTGGAAGGCCTTGGCACCTTCCGAAAACGCAACCGCGGCGTTCACGCATCCCGACCCTCCGCAATCCGCTTCGGCGCTGCGCGCGAAGGTGTTCGGTATAAAACTGATACAGGACGACTTCCTCTCAATCATCCGCGATGCATTGGCCGGCAATCTCTCCGATCTCGAATTGGCGGCGTTCGTCACGGCGTGCGCGGGGGATCGCCTCGACCTCGACGAGACCATCGCCTTGACGAAAGCGATGCTGGCGGTTGGCGAGCGCATCGATTGGGGCGCCGGCTATGTCCTCGACAAACATTGTGTCGGCGGATTGCCGGGCAACCGCACGACGCCAATCGTTGTGGCGATAATAGCTGCGGCGGGAAAACGAATCCCCAAGACCTCGTCGCGCGCCATCACGTCTCCGGCGGGTACTGCCGACACGATGGAAACCATGGCGCCGGTGAGCCTCAACCTCGCCGCCATGCGCAAGGTCGTCGAGAAGGAAGGCGGCTGCGTCGTCTGGGGCGGACATGTCCGACTGAGTCCCGCCGACGACGTCCTTGTTCGGGTCGAACGCCCGCTCGATTTCGACAGCGCGGGACAGCTTGTCGCCAGCGTCTTGTCGAAGAAGGCGGCTGCCGGATCGAGTCACGTACTGATCGACATTCCGGTCGGACCGACGGCGAAGATTCGCACGGACAGTAGCGCGAGCGCGCTTTCCGGCCGGTTGGCCGCGACGGCGGAAGTGCTTGGGCTGCAACTTCGCGTGGTCAGGACAGATGGCATACAGCCGGTCGGATTCGGTATTGGCCCGGCCCTCGAGGCGCGCGATGTGTTGGCCGTGCTGCGCGGCGAGCCGTTCGCGCCAAGCGACCTTCGCGAGCGCGCCGTTCTGTTGGCGGGGGCGCTCCTGGATATGGCACCCGACGGAAACGGTACCGGAAAAATGCGCGCGCATCAGTTGCTTGACAGCGGCGAGGCCCTGGCAAAGTTCATCGCCATCTGCGACGCGCAGGGAGGTTTTCGGGAACCCGGTGCCGCCGCGTATAGATTTCCGTTCCCGGCAAGCACGACCGGGAAGGTCGCGAGCATCGACAATCGCCGGTTGACAAAAGTCGCCAAACTCGCAGGTGCCCCATCGAACGCCGAAGCGGGAGTGTTTTGCCGTCTAAAGGTAGGAGATCGGGTCGACATCGGCGACAGGCTGTTTGAAATCTGCGCGAATACGCCAGGTGCGCTCGACTATGCCTTGGAGTTTGCGGCCGCCCATGACGGTATCGTCGAGGTGAGGGACGAGGAATGAAGCCCCTCCTTCTGTCCTTTCCCGATGATCGCGATCTGGCCCGCGAAATTGCGAATTGCATCGGAGCTGAAACCGGACGACTCGTCTGGCACCGCTTTCCCGATGGCGAGTCCCTGGTATCGATCGACGAGGCCGTGAAGGGGCGAGACGTCATCCTCGTCGCATCTTTAAGGCATCCGGACCGGATCGCGCTGCCATTGCGGTTCGTTGTCATGACCGCGCGAGAATTCGGAGTGCGTTCACTCGGCCTCGTTGCACCCTATCTCGCCTATATGCGCCAGGACAGGAGGTTCCATCCGGGCGAGGCAGTCAGTGCGCCTCTCTTCGCGCGTTTCCTCGAGGAAGGCGTCGATTGGCTGGTTACCGCCGACCCGCATCTGCACCGCAATCCCGATCTGTCCCGGCTCTTCGAGATTTCTACCAGGACTGTAGCGACCGCCCCGCTGATCGCCGACTGGATCAAGCAGAATGTAACTCGGCCGGTCCTCATCGGACCGGATTCGGAGAGCAAACAGTGGGTCGCAAGCATAGCGGCACGGATCGACGCGCCTTACCAGATACTCGAAAAGACGCGACGCGGTGATCGCGATGTTTCGATAAGCATTCCAGATTTCTCGCAAGCCGAAAAAGGGACGCCGGTGATCGTGGACGACATCGTGTCGTCGGGCAGAACGATGATCGAGACAGCCGGACATCTCCGGGAACTCGGTCTTCCACCCGCTATATGCGTGATTATCCATCCGGTTTTTGCCGGAAATGCCTACGAGGAACTGCTCGATGCCGGCGTGGCGTCATTGGTGAGTACCAATTCAATCGCGCATCGATCGAACGCGATTTCGATCGCCGGTCCGTTGGCATCCGCCATAGGCGAACTTTCGAATTTCCAAATCAGAAAGCACGGAGACAAGAATTGAAAATGAAATTGAACCTCCCGAAGATATTTGTTCTCGGATTCTTTGCGCTCGGAGCGGCCGTCCTACTCTCGAAATTTTTCCGGGGTGAACCCGAAACAGCGATTGTGGCCGTATCGATGCCGGAACTGTCGAGTGAAGCAAGCGTTGGTCAGATACTCTTCAACAACAACTGTGCCAGTTGCCATGGCGATCGTGCATCCGGAACGGACAAAGGGCCTCCGCTGATCCACGACATTTACAATCCGGGACATCACTCGGATGATGCGTTCTATCTGGCAGCCATGAATGGTGTGGTCCAGCATCACTGGCCATACGGCAATATGCCGAAGCAGGAGCAGGTCACGCCGGACGAGGTGGCGAAGATCGTCCAATATGTTCGCGAGTTGCAGGTCGCCAACGGTATAACGTTCAAACCGCACAACATGTGACACGACAAGGAGCGATTGCGATGACCTCCCAGCACGAGCACCATTATCACACGGCGGACGCCGAAGGCACCTCTTCGGCCGGCCAAGGCCAGTATGACGAAGTTCCGGCTGGATATAGCGGACCCGTCTATACCTGCCCAATGCACCCTCAAGTGCGCCGGACGCATTCCGGATCTTGCCCGATATGCGGCATGGGGCTGGAACTGGAATCGGCAACTATGGTTGAAGAGGGGCCGAATCCCGAACTTGTCGATTTCACTCGGCGCTTATGGATTGGCGCGGTCCTGAGTATTCCTCTCCTGATCCTGACCATGGGTCCCTTCGTCGGTCTTTCCGGCGTTCGGGAGATCTTCGGAGAACGAGCAACCTTGTGGATCGAACTTGTGCTCGGCACGCCGGTCGTTCTCTGGTCGGGTTGGCCGTTCCTTGTCCGCGGCTGGAACTCCTTCCGCACGATGAATCTGAACATGTTTAGTCTGATCGCGATGGGCGTCATGGCGGCATGGACATTCAGTGTCGTCGCCGTGCTGTTTCCAGGTATTTTCCCCGATGGCTTCCGAGATCCAGAAGGTCATGTGGGCGTTTATTTCGAAGCCGCAGCCGTCATCGTCACCTTGGTGCTCCTCGGGCAGGTGATGGAACTGCGCGCTCGTGAGGGTACCGGCAAGGCGATCCGGGCACTCCTCGATATGGCGGCAAAGACGGCCCGCGTGATACGCGACGACGGCACGGAAGAGGAAATTCCGCTCGAACATGTTGGGGTTGGCGACCGCATTCGCGTGCGTCCCGGCGACAAGGTTCCCGTGGATGGCGTGGTGGTCGATGGTCGTTCATCGATCGACGAAAGCATGATCACCGGCGAACCCGTTCCGGTCGAGAAAGTCTCGGGTGACCCAGTGACGGGCGCCACGATCAATGGCACCGGCAGCCTTATCATGGAGGCAACACGCGTCGGCGCCGACACGATGCTGAGCCAGATCGTCGAAATGGTCGCCAATGCCCAGCGTTCGCGCGCGCCGATCCAAAAATATGCCGACAAGGTATCGGGATACTTCGTGCCGGCAGTAATTGGGATCGCTATCATCGCCTTCCTGGGCTGGGCGTTTTGGGGCCCGGAACCCGCCCTTTCATATGCGCTCATCGCCGCCGTAGCGGTGCTGATCATAGCTTGTCCCTGCGCCCTCGGTCTCGCCACCCCAATGTCGATCATGACGGCGACGGGACGCGGAGCTCAAGCCGGCGTGCTCATAAAGAATGCGGAGGCGCTCGAGAGATTCGAGAAAGTTGATACTCTGATCGTCGACAAGACAGGCACGTTGACCGAAGGCAAGCCGCGATTGGTGGCAGTCCTGGCGGAGGACGGCCATGACGAGACCGAAGTCCTGCGTCTAGCGGCTTCCCTTGAACGGGGTTCGGAACACCCGCTCGCCGAAGCCATCGTAAGGGGAGCCGAAGAGCGAGGCGTGGAGATGGCCATGGCCGGTGACTTCGAGGCGGTTACTGGCAAGGGCGTCCAGGGGACAGTGGATGGCAGAGCCGTGGCGCTCGGCAATCTCGCGATGATCCGCGAACTTGGCCTGGAGGCGGGGGACCTGACCGAAAAAGCCAATGGCCGCCGCGATGAAGGCGAGACGGTCATGTTCGTCGTCGTCGACAATGGCGTCGCCGGACTCGTATGCGTCGCCGATCCGGTAAAAGAAACAACCCCCGACGCGCTGAAGGCTCTGCATGAACTTGGATTCCGCATCATCATGGCGACCGGAGATAACGAACGAACGGCGAAAGCCGTTGCTGCGCGCCTGGGCATTGACGAGATCCGCGCCGACGTGCTTCCCGAAGACAAGGCGCGCATCATCCAGGAATTGCAGCAGCAGGGTCGCAAGGTCGCGATGGCCGGCGACGGCGTGAACGACGCTCCGGCTCTGGCTCAGGCCGACGTGGGAATTGCGATGGGAACCGGCGCCGATGTCGCGATCGAAAGCGCTGGATTTACCTTGGTCAAAGGAAATCTCGACGGGATCGTCAGGGCCCGCCGTCTGGCCCACGGGACCATGCGCAACATACGGCAGAACCTGTTTTTCGCCCTGATCTACAATACGTTGGGCGTTCCGGTAGCTGCAGGCGTTCTCTTCCCGTTCTTCGGCATCCTGATTAGTCCGATGTTCGCCGCCTTCGCGATGAGCGCTTCTTCGATCTCTGTTGTCGTCAATTCGCTCAGACTGCGGCAACTGGATTTGAGATCCTGACGGAGTCGTTGTCCTGGTCTTGTCGGAAATCGGTCGCGGCCAAGCTTGTCGTTATTGACTCGGTTTCGGCGTGACGTCAGGGTAATTGTTCACACGGTTCCCGCGATGCCGAGCGCGAAGCGGGATGAAAAGGGAATGTGACGGGTGGACCCAGACCGGGCATCCAAATCACAGCCGACCCCGCGACTGTAGAATGGCGCGGCGCCATAACTCCCGAAAACGGGAGCGCCACTGGAGACATCCGGGAAGGCGATAGCGCCGGAAAACCGCCATGAGCCAGGAGACCTGCCATGTGAACGGACGGAGAGACGTTCAAGTTACTGAATGAGCAACACGGAGGTTGTCATGCTCGCAACACAATCTGTTTCGCTGCCGGTTTCGGCATCAGCACGTCTGACGACTGCGCTGTTCGCTGCAATATTTGGCATGGCGTTGCTTTATCTCGCTGCGTTTGCTCATTCGGACGCACTGCACAACGGCGCCCACGACACGCGCCACGCAATCGTCGCGCCCTGCCACTAAGGCGCCACGACGTAGATGTTGACCCGGGTAATTCTGGCCGCGCTTGTCGCGGGATTGCTCGCTGGTGTGTTCGCGACTGCGGCGCAATCAGTGCGGGTTATCCCGTTGATCCTCCAAGCCGAAGCTTATGAAGAGGGGGTGTCACACGCTGAGACCGAGGACGAAGTCTGGGCGCCCGAAGAAGGGTTGCAGCGGACGTTTTTTACGTTGCTCTCGAATCTCGTGACCGGTGTTGCATTCGCACTGATTTTGACGGCTATCATTCTGATATTAGACCAACCGGTGTCGCTCCGGCATGGCGCGCTTTGGGGGGCGGGCGGGTTCGCGGTTTTCGTTCTCGCCCCAAACTTCGGTCTTCCGCCTGAATTGCCCGGTATGGCGTCTGGCGATCTGACCGCAAGACAGGCCTGGTGGATCGCCACGGTCTTGCTCACTGGAGGAGGCCTACTGATTTTCGCGTTCAAGGATTCGGTTTCCTGGATGGGAGCGGGCGTAATGCTTATTGTGGCACCTCACGTATACGGTGCGCCGCAGAACCCAGCAGGTGAATCAGCCGTTCCGGCAGAACTCGCGGCAGAGTTTGCCATCGCGACCGTCGTCACCTCGGCTCTGTTCTGGCTGTTTCTTGGCGCGGTTCTTGGACAGCTTCTCTCGCGCGTGATCGAGGGCCGATCGAGTGAGCCAGGTTAGAATGCCGAGTAAGCTCTTGTCCGACCCTTGTAATGAGAAAAGGCCCAAGCGCCCTTATTCGCTCTTGCAGATCCTGCTGCACTGGCTGGTGGTAATCCTGATTTTTGAGCAATGGTACACGTCGCGCGCAATCCCTCGAACCCACAATCCTCTTCTTCCGCCGTCAGATGCCGATCTCTTGCAGCACGCGCTTCACATCTATGCCGGCATTGTTATTGGCATAGTCATGGCGCTTCGGCGCATGTTGGCATATGCGAGCTACCGTCGGCGGCCGCAAATTCGGCCGCGGTTGACGGAACGCCTGGCATCGATCGTTCACGGTGGGCTCTATTTTGCAGTGTTTTTCCAAGCCGCTACAGGCTTTGTAACGACATATCTCTGGGGCCCCGCGAGGGTTTTCCATGCGTATCTCTGGGATGTCATTCTGATACTTGCGTCTGTCCACATCGCCGCGGCCGTCTATCATCTGATACGCGGCGACGGAGTGCTCCGGCGGATGATCCCGCGGTTTCGATAATTGCGGTTGGTCAAAGCTTTTGGGGCCCTCGGTCGGATTCGAACCTCCATCTTCCCGATTACAATTCGGGTGCTCTACCAAATTGAGCTACGAGGGCTGACGCCGCGTCAATCCTCGTATCCAATCGTGAATAAACCGTTTTCATTCAGAAACTAGCGGTTCACAGGCGCGCAGAGTGCTGCGCGATCAGTTAGGCACCCTTCAGCGTGCCAAGGTTTGACAAGCGAGCTGGGGTCAGCCGTGAAGAGCTCAATCGAGACCAGAGCGACGGAAACCGCGTCTAGCCAAACAAGGGACTCGCTTTCATTGACCTTTCCGGCACTGGAACGTTTATGTGCTGCTCCTCGATCGACAAGGGAGACTGTAAATGCGCAGCATTGCGAACCAGCCTGAATTCGGAGTGGCGGTCTTTTCCTTCCTCCTACATTTCGTCTGGGAATATTTGCAGGCGCCCACCTATGCAGGCATGGCGGATTTGCCGCATTGGGAGGGCGTTAAGCTCTGCACCTCCGCGACCTTCGGCGATGTTGGCTTCGCGCTAACGGCCTTCTGGGCCACCAGCGCTCTGGCGCGGTCGCGATACTGGCTCGTCGCGCCGAGGCCCCTGCATATGCTGGTTTACATGGTCGTTGGCATCACTCTAACGGTTGGTTTCGAATTCCACTACACGCAGATCAGCATGCGCTGGACCTATTCGGACCTGATGCCGCTCGTTCCGCCCTTTGGAACCGGCCTGAGCCCGCTCCTCCAATGGTTGGTGATACCGCCGCTCGTGCTCTGGTTCACGGCAAGGCAGTTGCCGAATCGCAGCGCGCCCCTGAGTCAGTAATCTCCTTGTGTGCACACCTTTCCAAGGAAAATGGGAGAACGGGCGCCGGTGTAGGCAAGCCTTGTGAGGCTTGCCTACACCGGCGTTGAAACGCTGGGGCACCAGAATGGTCTATGCCGTGCTGCTCATGGTTTTCCCGCTTCATAGAAAACAGCCGGGCTTTCCGCTGCAGTACCGAAAAAGGCAAGAACATCGTAGCGCGCATTCGGATCGTCTCCCATGCCGAGTGAACCAGCCGGCATTCCGGGCGTTGCGATGCCGCGAATGTCCGGGGCTGTGCTGACCAGTTTGGCCAAGGCCTCTAGTGGCACGTGCCCTTCGACGACGTATTTCCGCCCGGCATCCAGCACTGCGGTGTGGCACGCCTCGAGTTCGGCGCTCACGCCCGCCTGTTTCTTGATCGCTGACAGGTCTTCGATGTCGTGGATTTTCACTACAGATCCTCCTGGCAGAAGAGCCAGAGAATAGGCGAAAACGGCGAGTGCGGCGAGCATCTTACGCATGGAATTTCGGTAGCAAAAACCTTCCTGGAAAACCAGACCGCGGGCTTCACGCGGCAGTGAAGCCCGCGGCAGGAACCGCCGTTCAGAGGGCCGGCGGTTCTTCCCCCTGGCCGACCTCAAACCAGGTGTTCATGCCCGCGGCCGCATGTTCCAGCATGTGGCAATGATAGAGCCACTTGCCGGGATTGTCGGCGACGAGCGAGACCGAAATACGCGGCTGTGCCGAACGCCTGCTGCAGTAATTCGCGTCGGTTAGGGATCATTGGGCCCGTCCTTGTCGAGAAGATAGATCGCGATGGCACGCAGGTCGTCATCGGAGAGGAAGGCCGTTCCGTCGCGCACCACCTCGCCCATCGAGCCGCCGAAGACATCACCGCCCGGGGTGATGCCGCTGCGCAATGCGTAGGCAAGACTGCTGACAGTCCAACCCCGTTCTTCGAGCTTTGCCTTGGTGATCGGCGGCGACTTTCCGCCGTCGGGCAAGCCCTCAGCCCCGTGCAAGGCGAACTCGGCCTGCCTAGCGCCCAGCAGATTGCGCGGCGTGTGACAGGCTCCGCAATGCGCCGGTCCGCGTACGATGAAGCGGCCCCGGTTCCATGCCTCGCTCTTGTCTTCGCGCGGTTCGAGCGGCCCGGTATCGAGGAACATCGCCCGCCAGGCTTTCAGAGCCGGGCGGAAGTTGAACGGAAATCGGAGATCCTGTCCAGGCGCGGATTCCGAGACCGCAGGCACCGTTTGGAACGCCGCCCACAAATCGGCGATGTCCTGGTCGGAGAACCGCGAATAGAACGGGTAGGGGAAAGCCGGGTAGTAGGGTTCGCCGTCCGGCGAGACGCCCTGCCGGACGGCCTTGGAGAATTCCTGGATCGACCAGCCGCCTATCCCGTTTACGGTGTCGGTGGTGAGGTTGGGCGAGTGGAACGTGCCGAAATCCGTCGGCAGTTTCACGCCGCCGGCCAGCGGCGCGCCTCCGTTTTCCGCGTTGGTGTGGCAGGCGATGCATCCCGACATCCGCGCAAGATACGCGCCGCGCGCCGCGTCGCCCGCGATCGATTCTAGCGCGACCGGTCGGCCGATCGGCCAGGCGTGAAGCGAGGCCGCGCCCGCCGCCGCAAGGACGGCGGCGAGCGCTCCAAGTTTGGCTATCCGTCGCATGGCTCAGTTCTTTTCGAGCCGGAACTTGGTGTGGCAGGCCGAACAGGACTGCGCGATCATATTGAACACTCCGTCCGCAGGCATTGCGGCGAGCGCGGCGGCGTCGAAACTGCCGCCCCGGCCCATCATCGGCGCTGTGCCACCCATCATGGTGTTGGCCGAACCCATCATGCCGGTTCCGCCACCCATCATGCCGCCCTGCGCTTGTCCTCCGCTTCCGGACATTAAACCGTTATCCGCGGCCAGGCCTAGGCCTTCCGATAGGGTTTCGAGTTGCGCCGCCAGCGCGGAGAACTCGTCCCAGTTTGACCAGACTTCCGCCTTGGCCTCGGAGGGTTCGCCGCCGCTTCCTTCCGGGAACAGGCCGGTCAGCGCCTCGCCGGCGTGGCGGCGGATCGTCTCCGCGCCGTCGCGGACGGCATCAGCGTTATATGCGGTCTCGCCACGCATCATTGCCGAAAGCGCCTTGACGACGTCACTCATCGTGCCCATGGCTTCCATGCGTTCCTTCACAATGCCGGTCGCGCCGCCATGCGCATATGCAGCGACTATGGACGCGAGGCCGATGGCACCCGCTCCGATAATTTTCTGGATTTTCATATCTTTCCTCGTTGTTCGATGTCGGGCAGCTGATTCAGCTGCGGCGTCAAATGTCGAAAACGGGGAAGGAGCGAGGTGGCGGCGGTTCGGGAATAATAGGGAGGTTGGCCAGAGGTTCGAAACGGCTGTTGGAAAATTGATGGCCGCCAGCAGCGACAGTAAATTCCTCGTGCCCGGCCAAAATTAGGATGCTCGAACCGCAATGTATTGGAAGGTCTTTCACCTCGCAGGCGGGACATTCGGTTGCATGGCTGTGATCAGCGGCGTTTGCGGCCGCATGAACGTGATCCTGCAAACCAATTTCTTCGGCATGCGAAAAGGTACCTCCGGTCACGAGGAGCGAAACCAGGGCTACGACAGCCAGAAACAGGTGCAACCTGCATGGAAATCCAATGACGGTGGCATCATTCATCATCGGAATTTAGCCTTTTGGGGTGTCACAGGAAACCCTGATCCTCTTCAGATGCCACTTCTAGTTGGCCGTCTTTGATGCTCAGACGGTCAACCAACCAAAATGGATTTCAGTTCCGATGAACGATCAGATTGAGGCTACATTTGGTCATATCTGAATTAATCGGGGAGAATGGGCTTATTTCTCCAGGATAGAAACCGTTTTTCGTCGTTGCGTGAAAAATTTGAGGGAACGGTGAAACCTTCCAGCGCTGGAACGTCATTGATGTGGCATCCGCAAATACGGAGGTGAAGATGAGTTACAGTCGATTTTTCGCGATGATTGCTACGTCGACCGTGGTGATGTTTTGTCTGATGTATCTGAACACATACGTTGTTGATCACGTTTTCTGGTCGGAGACCCGGGTCTACATGGCAGTCGTGATGGGCGCTACGATGGCGTTCATCATGCTCGCTTTCATGTTGTCGATGTACGCAAGTCACGGTCTGAACATCGCGATTTTTGCAGGTTCGATCGCAGTCTTCGCTGTCGCGCTTTGGCTGGTTCGCAGTCAGACTACCGTTGAGGACCGCAGTTATATGAGCGCCATGATCCCGCACCACTCCATCGCAATCATGACATCTACAAGAGCTAACATATCCGATCCGCGTGTGAGGAAGCTGGCCGACGGCATCATCTACGCCCAAGACAAGGAAATCGCCGAGATGCGTTATCTGATCGCCGACATTGCGGCGAACGGAGACGCTTCGGACGACAAAGCAGAGTCGGCGGCACGTCAGGCCGACGCGCGTGAGGCACTTTCGACGGAGGTATTGGCCACCATCGATCCGGAATTCCTGAAAGAAGACGAGATCGCCAATATCTTCCCGGAAGGAGCGGCCTGTAGGTATGCCTACGCAGAGAAGAGTCCACCAGTTTTTGTCGTGGGCGACACGACTGACGGTCTGGTTGGGCTCGTCAAAATCAGCGGCGACTTGGTCCAGCTGCCAACGGAAGATGCAACGCGCCAAGGCGGCACTTTCGAAGCAGAACCTCTCGTGGCCGAACTGCGCGAAAGCGGCGATGGTGACCTCTACGATCTGGTTGTGACTGCAGGAACCGAATATGAGGCCGGCTTCCGGGGACACTATGCCTGCGTAGCTTCGTAGGAGGCGGTCATGATGACGGATGCAACGAAAAAGGCAGAACTCTACAGAATGGTCATGCCGGATCATATCTGCCCATACGGTTTGAAATCGAAGGATCTACTCGAACGCAAGGGCTTCGAGGTCGAGGACCATCATCTGACCACCCGTGCGGAAACCGATGCATTCATGGAACGGTACGGCGTCGAAACCACGCCGCAGATCTGCATCTCAGGTGAGCGTATCGGCGGTTATGATGAATTGCGGATCCGCTTGGGCATCGATCCCCTGGCGGAGGTGAGCCTCTCCAAAGAAATGGGTTTACCGTTATGTTTCGGAAGAAGGAGGATCGAAGATGCCCAACAAGCGGCACAAACCAAAGATAGTCACGAAGTAACGGCAGGTTGAGGTGCTTGTCGGCCAGGGGATGGCGCGTGTGGATACGATCCGCGAGGTTCGCGTAACCGAGCAGACATATGATGGCTTCCTTGCTTTGAGATGCTGAGTATGATCCGCTGGCAGGTTGCACTCCCCCTGAAGACCGCTTCGATCTTCTTGTCGAAGGAAATGATACCCCGATCGAGATCGCAGAACAGAACCCATAGTTCGGCGATGGCATCACGAGCTATCTCGCTCAACTCATTGGTCATGTCGCTGAGAATATCAGGGACCATCCGTCGCGCTTTGGTATTGACTTGCCAAAAGCGACGCCGCGCTTGAGGAGTAGTCCTCTAATGTGGCAGATCGTCGCTGTGCGGTGGTTTACAAGGCGCTACCTAGCGCGATGCAACGCCTTAATGTCCTGCTGCTCTTTAGTTCTCATCGGCACAAGTGGAATATGCGGCTGGCGCACCGCGGTGCGGATTGCCTCAGCGTCGTGTCCGTCGTTCTTTTGTCCCCTCACGAACGGCTTCACATATTGCGGGCTTACGATCTTCACCGGATGCCCGAGTTCCTCGAACTTCCGCGCCCAGCAGAACGCGCCGGTGCAGGCTTCGATCGCGATGGTGCATGGCTCGATGCCGCTAAGTACACTGAGGAGTTGATCGCGCATCACTCGTCGTTTGAAGACCGGGCGGCCTCGTCGATCGGCTCCATGCAGTTGAAAGACGTTCCTCGCGATATCGATGTCGAGGATGTCTATGGCGGTCGTGGTTCTCTCCTTTTATGTCGACGGCCGAAGTCTGCCGAGGTGGAGGGAGAGCCGTCCATCCCACTAGCTGGCGCAAGCAATATGGCGGTATGGGAACGGACCAGCTGAGAGAACTCAAGCGCCTGCAATAGGAGAACGAGCGGCTGCGGAAGGCTGTTTCGGATCTGACGCTGGACAAGCTTATCCTGCACGAGGCCGCAAAGGGAAATGTATGGACCGCCCCGGGTGTGCAGGCAGGATTTCGGTCTGCGCTGAACATTTGCGTCAATGTATCCGGCCTCTGTGTGGAGCAGCCTAGCTCCCGGCCTCGATGGGTATCCGCATGCCGAATGGGGCTTTCTAGAGACCTGTGCGCGGGTAGCGCTTTCTCGTTGATTTCATGGCCGTTCGGCAGCGCAGTTCAGCCCATAGCCATTGGCGATGCCGATGGCTCCTCGGCGTAAGCGTGGTGACCTCAGGGTTGTCGTGTTGGTCACGCCGCGGTGACGATCACCAGACCGCGTTTGAGATTGCAGGCGATAGCGGTGAGATGAACTTGGATGGCGGCCTTGGCCAATCCCTGCCATCGCATGCGACGAAGGCCGTAGCTTCGCTTCCAGGTGCCAAAGATTTTCTCGACCCGGCCACGTATACGGTGGATCGGTGGGTTCCGGGCATCGAGTCGCTTTCGGGTTTCGGCTTCGTCACGGCCCCAGATGCCGGTAGCAACGATGCGTGGCGTCCCGCCCTTGGCGCGCACGGCATCACCAAATTGCGTTCCCCGATAGGCGCTGTCGGCAAAAACCTCGCCGGGATCGTCCGGCAAAGCCTGCGGGCCAGCCTTGCCATCATTGACATTGGCCGGAGTGATCGCGACCTCTTCAACCAGCGCAGTATCGGCGTCGGCGCCCACATGGGCTTTGAAGCCGTGAACCGCTGGTCTGCCCTTGTGCTTAACCCAATGCGCGTCGCCGTCCTCCTCGCTTGCCGAGGCAATGATGGTCGCATCGACGAGCGTACCGGTCTTGATCGTGCTTGCCTTGGCCTTGAACTGGCCGGTGATTTCATGGAACAGTGACCGATACAGTTCATGCGCCACAAGGGCTTTGCGGAAACGGACAAAGGCGGTGCGCTCGGGTGTCGGCTCTGATGCCGAAAATCCACAGAACCGCCGGAACGAAGCTCGGTCATTCAACGCCTCGGATAGTTTTACATCCGACAGGTCCTACCAGATCGAAAGCAGCATCGCCTTGAACAGTGCCAGCGGCGGCCATGCCGGTTCGCCCTTGGCCGCGCAGTAGATCGCAGCCAAACAAAATCTTCGACAGGCAACCGGTCGATGAGGCTGGAAAGTTCGTCCAGTGAAGAACGCCGTCGGCCGCCGCCAATAGCGAACCTGAACGTTCCCTGACCAATCTGTCGCAGCGCCATCGCCACCCTCAGTGCTCTGTTCAAATCGAGGGAATCAGAAATACTCACTGTCGTCCGGCGCTACCCGCGCACAGGTCTCATTAATGGTGATAATCTGCCGGCGATCACCTCTGCTCTATTTTTCCTGTTCCTTGGCGCAGTTGTCGGTTTGCAGCGCGATCGCGCATGAATGCGACTGCGGTTCGAGAACGCTCGATTTCTTTTGTCACCGCGTATCAGGCGGGCGAGGGATGCCCACTTGCGACGGGCAGATTCCAGTCTGTGACAATTGGATACATTTTTAGGATCATTGAAACAGAATTTAGCGAAATTCAAAGCGTATGCTGGGAGTGTATGTTGACAGAATAGGAGTAAAAAATGAGAAAAGCCCTCCTGGCGGCCTTCGCCGCAACGCTTGTTGCCGCCACCAATTCCGCATTCGCTGATCCTGGATACTCGCGACATGAAAACCGTGCCAGTCCTTCCTACGATCGTCAGGAGATGATGCGAGGGACCGGTAGTTGGAATATGCAGGGCGGTCCCATGGGCGGCTCGGATATGATGCAGATGATGCGCATGATGCAGATGATGAACAGCCAACGCGATGGCATGGGAATGGGCGGAATGCCAATGGGCATGGGTGGTATGTTCGCGGCTGGCAATGTTGCCTTTGTCCAGTCGCTGGATGCTGATGATGACGGTCAGGTGACCTCGGAAGAATTTAGTACCGGGTTGACCGCTATCCTCAAGAACAATGATCGCGACGGGAACGGAACTCTCTCGATCAATGAGTTCGATCCTGCTTACGCCGCCACCGTCCGCTGGCAGATGGTCGATCAGTTCCAGGCGCTAGACGACAACGGCGATGGCCAAGTTACCGTAGACGAGATTACCGCTGCAGCCGATCGCGCAGGCCGGATGAGGATGCGTGGTGGCCGCGGTTTCGGTATGCCGATGTACCGTGACGAAATGCGTGGCAATCAGCCCGCAGTTGGTGCGCCGAGGCAGCAGCGCATGCAGATGATGGATGATGCCGGCGCTGGCGAAAACTGATCGCCAAGGCGGAGCCCGGTCAACCCAGGCTCCGTCGTGCCATCGCATTCGGGGTCGCGGAGACCATAATGACGAACGAATATGGTTTTGGTTTCGGGATGGGTGGCGTCGGCATGCTACTCGTCACTGTTCTGGTGATCCTCGCGATTGCCGCCCCCTGATGAAATTCCTGCGAAAATAGGTATGCCGATGCATCCCGGAAGTGGTCTGTCGCTACCGCACCGCGGCAAAGCTGCCAGATGACCGTAGATATCAATCAGTGGATCGGCCTCTGGCCATTCGCCGTCCTCTTCATTGTCGTGGGCGTCTGGGGTGCCTACTACTTTCTAGCCCCGTCAGGTTGGCGCGAATGGACCGGCGCGGGGCTGGTTCAGGCTTTTATCATCGCCCTCTATGCAGAGATGTACGGCTTCCCGCTCACGGTCTATCTTCTCGCAAGTTTACTGCCGTTCGAGATGCCAATCACAGAATCAAGCGGCCACCTTTGGAGCTCTCTCCTAGGATTCGGCCGCCTTGGCGCGGCGGTCGAAGCCATTGTCGCCTGGCCACTTATACTCTTCGGGATGCTGCTGATCGTGAAGGGCTGGGTTAGGATCTATTTTCTCGGCGACGAGCTTGTGACCAGCGGTATTTATGGAACGATCCGGCACCCGCAGTATGCCGGGATATTCCTCTTGATCGGCGGTCAACTCGTGAACTGGCCGACCCTTCCGGGTATCGTGCTCGCGCCGGTGATCGTTTGGCTCTATCTCGGTCTTGCTGCCCGGGAGGACAGGCTATTGGCAGATCGCTTCGGAAACGCATTCGAAGAATACCGGTCCGCCGTGCCTCGTTTCGTGCCGCGGTGGAAGTTCTTTGGTTCTGAATAGGCGGTGCTTCGGACTGGGCTTTCCCCGCAGTAGCTTTTGCCCCTTACGAAATCCGACTGAATGTCAAGAAATCGGTTAGAAGTCAGTTTCAGGCGCCATCGAGTCGAACGTGGGAGCGATACCTTGCCAGAAGTATCCACTCGAATGGTGTTCAATGGCCGATATACGCGAACCCAGATATCGCTGCATTGGCTGGTTGTCCTCCTGATTATCGGCCAATGGTACACCTCGAGCGCAATACCCCGCACGCACAGTTCGCTTCTACCGCCGTCGAAGATCGATCTTTTCCAGCATGCGGTTCATACATATGCCGGACTGCTGATCGGCATCATCATGCTGATCCGATTTGGGCTATCCTACATGAGAACGGTCGCGCCGTTCCCGACGTCCCAGAAATGGCAAGACCGACTGGCGCGGATCGTACATCTCGGGCTTTACTTCTCGGTACTACACCAGGTCGCGGACTGGGCCATTACCTCATATTTTTGGGCACCGGCGAGGTTAGTCCACGCATATATCTGGAAGATTATTCTTGTAGTGGCATTCTTCCACATCGTCGCCGCCGTCTATCACCTGATAAGCGGCGATGGTATGTTCGGTAGGGTGACTGTCTGAGATGAGCCTGAGGCTGACGAGGCATGCACGCGCGGCGTCGGTGACTTTGGACGGGTCGCGCTCATTTGTAGTTGATGCGAACGTCCATACCGCCTGCGGAGCAAACGTTATATCAAACCGATTAAGGGGTTGCACTTATCGCTGACGGCGGCGACAGGGACGTCGACCGGGTGAAAAATTCGACGCGGTGGTTCACGAGGGCACTGGTAGCGTTGCAGGTAAGGGCCGCATCCCCCGCATTGCCTCCCGCGTTCAGGACATGAGGATCGCGACATGAGTTACTCTACGATTCTGTCACTCGCATTCGTCATCGGTATGGGCCATGCGCTTGAGACCGATCACCTTGCCGCCGTGTCCAACATGCTGGTCCAGAAGGGCGGCCGTCGCGCGCTGATCGCACGGGGGACGTTCTGGGGGCTTGGGCACACACTGGCGCTGTTCGGGTTCTGCGCTGTTGTGGTGATTCTGGGCCTTACGATATCGGGCCGGGCGCAGGCAGGACTGGAGTTTACGGTCGGCGTGATGATCGTGGCGCTCGGCTCGCAAACGCTGTGGCGGCTGCAACGGGACCGTGTACACATCCACGTTCACAAGCATGGCGATTGCAAGCATATGCACGCCCATTCGCACAAGGGGGAGACGCTTCCGCACAACGAGGCTCGCCACGACCACACCCACCGCAGGACCAACGCCAAGGCCCTTGGCGTCGGGCTGGTCCACGGTGCAGCGGGGTCCGGGGCGCTTCTGGTTCTGACAGTCAGCGCGACGCAGAGTATTGGCCAGGCGCTGGCCCATTTCGCGGTGTTCGGGTTGGGCTCGATGGCCGGGATGGTGGCGCTGTCGACGGTGGTCAGCTTTCCGTTGCTGCTGGCGCAGCGCGGGGCCAACTGGCTGCGCACTGGTACCTCCGCGGCAATTGGCATTGCCGCGTTGTGGATCGGCGCGACGATCATCATCGAGAATGGGACAGCGCTCAGTCTCGTCGGGGGCTGAACGGGCAGCGAGTACGAAACGATGCGTGGCCATATCGACGAACGGACGGTGTTTGGCCAGGACTTTATCGAACAGATGAGCGTGATGGCCCGGATACAAGGCGTCGTAAGCGCCGCTGCCGCCACTTCGCGCGGCCTCGCTGATCTGGAGTGCTAACCCATCTCCGTGCACCGGCATTCGGTCGACAATTGTGTCACCGGGATTATGGGTGCTAACGCACACTCGAAGCAGACTTTTTCCGCGCATAGTCCCAAAGACGGTTTTGGGCTGTGGCTATCCTTCAGGGTTCACGCTGGAATGTCCGATCTGTCCGCATCAGCGACACGTAAAGCCGATCGAGCCGCGTCCGAAAACCGCCGAGACCGGACGTAGGCGTTTATGGATACGCGGCCAAGCACTCCGGAAGGCCTGTGGGGCCTTCGGCAGGATTCGAACCTCCAGTCTCCTGACAACAATTCAGGGAAGCATGTATGAACTGCATTCCCGTGCAAGCGATTTGTCGATGTCCCGTTGACCCTGCTTCTATGTATTCGGTCTTTGTTCGGGGATTGTGATACCCCTGACCAAGCTGGGAAGTCGCGCGCTCAGTGTCTCATTAGGTCATCGGCACTCGAAGGCCATGCTCCCCGCCAGACTCACAAAACGCCGATTGGCCGTTGGTCCATCTTCACTCCGCTCGCAGATTCCTTTTCAGCCTATCGTGTTCACATCGTCACCATCATGCGCCGGCGAGTGCACTGTGACGGTATCGATCGCCTTTCGTCAGGACGGCCCATGCGATGCGTGCGAGTTTGTTTGCCATCGCCACGGCAGCAACGTTTACGTATGCTCTTTCCTTCAAGCCATCGGACCATTGGGTAATGGGTGACGTTCTGCCCTTCACGAGATGGAGGACCGTTCGCGCACCATGGATGAACAGCTTTCTCAGGTAGCTGTTGCCGTGTTTCGAGATTCCAATCAGCCTGGGTTTGCCACCAGTCGTGATCTGACGCGGCACGAGGCCGAGCTAGGCGGACAGATCCCTTGCTCTTGCGAAGCATCCACCGTCACCGACCGCGGCGACAAGTGCGCTCGCAATAGTCGGACCGATACCAGGTATCTCCATCAAGCGCCGCATGTCCGCATTGCGGCGGGCATGCGCGGCAATCTCCCTGTCGAGTTCCGCGACCCTGTTGTTGATCGCACTCAGTTCCTCCGCCATGTCCGAGAGGATTGCTGTCATCGCCGATGACAGCTGCTTCGAAGGATCGCCGATCAACTCGCCGAGAGCGCACTGGAACACGTGCCGACTGGTCCCAATACGAACGCCGCGCTCTGTCAGGAATCCACGTGCCTGATTGATCAGTCGGGTCCGGTTGTGCAACTGGCGCTCTCTGGCCCGGTGCACAGCTTGTAAGTCGAGCTGTTCTTCGGACTTCACCGCGACAAATGACATGGTTGGATATGTGGCCGCTTCTGCGATTGCCTCAGCATCCCGGTCGTCGTTCTTGTGCACCTTAGGGACGCACATAAAGCGGCGACATCAATCGTGGCTCATGGCCATGCTCGACGCAGAAGCGGCCGATGTGACGGGCACCGCCGCACGCCTCCATTGCAACAACGCAAGGCGGTAACGCAGAAAGAAAGTCCAGCAGTCGGAAGCGCTGGAATGCGCCTGCTCAACACCACGGCGCCTCCTTCGTCCAGACCGGCGACACTGCAAATCGTCTTCCCGAGATCTATGCCAAGAACCGCGACAACCATCAGGATGCTCCTTCTGCTCCACCGTTTGCCCGCGACGATAGCCGCGTTCGAGGTGGGAAGGCAGTTCATCCCATTAGGTCACCAATCGCTTGTCGGGCGCAGAAATATTGTTCAGCCGCTCGAAAGCAACCGATTCTCGACGCTTGACGTCACCATATTATAGCCGAAGCAATCTGTACCCGCGATCAGTGGTCATTATGAGACGTGGTGTCGAGCCGGAATCACTCAATTTCTGCCTCAGCCGATAGATATGTGTCTCCAGCGTGTGAGATAGACTATCGGGATCGCCCCATACCTCGCCAAGAAGAATTCTACGAGAAACGGGGGCGCCGTCTGCCTGCACGAGGCGCTGAAGCAATTCGGTTTCCTTCTCGCTCAGCCTGATGCGTGAACCATTGGGCGAGACGAGAAGTCGGAAGTCCGGACGGAAAACAAAACGTTCTATTTGGATGGCGATGTGCCGGGTGTCGGAAAACTGTCTCAGGCGGGCCCGAATCCGCGCCACCAAGACGGGAAATGATTCCGTGTCTGCGATTACATCGTTGGCGCCCAATTCGAATAATAGGACTTCTTCACTCGTAGATGTCCTCGCGTTGATGACAACAAGGGGGCGATGATATCCTTTGCATCTCAGACGTATGATCATTTCCGTTGTGTCGATGTCTCCTGTTGCGCCATGGCTTATCAGGACGGCATCTGGAACCTGCGACAGGATCATCTCGGTGGCTTTCGACTCGCACCGTACTACCGTCGGCGCGAATTCCCGGTCGGCAAGCTGCGCGCCGATGGTGGGGGCAAACTCTCGATTGCTGCAAACTATCAGGATTCGAGGTTTCGTCATGCCTGACCTTCGAATTGTTCACACGCCGACGAATGCGACATAAAGCCCGCCGGATGCACAAGGTAGATCGCTAGTGTGTGGCGGCCCGTCCAGCGGAGAAAGGAGAACGGCTGCCCCCGTGGTGTCAATTCGGATACGGTCTGGAGCGCGCCGCCCATGGCAGCGGACTTGGCGATCGCCATGCCAATCAGCACAAGGCCGAACCAGGGGAATATTGGCTCGAAGTCATTTGAGGGAGGGACGAAGGTCGAAAGGCCGGTCCAGTACAAATACGGCGTGTCGAAAAAGGCGGACGACGGCAGTCGACCTGCGACAAGAAAGAACACGCCGAACGCTGCCGTCAGCAGCGCCGGTGCCTTCAGGAAGATCAGCGCCAATACGCTAGAGATCGCGATGGAATGCAGAATGCCGAAATAGATGAAGCTTCGCGGTAACATCATATAGGTAAATGCCGTTATGGCGAAAGCAGCGATGAGGATGAGCAAAAGACGGCGGACAAACGCCAGCCATCTGATCACCCTGCCGTGGGCGAGGTAGAGGTTGATGCCGACGATCAACATGAAGCTGCCCGCGAGGCTTCTGGCAAAATATATCCCTTCCGACCGCAACGTCATTCCCGCGGGCGCCAGTCCGAATGCTTCGAGGTCCCAGGCGAAATGGAAGACAACGACGCCAATGATTGCGAGGCCTTTCCATGCGTCCAGCAATTCGATCCGGGAGATCGGGGCTTTGTCATAGACGTTTTTTGCCATTAGCGCGGAGCGGGCGGTATCTGCGCGGTAGTTCATCATCTCGAAACCAGGTGAACGAATGCCTCGAAAGACGGTGTGTCATTTACGAGCAGCCATTCGGGAAAGCAGATGTCACGGTAGCAGGAGAGCGAAAGAAGGAAGTTCGGCATCCACATGATGCCGTGACCAACGGACACGGTGAGAGCGTACAGGTAAAAGTCCGGCACGAACCTGGAGAGAACGGCCAGCACGCCGGCGAATTTTGCGTTTGATGCCGGACAGTCGAGAAAGATGCCGCAATTCCTTATGGTCAAAATGGAAAATGCCCAAATCGAATAGGTCAATCCGCCGACGATATCGAGGAGAAACAGAGCCTTGACGGTTCTGAGGACCCTTTTCATCTTTGCCCTCCTTGTATCCTCGACGTCGAAATCGAGCCGATAAAATGGGAGATCGTGCGTCGACGAAGCCGTGCGTGGTCGATCGTTCGAAGGCGTTGCTTCGCGCCATGCAGAACTTTGGCGCGGCAGTGTTGATGACCGATCAGGTCGTTTGTCCCTCCAAGAGGGCTGCGGAACACGCTGTCGGTGCATGTCATGCCCCTTGCCCTCCAGTCGTCGGTTCGGTCTCGGACTGCCGCTGTCGGAGAAGACGGGCTCTCAAAAGCAGGAAGAGTCCCGCCAGAAACATTGGAGCCGAGAGCACCATGCCCATGGTCAGCCAACCCTCAAACAGAAATCCCAGTTGAACATCGGGCTGGCGGAAGAATTCCGCGAACATGCGGGTCAATGCATATCCGGTAAGAAACGCCCCGGTCGTAAGCCGCGGCAATGCCAAGCTGACCGAGTGATGGGTGAGGAGGCGCAGGACCGCGAAGAGAACGAGGCCCTCAAGACCGGCTTCGTAAATCTGGCTCGGGTGACGCGGTAGCGGACCCGCGCCCGGGAATATCATCGCCCATGGCACGTCTGTCTCTCGCCCCCAGAGTTCACCGTTGATGAAATTCGCGATTCGCCCGAAAAACAGGCCGATCGGTGCGCAGGCGGAAATGATGTCGGCAAGGCGCCAGACGCCGATGCCGCGCGAGCGGGCAAACAGCACCATTGCGATGGTCACGCCGGCGAGGCCGCCATGGAACGACATGCCGCCACGCCAGATTTCGATGGCCCGCATCGGATGTGCGAGCACAGGCGCGAGATCATAGAAGAGGATGTATCCGACGCGGCCGCCGACCACGATGCCGATGGCGGCCCATACAATGAAGTCGTCGAGATCAGAGCGAGCGAGGGGTGCCGGTCGGCTTCCCCAGAGCCTGCGGTTTCTCACGAGGGCGCGGGCGTAAAGCCAGCCGAGCAGAATTCCCGCCACATAAGCGGCTCCGTACCACCTGATGTCGAGCGGGCCGACAGACACAATCACCGGATTGATCGCAGGGTAGGCCAGCAAGGCCGACTGCAACAAAGCATAATTCATGTTTCAAGATTTCCAGTTGGGCGCGGAATTCAATCCGCGCGTCAGGTACCAACTGACTGCGATGGCCGCCGATTTCAGACGCATCGCCGCCCCACATGGGCAGGTTCAGCGCCTATTACGGCGGGCTGAATTCGGGGAATATGGGGTCATACCCGTTTCGGTAAACCGAATGACCCATTCCATCGGTCGGTTTGACAGGCCAGGCGCAGTCAGCGCGCTCTATGAAAGGACACGCGTACCGATGGGTGGCCGGAAATGCACGGCAACGACCGCCGCATGCAATCGTCTGCCTGGTCGCAAGGTTGGCCGATCGCCACTTGGACCGAGAACTGAAAATTCATCGCCAAGGATAGCTGGGCAGGTCGACGCGCAGTGCAAAACCGGCGTGCCAGTGGCAAGGACGGTCGGGGCTAGGTGCATAGTATCCGCTGCAGCCTTGGCTGTCGGCACGGAGATGACAGATTCGGTCAGGACTTCTCCGGTATCGCGGGCTCCGTCCCAGTGCGCAGCGGGCACAATTGCAGAAGCGTGCATTAGCAGAATCAGGGCGAAAAACACAGATGCCGGGAACCTAAGCATGACCAAGAACTAGCGCATATCTGCTCATATTGCCAACGTCCGCCGGTAAGGATTTGCAGCCCGATGGATACTTGCCCGGACCTGATCAGACAAGCGGTCCTGAAACGTTTGTCAATTGCTCCGAGGTTTTTCGGATCTGTCCGTTTCGAGCGAGAGTTTTTTTCACGGGGACGATCCCAACAATTTCCGCTCCTGAGGAACCAAAGGTCAATTCGCCACATAATAACGAAGGCGACGATTTGTCATCAGATCGTGGCAGGGCCACCTCCCTTCGTGCAACAATGCTCAAGCTTCGCAATCGCCGAAGATCGCGCGAATACTCGTAGTCTGGTCTCATAATTCGGGCTTGTTCGCAGTGCCGCGCGGTCAATCGGTCATCGGGGCGGCCAAATGTGGCTCGAAAAGGGCGGCCTGTGGACGGCTCACCGGAACGTTAGTAAGTGAAGTCATCTCCGCCAGCTTGGCGGCGCCTTTCTGCTCTAGGATCCTCCTGAAATACGGGTTCATGCTCCCGTCCGAATAGGCGTGCGCTCCCGGTGCCTGTGGATTTCCATTAATCTGCGGAGACCTCTCGCCGTCGAGCGACCCATTTGCCGCGACCTCGGATATAGACTTGCTCGCGCCTCCCGGACAGTCTCCCAAAGGATTGTTCGGGAGTTCCGTGCCGGTTGCGGACGCGAACACGTAGCGTCCGCCGCAACTGCCGACCAAGGGGGGCTTCCTGCTCAGTTCGAAGCTGTCATAGCCGACCTTGAGGTTCTTCCAAAACTGGGAATTTGGGTTGCCTTCGTGTTCCAGCATCTTGGCGACAGACATGCGGAACGGAAAGATTTGCACCTGTATGGATTTCTGCCCGGCCGTTACGGCTTCGCGCAACAGGGGATAGATTTCGGCCATGCCGCGGTCTGTAAGCGCATAGCAGCCGGATGACGAGCATGCCCCGTGCACCATGATTGCACTGCCTGTGTAGCCGAGCGCGCGCTCAAGCTTGTTCGGATAGCCAATATTGAAGGAGAGGTAGTAGTTCGAGTTCGGATTCAGTCCTGCGGGAATTACTTGATAGAAGCCTTCCGGAGCCTGACGATCGCCTTCACGCGTTTTCGGGCCGAGTTGACCCGACCACCTGCAGATCGGAAACGTCTTCAAGAGCGCATACCGACCCGATTTATCTCGCTTCCAGACCTCAAGCTCGCTTTCTTCCTTGAACAGCCGAATGAGAACCGGGTCCGCAGACGTCATCCCCTTTGACCGCATCGACGCCACGAGCTCAGTGGGAATCGGTTGATCGGCTTTCTTCACCGTTTCCAGTACGGTGACGCAGCCGGACACCAGAAGCGAAAAAAGGAAAACAAGCGACGACATAAGGATTGTCCGGGGCATTTGCGAATCCTGACCAAAACGATGCGGCACGGTTTAGCTCGGCCTGCGTCAGCCTAAGCCCAGATCGTTGCCGATTGTATGGATCAATTTTTATTTTTGCCTATCGTGCATAAGCTCCTTTGGAGCTCCGCTCCGCCATTTGGCCGATTGCGTCACGCAGATGTTTAGGCCTAGCCAACCATCGCAACTGAACCGCCCCGCGTGTGACGGAGGCCGATCAATAACTTACGTGGCCATTTCTGAAGTTTCCAGAGCTACGTTGAATTTTTCTTCGGCCTCTGCTGGCGGAGTGTTGCCGATGAAATTCAGCAAGCGACGATTGTGGAACCAATCGGACGCTTCTAATTACCGACGTTTGCGGCCCGGAAATGGTCGAGATGCGCAGATTGGCTGGATGCCGGCTGTGATTACAGAGGTTTTCTGACCTTCCGAGGTGTGATTTGGGCCGGCGCGCTGTCGGCTCGGGCCATTTCGGCGTCATGCGGGCGCACGTTGCCCCTCGTGCCAGACGAGACGCAGCATGTTGTAAGCGAGGTTGGACATGCCGATCTTCACCCGCGCCCGCTTCATGCCGATGGTGCGCACGACGTGGTTCATCTGCGCCTTCTGCCGCGCAAAGACATGCTCGATGCATGACCGGATCCGTGGACGCCGCACCCTGGCGCAAGACGTCGCCTCGCCCAGTGGTCGCCCTTTTGGCTTCTTCGAATGGATGTCGGAGATGAAGCCGTGCCGTTCGAGCCGGGCTTCATTCGCCTTCGAACGGTAGGCCGTGTCTGCCCACACCGTCGAGCCTGTATTGCTCCGGTCCAGGAAATTGCGGAGCTGCGCACCGTCCCAGGCGGCCGCACTCGTCACGTTCCAGCCGCGGATGAAGCCATGGTGCCGGTCGATTGCCGCGTGGTTCTTGTAGCCGAAGGCGGGAATGTCCGTGAATGTCACAGCCAGTTCCCGTGGTGATAGCTCCGGTTCATCGAGGGCCAGATCGATAACCTTCTGGCACACCTCGTCGGGAATGCGGTTCCAGACCCGCTTGGGTTGAGGCTTGCGGTCTTCCAGTGCATCGACGCCACCTGTCAGGAAGCGGTCATACCACGATTGAAAGTCGCGCGCGGAATGCCGAGCTTGTCCAGCGTGCGCTTGGCCGGAAGATGCGACTGCTCGACGAGCCGGATGATCTCCAGCTTCTCGGATGCGGGGTATCTCATGCGTCGTCGCCCCCATCCGCGATCATGCTTTTTTTGACCAACCGCAGTTCCAGCGCCTGCTCAGCGACGACCTCTTTCAGGTCGCGGGCCTCCTTGCGCAGCACCTTCACCTCGTCGGTGGTGGCTGCACGCGCGGTGTCGCCCGCCGACCGCTTCTTGACGGCCTCGCGGAACTCCTTCGACCAATTGTAATAGAGGCTCTCGGCAATGCCCTCACGCCGGCACAGCGCGGCAATGCTCTCCTCGCCACGCAGGCCTTCCAGCACGATGCGGATCTTCTCCTCCGCCGAATACTGTTTGCGGGTGGCGCGGCGGATGTCCTTGATGACCTTCTCTGCCGGCTCTTTCTGTGTCCCGGATTTCCGTCTCATCTTCGCTCGTTGAAGGGCTACGATGAGCCAGAAATCCTCCTCTATCCGTTAAGCCGAAATTGTCTCATTGGCGCTGAACCCGGACACCATAAGCTAGCAAGAGCGTACGGCGCCTTAAATGGAAAACGCATTACGAAGCGCTGCGCGAACATCTATGATCAAGCCGACTTTTCTCTCGCAAGATCCATCACGTTACAATATTCCAGACATGTTTATGATGACCATCTGATATAATTGTTAAGGCATGTTTTCAAGTTGGGTGGTGTGACGGGCAATCGGTTCATCGGAGCTATGCGCGACCCGGTACATATCCCGGCCGATCTAATAAGTTATGATTGCCTTTGACGCGGGCGAGGAAGCGCCGTTGATGTCGTACCGCCATCATATGGCGCGTATCGCGATGGGGATGATGACCTTACTGGATGTTTGGGCGGGTTAATCCAGGATTGCCAAAGAGGTTGGGATTAGCGGGAACCAGGTCTGTGGTCCGCGTCAAATGCCTTCTGATACAAATGGTGACAATTTTTGCTCTGACCAGCTGTGATTTTTTTAACTAGAAGAGATTGAAGTGTCAGTTGTCCCGCACATACTCGTCGTTGACGATCACAAAGAGATTCGGGAAAGCGTTAAGCGATTTCTCGAAAGAAGCGGGATGCGCGCGACATGTGCAAAGGACGCCCGCGAGGCGGACGAGAGGCTCTCGACCGGCCATTTCGACCTCTTGGTCCTCGATGTGATGATGCCTGGCGAGAGTGGATTGTCTCTGTGTCGTCGGCTTTCAGTTGAGCGCGATCTTCCAATTTTAATGCTAACGGCGTTGGGCGAAGAAACCGATCGAATAACTGGCCTTGAGACCGGAGCCGATGATTATCTGGCGAAACCCTTCAATCCTCGCGAACTATTGGCGCGCATAAAGGCAATTTTACGTCGTTCGCGACAGATGGAGAAGCACGCAGGCGATTTCGCCGGGAAGCGCATACGCTTCGGGCATTTGGTTTTCGATGTTGACAAGCATGTGCTTGTCGATGAGGCGAATAATGAAATCCGTCTCACGTCCTCGGACTTCAAGCTTCTAATCATACTTCTCAAACGAACGCGTTTGGTGTTGAGCCGCGAGCAGTTACTCGAATTCACCGCCGGAAGGTCGGCTGGGCCACTCGACCGTACCATCGATAACCAAATCAGTCGTCTCAGGCGGAAGATAGAGGTTGATGTCCTGCGACCGAAAATCATCAAGACCGTTCGGAATGAAGGGTACTGCCTTGCGGTGAATATAGAGGTTCTGGAATGATCCGGGATTCTCTTAATAGCCTGCGACTGCAACTGGTGCTGCTAGTAATTGCTGCCCTGATAATTGCGCAGTTGTTTAGTTTGTGGTTTTTCGCCGACGAGCGAAGTCTGGCGGTCAGGGCCGCTCTCGGATTCGAGGCGACCGGACGTGCCGCAAATGTTGCAAAATTAATTGAAAAAGCATCGCCGGATCTGCGAGAATCCATTATAAGAGCAGCAAATTCGCCTCTGGTGAGATTTGAGTTAGGCGACCAGCCGGCTGTTGATCATAATGATACCGCCGCTGGGGGTGTGGTCGAATCCCGTGTTCGCACCTTGTTGGGCGACACATACAGCCGTGATATCCGTGTTGAGCTGCACCAAATCGAGGGCCGGATTCTACCGTTGCCGCATTTGTCGCCCGATATGGCTGAATTGCATATTGCGATGATGCGCGGCGAACTCTCCGCCGTCGAGATGAACCTATCGATCGCATTGTCGGGCGGTCAATGGTTGAACGTCGGTACACGATTTGAGCGACCGCCGCTTCAATGGCCGCTCTATTCGATGGTGACTTTCGTGCTTACGGCAGCGGCGATACTGGTCGCCGTCTTTTGGTTTCTCCTAACTCAGTTGACAGGGCCGTTGCGGCGCCTCGCCGTAGCTGCCGAGAAATTAGGCCGGGGCGAGGGTGTCGCCAGCCTCAAAATGTCTGGCCCAAGCGAAATCCGGCAACTCACGTTCGCTTTTAACCAGATGCACAATAGGCTCACGCGCTTCATTTCCGATCGCACGCTTTTGCTGGCGGCTCTGGGGCACGATCTGTGGTCTCCGCTCACCGCCATGCGAGTACGAAGCGAGATGGTTGATGACCAGGAAACCCGCGAGAGTCTGATCGCTTCAATCGAAGAAATGCAAACTATGGTGGAGTCTACGCTGGTCTTCGCACGCGGAATGAGCGCTACCGAGGATACGGAGGAAGTTAATGTCCAAGAGTTCTTCCTCGGATTGAAATTGGAACCTAATTCCTCGTTCTCCTTGGAACCCGGTCCAGAAGTCTTGGCGCGGTTCCGGCCTACCGCTTTGCGTAGGGCTTTGCGCAACGTCATCAAGAACGCAATTCGCTATGGTGGTTCCGCGCATGTTCGATATTTCACGCGCGGAGATGAATTGGTCATCACAGTCCATGATGATGGCCCCGGCATTCCAGAAGCTGAACTCCAACGGGTGTTCGAGCCATTTTTCCGGCTGGAAACTTCGAGATCGCTGGAGACAGGAGGCTACGGCTTGGGATTGGCAATCGCACGCACAATCATTCGCGGGCACGGCGGAGACATAGCGCTTCAGAACCGGGAACAAGGCGGCCTGTGCGTCACTATTACAATACCAATCTCGGCATAATTCACTCAAGAAGAGGCACTGAGATGAGACTAAGATCAGTAGCTATGGGACTGGCGGCTTTGTTTGTGACTTCGGGTGCAAAGGCAGATCCGGAAGGGCCCTGGATTCGTGACTATACCCATATGGCGTGGGGCGGAGGATTTGGGATGCTGGGCGGTCTCATGATGTTGGTTTTCTGGGGAGTTGTAATCGTACTCGTTTTTTTCGCAGTTCGCTGGCTCGCCGATAACAAATCCGGTGTGCACACCTCCAAGGCGATCGATGTTCTTAAAGACAGATTTGCCAAAGGCGAAATCGATGAGGACGAGTATCGCAAGCGGAAAGCCGCTCTCGAAGAATGATCGCGCTTTCTCGCACGACAGCCATTCGGAAGTGAACAGCATTGTATTGCAGCGAGGTTGAAACATGGTACCTGAAATGGGTCATTTCGCGCTAGCCTTGGCGCTCGCTCTTGCCCTCGTGCAAAGCGTACTTCCGCTGATCGGAGTTGCGAAGAAGAACCTTCTCTGGATGGGCTCAACCCGGGCGACATCGGTCGGCCAGCTGCTGTTCGTCGCGCTCGCCTTCGCCAGTCTCATGTGGTCGTTTGTAGTTAGCGATTTCACCGTTTTGAATGTCGCAGAGAATTCTCATTCACTAAAGCCGCTGTTGTTCAAAGTGGCCGGTACTTGGGGTAGTCACGAAGGGTCGCTGCTGCTTTGGGTGCTTATCCTTGCCGTATTTGGTGCCAGTGTTTCCCTGTTTGGCTCAAACATTCCCGAAGCCGTCATGGCGCGTACATTGTCTGTGCAGGCATGGATCAGCGTAGGTTTCTTGTCGTTTCTATTGCTTACTTCAAATCCGTTTGAACGCGTCTTTCCGCCGCCGTCAGATGGACGTGACCTTAATCCGCTTCTGCAGGATGTCGGTCTCGCCATGCATCCGCCACTCCTATATTTTGGTTATGTCGGGTTTTCGATTGTTTTTTCTTTTGCTGTCGCCGCGCTTCTCGAAGGCCGCATCGATGCCGCTTGGGCTCGATGGGTCCGACCATGGACCTTGGCGGCCTGGATGAGTCTTACCGCCGGGATCGCGCTCGGATCGTGGTGGGCTTACTATGAACTCGGTTGGGGCGGATGGTGGTTTTGGGATCCAGTCGAGAATGTGAGTTTCATGCCGTGGCTATTGGGAACCGCCTTGTTGCATTCGGCCATCGTGACGGAAAAGCGTGATGCTTTCAAAAGCTGGACAATCTTGCTGGCAATCCTCACGTTTTCTCTTTCGCTGTTAGGAACGTTCATAGTTCGCTCCGGTCTGTTGACCTCGGTCCATGCATTCGCGGTCGATCCGGAACGCGGTCTGTATATCCTCATGTTACTCGGCATTTCCATTTGTGGCTCGCTTGCTCTCTACGCGTGGCGGGCGCCGATGATGGAAGGCGGTGGACTATTCAAGCCTATCAGTCGTGAGTCCGGTCTTATGCTTAACAATCTGATTCTCGCGGCTGCAACCGGTAGTGTGCTTGTTGGCACGCTCTACCCATTGTTTCTCGAAGCAGTCACGGGTGAAAAAGTCTCGGTAGGTCCGCCTTTCTTCAATATAACCTTCGTTCCCATTATGCTGCCTCTCGTATTCATCATGGGGATAGGGCCATTTTTGTCTTGGAAGCGATCGGACTTCAAAGGCGTGCTGCAGCGTTTGAAGTTCGTCGCAGTGCTAACCGTGCTAGCCACGCTTGCCGCTTGGTACTTTATCAGCGGTGGACCTGTACTGGGTTATGTCTCAATCTTTTTCTCAGTTTGGCTGTTCCTGGCAACGGTCAGAGAATGGGCATTGAGAATTCGTCTTTTCGAGCTGCCGATGGCGACAGCGTTGCGCCGAGCGAAAGGTCTCCCGCGCGCCGCTCACGGGATGACATTGGCGCATGTAGGCCTGTCCATTGCGATGTTCGGCTTCATCGGTTCGAGCATATGGAAGTCCGAAGAAATCGCTTTCGTTGAACCGGGCTCCGTTGTTTCCATCGCGGGATTTGAGGTAACCTTTAACGGTGTCGAGAGGGTGAGAGGCCCAAACTACTTCGCCGAGCGTGGTTCGTTATCGGTTAAGAAAGACGGAAAACTTGTCACAACACTCTTCCCGGAACGCCGTAACTACCCCGTCGCACAAAGTTCGACTACAGAGTCAGCGATACGTTCGACCTTGGCCGGAGACTTATATGCGTCGATATCAGAGCCCTCGTCAAAGAAGGCGCGAGAAAGCGGTCAATGGACTTTGCGCATTCTCTACGAACCTCTAGTAAATCTGATCTGGGTAGGGTCGCTAATATTATTTTTAGGAGGGGGGGTGTCGCTATCGGACAGACGTTTGCGCGTTGGGGCGCCACGGCCCGCCGTAAAAGATGCACAGGCGGTTCCAGCGGAATAAGTCATGGCACGATTGCTTGCATCATTGCCCTTTTTCATAGCGCTTTTTCTCGGGATCTTTTTCCTCTGGGGCCTCAATCCAGACCGTGATCCGAACGAAATACCCTCGGTACTGATTGCGCAACCCGTCCCAGAGTTTCAACTTGAAGCCATCGAAGGCTTATCCGTTCCGGGGCTCGCGCGATCGGATTTGGTGAACGCTAGCCAGCCTATCGTCGTGAATGTTTTCGCGTCGTGGTGCGTGCCATGCCGCGCCGAACACCGGGTGCTCACGGATCTTGTCGAGAGGGAAGGCATTCGCCTGTTCGGAATAAACTACAAGGACCAGCCTGCAGATGCCGTGCGCTGGCTATCTGAACTTGGGAATCCTTATGAGCGTATCGGGTCCGATCTGACTGGCCGCGCCGGAATCGAATGGGGGATTTCCGGCGTGCCCGAAACCTTCATAGTCGGGGAAACCGGCACCGTGCTTTATCGCTATGTCGGTCCCATCATTGGCGACGAGGCCGTGAGGAAAATCGGAACGGTGCTTAAACAAGCCGGCGCGTTCGCGAGCGAGTGATGATGATGTTCAGGATATTGGTCATCATGGTTGTACTGCTGTTGCCGCCAGTATCGGCATATGCAGTGGAACCCGACGAAATACTGCCGGATCCGGTGTTGGAAGCGCGCGCACGCGATATTTCGAAAAAGTTGCGGTGTGTCGTCTGCCAGAACCAGGACATCGACAGTTCGAATGCAGGTGTTGCGCGCGATCTGCGGCTGATGGTTCGGGAACGGCTTATCGAGGGTGACAATGACAAGGAAGTCCTTGATTTCATTCGGGCGCGCTACGGAGATTTCGTTTTGCTCAACCCGCCGTTCCAGCCAAAGACCGCTGTGCTCTGGCTTACGCCGGCAGCGTTCGCAGTAGTGGTACTATTGGCGGGTGCCATCATCCTTGTTCGGCATCGAAGCAAGCCATGCGCGGACGTGTTGAGCGCGGAGGAAGAGGCAGAGGTCCGGGAGTTCGTAAAAGCGCAACAGGCTGGGAATCGGACATGATCTGGATTGGTTTTGGCGCTCTGGCGCTTTTGGCGGCAGGGCTGGTACTCTTGCCGCTTGCAATGCGCAACTCTCCCGTTTTGACGGATGACGATTCTGTGCCGTTGATCCTGGTGGATCAGCTCGACGAAGTGCAAAGAGATCTAGATCGGGGCCTGATTGCCTCGGAGGAGGCTTCGGCTGCGCAGTTGGAAATAAAAAGGCGTATTCTGGCCCGGTCGAGACGAATAGCCGAACCAGCGGCCATGAGGGCCGGCGAGGGCCGCCTGGCTATTATCGCCTTAGCTTTTATAGCGCCCGCCTTCGCATTCGGTTTCTATGCAGTCAACGGCTCACCCGGTCTCGCCAGTCAAACTTACGCGGAACGCCGCTTCCAACGCGCAGAGGAACAGCGAATTGCCGAACTTACCGAAACATTGAGGGGACGTTTGCTGGCGGACCCGAGTGGCGGAGCTACCGATGGGTGGATGCTTCTGGGGCAGTCTTACATGCGATTGAGACTGTTTGCAGATGCGGCCAACGCGTTTGAGGTAGTTGTACAGCGCGATGACGCAAACTCGGCTATATGGTCGTTGCTCGCCGAAGCTTTGATCAATGCGGAAGCCGGAATAGTGACGCCGAATGCGCAAATCGCGATAGAAAAGGCTATCGAACTCGATGCGAGAAATCCCGCTGCCATCTTCTACGAAGCTGTTTCGCTGCAGCAGATCGGTGATGCCAGTGCGGCATATGATCTGCTGATCGGGCGGTTGGAGACCGCCGATGATTTTGCGCCGTGGATGGAAGCATTCGTGGGCGAAGCTAATCGCATCAGCGAAAGTATCGGAAAGCCGGAGGTGCGAATGTCCGACTACGCTTCAGGGGGGAGAGGTGGTCCGACAGCGGCGGATATTGCAGCCGCCCAGGCAATGAGCGGCGAAGATCGGGCGGCGTTCATCCGTTCAATGGTGGAGCGCTTAGCTTCGAGGCTCGAGAGCCAGCCGGAAGATCTTGACGGATGGCTTCGCCTTGCCAATGCTTACAGCGTCATCGGAGAGCGTAACGAGGCAATTGCTGCCTATGTGAGAGCACGGGCACTTCTGGGCGACGTGCCCGAAAACGACTCGCGGCGCGTTCAGATTGAGAATGGCTTGAAAAAACTCGGGAATTAGATCGGCACGGCGAATTGCAGGGGCACCCGGTGCAACTCCGATAACCGGGTCTATTTTCTCGTCCTGATAGAAGAAAACCGCGGGTTTCGCTGTGGCAAACTTAATTGCCCTGTCGGTTGGCCTTTACGGATGCGCGAGCTCATCAATCGCCGGAAACCCCGGACAAATGTAAAGTCAAAACTCGAAGAGCTACCGTCTTCCGGCCATAGTATCATCAGCTTTTTTTGTTGCCATATCCAGGGCCTCGATAACCTTGGCGCTTGATAAAATCTCTGATAGCACGATGCCGTCCGGGGCGCCGGGGCCAAAGACCGCATTGAACGGAATGCCATAGCGGCCGTAGCTCTCAAGAAATTTCGAAATGCGCTCGTCAGGTTTGGTCCAATCCGCACGCATGAGCGTCACGCCCTCCGTGTCCAACCGCGATGCAACAGGATCGCGATCCAGGACCAGAGCTTTGTTCGCCTTGCAGGTCAGGCACCAATCGGCAGTTACATCGACGAATACGGTCTGACCTCGCGACACAAGGCGCGGGATTTGCGCACGGTCAAAAGAAAGCCAGCTCAAGCTCTCTCCATTGCTTGCTGAAGTTACCTCATCCTCCGTGAGAACCTCTGCGGCGAACAGGGGGAGGATCGCGAAGATGGTGATACTGCTCCAGCGCAGGGCTGCCCCAAGCCGCCGCCAAACCAGTACAGTTACTAGAGCCGTCGTCGACATCAGGACAGTAAAAGCTGCATACTTACCGGCTACTCCGATTAAAACCGTCAGCAGCCAAGCCGTGGTAGCGAGCAACAAAGCGCCCAAGACAAACCGTAGCGTCGTCATCCATACTCCCGGCTTTGGGAGAAAATTCACCAGTCGGGGCGCAGAGGCGATAGCGAGATAGGGGAGTGCGAGACCAAGTCCAAGGCTTGTAAATACTATAAAAATATCGATTCCGCGCCCGGCGAGTGCAAATGCGACCGCGGTGCCCAGGAAAGGTGCAGAGCACGGGGTCGCCAGGACCGCCCCAAACAATCCGGTAAAGAAGTCGGATAAGTAGCCATTGTTGCCCCCAGACCTCGACAGGCGATTCTGGATGGCGGTAGGCAGAGTAATCTCAAAAAAACCAAAAAGGTTTGTTGCGAACACGACAAGGATCACGAACATAAGGGTGAGAAAAGCGGGATTCTGGAATTGCAATCCCCAGCCGATGGTCACGCCGATCCACCGAAGACCGAATAGGGCCGAGGCAAGCGCCCACATGAATGTCATTGTCCCTGCGGCTGCCACGAGGAAACCGGCGCGCGTCGCCCATGCCGTCCGTCCTTGCTGTTTCGTTGCCGAGTATAGTTTTACCGACAAGACCGGAAGAACACAGGGCATGACGTTGAGGATAAGTCCGCCGATAAACGCGATCGACGCGATCCAAAGAAGTTCACCCAGTGCGGGAGCCTGTTCTTCGATCGAAGTTGGAGGGGGAGGGGCGGACTTTATCAAATTCGGGACCACGGTCAGTGACCGAGCGGATCCGTCGGTCACGGTGATCCGGGGGGGTATCAAACCGTTTTTGTAGATGGCCAACACGGGAAAAGATGCCCACAGGAGGCGGCGATTCCCGCTAAGGCGAATATCAGGTTTTCCTAACGCACTTCCGTCGCCCAGTTCAGGAAAGATGTCCGGTGTCTTGAAGGGGATGTCGCTTTCCAGTTCGACGGTCAGCTTTGTGCGCTTCTCGTCGAGGTGTGCTTTGGAAGAGGTAATGCCCGCCTTTTCCTCTTCGTCCGGAATTCGTTTGAGATAGGCGCCAATTCTGTCAGCCGATATCTGGTCGATCGATGACCCTTGGCTTAAAGATAACTCCAAATCGAAGTTTTGGGGTACGCAGACCTCGGAACAGGTCAGCAGGTTCACTGTTGCCGAAAGATGGACCGGCTCACCGGCGCGCTTCAGAATAATGCGAAGCGGAAACAAGACCTCGTCTTTGTAGCCGAAGTTTTCTATGCCAAAGGCAGTGAAGCGTGCAGGCGCGGGCCAGAGGAAATCCACCCGTTCAACATTTCGCGATCTTGACCAATCGACCCGTGGCGGGATGCCGACCTCGCCTGGTGACCGCCAATATGTTTTCCATCCTTCACCAAGATCCAGGTCGAGGCCTGCTGACAGGGATTCCGCGCCCGGTGGCACACCATTCTGGGCGGTGACAAGTTTTGCTGTCACGGCAGGAGAAGTGAACGGGACCGATGATTTCGCAACTGCCAGATAAGTTGAAAGCAGCACCAGCCCGAGTGCGCCAATCAAGGTTCCCGTAAGCTTCGACATCTTTGCTCAATACGACGTGTTCAGAACGGCGACCACAATGTATCGCTTGACCGCGCCAAACTGCCGAGTGTTCGGATTTCTTTCAGCTATCACAATGCTGCCTGCTCACCTTTTGGTACATATCGTCGGTGGCCACAAGGAGCGGCCACGAACTATGCCACAGGATCAATCCCGCACGCAGTCGGGTAGATGATGCCTTGAGACGGGGTACGTTGCTGTCGAGGCCTGCTTCGCAGGTTTCGGAAAGCCGGGGCGAAGATCTACACGGAACCTAATTACTGTCTATTTTCTGCTCGCTGATCCGTAAGGACTGGTACCGCCTGAAGTTCATTTTCACTCTTTGCCGCATGGCATGATCTACCCATCAATTTGTGCATGACGAGATGAGCGCCTACGCAAAGCAGAAGCGGCGCGAACACTCCTGCTTTAGTCCAAAGACCGGCCAAGCTGCCGCCAGCCACGAAAAACCCGGCTATGGGCAACAGCATGACGACACAACAGGCCATCATCCCAAAGCGCATCAGGTTCGACTGGGTATTCATTTTAACTTGGGATTTGGTAGGCATCTGATTTTCTTTTTTCCTAAGCGATTTTCCGTATTTGCAGCCCTTCCGCAGGGAAAGGTCAAGGATACATTTGGTTACAAAAAAAACCGGTTCGGGCATTTTCAGAATGATATTCTGATGGAATTGATTTCCAGAGAATTGTCGATTGAAAGGCGGGGGCCTTTTTTGTCGGGTTTTGAGGATGCGCATGAATTTCAAGTCTTGGTCGTTTGCAGCAGTGGTGCTGACTGCGTTTCCGTTCGGTGCCGCTGCGGATGATTTGGATGAAGCGCGCGTAAAAGCGCTTGTCCTTGAAGCGATCCGGGAAAAACCGGAAATCGTGATGGAAGCGGTGGAAATTTTGAGAAAGCGTGAAGCGGAGGCGCAGGCCGTTGCCCAGACGGAAGTGCTTACAAGTCAACGCGATATGTTGGAGCGGGATTCAAATGCACCTGTACTTGGAAACCCGAATGGTGATGTAACAATTGTAGAGTTCTTTGACTACAATTGTCCCTATTGCCGGCGTGTGAAGCCCGAAATTCAAGCTCTCCTGAAAGAAGACGCAAATATACGGCTCGTTTATCGGGAGTGGCCGATACTGGGTGAGGGGTCGGTATTTGCGGCTCGAGCGGCGCTTGCTGCTCGGGAGCAGGGCAAGTATGCGGAGTTCCACTGGGCATTGATGGCACTCCAGGAGCGCGCCGAAGAAGCATCTGTCCTCCGGGTGGCGAAGCAGGTCGGCCTCGATCTGGAGCAATTGAGTAATGACATGAACGACCCGTCGATCGAGCAGCACATTTCTACTTCAATGCGTCTTACCCAGCAGCTCGGTTTCAATGGTACGCCGTCGTTTGTTATTGGTGATGAGCTAGTGGCCGGGTTCGTGGAGAAGGAGAAACTGGCAGGCCTTGTAGATAATGCACGAGCGAGAGACGATAAGAAATGATCAATCTCGTTAGCAATTTCTGACGGAGCACATCAGAAGCGCAGAGCGCTGAACTCCGAGTTGTTGCATTGATAAGCAATGCCAAGTCTACAGATTGCCGATTTAAAATAAGTCTTTCGACAAAAGGGAATTATGAACCCAAAATACATAGTTGTTGGGGTTTTTAGCCTCGGAATATTTGTGGTTGTCTATGAAAATGTTTGGACAGGCTCTCCTCGGGAGCCGAATCCTCATTCGGTACAGGTGGCACCCGGGGAGGCTGGTGCGGCTCTTGCCACGGTTGCAGTTCCCGGGCTTTCGCCCAAAGCGGAAGCGGGACGAATAGCGTTTGAAGCGAATTGTGCCACTTGCCACGGTGTTAATGCGGCCGGGCAGGATGGTACGGCTCCGCCCCTCGTTCACAGGATCTATGAGCCGAACCACCATGGCGATGCCGCTTTTCAGCTTGCGGTAAAAAACGGAGTGCGCGCCCATCACTGGCATTTTGGGAACATGCCGCCGGTACCGGGTGTCAGCGAACAAGACGTTGACAAGATTATCGCCTACGTCCGAGCCTTGCAAAAGGCGAACGGAATATTCTGATGAGGGGATATGACATCGAGGGCAAGATTGTGTGGATGAAGTGGCCGGTCACTGTACTGGCCGTCTTCATGCTTGTCCTTGCCGGCGGCAGGTTCACGCATTTTGATATGATGCCGCATGAACACGCCGGGCCGATCCAGGCCGTTCTCGCCGACGGCTCACATGATCACACGGAGCGGACTTCGCAAAACCAGTCGGACGGGACGCGCGCAATGCATTGTGGTGCGCCTATCCTTCTGCCGGTCGAGTCCGTCGAAATCAAAAGCCGCTGTCGCACGGAATTGCATGGACCGGCAGGTGCCGCGAACTATGCGGGCATCACACTCGGTTTCGACCCGCCACCTCCGCGGATCCTCTTCTGACGAAACAGCCAGCATTCCTGGCCATCGAAGAGATCATTCAGGAGAGAAATCGTGATAACAAGAATTGCAGCTGCCGCGGCAGCATTCATCATCCTTGCAGGTGGCGTCGCGGCTTATGCCCATGGCGGCGCCACCGGAATATACAAGCAGCGCATGGATGCCATGATGGACATGAGCAAGGTCGTCAAATCCCTTTCGGCGATGATGCGCGGCGAGGTCGATTACGATGCCGCGTCGGTGCAGGCGGGGGCGCTGATCATCAAATCCCACGCCGGCAAAGCCATGACCTCGCTGTTTCCGGAAGGAACGACCGAGGCACCTTCCGAAGCCCGGGCAGAAATCTGGACTGACTGGGAGGCCTTTGAAGCACTGGCCAGTCAGTTGGAAACCTATGCAACCGGGCTGGAAAGCGCCGCTGACAACGGTCTTGCCATGTCTGGCGACGCGCAAGGCTCGATGATGGACAACAACAACTCCATGATGACGGGCAACCAGAACGGCATGATGGGTGGCGGATCGGGTATGATGGGTACTACACAACCGATGATGACCGCCGAGCAATTGGCGACCATGCCCGCCGACAGCGTCTTCAACATGGTGGCCCGGACGTGTTCTTCCTGCCATACCAAATTCCGGCTGGAGAAGAAGTAACACATGAAAACGTTGCTCCTCTTGGGAGCCGCTGCGCTGGCATTGGCCGGCGTGGCGGTTACCGGCCTATATTGGTGGCCTATCGGAAAAACCGTCTCCTTGAACGCAGAACTGGGTAACGCGAACCGTGGTGCCTATCTGGCGCGCATGGCCGGGTGCATAGCCTGTCACACAGATGCCGAGAACGGCGGCGCTCCGCTTGCTGGCGGCCTGGCATTGCCGACCCAGTTCGGCACCTTCCACTCGCCCAACCTCACGACAGACACGACCTACGGGATAGGTGCGTGGTCGGTTGAAGACTTCGCCAAGGCGGTCCGGCAGGGCGTTTCCCGGGAAGGCAAGCCTTACTATCCGGCATTTCCCTACCCGTTTTATTCCCGGCTGACAGACCAGGACATCGCCGATCTCTGGGCGGCTTTCCAGACCGTCCCGCCGGTGGAGGAGCCATCAAAACCACAGGAGATGGCGGTCCCCTTCAACTTCCGCGAGGGTCTGAAGCTTTGGCGCGCCGCATTCGTGGAAAACAAGACATTCGAACCTGATCCGGCGAGATCGGATGCATGGAACCGTGGCAAATATATCGTTGAAGGGCCAGCGCATTGCGGTGCCTGCCACACGCCACGGAACTTCACGGGTGCCCGACAGGCGGAATTGCGCCTGCATGGATCAGACAGTCTGCCCGATGGCGGCAAGTCCCCTTCGATCAGGAGGGATGTGCTGAAGGAAAAGGGCTGGACTGTGTCCAATCTGGCTTATGCGCTGAAAACAGGCATCCAACCGGACGGCGACGCTTTTGGTGGTTCGATGGGGGAAGTGGTGCGTGACGGAACATCCTTTCTCAGTCAGGACGATCTGACGGCAATCGCAACCTTTTTGCTGGAGCGGGAGAATGATTGACAGACGCAATTTCCTGGCGGGAACCGGGGTGCTCGTGTCAGCAGGCGTCCTGCCCGGTCTTGCTGTGGCAAAGGCGGGTGCGCAGGAGTTTGATCTGATCGCCGGACCGGTCCAGCAAGCACTTTACGAGCAGCAGCCCTCAGATCTCTGGGCCTATAACGACATTGTACCCGGTCCTGAAATCCGGGTCCGAAAGGGCGAGCGGATACGCGTCAACTTTCGCAACAATCTTGAGGAGCCCACGTCCATCCACTGGCACGGGATCCGCATCGAAAATGCGATGGATGGGGTGTCCGGCTTGACCCAGGAACCCGTGCAGCCCGGAGACAGTTTCGTCTATGAATTCGAGCTTCCGGATGCCGGTACATATTGGTATCACGCGCACAACAAGAGTTGGAATGAGGTCGGGCGTGGCTTGTATGGCCCGTTGATCGTGGAGGAGCGAACCTCCACCTTTGATCGCGACCATGACATCACCCTCATCATTGATGACTGGCGCTTGCGCCAGCCTGGCGTTCTGGACACGGACAGCTTCGGCTCCTTGATGGATTGGAGCCACGGAGGGCGTCTCGGTAACTGGCTCCTTGTGAATGGCAAGTCACGTCCGGTCTTGAAGCTGCGCAGTGGCGACGCCTATCGCCTTAGACTGATCAACGCCTCGAACGCACGTGTTCTGGAACTCGATCCCAATCGGTTCGGCGGAAAGGTAATTGCCTATGACGGACAGGCGCTGCCGGAATCCGTCGTTCTGCCTTATTCCCCGCATCTTCTCGGACCAGCGCAACGGATCGACCTTATGGTTGTTCCGGACGCTGATTTCACGATCGAAGAGATTTCGGGCGATCAGCCATTCCCCCTGGTCGACGGGATCGTCGACGGGATATCGCGTACAGCGCAGTTGACGCCTTCAATTCCGGTAAACCTGATACCGGAGCCCGATGTGACGGGCGCCCGGAAAGTGAAGGTCGTTATGGAAGGTGGCGCCATGGGCGGCTTTGTGAACATCACCTACAAGGGCAAGCGCCTTGAAGGCGAAGATTTCCGCAAAACGGGCCAGTCCTGGGCATTCAACGGCATAGCAAACCTGGCGGAGGCTCCGCTTTTCACGGTTCGGCGCGGCGAAACGGTGCTGCTGGAAACGATAAATCAGACAGGCTGGGTACACGCCATGCATGTCCACGGTCATCACTTCCGTGTTCTCAGCCGATCCGGAGCCGACGTCGATGACGGCAAGCCCTGGCGCGACACATTCCTGATTGGACCTGAGCAGACGACGGAGGTTGCCTTCGTCGCTGACAATCCCGGCAGATGGCTCTATCACTGCCATATGCTGGAACACGCGGCGGCAGGCATGACCACATGGTTCGAAGTCAGCTGAGACGATTGTAGAAAATTTACGGAACCGGCGTTACGCTACTGAAATGCGCAGACTTTTACCATCGTTGATGATACTGGTTCTGGTCCTCGGGGCCATGATGCCGGCTGTGATCCAATCGCATGCCGACATGACATCGACGAAAGTGACCGGTCAGGTTCATGAGGTTCTGGCCGCTGACAAGACGGCCGCGATGAAGTGCTGTCAGAAGTCGAAAAGCGGCATTGATAACCGCCAAGGCAGTTGTGCGGCCGATTGCCACTATCTTCCCGAATTCACGCCGCTACAAAGTTCGCCTGTCCTGGCGTCGGTTGAAATCCCGGCACAGTCCGAGACGCTTCTGGAAGTGATATATTTCCAGATGAGGCCCCCCATCTCGATCTGATCTTACTTCGCCAGCCATCAATGGCGTTCGTCGAGTAATTGGATTTGAGAGGGAAACCATGCTTTCCAAACGTAGCTTCATGCTTGGCGCTTTGTCGTCGGCATTCCTGCCTGCCTCGTTGGCACAGGCACACAAACGCGTCTTCAAACTTGATCCGCGGTTCGAACCGCAGACTGTTCGATTCTCCGGCTACAGTCCCGGCACGCTGGTGGTCGATCCAGGCAACCACTTTCTCTACCTGCAAACAAGCCGGACAACAGCAAGGCGATATGGGGTCGGCGTCGGCCGAGCTGGTCTGGCTTTTCGGGGCTCGGCCACCATCGGGCGGAAGGCAAAGTGGCCAAGTTGGACCCCGACCAAGAACATGATCAGGCGTGAGCCGGGCAAATACGCCAGATATGCAAAAGGCGTTCCCGGCGGACCCGGAAATCCGCTTGGTTCACGCGCGCTGTATTTGTACCGCAGTGGCCGTGACACGATGTATCGGATTCACGGCACCACTCAGCCATCTTCGATCGGGCGCTCTGTTTCGAACGGCTGCATCCGGATGATCAATGCGCATGTCGAGGACCTGTATGAAAAGGTTCCGGTGGGCGCAAAGGTGGTCGTGCTGTGATGGCTCAGGACCCGCAAAAACTATCGCCCTATGCACTTTCCTCCGGGATGCCGAGAATTCGAGCACATGACGTCACGGGCGTTCCCGAACCGCGGAAATTCGGCACCTGGATCATGATCGCATGCTGCAGTCCGATGGTCGGCGGCGCCGGACTGCTGCTTTGGGGCATGGGCGCTGGCGCAGGTTGGGCTGAACGCCTCGGCGCATTGGCGCCAATCGGCTTTTGCCTTGGGGCGCACCTCGTCATGCACAAGATCATGGGCCGGACCTGTCACGGCCATCAAACACACAAAGGACAAGACCAGAAATGAAAACACTGATCAAAATCGCGGCCGCATCATGGTTGGCCGGCAACCTGCTGACGCTGCATGCACATGCAGGCGAAACCGATGACAAGCATATCACCGTCTTCAAGACACCCTGGTGCGGGTGCTGTCAGGTCTGGGTCGATGCAGTCGAAAAAGCCGGCTACACCGTCGAAACAAAGGACATGGAAGACCTCTCCTCGATCAAGAAGCAGGCGGGCGTGCCGGCAAAACTCGAAGCCTGTCATACGGCCGCCATCGGAGGCGATCGAAAATACGTTCTCGAGGGACACGTCCCGCTTGCAGCGATCAGCAAGCTCATGACTGAACAACCGGATATTCGCGGCATTTCCACGCCGGGTATGCCGATGGGCTCTTTGGGCATGGGAGAAGATCCGAAGGCGAAATACGACGTCCTCGCCTTCACCGGCAAAACCGGAGAGACGCCGACCCTGTATTACCAGGCCGGCAAGCAATGAATCGCAGGCAACTCCTGGGTGGGGCAGGCAGCCTGTCGCTGCTTGCCCTTTCCGGCTGTACAACCACCACACCCGAACAGGCGCTCGAGCCGCAACCGGCACCGAGAATTCCAGGCACGTATGCAACCATGTATGGGCCGATGCCCGGAGAGCGTTTTCCGATACCGGCCGTCGATCTGAACAAGGTCCCGGAGAGGTTCTGGCGTCGTCAGGTCGACTATTCGGGGCCTCATGCGGTCGGCACCCTGATTGTCGATACGCAGACGTTTTACCTTCATTTGATCCAGGAGGGCGGCAAGGCGATGCGGTATGGCGTCGGACTCGGCAGAGCGGGATTTTCGTGGTCGGGCCGCGGGGTCATCCAGTGGAAGCAGGCTTGGCCGAAATGGACTCCGCCCGAGGAAATGATCGCGCGGGAGTCGGACCTCGAAAAATGGAGCGCACGCAATGGCGGCATGCCACCGGGGCTCGATAATCCGCTGGGAGCGAGAGCCCTCTACATTTTTCAGGACGGAGAGGACACGCTGTACCGGATTCACGGTTCGCCGGAATACTGGACCATCGGCAGGGCTGTCTCCAGCGGATGTGTTCGATTGATGAACCAGGACATTATCGATCTCTACAGCCGTGTCCCCAGCGGGTCTTCCCTGGTGGTCGTTTAGGTGAAGCCATGTCGATGAGACGATTGAAGATAATTTCCCTTGCCGGTCTGGCATTACTTGCGATCGGCGTCGTCGCCATGATTGGGGTCGGCCCAGGTAATGGGGAAAGCGCGGCTCTCCTTAGGCCGGATGACCAGGAAAAAGTCGCGCTCGGCCAACAGGTCTACACTGCCAACTGTGCGTCCTGTCACGGAGCGGAATTGCAGGGCCAGGCAGAGGATTGGCGTTCCCCGGGACCCGACGGCTTGATGCCGGCTCCGCCGCACGATGAAACAGGACACACTTGGCATCATCCCGACGAGTTGCTCTTCAAGATCACCAAACTTGGGGTCGCCGAAGCGGCCAATCTGAAGGATTACACATCCGCGATGCCCGCTTACGAGGGCATTCTGTCGGATGAGGAGATCGTCGCCGTCTTGTCTTACATCAAGAGCACCTGGCCCGATGAAATCCGCGCCGGCCATGACGAGATGAACAAGCGCTACGCCTTGGAACCGCGGGACACGAGATGAACGCAGGTTGGGCAGAAAATGTTGAAGGGAGACGCTAATGACAACGCGGCGCGGACTGCTTGCAGGAGGTGTGGCTTTGGCCGCTGGCGCCGCCGCCTACGGCGTTTTGGGCGCACGGCCGTCCGTGAACCTTGCCAGGGCAACCGGCTTCCCTCGGCTTCAAATGCCGCCATTGCTCGATACTTCCGAATCGGGGCGTTTCGACGTGACCGCACAGTCCGGCACGACCAGTTTCATCGGCGGCAGGGCGACACCGACAATCGGATTCAACCAGCCTTATCTCGGGCCGGTTGTTCGCGTTCAAAAGGGGCCGTTGCAGCCGAAAGTCGCCAACGCCCTGTCATGGCCTGTCAGTTCCCACTGGCATGGACTGCTCGTACCTGGCGAACACGATGGCGGTCCGCATTTGCCGATCGGCCCGGGTTCCAACTGGACGCCTGATATGCAGATCGACCAGCCGCCTTGCACGGCCTTCTTTCACACACACATACACGGGCGAACGGCACAGGATGTCTATGCCGGGTTGGCCGGAGTGATCCACATCGTTGATGGCCACGATGCGGAGCGTGGATTGCCAGAAACCTATGGCACGGACGATCTCACACTGGTCATTCAGGATCGCAGATTTGCCGGTGACGGGCGGCTGGCCTATGCGAATTCGATGATGGACATTATGCATGGCATGACCGGAGACACGATCCTGGTCAACGGCCAGATTGGAACGGCGGCGCATGTACCGAAGGGAATTGTCAGGCTGCGGATTGTTAACGCTTCCAATGCCCGCATTTATTCGTTGCGCCTGAGCGACTCCCGCCCGATACATCTCATCGCGACCGATGGCGGGTATCTTGCCCGGCCGATCGCACTCGAAACGCTGCGAATGGGTCCCGGTGAGCGTGCAGAGATTCTGGTCGATTTCACGAGCGGGCATGGCGTTTCTCTCGTGAGTGACGGTGATCCCAATCAGGGAATAGGCGGCATGATGGGCCGTGCCCGGGGAATGCTCGATGGTTTGACGGGCGCGCGGCGTTTCGAGGTCCTGCCAATCCTTGTCGATGAACGCCTCCCGGTCGCGGTTGCCAAAATCCCCGATACGATAGGAGGCGTAGCGATCTCACTTGCGGATTTTGAACTTGCCAAAACCAGGCGCTTCTCACTCGACATGGGCATGGGAGGAGGCATGATGGGCGGGTTTGCCATCAACGGAGATCCGTTCGAGATGGCCGTCGTCAACCAACGCGTGCGTCTTGGCGACACCGAAAAATGGGTCGTCAGCACAACCATGCTGGCCCATCCTTTCCACATCCACGGCGTGTCGTTTCAGGTCGTCCGCGAAAACGCTCGTGATCCGCTACCCGAAAGCAGTGGGTGGAAGGATACTGTCGTCATTGATGGCGAAACCGAATTGCTGATGCGCTTCACGCAGCCCGCAGGTGATCGAACGCCCTTCATGTATCACTGCCACATTCTCGAGCATGAGGATGGTGGCATGATGGGGCAGTTTACTGTGACCTAGCTCCGAACTGACCTGAGAGGAGGCAAAACCGATGTCAGAAAACCATGCCGGTCATATGCCATCAAGCGGCCGGGCGCTTACGATTTCTGCGTGGCTCACGGGCGTCTATTTTATCGTGGAGCTTGGCATCGGACTGTGGACCGGTTCGGTCGCAGTCATCTCCGACGCCTTTCATACATTCTCCGCGGTCGGAGGCGTTCTGGTTGCAATCATCGCTGCCCGCATCGCGAAAAGGCCGGCGGACGAACAAAAGTCCTTCGGCTGGTTGCGCGCCGAAATCATTGGCGCGCTCGTGAATGGCGCATTTCTTCTGATCATGGCCCTGGTTGTGATTGTCATGGGCCTGATGCGGCTCGGAAACCCGATCGATCTCCCCACCGGTCCGATGCTGATTGCAGCGGCGGGAGGCCTCGTTACGGAGTTCATTTCGCTGTATCTTTTGTACCGGCAACAGGGCAGTGATTTGAATGTACGGGGTGCCTATTGGCACATCATACAGACATTCGTCGGCAGTCTCATAATCATTGTCGCTGCACTGGTGATCCGATTTACCGGCTTCCTCGCAATTGATCCCGTGTTGGGGATTATCTTCGGGTTTTTGCTTCTGTGGGCCAGCTGGGGGATACTGCGCGACGCCATTCATCTTCTCATGGAGGGAACGCCTGATGAGATTTCGCTTGCCGAAGCCAAGGCCGCTCTCGCGACAATTCCGGGTGTGAAGAATGTTCATCACGTCCACGCCTGGGCACTTACAAGCGGCAAATATGTGTTCTCGGCACATGTCATGGTGGATAAACGCGCCGAAATTGATTCGGACGAGGTCTTGACGATTGCACAAGGAAAGCTCGTGGATGAGTTCGGATTTTTCTTTACTACAATCCAGGTGGAGACCCGATGTCATGACGAGGAACGAGCGCGCACAATCGATGCGCTCGTTGATCGGTCGATGGCGACGTGAATGCGATCACTTCATCAGATATTTGACCAGGGCCGCAATCGCCAACACAACGAGGATGCCGATCAGCAGCATCCCGATGCCACCAAATCCCATCATGCCGCTTCCCAGACTGTTGTCCATCATTGCTCGGTTTCCTTGACCTTGATTCCGGCGATCTGTCTTCGCGTGATCCACAAGACAACTGTTGGAACGACCAGCCACTGCAACAGAGGGCTCAGACCTGTTCCAAACGGTGGCACCAGAGGCATCAGCCCCGAATAGGTCCAGCGCAGTGAGACCTGCGTGTAGTAATACTCGAAACCGACTGTCAGGCCGATCCCGATGCCGAGATACATCAGATACTGCCGAGCGGCAGGACGGAGAAACCACTGACGCGTCCGCGCTGCCAGGCTTGTGAGACCGAAAGCAACAAGGGCAAAGCCGACATCACCGAATGTCGCTGACATGCAAAGCTTGATGCCGTCCCAATGGTTCATCTCGATCATCCCGGCATAGGTGGGTGCCTGGACGAACTCCCATACGAAATGGAGAAGAAAAGAGAATACGACGATGTTGAATTCGGGCTGGTACGTGATTGCGCGCATGGAAAGACCCTGGCTTTGGTTTTGCGGAAAAGCCTAAACGCTCCGGTGGGTGGAAGGTCAAATCGCGCTGATTTGCGGCGCGATCGGCCCTATTCGTTCACCAACTTCGCCAATCTCCATAATTGTGTGCAGGGTTGTCTGTTCGCTTCCCGCGGTCCCACGCCTGCATTGTATCCGGCGACCAGGAGAAACGCCCGGGCCGAGTTCGTTGACGTCATTCACCCTTTGTCGACTGACTTTTTACCAAAATCGGCGAAGATCGTGAACGACCTTGCCCCTTTGGAAAGATTCGATTTTGCGATGCGCGTCTTGCCGATCCGTTGCTGGAGATATGCACAAACGGGCTCAAAGTCCTCTATCGCCAGCATCCTCCAAGGCGCTCCGAAAGATTTCTCAACATTTTTCGAGATGGCGCCATAGCTGAATGTTGTTGCACGCGACCTGTCGGCGCTGGCGAACTGGTTATACCTGCTGATCAGGTACTGGACATACCGACTGGCCTCCTGATCGGCGCCGATCGTTCCAGCTGCCGGTTGGATATGTACCGCTTTGCGTGTCGTTCTCACATTGACGGTGTGGGCCTGAACCGCTCCAGGACTGTCGACAATGACATTGCCGCTGTCATTGTTAACGGTGGCGCGCCTTAGGTCGCCGAGCAGGATCTTTGCGAAGAAGGCGTCTGTCGCCTGTTCGGGCCTACCCATTTCCTTTTCCCGAATTTTCTTGAGTTCTTCCAACGCCTCTGCCGAAAATGCCTCTGGTTGCGAGTCGACAATTCGGTGGTGACGTCGGCACAGCAGGATCAGGTTGTCGAATCCGTGGCGATCTTCCTCGGTTTGGGTGCTGTCAAATCGAGGTCCGCCTGCTTTCTGCGCATGAATGTGACAGATCTCGCCGGTGATCGTGCCGGCGCTTTCCACGATGGGAAGGGAACAACCTGGAAACGCACAAAGATTGCCCGATAGGGCGAGCAGCCTCTTAATTGTTTTTTCTGTCGGCCCCAAAAGCGCACACTCCTGTTGTCCTAGATCTCTGCCGCTTCGGACAAGCCTTGCCGACCGGCTCGCTTGAGTTTGTTCCATGCTAGTCCGGAATCCTGATCTTACTCGGTCGACGCGTGATGCAAAACTCTGTTCGGATCTATCCAATCCGGCGCCCTCATCATTTGGCGACTTGATGGCACGCGTCTTCGGCAAGCGGGAATGGGGCTAAACCTCGGTCAGCATCAGGTCCGCGTCGCAGGACCCATCTCGTGAAACCGACCTGGTCGGTGTCCCGCGCGTTTGTTGGCGCTTGCCGCTTGACCTTTCCTGCGCTGGAAGGCGTAGGCTTTGATATGGCAAGGAGGTGATGCGCATGAGATCAGAGACAGAGCAGATGGAACGGGACATTCTTCGAGTCTATCGTAGTGCCCGCGGGCAGGAACGTCCGGATATTGCCGAATTCATGTTGGCTGCGCTGGAAAAGCTCGATCGAGAACGGGAAGGTTTCCCGCTGACTGAGCGGCCCCTGATGGAAGCCTACGGGGACATCGCCGATCGCCCTGGCGATCCGCGATGTGCGGCGCAGCGATTTTCCACCTCGAAGTCCGAGCCGCACAGTTAGAAACGCCCATGTCGCCTATCATCGGAGGCCATTGGCAAAGAGCCAGATATACACGGCTGCAGATCGCTGTTCACTGGTCTGTGGTTCTGTTGTTGATCGAGCAATGGTATACCTCCGAGGCCATACCCCGAACGCATAATCCGCTTCTGCCTCCGTCCGAATCCGACCTGTTCCAGCATGCTATCCACAATTATGCCGGGCTGCTGATCGGTGCGTTGGTGCTGGTGAGGATCGGGCTTCGAATGTTCCCGCCACAATCGCAGCTGCCGCGACTGGCGAATTGGCGGGACCGCGCCTCGCAGGCAGTCCATTGGGCGCTGTATTCCTCTCTTCTCGGACAGGTTGCTGCCGGGTTTGTAACTTCCTATCTCTGGGCGCCTGCAGCGCGCTTTCATGTACTCTTCTGGAATGTCACGTTGATCCTGGTTGGGCTCCACATTGCCGCAGCCGCTTATCACGCGTTTCGGGGAGACGGTGTGGTCTGGCGCATGATCCCGAGCACCCTCGAACTGCTTATCCGCCCGACTTTACGAAGTGAGGAACGGAACGCAGCTCACTGTTCCAATGCCTCTCGCACGGGACAATCCGGCACATCCTCCTCGGAGTAGCGCGGGGCGGTCGCTGCTCACCTTCATCCGCTCATGATCTGCGATCTTCACATGCGCGTTCTTGGGGCACGGATAGTCTTCACTTACTGGTACGCTGGCATTGGATTTACGTTTGGGCGTCGCCCTGTGGGCCGGGCTGTTGGCAAGGCTGAAGCCCGTAAGCGGTCTTCCCCCATCCGGGCTGCCATCCCTTCTATAATCGGACCCCGGACGTCAAGGCACGATCTTTGCGGATTTTGGAGGTTTGTCCGAGGCCATGGCCTGGGTGGTTTCCAGCAGTTT
>Ga0209273_10000100_pt1 | contig 172001 bp, 247 predicted proteins | sample tdAd471_FD_187126 | JGI IMG/M metagenome (GOLD analysis project Ga0209273, IMG submission 187126) | Marine sediment microbial communities from the Atlantic coast under amendment with organic carbon and nitrate - tdAd47.1 (SPAdes)... | ecosystem: Environmental > Aquatic > Marine > Coastal >... | reverse complement strand
ATTTTGATTTTGATATTCTTTCAGAAGAAAAAGATCAGGTTTCCGAAACAGAAAGAAAAGATTTTGATTTTGATATTCTTTCAGAAGAAAAAGATCAGGTTTCCGAAACAGAAAGAAAAGATTTTGAAGCAATCGTTTATCTTCGAAATCGTGCTATCCAATTAGACAATAGCGAGTTAGTTGAAAATGTTAAAGAGATACATACAAAGTTTTTTAATGCTCATTGCGATAATGCTTCTCACGACGTCTTATAGTCGCACACAAGATGAATTAGAATCTAATCCAATTGTAGAATACGTTGAAGAACTGGCTGTTAAAGAAGATATAAGCAATATGGACTTGGAAATCTATTATAGAATTTATCGAGGAGCATATTACTGGGGTAATGATCTAGATTATCAAGACTGTAAAGATTTTGGTGAAGTTTTTGATCGTATGCGATTAGTAAAAACTGCACTAGAACCAGTTGGGACTAGAGACTTTTCCAACGGACTGAATCAAAAGATTAAAGATTTTATTGATGAAGTTGATTCTAATGGGAATCCAACTGGACAAGATAAACCTTTTGAACCTATTTACAAAAATGAATATACAGACTTAATGTTTTATATTAGTGAAGGGTTAAAGGAAGCTTTGAATAATGATAGATCCGAATGATAGTGGTTGGATAGATCATAAAGAGGGTGTTGCAGAAATTGAGGCTTTGAAACCTCAGATTATTTACGGCGGTACTCCAGATATGCGACAATCTGGTGCCGGAAAAGTGCAACTCTTATACTCTGTCTATGATTCTTTTCCTGTTATTCACCAAGGTTCTGCTCCCTCTTGTGTTGCTTGTGCAACTGCTGGCGCTCTTGATTGTCTTCGAAAAACTGAAATTGCAGATGGTGATCGAGAAGATTTTGTAAATTTCTCAGTCGAAGAATTCATCTATTTTGTCAGTAGAGTTATTATCGGCAAAAATAGACTGCGTGGTAGTGGTGGATCTTTAGTTTCTTGGGCTGTTGCTGGCTTAGAACAAATAGGATTTATTGTTAAAGATAAGTATGGAAACTTAGATCTTACTTCTTATAGTGCAAAAAGAGCAGTTGATTGGGGTGACGGACGTAATATTCCGGGTTCAGAATTAGTACAAATTGCTGCTGGACAAAAAATACTTGATTTTGTGCGGATTAAGTCTTACGAAGAGGCTCGTGATGCAATCTATAATAAATATCCAGTGATAGTTGGAAGTCAGTATGGATACTCACGACAAAGAGATGCTGAAGGATTTGCTCTACAAAATACTAGATGGGCGCATTGTTATTTACCAAACTCTTTTATTTGGGGGGATGAGTTTAAAAAAATACAAGATTTGTCTGTTGGTGACGGAATTTATTCTCATGATGGTGAACTTACAGAAGTAACAGAAATTAAAAAACAAAAATATTGTGGAGATATTTACAATATTCGTGTTTCTAATGGATTTCATAAAGTTACTAGCGACCATCCATTTTTAGTAAAATATCAGTATTTACGCAACAGAGAATGTATTCCTTATGATGGATCAGTTTTAGATAATGTAACTTCTAATGTTGTGACAAAATCTAAAACCAAATTAGCATGGATCAAGGCAAAAGATTTGTGTCAAGATGATTATCTAATAATGCCAAAACCTAAATTACCATCGCAATCTTTCATACCAGATAATAAAGAATTAAAGATTACTCCTAATAGTGATTTAGCTTGGTTTTTTGGTATGTATTTGGGTGATGGTTACTCTACTAAAAATCATAAAATTATTTTTACGCAAAATATTAATGAAACCAATAATATTAATCGGCTTTTAAGAGTAGCTAAAAAATATTTTAATCTTCTTGGAACTGTAAAAAATAGGAAAATAAAAGAAAATTGCAATGCAGTAAATATTATTTTCTACAGCGCAAAACTTTCTAACTTTATGCATAAGTGGTTTAAAACTAAAAATCTAAAAGAAATACCCCAATGGTTATTATCAAAAGAATGGGACTTAAGATCTTTATTAATGGGTTTTAATGATTCTGACGGATGTTATTTAGATAACAAATGGTATAGGTTTTGTATCACAAACAGCTCTTATAAGTTGATACAGCAATTTAACTTTATTATCAATTATTTAGGTTTTAAGTGTTGGTATAGAGAAATTGCCGGCGGTATGACCATCTTTAATAATAAAAAATATCAAAGAAAAAGGCAATATGCTTTGAATGTAAATCTTAAAAAGTTTAATAATTCTGATTTTTGTTACAATAATATTAAAAAAATAGAAAAGGAATTTTATTCTGATGAAATCATCACTCTTGAGACGGCAAATCATACTTATGTGGTAAACGGATCTTTATCCCATAACTGTATGTGGTGGTCTGGAGTAGACGATTCTGGTCGTAGACCGGGAATTTGTAATCAGAATAGCTGGGGACGATCTTATCATTACGGTCCTAAACGACATAATCAGCCAGATGGATCTTTTTGGATTGATGCAGATAATGCCGATAAAATGTGCAGAAATGGAGATGCATGGGCTATTTCAAACTTTAAAGGATTTCCACTTAGAGCTGACTGGAGAATAATATGAATAGGACTCAACTTATTGTACTAATTTTAGGAGTACTTTTGCTGTTATGGCCTGAAGATTCTGTAAAAATTGAAAAACACTTTGACGAATTAGAAGCTAAAGCTATAAGTTCTCTTTTTGTTTATGTTCACACAGCAGATGAGGATGAAGAGGCTCCACCCGTTCCTAAACCAAACCCCGGAGAATTAGGAGGGGAACCTACATTTGTAGAAGAACTTCCAGAAGTTGTGCGGGATGAACCACATAAAGTAGAACAAAATGTTCAACTTAATACATTGCCCGCTGATGTAAATGTCTATGTTTGGTCAGCAAAATGGTGTCCGGCCTGTCAAACTTATGTTCCGCAAGTTGCTCGTTATTTCAATACGAAAGATGAAACTAGAGTTTATAAAGTAGATTATGATAAGTCTACGGCTGTAGCTGCTCAATATAACATTACAAAACTTCCAACTGTTCAAATAGTTAGTAGTGAATTAGATGAGAAGGGTCAGCCAGTAAAAGTATGGACTACTCTAAATAATCATCTATTGCCGAATAAAGAAACAATTGTTGCTTTGGCAAATCAATCTAGATATGCGGCTAATAATTTCTTAGAGAATAAGACAGTTGATGTTCCACGATATGTTTATAAAATGGAATGGGGCGGATGGATTGATCTGGACAATTATAGTAAAAATTGTAATTGTAATATGTGTCAAAACATTAGATATTTACAAGAACGACGAAGTTTTCAAACTTATAATGATTCAGATTTACCCGATCATCAAGAACCTTCAACTGATAAGGTTATGATTTCTGGAATTCACGCCCTATATTTGAATTCTGATGACATCTTGGGGTCTTTGGGATGTGGTGATGCTCGCGAATTGATTTTCGCCGTACAAGAATATGATTGTAAGGCAGTTGGAATCGAAATTGATCCAATCAGATATCAAGAAGCTAAACGGCAAGTTGCTTTAGCTGGATTGTCTGACAAAATTACAATTTATCAGGGCGATGTTAGAGATTTTGATTTAAGTGCGTATGGCATAACCGCCGTATACGCATATCTCTACGAAAATTTACTGGAAGAATTATCAGAGGAAATCGGCAGTGTTAATAAGGCCGTTACTCCTTATCATAGAATTAAATCTTTACCGGCAACTCCAAAGGGTCAATTATGGCTTTATGGAAGCCTAGCAAAAAGAGAAGTGGTACAATTATAATGATTAAATTATTAGAAACTTTATTAAAAGACAAACGAGTTCAAATTAAAGATGGCACCTTTCTTGAATGTGCCGAACAGATAAATTTGAAACTTTATCACAAAAGTGGATATTCCGTTGTTGAATTTGGTTCTCCGGGGGTATACCTAAAAATAGAAAATATAGGTCTTAAACTCCTTTCTGTAAATCGTCCAAGAGTAAATCGTTTGATCTTAGGACCACAAACTGTGAAGTTGGTGTTAGATAAGTTTATGGATTTTGAGTTCAAAAGATCTGAACTAGAGGCGATGATGAAATGAAAACTGGACTAGATTTTCAACAAGAGTATTTAGGTCTTGCGTTCGGCGATGCTCCGGGTGAAGAGAAATATAGTGGAGCACATGTTAAGCCGGGCCGCAGACGCTCTGTAAGGCGTTCTAGAGAGAAAAACGCTGTCAGGGTCGGACAAATTTCCGATAAGGCTATTAAGCGTCTAGGGCGCTCAGGATGGCAATTTGGTAGCGAAGAAGAAATGCACAAGTTCATTGCTTATGATATGTACAATAACCGTAGAGCTTACGGCATTGGATTCATTGAGGCGTTTCTGATTAAACACGTACTGCTTTGGATAGTAACCAAGCTAGTAGAATACTTCTTTAGTGAGTACAAAGCTTAATATCTATTCAAACGTGTAACTTAATATAACATCAAACCGCAAGAATCGTGAAGATTTTTGCGGTTTTTTTAGTTGGTTTCTCAATAATGAGAACCGAGCACCGACAAGACACCGGCGACGGCCTCTGGCGTAAGTTTTGTATGTTTGTATAAAGTCTTTTCTGAAATTTCTTCGCATGCAAATTTAATGATATAATCTAAATCTTTACTAGAAATTTTTCTCATTAATATATTATAATCAGAATAAAAAGAACTATTTTTAATCATTCTTGTAAAATTAAAATTAGTTCTATGCTGAATACGAAATTTAATCTCTTTGTCACAAACACGTAACATATGATAATAAATTCTATAATAAATAAATTTTAATTTATTGTTAGATTTTTTTGGATTAAATCTATCCCAAATCTTGTGACAAATAATAAACATTTCTGAGATAATTTCTTCTTTTTCAAAAGTATTTTTCATATATCTCGGTAAATGTAAATACATATCATCAGCAATATCTAAAAATTCCTTTTCAGAAATCATACTTCCTGTCCATTTCTAATAATAATTAAATCTTTAATCTTTTTCTTTAATTCTTGTAGTTCAAGATAGCTTTCTTCTACATTATCAAATATAGTTTCCGTATTGCCATTTGGGAAAATAGAAATAACATGATCACGTTCTTCCGATTTACTATAATTTAATAATTCGCTGACCATATCACTCTGATTAATTTGTGATTCACCTAGAATAGAAATTTCTAAATTTCTTCTCACTTCACTTGGATCATAACCACGCGCAAATGCAAAGATTAACATATGTGGATCTTGTTGTCTCCAAACAGCCACACCCTTAGTAGAATCTAATTTTGTAGCTAGAAGATTATCATCGTGAACATTAAACCCACAAAGGTTAGCAACCCAAATATTGTCGTATAAATTATATGGAGATAAAGGATCTTTTTTTAGAAAATTTCCAAATGGAGTAAAATCAAATTTATTTGATAAATCCAACATTTTTTCTTGAGTTGCGAATTCAGAATCAAAAAACCCCTTTTCATCTTCATCTAATAAATCATCAATATCATCAATTTCATTGTCTGGGATCAGATTGGTCTGAAAATGTTCCCATTTTATGTGTTTTTTCGGCATAAATCTCACTCGCTTTTCTAAATCTATTATTTCTACTCGGTTCTACGCTCATCATTTTGTGGATCTCGGTATTTAGCTCTTCAGCTCCATATACTCGTTCCATTAAAATCATGGGTATAGAACCGTCAAATATTAATTTCGCAAATTCTACTTCAGTTTCTTTAGAATCGGCAGATATTTTTAACTTTTTATCAAGACCGTTATCAAATATGATGTAATGATAACGCTTCTCTAATTTGCATTTGGTCTTGAGTAGAAAATTTATTAAAATCGTAATAAATTTTACTAAGAGTTTCTTCATTGAGAAAGTCCTTTGGGACAAAAGATGTGTAGTTTACGAAGATTGTATTATCTTCTTTTGTAGTTTGCATTTGTGTCAATGACAACCAGCCAATTGGAATGTCGTAACGATTTAAAATATCCTTAATGTTATCAATAAAAGGAGTTTTATCTTTTATTTGTATTACGGGTAATAAAGCATTTTTTTTGTTATCAGAAATAATTCCAATTTGGTTTTGATTAATTACCTTAAGTGTCAACTTAATAAAACATTCAATCATGGTGCAATGCCTCTATCCCAATGATATGTATTGGGGCCGTCTTCTCCATCGCAGAATTTAGCAATAAATTCATTATAATCTTCACCAGTTAATAAAGTTTCTAAAATTTGATTTAGAAGCCATTGTTTATGGTGCGACCCATCAATTCCGCCGTATTGAAAAATTAAATCTAAAATATTATCTATTTTTTCTTTTGAAGACACGATAATAAATCCTTTGCTGTATTTTCCCACGTAAATCTTTTAACATCTTTTGCTGTCCCACTTATTACACCGTTTGACCATTTGTTATACATGGAACGCATTGCGTTAACTAAATCATCTAGGTTGTATGTAGCCCATTCTCCACAATTTTGAAATTTATTTCTGTTAAACCACATACCATCATTTGCTATTTGAGTTCCGGTAATTTGTATTTTGCAACAATTATCTGTAATAAATTCAGTATGACCAGAATAATCAGTTGCAATCACTTCTTTATTACAAGCCATACTTTCTAAGAGGGGCATATTAAACCCTTCCGCAAGAGAAGGCGCAACATAACAATATGCTTGTTGCATTATTCTAGCAATTTGCTCATGTTCTGATACACGATCTAATATCACTAAGTTGGAACCTAATAAATCTTTATATTGTCTAGCTTTATTAGCATTGAATTCTTTACCAATAAATTTATTTTCAAAAGACATCCATAGTGATACATCTTGTTTATTGCCAAATGCTTTATGAAAAGCTTCTACAATTTGATCTTGCTGTTTTCTTACTTCCCACTTTCCAATACTTAGAAAGATGCATTTTTGTGGAAAATAATCTACAGGTTTAAATATTTCAGGATCATATCCGGGCGGTACTACTTCAATATCTTTTTGATAACCAGATTTACGGCAAACTTCCGCAGCCCAGTTTGTTGGTAACACTAATTGATCTAAACAATTTAGACACGCCATTTCCCATTGTGTTAATCTATTCATTTCAAAAAATGTATAACCAACTTGAGGACCGCACGTTGCGGATTCATTCATCGCAAATTGATGCCAAATTTTTAAAGTTGGAAAATCTAAGCTTTGAAGTTCCATTGTTTTCTGCATTTCAACAGATTGTAAAAAATCCGATGAATGCATTTTGCCGATAGGGAATACGGCAACGTCTGTTAAGTTCCTTAGTTGCGTAAGAATGTTATGAGAAACTATCCCATAACTAGTATCATTAAGTGGGCCATTAAAAAATATCATCTATAAATACTTTAAGGTCTTTAGTAATAATTGCTGCGTCAGCATATTCAACTTTAATACGTTTGTTGTTTTTTATTGCTGTAAAATAATCATAATTATATGGAAAAAAATTAACTTCTATCAAATTACGATTTTTTGTATATTGATTAACATCTTTGCCATAAAACATTCTCAAGGAAGAAATTAAAAATGCACAAGGAGTTTTCTTTTTGTTTTTGCGTAAAGTTTTTAACGCTCCTTGCCAAACACGAAATTCTACATCTGTTAAAAGTAAACCACCTCTACAATGGAAAATCTTACCCGATGATCCAATCTTTGAAGACCAAATTTTTCGGGTAAGGTTTTTATATGTCCACATTCTCTTAGAAATCATATTCTTCTAATGCCTCTGCCGTCTTTTTCTTAGAAATTCTAGACGAACGCGGTAATAATGCCTTAACTTCTTCAGCCTTCTGCTTTTCCTCATCAGAGGCTTCTCTCTTAAAAATCTTTTCTGCTTGTTCTTCACTCATTCCAAATTTTTTCTGTGCAATATGCACACGCAATGGATTTACAAATTGTGATCGAAAAACACCCTGTAACTTCAAACGCTTATCTTCTTCGTCATCCCAATATCCAGTTGCTTTTTGTACTGTTGCCATAGTGACTTCAGCATTATCCTTCTTTGCAATAGACATCAACTTGATGACCGCTCGTTCCTTTCCGATTTCCTCGATAAGCTCTGTAAATTTTTCAGTTAGCTCTTTTTCTGTAAACATCGAACCACCTTTTCTTTAAATAAACCTTCGTCAAAATAACGAATAAATTTTGGTAGAACCGACATTGGATCTACGCGTTTTGCTTCTGGAGTTGTAATACTAATATTTTTGCCGTGCCAATGATATTTATTGACTGCTACATTACCAATATATCCAATTTTACCACCGGCTTTAGCAAGCTTAGTATAAAAGTAATAATCATCGGCATTAATAGCAAATATAGGATCTATATGATCCCACACACTTTTCATATAGAGTATTTGCCCAGTATCTATACCGGGCTGCATAATATTTTGGAGCATAGCAGCTGAACTAACTTGTTTTTCTACTCCATTTTTAACTTCTATTCTATCGCCGAACACCATATCACATTGACTATTTAATAAGTTGGTGACACCGACAGTAAGTTTTGCTTGTATCATTTCGTGATCATCATCCATTGGGATGATAACGTCACCTTTGGCATATGACAAAGCAATATTTCTTGGAATGCATACGGTGCCGGAATTAAATTCCGTTGGAATGAATCGTATAAAAAGACCTTTATCTCTAAAAGATTCAATTATTTTCCAATATTCATCTGCTAGATTCATACCATCTAACACTATAATAGTTTCAATTGGATATATATGACCAATATCTACAATAGATTGTAAAGCTCGTTGTAGCATTTCTGGTCTATTATGCGTTGGAATAATAATGCTAATCATAAGCAGAATTTACTTTCTTGAAAAGTAATTATATTTTTTGATTTTTGTGAAGTTTTAGTTTTCTGTATAAAAAGAATTTGATCTGCTTTGTCTTTAAGACATTCATCACAAACATAAATTTCCAATCTATGTCCTTCAAATTCGCCTCCATCATATACAGAACTACCATAATTACCAACAGACGAAAAATATATTCCATCCATTGGTGGATTTTTTATGTCTTCTTCATTATCTACTCTATGTAATATTTTGTTACATATGATACATTTACAAATCAATGACTTCCCTCCCATAAGTTAACCATGTAATTTCATCTGTTTCTGGATTAAATTCATACCATTTATCATTCCAAGGCCCACGAAATGTTAAAGCCCACGACGTTTCAGATGGACAAATTCGATGGCAAGATTCTTTTGGAGTCTGTTTTGGTATCAATGATGGTTTATAAACTTGTGAAAAGTATGTTCTTTCATATTTCCCATTCATAGCTAGAAAACCAAATTTGACAATTTCTTCTACAACTTGACCCTTAAGCCACCACGTAATAGCATTAAATGCATGACTGTGATAATTTCGGCGTGTTGTATTTTGGCCGAATCTAAGTAATGCAATACTAAAAATTGCTTTCCACTCAATGAGAAAAAAGGCCGTTACTCCTGAATTTTCCCCACCATCTGGTCTTTTAACGAAAAATTTTGGGATCCATTTACTCATTGTATTCTACACCACTTTTTACCAGCAATCACTTTATTGATATCAAAGTCTAACTCCGCATTTGGATCTATTTTTGTAAATAGTTTTTCTAATGCTTGAATCCGTTCTTCAGCATCTTGTTTTTTACTAAAAATTTGTATGTTATCATAATCCATATAAATACCACTATTGGTATTGAGATCGTCCCACTCATCATTTAGTAATAAAATTTGGTTAGTCACATTATCATAAATACAATATTGATAATTCATATTTGATCCACCTTAATAAACTCAAAAGGATGTTTTCGGAACGTCTCTGCCATTTTAGGTAGACTTTCAGGTACGCCGTTATTACATACATTATGACTGTGCGTGTGTGCTACTACAATTTCGTCGGGTAGGAATTCTGGATAAGGATCGGCCAAGTTCCAATTGTAGTAGACTATCTTAATTTTATCAGCAAACTGATCATTAAGTTCCTTGTAGTCGGTGTGTGAATATACGTGTGTGTATCCTCGGTCAATAAGAACTTCAAATGTGTCGCCGTTAATCCCCCAATGCGGACCACGAAATACTTTTACGAAATCCAGTTCCGCCTCTTCAAAGTATTGTTCTGCCGCCGATAATCTTAAATCCACTTCTGCCTTATCAATTTTCTTAAACTCTTCTGGCGAATGATATAAGCCATGAACAGCTAATGTTACTTTCCCTTTGTAAATTAGGTCACGAATCACGCTTGTCCAACGTATAGCGCTTCGTTCACTAATTCTATAACCATTTAAGGCAGCAGGAACGAAGAAATTCATGTGAAAGTCTGGAAATACTTGCCAAAATTTTTCTAAATGTGATAAGCAAGACAGAGTTGGGTGTTCATCGTCGCATTCAAATATTATTTTTTTCATAAATGTTCTCGATCTACAAGTCTTACAAAAGCATGTTCTATTACATTCTGTTCTTTTTTAGTACAACAATGTTTCTTAAGTTGCTCTTTCCAATAGAAAGCTTCTAAATATTTTTTTTCATTTAGAATCTTATATTCTTCTTGTACACATTTTAAACACCATCCATCTCCACTGTGTGGACAATTCATTAAGTGGGGCATGGTCATTTGATTAACTCTTCAGTTGTAACAATAAAATTATAGTAGGCAATATCATGATATTCATCTACCAAGGCTAAACGATAACAATATGCATGTTTAATATTGGGATTACATTTTTTAAACCGTGCAATAGTTTGCATTCTACACTTTTCAGATTCTTCTTTAAAATTTTTCGCCGTACATTTAATAACAGGAATATCATCTCTATCTTTTAATACAAATTGAACCTGTTCTTTTTCAGGTCTACTACAATCAAAACTTAAACTTAAACTGAATTTAGTGATGATGCGGTCTTCAATAATACAACCATCGCTACCCTCAATACAGAAAAAGCCTTTTGGGGCTAAAACTGCCAAAGTTGATGATGATATAAAATCGCGTCTATTCATAATTTTTACTTTCTATAAGTATTCTTTCATTAATCTTTCAGCTTCTTTGACAATTTTTTCAATATCACAATTATATAGTCCAGCGGATGTAAATGATCCAGTTTCAATAATATAATTCTGTTTTGGATCTTCTCCGCGTCCTACATCCAATGTCCACAAAGGTGCAGGATGATACTTTACTCTTTGAATGATAGAATTAACATAATCATATGTTTCTACAGGAACATTTTTTGATATTAATAATTCGCCATCCTCTTTGTATTGACTAGCAGTTACAATAGTATTCTTACATTCTATATCTGAACTAATTACAAATCTGTATTCATAAGGGATTTTTGCTGGAGGAGCAACAAAAATTAAATCTTCCGGGAAGATATGGAATTGTTCTTGTAAATTGTCAAGTTCTTTCCAATCATAATCAGATTTTTTTAAATCCCAAAAATCAATGATATGACCACTGAATAGTTTGTATCCGGTGTTTGGTCTAATAAAAGCGCACTTATTATACATATCGCTCAAGTGTCTTTTTAGTATACCAAATGGTACTAAAGCTCCGTCTGAATTTAAACAACTATTACCAAAGTATCCCATCCAATGATTTACATCAAAAACTTTATCATATAGCCAAACTTGCCAGAAAAAACCTTTTTTAATAAGTCTACGCCCCATATTGATAGATCCATAAAACATCACATCGTGACGATGTTTATGTGGAAACTCTCCGCTAATTACCTCATATGGATTTGTATTGTCAAATGGACGATATTTAATTTTAACTACATCTGCAAATTCTTCAAACTTGTAATCAGTTTCTTTAAATGGACCATCCTCAATAACCCAAATCATAAGCTCTGTCCTAGATCATCACCGCATAATGAATAAGTAATTTTTTTCATATTCGGAATCTTTTTCTGAAAATTCTTATTTTCGCCTGAACAATATCTTTGTCATATTGCATTACAGCACAATCTTCTAAACAACTACCTCTATCACGCTCACATGTAAATGAACATGAGGTATGCATGGAAATTGTTTCAGTGTTAAAGAAATGTGAGAACTTATGTTCTGGCATATAACCACAGCAAAGCAAACTCGGGACTCGCAGACAACTTGCCAAATGGTAGCAAAAACTTACTGGTCCAACGAAAAACGAGCACCTTAAAAGTTTTTCTATCATTTTAGGAATATCTTGACAAGATTCCCATTGACTTCTTCCAATATGTTCGATTCGGTGCTCGGGGAAATTTTCTTTCACTAACTGTAGAACATCTCTAGGTACATATCTACGTTTATGTTCGGCGGATAGATCATTAATAAGAATAGTATCTTCATCTCTTTGATGAATTTTTTGTTTGCCATATGCATCATATATTTTTAAGACTTCTGTTGGGTCAGGATAAATTCCAATTTGATGCCCAAATCTATGCATTGTGTGCATACTGTAAACATCTTTGTTGCGCATTTGAGATACCCAACCAAATTGGAATACAGGGTTTAAATTTTCCTGCGTTGCATGAATTGTGGGATGGTGTGCAAAAATAGGATTTAATAACTCATTCGTTTGAAATTTAAGTGGTGCATTAAGTTTTTGCAATGTTGCAGCTACAACTAAACAATCTCCTAAACCACCCATTAGTTTAAATCGTTTATACATCAGTGTTTTCTGATCTCCCTAATCTTAAACCGAGATCAAAAGATATTGCCATATTTTTTTGAATCATTTCAACAATGATTTCTACAGCTTCTTCTGGCTCAATTTCATATGCATAATCACCTCTGTGATAAACGAAATCTCTTATTTCAAGAATATTTGTAGTAGTAAATCGAATTGGATATTTATTAATCATTAAATTTCTTCTAAAATAGAAAAGCCAACCCAAGAATTTTCAAACTTGTAACACTTATATGGAAGTGCTTTTAATACATTAACAACGCCGGGATTTGTTTTATATTCTTGGCAATTTTCAGGATACACATCGTGCCAAACTACTATTCCGGCATTCTTTTCCACTAATTTACAAGCTGAGATACTATCCTTCATTACTTGAGCTTCGGAATGATCTCCGTCAATGAATACGCCACCAAATCCTGTACTGTTAGCGGCGAAAAAATCATCTGACTCAATCTTGAACTGTTGTACATTCGGCGCCGTAATAAAACTTCCGCTATCTTCATTAGATAAAATTTCATGTGTTTGAAACGGCAGCGTTTGTACTATGTCTTTTGTTACATCTATTGTTACTACACTCGCGTTGGGTATAGCCGTAGCTATGTTTTGGGTCGTATGTCCGAGATACGTTCCTACCTCTAAAATAGATCGTTCTTGTGCCAATAAAGTAACGATAAGTGCGGTGTCTCGGTTTGTTGTCCATTTCAATTGGTACTTTCTACCCATAAATTCTTTGTAATCATGTTCGCTGATATAATCATTATCTATTGCCCACTTATCTGAAACTTCAATTAACACGGCCAATCCTTTTCAATGTATTCTTCATTTGGTCCAAAATATGAATATTTAACAGGTTTCTTTTCTTGTAAATGTTTATACATGTTAACAATGCCATATTCAATTCCACGTCCTGTCTTATTTAATTCATTAGTTGTAACGACTTCTGGTAACTCTCCCCACATCTTATGACTATGAAAAGCGTAAACTGGTATTTGAATCTCAGCATTCTTAAGATTAAGTTCTTTGAGCCGTCTATTCATAAAAGCTTCACATCCACCCGTGTTTCCTGACAAAGGGAAAAACTTTTTATATGTTGAAAACAACATTATATGGTGGGCGTTTCCGAGCGCATCATAAATCCTATGCGGACAAATGCTATTTGCATAACCTCTAGGCCCCCACGCACCACGGAAACCCGGGTCGGTTTGTTCCCAAGGAAGACCACTTCTCAAGGTTACAACACCGATATGTTGATTCTGCTTTAAAAACTCGTAACATACACTTAACCAATCTATACCTTCAGGGTTGAAATAGACATGATCGTCTTCAAAGTGACAAATCATATCTATATCCTCGTCTAATTTCAACATATAATTGTTGATGGCAGACGAGCTACCATTGTGTGAAAAAGAATGCACATTCTTTTCACTATTTAACCATTTTACAGCGTCACATAAATTACTCCCATCGTTAATAATATTAACAGGATATGGATTGCAAAACTCTTTTAAAGATTGAAAAGATAGTTTTGCAATTTCCAATTTTTCTTCAGGTTTCCAAGCCGTAATATTAAAGCCTTCAATTCCGGGATTAGATCGCGGCCTACATTTTACATCATCTCTGATGCAAGTTGTCATGTGGATATCTACTTTTATCATACTGGTTTAGATAATTCTTTTATAGTTCTTTTGCCTCGATGATATCTAGAAGAAACGGTTTTATATTTTATACCATTTTGTTCTGCAATATCTCTTAGAGTTCTACCTTCTACTTTGATAGTATCTCTTTTGTTGTTACTTTGTTGTTTAAAAGACGCCCACCTACAATTAGTTGGACTGTAATCTCCATTATTATCTATACGATCTAAGGTATGATTATGAGGCTTAACACCCATATCTGTAATAAAATTTTTAAATTCTAACCATCTTTTACAAACCTTAATACCTCTAGCACCATATAAATTATAATTTGCATTTGTTTTTCTATAACACCTAGCTAACATGTTTTCCCATGTTAAATATAATGGATGTTTAGTTTTGATAAATTTAAGTGTACAATTTCTACCACACGACTGAACATGTTTATTTTGTAAATTATTTAATGTTACTCTTTTAGTGTTACCACATTCACATTTACATAACCACGCTGTGTGTGAACCAATTTTACCATCATGTTTGATTGCAGTTAATAATCCAAATTTTTTATTAGTTAAATCTTTAATTTTCACTTAAGAATCCACCAATTAAACTATCTATTATAAAAGTTGGTCCAATTGACTGTTTTATCATTCGTTCTATTTTTTTATATGTTTGATTACTGCATCTAGTACATACAACTAATTTACCAAAACTTCTATCCATTGTAGAAAATTTAGCAAATGCTCCACATTTTTTACATCTAGGTTGTGAGTTTATTTTCACCAAAAGGTTGTCCATATTTCCTTACCCAGTCTATCTTTAGTAAGATGTTGAGCATATTTAGTATTAACTTTATTAAAAAGGTTAAACCACTCTTCTTTACTCGCAAAATTATGCGTATGAGGAGATTCACCAAACGGTGGTTGTTTGGACGGATCGATAGGAACTATGATCAGTCCAGCCTTAGACACACGTTGTACTTCCTGAATTACAAGAGAAGGATCCAGAGTGTGTTCTACGGCATGACTGAAAAAACAGTAATCAAAGAAGTCATCGGCAAATTCCAATAACATCTCATGCATATCACCCTGTAATACCTGCGGCAATCCTGCATTGTTAGCGGCGGCAACTTTTTCTGGAGAAAGGTCTATACCGTATAAAAGTTCCGGTAAAAAATCTCTTTCTAGCAACGCCTTGAGGCCGCGACCTTCACCGCAACCCAAATCCAAAACACGACTATCTTTAGGTTTATCACTAAGATATTCTAGGATAGCGGCCTCCATCTGATCTCCCCAACGAGAATTGTAGGACCAGTCGCTACCTTCTATTTGTAGTTTTTGATATTCTTCTTTGTTCACTCAAATCTTCCTCATATAGAGATATTATATTTTGATAACGATCTTTCATTCTAATAAAACAGTCCGATACAATTTTTTGTTCTTCTTTGGTACAACAATGAGATTTAATTATTTCCTCCCATTTATTGCAGTCTTGATAAAATTTTACAATATTTTCCCAATCATTCATCTTCAAAAATATTTCCTATAATTTTATTATAGGCGATACCGCCTATTAAATTATGATCTTGGAAAAGTCCAACCTGTGGCTCTTCTTTATTTTTTGTTTCTAGGTAAAATCCCATACTGCTGTGTTGTGGAGACTCGCTTGTGTAAGAAAGGCAGCAGTCTCCAAATTTAACTTGTCCATTATAACTTGTTTCAATTCGTCCATCACGTTCATATGTCACCTTGACAATGTCACCTTCATAAATCTCTTGATTATTACGGTCTTTGAGTCCTGTATACTGTTGAACAATAATATCATCCATATTTAATTCGGGTCTATTGAAAGTTTCTGTAGAATACCAATCTACTTTCCCAGTATGATCTATAAACACTTCATCAGAAATCCAACAAGCTTTTCTTTTGTGCCAAACTCTAAATTTAATTTCTCTCATCTATATAATTTTTCTCGCCAAAGATTTTTTCTTTTATCTTTCATATACCAATAATAACTTCTTACACAGTTGGTTACGGCATGAAAAACTATAGCGGCAGATAAAACATATATTGCTGTTGTCATTAAAATGGGTCCGTATAATCCATGTAAACTTCTCCCGAAGACCGGGGAGGCCATCGCAAACGTATCTTGCCAAAATTCTTGAAAGAAAGAAGGATTATTGCAAGTAAAGCATATATGTATGATTCTGGTGTATTGAATGTTATGGCCAATATAACACAAATGAGATATAAAATATAATTCTTACTGATCCACGGTGTATATTTTATATTCATTAGAATGTCCTCGCTTCTGTCAAACTATCTCCAGCACCCAACCTCGCAAAGAGGTTGTTGATCTCTGCCTTAAGAGCTGCTCTACATTCGTTTGCTGCTCGCGATGCCTTATCCATTTTTGCAATTTTCTCTGCATCAGGATTTTTTTTCTTATGTTCCGCCGCTTTCTCTTTTTCAAGATGAGCAACTTTCTCCACTTCGATTACCAGCCGATCAAATAGATCAGCTGGACAACTTAAATTTGGAATACCTTCTCTCATTTATCTTCTTTCAGTAAATCTATAAGCACATCGCCGTGACACGCATTCGGTGCACACCAACACGCGAGTACTTTATCTTTTAATTCGTGTAAATCTTTTAATAAATCTGGTTGTTGTAGAATCCATTCCCTATATTTTTCTACAACTTCTTCTCTTGTACCATCCTTACCAATTACAAATGGATTGCCCCATTTAGAAGGACGGCCAATATAAACATCAAACGGTTCACGTTTGCAATGTACTACTTTACTCACGATGTTATCCATAAAGTTAACTTCCCCACTTTTAACTAGCCATATAGCAAGTATACTATGGATTATACCAAATCCAAATATTGCTAAATTCCACAAACTAAACATAAAGTTCCTTAATAGTATTTAAATTATTTTTAGCCCAATCTAAAATCTGATCAATACCAGTAGTAATATCTACTTTCGGCGACCACTCAAAAATACGCTGAACTTTATCTAGATCCGATATGTATATACGTTGATCAGCACGACGTTGTTCGCCGTTTTTATCCACAGATACAAACTTTTCGCCGGTTTTCTCTTCTACCATATTGATTAGTTCAAGTACTGACAATGTATTATTTTTACCACCGCCGACATTAACTACAGTTGAAGGTCCGCCGTTATGTAAATACTGAATCTGCTTCAAAACTAAATCTTGAATATCATCCATAAATAGGCAGTCACGCACCTGTTTACCACCCCAGCCGTAAATTGTTACTGGTAACTTAAGTAGATTAGCAATGACGAACCACGCGACCCATCCCTGCTCGGATTTTCCCCACTGATAAGGTCCAGCCAAACAATTGTGTACATGAAAATTATTTGCAATAAAATTATGACTATTTTCTACAGTCATATCATATACGTCATGAATTCCTATAGATTTTTTGTCTACAATTTGATCCCAAACCATTCCTTCACCGCTGGTATCTTTGGTGTGAAGCTGTAACCAATCCTTAAATTTTGAGATTGCTAAATCTTCTTTCAAAAATTCTGACAAATACATTAAATTATTTTGCCGATGATCATTATAGCTATATCCAATCTTATTAAATTTAGCATATGTATCTTTAGCAGATCCCAATCGTAGTTCAACACCAATGGAAGTAGATCCGTCACTATTTTCATATTTAAGTGTTTGATGTAGTGAACTACCAATTCCGAACTCTAATAGCAGATCTCTTAATTCATACATAAATGCATACAAATTATCTTGATAATCTTCAAGTTTACACTGAGTCATATTAAGATTTTGTAATTCTAATTTTTCTTGTCCCTTTCTGTTTCTATTTACCACATTGGGACAAGATCCTTCAGCGCCAAACAAACCACCCAAGAATTCTGCTTTGATATCTGTATCGGCAGATTTGATCCAATCCGGAACCAAATATTGATTGGTTACTTTTCTGTTGGTTGGCAACCCAAGTAAATACATATAGAATGAGAATGAAATACTACTAACACATATCTTTTTTGACTCTCCATCAATAATTTTACCATTAGTTAATTCAGATTTAGAATTACTTTTAAAGATATCAGAACAATGAAATCCTAATTCCTTAATTTCATCTCTAATTTTTAATAAAGTTGCATCATGTTCATCATAAATTTGCATATTAATGGCAAAGTAATCTTTACCATTATCACTCCTTTGGCGTTTTTTAAATGACAAATGTCCGTCGCCGAAACACCACCCTAACAAACGAGCAATTTTATAAATGTTAGAATTGTTACATTTGAGCGGTAATAAACCTTTATTTTCTAAATCCGCAATAGACTTATCAATAAATTTTTGTGAGAATAACAAATCTGGATTAGAGATTGCCTCTCTATATTGATTTGAAGATAAAATTACTTTGTCTGATAATGCAGAAATATGTTTGCGTGTTCTTAAATCTGGATTAATTTCCACAAAAGAACCATGAGATATGTTTTCTAATTTTTGATATCCAGCAGGTGTGTAATACTGATGACAGTCTGTCGATTGAAGTTTAAAACCCCTGCGAGTTGTCACTTCAAACAATTCTTTTTGACCGTTATGAAAGACACCGGTAGGTGTAGAATTATACCCTTGGTTGTCTTTAACGTCAATATCTTTGTCAATATTGATTAATTGTAGATCGCCGGATTTTGTCTTAATAAGAGTATCAGCAGCTAAACAACTAAACCGATTGATAACTGCCGGAATACTATAGGCGTCAGACCATTCCTGAATAAGTAAGTCGGCCATTGCTTTAGAAACGCCGTAAATACTACGGTCTCCGCCGTTGAGATTAAATCTCGTTGTTATTCCTCTTTCTGTAAATCCGTCACGTTCGTGTAATGCGACCATTACCGCTTGTTCTGGAGTAAGTTGAGGCTTAATAATATTATTTTTCTGCCGTGGAATAATATCTACCCATTCATAACGAGTAGGTTTTTCTACATATGCAAAGTGATTGCAAGGTTCTCCCGGATATACCTTATTGGTAGACCAAAATACAATTGGAATTTTCGTTTTTCTAGAATACTCTAGAGTATTAAGCACACCAATTGTATTATTCTGAATATCGAATGCGGGATTCTTATAATTCACGGCTGATGGCTGAGCTGCCGTCAAAAGAATCGCATGATAATCGTCTCCAAGATTCTTGAAATCCTCCGGATTTCTAATGTCGCCGTGAATAAAATTTACTCCATGTTCTTTCAAACGCGGTAGATTAAATTCACTACCTCGGCGGACTAGGTTGTCTACCACATCCACCATCCATCCGTCTTTGGCAAAGTTACATGCTAAGTTTGCACCGATGAATCCGGCGCCGCCCAAAATTAAAAGTTTCATTTCTCAAATTCTTTCTTTAGTTCTTCATATTTCTGTTTACGGGCTTTCTTTTCGAACGCCTTTCGCTCTTCCGCTTCTCTTTTTTTCTTCTCTTCTAATTTATGTTTTTCAATTTTAGCAAATTCTGCCATACGCTCTTTTCCCAACTTATCATACAGTTCAGCAACATCGTCTGGGTAAGAATTAGATTCTAAATAGTGGGAAATATAATGTTCGGAATCGTTAATATCATCCCACTCATCATCATCTTCATTAATAAAACTGTTTGTAGTAAGAACATGGTGGTATGAAGGGTCTGTATTAACATTATCAGAGTTGCCACGATAAGGAGCATACTCAGCTGTTTCCATATCGAAATCAACCATTGCTTCTACAAGCGACTCGATTGTTTCATGTCTAGACCATCTATCTCTACCTTGAGTAGTGCTCTGTAAACAATTACAACCTCGACCGCAATAATGATCTTCGTATGGTGTGTATGACAACAAAATATACTTATACATTAAAATCTCCCATTTTTAAAGTATGCAGGATATCTTTTATGTTGTCCAAGCGTACTTTCTTGATGTTCAACAATAAATTCATTTTCACAATAAAACATAGGTAATCCAACACGCTGGGCATGTTGACTTACCTGAGAATCCTCTGTACCAGAACTCCCACGGATAAGATCATTTTTCCAAGGTACTGATTTTAAAAATTCTGTAGGAGTAAATCTACAAAAACCACCGACATGCTTTACAGGACGTCTCGTAATAAATCTATTAAATCCAACTCCCCATTTGATTTCTTGTACATCATGGTCTGCACATTTGGGTACACCCCCCGGATTGTTAATAAGACCTACGGGATATGGCGACCACACCGCATGTGGATTTGCTTCAAGCATAGCCAATACTTTTCTTGCCCGCGAATCAATTAGCTTAGCATCGTCATCTAACTTAAGAGTAAATTGTGTATCTTCAATTTCATTTAAGATTTTTTGTATACCTAAAGCAATGCCGATATTTTCAGACCATTTGTGAATTGTAATACCGTGTCTATCAACAGCACATTCAACTCCCTCATCAACATTACATCCTTGACAAATAATGTGGTGGTTTGCTAATTCATACCATTCGAAATCATTATATATCGCTTTAATAGAATCATATAAATAATCATCACGACCACCGATTGTGAATTGAATAATATTAAGTTTTTTCATATTCGACACATTCAATTCCAACTTCATCCATTAATTCACGAGACTGTCGCAAATTCTCTTCCCACCTTGATGGTGCCGATTTAAATGGATAAGTTACTATTCTATTAAGATTAGTTTGCATAATATGGACCAAACATCGTACACACGGCGCACCACCCCAAACTTGACCTGTTGAATCTCTAGCAACCATATACATTGTTGCATCTGATAAATCTTCACCTTTAGTATCAAGAATAGCATTTACTTCTGCATGAATTACCAATTGATATTTGAGTTCTCGATTCATTAAGCGTTCAATTGTATCTTCTAATCGTTTTGGTAAACCGTTATATCCTATACCAATAATTTTTTTATCTCTTATGATTACGGCACCAACTTGTGTACTAGGATCTTTAGACCAATTTGCTACTTCTTCAGTAAATTTTAAAAATCTTTTATCCCATTTTTCATAATTTACGTAAGTCATACTTTTGCCCAATCTATAAGCGGTGACATAAACGGTTCATGACAGTGTGTACTATAGCCCGGTATTGGAGTATACAATCTATATCCACACTCATAAAGGTCTCGAAACAAAGCTCTATCATTAAGATTATATTTTAATGCTTTGCCGAAAATAAGCCCTCTATCAATTTTCGCCGGATTAAGCATCCATGTACAAGTAGTACTTTCTGCACTTCTCCAATGTGTACTCTCCGTTAAAGTAATTTCTTCAGCTTTATAGCTCCAATCATCATCACGGGTATAACGATCTTTATGATCGTAAAGGGTCATTAAACCAAATTTTTCCAACCCTTCAAGAATGACCAAGTCTGCATCTTCACGATGCAAATAGTCATCTTCTAAGAAGTAAATTGGAGATTCCAGTTCTTTTAATTCGCCAACTGATATAGCATATAACAAAGATGATTTATTATTCGCCCAACCATAATCAAAAATTGATACTTCATTGAAATATGCAGCACTTAATTGTTTGTTCATATAATCCAATAAGACTCTGGAATTGTTTTTCCCAGTATCAAAAACAATACTTAGAAAGCATTCGCCACGTAATGGAAGCAATACATGTTTGACGAAGTTATCAAAGCATGCTTTTTTACAAAAATATGCCGGACGTTGTGGTTTTTTTGGTGTAACCACTTCATTGTCACACGCACGATAAATAATTTCAATCATCTAAATCCTCTCTTCCTTCCAAACGCTCATATAATAATTTATTTCTGATTTTTTATTGTCCTGTAAAAAATTATCTATTAATATTTTGATTCTTTTTTTATGTTTGGGAGTGCAATTATTGATATCAATCAATATAACTTGATTGTAATAATCTAAAAAATTATCTCGATAATAAGTATTATATCTTAATAATCTAGAATCACAATAACTATATATTTCAGTTCTAAGTTTTTTTAGATGATGACTATCTTCATATTCTAAAGCAATACTTAACATTCCAGTTTTAGAAGATTTTTCTGGAATAAAATATGAATACGATAATCTTGCTCTTTTATCTTTTTTTAAATCTTGAATCTTATTCTTTAATATTAATCCACGAGTATCTCCACGAATCAAATAATATTGATAAAATGAAGGTATTGTGTTTAAAGTATATATTTTAAACTGTTCACTATAAACAAAACAATTCTTGAAAAATCTATAATTATATAGATAATTTAAATTATATTTTAAAATAACACGGTCAAGTTTATCAACCATACAACAATTCCATAGCAGCAGTATTATTTTTTCCATGAAATCCAAATGACTTGTAAGACTCTAAATCATGAGGATTGTGTCTATATTCCGTAACATTTTCAACAGAAAATCTCCGCGCTAATTCCATCGGGGCAAATTTAATTTTCTCAATCGATGTCATAAAATGATATTCTTTGACACAAGCGGTCCAATCTTCTCCATGTTTTTCCGCTATCACAGAGAAACAATTATGCATTGCTTTTAGAAATTTTTGACTACGTAATGAGAAACCACCATTGCCCACCCTATTACATTGGCCGACATTCGGCCATAATGCTCCAATATAATCATACTGTAAAAATGTGTCTGTCCATTGTGTTGGATCAATAATGTATCCATCATACTGGATGGTTAGGCAGAATTCTGTGTCAATATACTTGTATAAATTTGATAGTATCCACGGCGAAAATTCTTTCCACGTAATACTTGTGGGTACATATTCAATCGAATATTCTGATAAGGTGTCGAGTATATTCAGATCTGGTCCAATTAATTTACATAAGAAAGGAATATGCGGCGGCATTGATCGCCGACAATGTTCTAAGGCTTTAACCGTACGGCCTATAAAATCCTCTGATGTTATCAATGCAACAATAGTAATCATATTTCTCTACACTCCAATTCGGAAAGACCAATGTAACGTACGCCGTGTACAACTTGATCAAAACTCTTATGATGATGGCCGAACACACAAATTTTTGGTTTTCGTTTACGCACCATTTCCTCTAGTAATATACTTGTATTATCACAAAATAGTGCCGAAAATCCAAAAGATTCTAAGATTTTTTGATCTTTATGTAATCGCGGTATTACAGAACGTGGCGGACAATGAGCAATAAGAATTTCGGCCGATGACCAAGTCCACCTATCTTCACAATCCTTCATTTCTCCATATGTAAGTTCTTCTTCAGGCCACCACGTTCTAATGTGAGTTTGTATACGTTGAGCTTCTCGATATACTCGATCTATGGATAATCCACCTCTTACAAAAAAGAATTCTTTGTCAAGAGTAAACGTACCATAATCACCCAAACAATAAGAACTGTCCAAACATATATCATAATCATCATGATTTCCCGGAATTACCCAGTGTTCGCCTTTGCCAAGACCGGAATATTCTAACTTATTCCATGCAGAAGCAAAGCCAAAGTCTCCGACCTGAACTGTGTTTTTCTTATTTTCCACGATCTGAAAGTATTCGTTCACTTTGCCGTGAACATCGCCAATTACGTACATCTTATCCTCAAATAGACCCGGAAGGATTCGCACCTTCGACCTGCGGTTTAGAAGACCGCCGCTCTATCTCCTGAGCTACGAGTCCCACTTATATATAAAAATAGTAGTATGACATCCCGGAAAAGGACACTGAAAAGACCACGCTGGTCCATCTCTTTGGGAACTTCTATCTACACATTCACGTTGTTCGACTTCAGTAATAGTATTGCAATTAGAACATTTAGCTTGGGTTGTACGTGATTCTGGTAGATATCCTTGTTTAATTATCTTCATGTTCTTCCTCACTAAGAAAATTCAAAATTTTTGTTCGTAATTTCCTTTTGATTGTTCCAATGTGATTCTTGATAGGATTAATAAAGAAAAATGGTACAAGCATAATTATCCACAGATTTGCGATAAGCAGAAGTATTGTGCAAAACAAACCAACCGTAATATTTGTAATAAATAAAAAACAATGACGAGGCTCGTCATATAACAGTTCATTATCATACCATACTTGGTAAGTGGCAATTGGAGAAAACCAATGTAATCTGACCAATATGTTGCAGATTGCTAACACTAAAAGCACAAAGGCTGAAATAAATTCTAACACTATCACATCTTTCTCTTACAAAGTTTATAGAGATATATTACCAATTTACATAATCCATATATAGGCCAAAAAATAATGTTAATAAACAGATGAGGCCACAGGATTGGCATCATTATAGATGCTATAATCATCACTAGTATTATAAAAACTGTGCATAAAATTGTAGTGAAATTTACTTTATCTTCATCTTTCATTGAAATACTTAAATACTTTAGTCATAGGAATAATAGTTCCGTAATTTTTCTTATTTCTATAAAAATTGTTACATATTACACCATACAATTTGTCTTTATGATAAACAGGGCATCCATACCAACTTTTAGAAATTGCACCGCGTATTACCGTATACTTCCAACCATCTTCTGAGTATGTTTCACTATATACTGAGAGACTTGAAATATGATCCAATCCACTATAAGACCATCTTTTTACTTTTAAAGATTGTTGGTATTCTATACCTTCTTTTATTTGATCTATCTGTATATCAAACCAATCAAGATTAGGAAAACGATAGAAGAATATGGGTGCTGTTGGAATTGAAGCGACGTGTTCAACTTGAATAATAGCTTGAAAGACAATATTGTCAGGATGGGAGAGCTTGATTCCTTTTCTGCCGCCACTAAAATCAACTTCTTCAGTAGTTACTGCGTAGTAGTAGTCTTTCGTCTTATGAAAAACGGTAGATTCATATTCTACGAATTTAGTGCTAAGACCGTCGCGAATACTAACTATAGGGGCGTACGGTAAAAAATCTTCTGCCGAACAAATAGGTATGGTTACTAGTAATATGAGTAGTATTCTCATAATATTAAACCTCGAAAAGCAGATCTGCCGTATTTTCGAAAATTTTAACAAGCTGCGGTGACATATTAAAACGTTTCGCATTTACTTCAATGCTCTTGCGAATGTTTCCATCGTTATGCCTTTCGCTTGCAGCTTTCCAATCGCACAACATTTCTACCAAGTCCATCAGGTTCATATCGTCAACACCATTCTTGTGATGTTCAGGATGATGCCTATTATGTGCGTAATGATGTTCTAGAGCGACACCTAACTCTTTCCTAAAACCTTCATATTCAGGGCTACCATATGTTGCCCCTGCCAATTTAGGAGTGTACTCTGTGAATAATTCAACCTCTGGAGACCCCAATTTTGTTTGGTCGTGTTCTTCTCCACGTTTCAAGAGATTGGCTATGCACCTGTTTAGAAGATTACGCACCCTTTCAATATGTCGAAATGTATGATAATTACACGCTTCTTGTGATTTTGTTAAACTCATTATTCTTCCTCATTAATTTGCAATAATTCCATTACGATTTCACCCACAGTAACTGCTGCTATTAGTCTCATAAATATTCCTCTTAACCTCTAACTTACTAGCGAGTTCTGCATCAATTCTGGCACCGCCCCAAGTGTGGTTTAAACACTCTAGACAAAATGCACCTTCGTAAAAAACAACTTGCATTTCAAATAGGTTGTCATCTTTAGAACCGTAACCCGGCCCAAGAACAATGTCGCCCTCATAAATTTCTGTTCCGTTACGGTCTTTTAAATTGGTATACTGCTGTGCAATAAAATTGGCCCGCCATATACTTACGAACATATTATTAATATCTACATCAGATCGAAAACCCCACTGTGGGTCGAATTTCTTTTCTTCGTTGTTCCAGAATCTAAACTTAATTTCTCTCATTATTTATCCTCAACAACAGTGTACTCATATCGCTCAGGATAATACGCAAAACCACGCCATTCAACTACAGTTTCTCTTTTTACAGTGGCAGGCTCCTCGAAATTTCTAGACATTTCCTTGTTTAGATTAACAGGCTCATCAAAAATTCCTACAGCTACATTTTCATGGGTGTAAACATCAGAAAATTGTGTGTCTATAATCTCTTTTCTGTCCTCGGCGAACATGAAGAATGCGGCGACAAGTATTGGTGGTATCAGGCACGTCGTACCGAGAAGTTTCTTGCCGTCTTCAGTGGAATAAAAGATAAAACCGCATATTGAAAATATACAAATGAAAAAACTTAATATTGAAAAAAGTTCTATTGACATTATGGTCCGACCCTTCCGTTTTCACAAAAAGCTTTATAAGTCAACGGCCATCCTTTGGCAAAAAATTCTTCTGCTGCTCTAGCGGCGAATTCAATTTCTTTTAGTGGATAGCTAACAAATTGAGCACGATCTGGCTCATATGTTCTTAATGATAAGAACGCCATCAAGGAACGGGGATTACAAGTAACCCAACACCTTGAATAGATTCCAACAGGTAAACAAGAACGTGCAACTCCGGGATCAATTCCAAGATCTAAATTAGCCTCATACATTTGATAGGATAATTCGTATGATTTCTTAAGGTTTTCTACCACCTGTAGATTTACATCAGTAGGAGTTTCTGCAAATTTTGGTCGTCCAGCACGCCACTTTTCAACTTTAGACATTGCTCTTTCTAAGGATGGAATATAAAAAGTAGGTTCCAGCTTAGTATATCTCCCACTTTCCTCATTATATCCAAAGCCAATCCTATGACGATGCCACTCTCGCCAAACAAAAATTGGTGCCCTAACATAGAATGTCATAGCGGCATGTTCAAATGGCGTGCCGTGTCTATGCTTCATCAAGTAATTAATTAGTCCAAAATTTTCATCATTACATTCTGGTTCTACATATTTAAGGCATTCATCACCGCTAGTTGAGACACGAGCAGCAGCTACAACCATATGATCGCCACCCATTTTTTGTACTAATTCTAAATCTATATCACTCTTGTAATTCAAAACGATGCTCCTTCTTGTTTGCATCTCACCGAACACTTAATTTCTTCGAAGGTCATACTAATTTTCCTTTGTAATTTTTGATAAGCATAGTATATTTTTAAAACCAATATAATTTAACAGAGTTGGATTAATATCTTCTTCACAATAAATAATCCACATTGTGAATTTATAACGAAAATCAATTTTTGAACTGATTGATTTCAATATATTGATGACTGTATCAGTGTTATGATTAGGAGTGTCAAATCTTATAATTTTCATCAATCATTACTCTTATTACTTAAAGTAGCATTTTCATTTTCTAAAAATTCAACATATTTTTTCAATGTCTCCAATTCTTTATTTTGTGCGTCCATTGCAGATTGATTCATTTCAATTTGATTTTTAGCAATACAAAAACACGCTATAAATCCAGCTGTGTATTGTATTTGTAAATTTGTGGCATGTTTGGGTAATGTACCAAGTTTAATTTCTGCACTGAGCCAATCTATTTGATTCATTAAGAAATCTTTAATATATTGCTCATCGCATATATTGGACAAAATATCATCCATTGAAATTGATTTATTTTTTCTTTGCTCTAAGAATAAATCAATCGCTTCTTGACTAAACATTATTACTCCAATCTTAATCCGTGTGAATGACTTTGACCTGTTGCGGAAGACATGGCGCAAAAATGAAATAGGCCGCTTGCCATCAAGCGAGACCCATTTTCCCTAATGCGTAGGACATTAACCATAATACTGATTCGTCTATTACCCAATCTATCTACTACCGCATTTAATCTTAGGAGATCACCTTGAGATGCCCCAAAATTAAATCTTATATTTTCGATTCCTACAGTCACGGCATAATCAGCTCTATATTTCAATTGTTTTTGACCGACTGGCATATAAACAGAACTAAATAATGCAAGTCGTGCCAAATCTGCCGCACAACGATCCATTTGCATAGTCAAATAACCGCCATGAATCATTGGTTTATTTTCTTCTGTGTGGAAGTGATTACACATTTCTGGATATACAGTGAAATGTGTCACGTGTTCAGTGATCATTACATTTCTTTCCCATTTATAAAAACTTTACCACTAATATTTATTCCGCCGTCTTTTAAAGGTTCAATTTTAGCTTTAGGCCAAACCATCTTCCCAGTATTATAAATAATACATTTGTGACCAGATTCACCCTTAAAGCCTAAATAAACAGCGGGAGATTCTTTATCATATGATTTATGTTCGATCCAAGAGTTAGACAGTTGGTTAATGTGAAATTTGTCTGCCCAGTTTCCAAACTCTTCTTGTGAGGGGAAATTTTGTCCTGCGACTAAATAAAAGTCACCAGTTGCACCAACTCCGGGTCCCACAATTTTCAGTTTACTATTTAAGGCAGTGCCAAGAATTTTAGTACTAGTGCTTTGATTTAAAAGCACATCCCCTTTGGTATTATCTTCTGCATAACCACCTGTTAAAGTGGTGTCTTTACATTGTACAATGTAAAATCCTTTGTTATTTGCTTCTGATTCACAACCAATTAATGTATTGCCGACACCATTTAATAGAGTAAAACCCATCTGGCAAAATCTAGCTGTACAATTTATAAAAGTATTACTATTAAATCTACGCGGTGTCTCATTGTGTGATGCTAAATGGAAACCAGTAGAAAATCCATTTTTATTTTGACCGACATGAATATTTTCAAATTTATTAAAATAAACTCCGTATCCACGTACTGCTATAATATTAACTGCAGCATTAGTAGATTGTTCAGATGTTTCTATTCTAATATTTGAAAAATGTGATTTGCGTAAACCTAATGCAACTATACCAGAAGAATCTTTGGGTTGTATGATTAAATCACGTATGGTAATATTTTCACCCTGATCAATATCAGTAATAATGATAGAACCTTTTAACGTAGCTCCATTACCATTTAAGGTTTGGTTATTCCTTAAATAAATATCACCTTCATATTCTTGATTCTGAAGATTAATTACTGGTTGATCTATATTAACATTTTTCATTGACGGTCAACCTGTCTATTAGGATCTGCTAAGCCGTTATCAAGTCTATCTTTAGTTGTAATATAAATATGAGTATCATCTCTACAACAAACTTCATTTTCGGCAAGTTTATAAATATCCGGTGCAGGAATTATCATACTTTTATGAGACCCATACGCCGAAGGTGTGGTGATGGTCGTAAAATTCTCACGTTTAATTTTTACTTGTTTCTTTGCCATGATTTACTTTCTAAATGTCGTTCTATATTATTAAAAAACTTTTTTCTAAATCCATGATCGTCAGACTGTAGGTTTGATAACTTAGCTTTAGTACTTGCTAATTTTGCTAATTTGGTACCAATACCACGTCGGCGATATGATCTCATAACATAAACACCAATATTAAATATATCATATATTGACAATTTTGGACATATACACGCACCTATTGGATAATGATTATCAAATGCTATTGATAAACTAATTATTTCTTCAGGATCCTCCCACCAAAATTTCATTAATCCATTTGCGTGTAATTTTCTAATATTCTTATCATCACAAAATTCTTTTATTCTATATGAATCTGCAGTATAAACATAATGTATCATAATGTTAAATCTTTAATAGATTTTGTTGATGGACAAATTTCTAAATAATAACTATTTGTTATAGAGCAGGTTGGAGTTAATCTTCCTTCTTGGTGTTCTTGTTTGAAGATGTTTACTCGGTACCGATCGTCTTTTAAATATCTTATGGAGATTTTGTGGGGCTTGAATGAGACTTTTGTTTTCACCCATTCTCTTATAACCATCTCTGATTGAGTGTGATTGTCGGATTTCTTTGCGGACATCTGTTGTTTGTGTGCCTGTTTTACGGTTGACATAACCATCTACCTCTCTGAGTTTTAGATTTAGAACTTTATTAATTTTATTACAATGATGTTCTAAACCAAGAAACTTTAAAACCGATAAGCATTGATCATACGATGTTTTTTCGTAAGGAACAACTAAACATCTATCTCCTAATAATTGAACGGCTTCATCTCGGTTAATACACATTTGATAATATTGAAAAAACTTTTCTTTGGAAACATAATCATATATTTGTTTGTATGACTGATACGAAATTTCAGGATCTCTAGTGCAAAATATATATTTTGTATCAGTAAATAAATGATTCCATGCAGACACTGCTTGATATGTAGGACTTAAAATTTTAAATCCATCATATTCTCCAAATCCAATATAGGATTGGATCATAGTTTTAAATAATTCAAAAGTTTTTTGTGGACTAGGGCTTAAATTAGCCGAGAATGTATTGCGATCCTTCTTAAACGCTTCCCATTGTTCTATAGATCTTTGAACATTTTGTGGATGTAGAGTTTGTAAAAAACTTCTAGCGGATTCCATAAGTCCATTCTGTTCGCCGTATACGATTCCTTCATTGCAAACATTAATTAATCTTTGAATAAATGTACTGCCGGTACGATAAGTTTGTCCTATTATAACAATCATCTATCATTTTCCCATAATGAAATCATCTTAAAACAATCTATACAATATTCTGCATAACCACCACATTCAAGTATTAAAATTCTAGTACTGTTGTGTATACACAGACTGTCTCTTATTCTTTGTTTAATCTGAGCATTCTTTCTTGCAGTATTGGGCTCTCTATCTCTCACGTTTGGGTTTAATAACTCCACTTTTCTTTTCATAAAACTCCACATCATCATGACCCTTGCGTTTACTGAGAAGATCAAAAATTTCTATTTCAGATACTGGCCGAATTTCTTTCCAGATTCTATAAATAGTTTCCGGAGATACTTCTGTTGAACGACGCTCAGGCCAAATCGCATCTAAGGTTTCTTCGCGTTGATCGTGGCAATTGCCAGTGAGTACAACCTTACCATTTCTACGCATCAAAAAGTTTCCATTATTACACTTAATGCACCAAAATTTTTGGTTATCTACACGTCGAGAATTAAATCTATTTTTTAGATTTGTAATATCTACTCTGGTTTTATCTTTGGAAACAGATAATTGATATTGAATATTTTTTGTAAATCCAGTACCTTCTCTGCTATATTTAGTTGCTCCGCAACCATTAGTTACCGCTGCATGTTGCAGAATATCAATCTCTTCTTCTTTAGCTGAATAAATTATAACACCACCCGAGTCGGTAAAACAACCGTCTGAGTGCCCATATGCTTCTAATATCGCTTCAAATTGAGATCTTTTTACAAAAGCTAATTTAGGATCTAAACCTTTGATTTTATATTGCAAGATGTTTTCCGGAATATAAAAGTTAAAACTTGTATAATTCTTTTTGTTTTTAGTTTTAAAAATTATTCCATTATTTTTAAGTACATATTCAATATAATCTTTTTTATACTGCTTCGAAACTCTAATACGACATAGGTTTGTTTCTGTTTTAATAGAACCATCTGCTGCAATTAAAATCAGTAACTTTAATTCGGCGTCAGTTAAATCTACAGAAGATGTCCAATCGTGACCACAACGCGCCACAGTGGGTCTAGACTGTTGAAAAAAGTCTTTAGCTTCTGTAAACACCATCCGATCATCATTATTAAATGAAACACATCGATGTTTATCAGTAAAGCACATACTCATGGATGGAGAATCAAATTGATATACATCTCCAGAGTATAAAATTTCTATAATATCATTAACAGTATCATCTACAAGATTACCATGTTCATCCATAGAGTAAATTTCTTCACCGATGAATAGTTCATATCTCGTTTTCCATCCGCGTTTCGTAAGAATTTCAGTTTGCATATCCATGCAATGACCGTATAAATGGTAAGATTCACGATGAGAAGCTGGCCAATAAGCATGTGGATAATGACTTAAGAAACAACGAGCATCACATATCTGAATATCCATTGTATCCTTAACCATGCCCTGTCCCCATACTTCTTCGCAAGCTTTCCAACTTGGATCATGATTACCTTTGATCAGGAAGTATTGTACACCAGACTTAAGTTGACTTCTAAACTTGCCAGCGTGTCTGAAAGAGAAATCGCCGAGCAAATATAGAATATCACCTCTATTAATAGTAGAATTAATTTGACCAATTATAAAAGTTTGCCAAGCATTAATATCTTTAAAGAAGGGATGATCCCCCATAACACCACGTCGTACAGGTAGAAGCACATCGTGGTCAATATGAACATCACTTAAGAACCATTTCATTATTAAAATTCCACATAAGGATTAGCAACGGAAATTATATTCGGCATTTTTAGATCATGCCAACAACGAATCATTTGCGGCCGATCATCAACCACTGCACACACATTGTACTTAGGACTTACAGAAGAAAAGAGCAATTCGGTTTTTATAATCGAGTCTCGGCGATTATCTCCGGCAGCTCTCATGAATAGATCGCTATACTCAATGTAATTATCTTTTAACCACCGTTCTGTCTCTGATCTTGCGGCCGAATCTCTACCGCTGAGTAATACCACCTGATAATTTCTAGTTATGGCTAATGATGCAACCATATCAATAATAGTATCTCGTGGCTTATCATTGTAAACCTTATCCCACTCAAACGGCTTTCTATTATGCATCTCCGCAATAGTGCCGTCAATATCACAGATAATACATGATGGCAAATCTTTGTTAGGTTTGTAAAATTTATATCGGCCATCTTCAGACAGATATTTAAGCCACTGTCCCCATTGCCTATACAAAACTTGAGGACCAACGCCATTTGTCCGCGCCGTATCCCTTTTCTGTGCTTCCTCTAATTTAATGGGAAATTCTTTAATGGATACTTCGTATCCAAGAGATTGTAGTTTTGAAATCAACGATTTGCGGGAACCACTATGTAAATTAGTATCTGATATGACAATATCTTTTTGTATAACAGAACAATGCTCAACTATCTTAAGATTAACGGCTGTAACAAAATTTTCCACAGAAGATTTAAATTTGTAAGTTGACCAATCTTTATGGCCAAACAAAGTAAATCTCATATTATCACGATTAATATTTATCGCACCTGTCTTACGACAATGCTCATCAGCCCATGTGCTTTTTCCAGAAGCACTAATTCCTACTGTCAGTATTGCTTTCATTTCGTTTACGTTCTTCCATCTTTCTTTTTACACATGTACGAATATCGGCGTTAACCGCTCGTAAATTATTATTTGCTAATTGCATTTTAATAAACGTCATATTCTGACGCATATCTCCATACATTTTTTCTGTGGGTACTAACTTCATTAGATTATCAAGAGTTAGCCGTGGAGTAACAAATTCTTGAATCAAGTTAGATTGACGCCTTTTCTTGTTATCATTGCCACGTTCAGCATCAATCATTAATTTCTGTGAAAGAATTTTAGCTTGAGTTCTAATATTAACTGTAGTAATCTGTGATAATGTATTAATATTATCTAAAAGAGATTGATATGCTTGCATAGCTTCAATATTACGAGTGTGTTTTGCTTTATTTAAATTTGAAAATATTTCTTGAATTAAAACATTCATTTTATATAACCCTTATTTTTTCGACATCGATCACAGTATGTAAATCTTCGTGCTTTAAGAATATCATCACAATCTTTGCATCTTTTAATCATTAAATGCATTGTTACACCAGTTGCATCATACATATCACAATTAACCATAAATTGGTGTAACGCATCAGATATCATAGTCGGCGGAATTTCATTCGCTTCAAATCTATTATTAATAATACCTTTATATTGACCCCAACAGACAATATCAAAACGATCGCTGCCAGCCCTAAATTCAATATGAGGATGATAATATTTAGACGTGGGTAAAGTTTTAATCTTTCCTAAAAAGATATGCTTACCCCTATAAGTTTGTGACGGAACAATAAATAGATTTACAGTTGTAGGAAAAGTTCTACCCTGTATTTCAAATTTGAATGTTTTTCTTTTTGAGAGATTGAAAGAATTTCTACCATCATTAAAAGACCAGCCCTCGTTTAAGAGGGCCTCTATGTCTTTTTCCCATTTTTTAATTAATTCTTTATGTTCTTTTCGCATTTTTCTTTCCACGAAATCTACGTTGGTAATAGGGTCTATCTACCATTACAGAAAATCCTGCAAAGTTTTGCAACTCAGGCTTCCCATCCCATTTTTCTTTATAAACAGGAGGCCAGTGTAGATTAAAAACTACTTGTAAAGTTCGAACATCATCCAGATTTGCTTTCCCCATTTCTAAATGGTTAAGAAAATCAACAAGCCAATCATCATAATCGGCAATAATAGTTGAGTTCTTATCAAATCTAATCTTAATTTTCTTCATTACTTCTTACCTTTGTTATCGTCTTCAAATTTAAGTTCTTCAAACAAACCAATCGGCAGATGAATTAGGAAATTCTTAAGAACATAACGGCCCATTACGGCAGAAGTAAATTGTGAAACAAGCATAGATGCGGCAATATTTGCTCCATGTTTGATCATGGGGTTATGACAACCACCAGTATTTTGTACAGCTTTATCACTATAGAAAGTATTGGCGTAACCTTCTTTTGATTCGTCGTCTACCAAAGCGAAAGTACGAATCTGTTCGCCAGCTACACGACTATCAAAGATAAATTTAGCCTTGTCTTTATAGAACTTGTAAAGCTTTTCTCTCATACTGAAAGTATCAACACACATGAAGAGAACATCATAAGAATCTTTATGGGGTCGCCACCTATCATTGATATGTTTAATTTCAATATTTGGATTAATAGAATGCATTTCTTCCGCAGTACATTCAACTTTAGGTCTACCAATATCGGCAGTTTTATAACCCTGCGAAGTACAGTTGTGTTCCTCAACTGTATCAAAGTCATAAATTGTAATACTACCAACACCGTTGGCGGCAATTGTGCGTGCGATTTCTCGACCAACAGCCCCGACACCAACAATTAAAGCTTTAGTTTTGCTAACAATATCTTGATCAATAATTTCAGATTGACGAGAGTAACGATCATCAGACATTATACAACTCCTTCATAACCAAGTTCTTGAACTTCTTTAATATATTGCTCAAGAGCTTTTTGTAAAAAGTTAGGACGAACTTTATATTTACCACAGATATATGACTGCTTTAACGGTGTTAATTCGTTAAAGACACATTTCAAACCACGGTAAACCTCTGGATGATCATCCATAATTATAGAACAATCATGATCATCAAACTTAGATTCAATGTTTGTCATATTTCTAAACATTCTGACCACTTCATTTTTTGGATGACTATAAAGTGTATCAAAATATTTATAATCAGCTTTATTTAATTGACACTTCTTTTCGGTAAGAAGACGTAAAGCAATTCGCCGACTGATAATTTCTTTTTTATCCTCAGCTTCTGGAATTGTTGCCCCGTTACTTATTGGGTAATAACCAGCATTATGACTGTTAGGTTGATAATGTCCTACAACCCTACCAGTACCAATATTGTGATTGTATTGCTTTTTTCTGACACACTCTTTTAACTCTTTTAACCAATTGTCATGAAAAGCTTTATATTGTGAGAGAAATGACTCTTCAATATAAGAAATATTATATTGTTGAGCAGCTTCTTCAAGATCAAAAATGTATGAAGTTGGAACAATCCAATTACCAACTATTACTTTTGCAGATTCAAGAGTTTGCTTTTGTCCAAGACGAGAGTCATACATAGTACGACAATAGTCTTTATTCTTTTTTGCCACAATATACATGCAAGCGAAATCAGCATCCTCTTTAATTTTCTTAAAGTTATCCTCATCTACATTTGAAGGATTGGGAGATTCTCCGGGATGAGTATGAATCCAAATACGTGAGAATGTAATAGGGTCCATTTTGTCATCGAACATACGAGCTTCTCGCCAATCAGTATATTCTTTCTCAAGAAATTCTGTATTGCCGCCGGTACATTCTTGGGGTACACACAAAACATCTACAACTCGGTGTATATCATCCTCACTATTTTTAGAAATTCCCATAAGAGATACTTCTAAAAATGATTCTGATTTTTCTCCACCACCCTGAACATTTTTTTCAATACAATTATCACGAAAGAATAAAACTTTCGCGAAAGCTTTTTCATCAAAAATAATCACTATTAGTTACCTTTTCGACAACTAGTACAGATGCTTTTCTCCGCACCTTTAGGAGTACGCACACCAACTGTACGTTTTTCACAAGTCTCACACACACTTAAGAAATGAGACAGATGAGGATATCCTGTGTGCTCATCTATATTCATTCCACTATTCACACATTTTTCACACAACCTAACATTAGATGTTGCACATGCAACAAATTCATCTACTGGCCTAAGATCACCACATTCTTGACACTCATAACCAACCCATTTTGCAATTGGAGAATGAGCACCTTCTCGCCGACCAAGATTTTCATCCCCGCCGTATTTAGTAAGAACTTTTAATACTATATCAAAAGCATCTCCTAAGCGACAATTGGATGCAAATTTTTCGTACATTTTTCTGAAATCACCAAGACATAAATTGTATGCTCCATTTACATAGGGATGAAACATACCATCCTTTTCAGTATTGTTTTCAGCTGGAACAACCTTGACGTGATTTTCACCTAAAGTACTGTAACCAAAAATCATACTAATATCAAACTTACCGAAGTCAAAACTTTCTCCGGATACTACATCTTCCATAATGATATGTTTAGAACGTACTTTGAACAAGTTAGTACGCACGCTTCTAATTCTTGTACAGTTTTCTCTAATGTAATTTAACTGATTTTCAATTTCATCATCAGTTAAAAACATTGATCGGCTTAATACATTTTGGAGATGATACATAGCATCTCTATTCGGAAGAGATTCTGCTAATATAGATAATGCCCCAATAAGCTCATCCATATTATTAACATCTGGTTTACGAATAGTTGCGAGTCTATCAAAATCAATTGTTTTAAAATGACGAAATTCGTTTCTATATACAGCTATGTGATCTTTTAAAATATCTTCTACTGCCATTAGTGAATCCTAAAAAGAAAACAAAGACGGGTATTTGCATACCCGTCTTTGAGATACGACAGAAAGACTACTCTGCAGAAGTCTTCCACACATCAGATTTTGCGTCAGGAACGCTACAGCCCATTCGAGCACAATAGTGTGATGCATCGCCCTTGAGACCAAGATAAGCGATTGCAGAAAACACATTGTAAACGTCAGGCTTAAGAAGCTGAGACAGAGCATAATTAGCCTCTGCACGCTGCTTATTCAGATCAGCAAGACGCTTCTCGGTAGCTTCAATCTCTCGGTTGAGAGAGCCAGAATCAGCCCGCATCATACCAAGAACCTCAGCAACAACAGTCTTCTGAGCCTTACAAGCGGTTTCAAACTCTTCTTTCAAAACCTCACCGATAACACCGTCATTGATGGCAAGCTTACCTGCACCAAAATTGACAATGCTTTCGTAAGTCTTCGTTTGAAGAGCATCAACCTCATCAGCACCCTTCATATCACGCTGGGTAACAGTGATGATATCACCATTGCCAAGAACCTGATCTTCAGCGGCATCCTGACGATTAACCCGAACAATAGAATTGCTGAAGTTAATACCCTGACCACTAACAAGCTTGCCAACAGTCGTACCATCTTCAACATTCAGACCAACAGACGCACCAGTGGCCTTAACCAAGTTTACCCGAATCATTTTAAACCTCCAATTGGAAAAAGGGGAAAACTTAGAACTTACTCAACTCAAGCAAGTTCTTTGCACACATTACAGACTTTGTCTTTTAAAATTACATCGTCGCACATTTCACAACGATTAACTTTAAAAAATCTACCAAGTCCGTCTTTGATAGTTGCTTTTTGCAACATATCAATAATAATTTCTACACATAATCCTATATCATGTTTTTTTACAAGAGCATCTCTAACATGATGAGCAACACTACCCAAACACAAAAGAAGTTCTTTGCGGTGTGGATTTTCATGCGACATTTTATAAATGTTATAATGAGAACATCTTTCTTTATTGTTCGCATAATTAAAATCTATATTACCACCGGTTACAAACATTCCATGACGATGTGCTTGTAAAACTTTTTCAATATCAAAAAAGATTTTAAATTCACCAAAATTTAATTGTGTTACAGAACAGGTAATATTGCCAGTGTTAAATACAAAACCATAGACATCCTTTTTATATTCATGTCTAAAATAATAATCAATACCTCGTAATTCATTAATCCGTGTTAAGTGTCTAGCAAGATCATTAATTCTATAACCCGGTATCTTATCAGTTGGAAATCTATATAAGAAATCTTTTTTTGTTACTTTAATGCTTTCTGTATTAGTTTCCACTTGCGAGGCTGACCTTTCTTTTTACCATGTTCATACATCAAACCAGAAAATTTATTACGCATAGAAATAATTGGCGAAACTCGCGTAGATCCATTATCTACAAAAGGTCTATTAGATTTAGTTTCAGCACACCTTAAATCTCTTTCATCTTTCTGAGTCTTCCACCAAGGAACTTCAAGAACTTCAATTTCATTACTCATTATCTTCACCACAATTTGCAAGGAAAAATGCACGACCAAGAGCATGTTTCACGCCCTCTTTTTTAATGAACAATTCATTAGGTCTACAAAAAGCTTCACCAACAAACTCTTTATCTCCTTTGCGTAAAATTACAGATGTAGAACCACCCTTATTGCTAAGAATTGGTTCTGTTAAATTATGTGTCTTACCCTTTTGATCAGTAATTCTTTCAATATAATTACGATAATGCCGTACGTATACTGACCATCCAAGTGCACGAACTTCTTCGACTGTCATTTTTTACACCTTTCTTTGGAAAGATTAGTAATCTCTTCTTCAAATTGACCAGATTCTTTTTCTGCAAGTTCTCTTTCTGCGGAAGTCATCTGTGTAAATTTAACCATTTCTCTACAAGAATTCATTACATCTGTCATATCAAATAATTCGCCAGTCATAATTGCTATTTTATAGCAATCAAATGTTGGAGAAACAGCACCAACACCGTCAATCTTTAATAGCATTCTAGCGTCATCTTCTCTAAATTTACGATTAGATATAATATAAAATGAATTAGGGGCTCTCATCCTCCGTACTTTTACTTGAAGTTTTAACATAATCACCTAACCTTTCACCCAACCAAAATAGAAATATAAACAGGGCGCAATATGATGCCGTGATAGATCCAGAGTTTATACCGGCCGGTTCACCAAGTCGTATTGTTATATCACACCCTACAGGAATTAAACACATTGTAAAAAATAACAATGTTTGACATACGTTTTTTACCAACATCCTATCCTTTCTCTAATTTCGGCGAGAGTAGTTTCATTCTGAATCTCACCATTACGAAAGACAGTTTGTAATTCATTACCAAGAGCTTCTTCTTCTTGGGTTACATCCTCCACCAAATAGTATTTACCGTTAGTATCTTTTCTGACACACAGTAAACCTTTGGCCGACTTTTTAAATCCAGAATGTCCATCGGCACGTTTATTTTTATTAGTCTTAGGATCTTTAAAGATGGATATAACTTGATCATTGATCACACAAGATGTGGCCTTACATGCAATGCCGAATGTATCTCGCGTAACATACTGATATGTAAAACTGCCGAAGCCAAACACTACATTAGTACTAGCGAACTTTTGTTCAACCAGTCTCGTAATAATATTCTTAGCCTTATCATAATTAATCGAATCGCCGTAGATAAGTCCAATCTTAGGATTCAATTCTTTGTAACCCTTAGAATTAACGGTACTGCCAAAAATTTCATCAAGCACAGCAACACTACCTATTGCTTCTTCTCTTGTAATTTCGCCATTTGCCGTCAGAAATCTACCATCGTCGGTTTGGGCACATTCTATTTGCTCGGAATATGTCATCTCATTCATTTTACCAAATTGATAATTTGAATTATGATGTACCCTCGTAATTCTGTAACCGGCAACAATATGTCTAGGATCTCCACTGTCTGGTCTGATTACTAGCTTACCATCCCGAGCAAGAATTTCATCTTTGAGCGCAGGTAAAAGTTTAGTTAAAACTCTCCAGTAATCATAGGTATCGCTAACTACTGACAGGATGCCTTTAGGAAACCTCTTGAAGAGTTCTTTAAACCATTTTAGTTCGGCATCGTAACGTTCTTCTTCAGAAGTCAAGTTGTTAAAACTTGCCATTCCAATCTGCATAATAGAATGTTCAGTTGCCGGAACGCTACCACCGACGAGTTCTTTTTCAATATCGGCACTATAAAATTCTTCTAGGAATTCAATACCGGGAATCGTATCAGTACCATAAAAACTTAGAAGATGTGCGGCACCACTAGCACCGGCAGCTTCCATACCAAACAAACCACGCATAGAAAAATCATGACCTTGCCAAGGTACAAAGTTTGGATCGCCAGTTGCTTCGGCAAATTCATTTAACATTTGTCGAATATGATTAGCAGTAGTAGCTGAAGTCATAGGACCCCAAACAACATTTTGTTCAATGGTTTCTAAGTATCCCGGCAACCACGGAAAATCTTTATGAGTACTAACCATAGTGGTGAATGGAACTTTAGTCGGACACTTAGATCCTTCTGGCAGTGCTTTAATATGGATCGGTAGATAACCAAGTTTGTGTAATTGCCGCAAATTATCAATAGGGTAATCGATTTCTTCTACACCAAGACAATGCTTAAGGATTCTACTAAATCTATTGACGGCGTCGTTTTCATCAAGATCGAAGAAGTATTTGTTCCAATAATCTATTAAGTAGTGTTTAATGAAATATTGTAGGCCGAAAACTACAACCTCATCTACATTTTCAACTCGCGAATTACGTGCTGTTGTGTTATTGTATACTTTGGTAACTCCATCAGCTACCATTTTAGGATGGAGACACTTATAAAAGTCTGCCGCACTAAGAGCGCTTTTCATTCTTTGACCTCTCTTCTAAATCAAGTTGACCAAGAGTGTGACCTAAAGCTGTAACGGTCATAAAAATTGTAAATAGTAAAAATAGATTTGTTAAAGATGCATAAATAACATATGACCAAAAAGTTAAATCAGAAAATGCTAATTTACATAATAGTGCAATGTTTGCAAAGACACCAACCAAAGAAAGAATAAACGATAAAATGCCAACTAAAACCATTACTATGTTAAATGTATCACTATACTTTTTAATTTCTACCATGTTAAAAACTCACTTATGTGGATTGCATTAACTCCAACTTGATTTAATGATGTCAAAACTTGATGATCATCATCTACTACGGTTACGTCTCGTTTGTCCAACTTCCTCGAACGAATGATAGAAAGCGCTTCCACATATTTATAACGTTTATTACCAACGAAGAAACGATTTTCTTTAGGAATAAAAGGGGCGTGCTTATCAAGCCACTCCTCTTTTTCTCGTAAACTTTGGCTATTAGGCATGGCAGAAAGAATGTAAACGTTATCACGATTAAGAATGCGGTCCAAAACTGGTTGAACGGGTCTAGCATACTTAAAATATTCCCCATCTGTAAAATTAATGTTGCCGTTTTCATCTAACGGCATGTGTTGATATGCCGCAAGCGTACCATCCATATCAAAGAAGATATGTTTGTTGGTATAGTATGGAACGTCAACGACATCATCACAGTATTCAAGTAATCTGTGGTAGCAACGATTTTTAATAATTGCTTTCTTAATAATCGCCGATTCAGGTACTGTTCTTTCTCGCTGCTTATTTCGTTCTAAGCAAACTGCAAGTGGCGTGTCAATATTAACAAGTACAATTTGATACTCACCGATCTGATCAACTTCACTCATCAATCTCGCATTATACTTATTATTGATACCACCACCGTCAAAGAATATTGTACTATATTTTAATGATTTAGCGGCGTTTATAAGCTGTTGTTCTGCTCTTTCTACACTTAATTGATGTAGAGCTTCGGGAAATGCTGGATTATATAAAGGGTTTTGTTTTTTGATTTCATCAGCGGATATAATAATTGGGTCGAAAAAATTATCTAACCTATTTTGTATCCAAGTTGTTTTACCGGCACCCGGCAAACCGAACATAAAGTAAACGGTTCTCATTTTGAGTACTCCAAACCTTTTCTACTATAAATATTTGTAATACCAGATTCGTATAGAGTATCTACACCCTTAGAAAGTATCAAGTGTGAGCAATATAAATCTACACATTTGGGTTTGGTATTCTTATGTATTGCTTCGGCCGCGAGCTTAAATGTCATACCGCCGTCGCAAATATCATCTACTATTAGACATCTTTGCCCTTGTAAGTCTTTAAATTTACTTCTTGCTAAGGGTTCAGACATGGTAATATAGCCAGTTTCAGGATCTCGTTGTTTAAGTAAAACAAAATCCTTGTTTGTTCGTAAAATATATCTTTTTGCGGCAGATTCGTCTGGATAAATTGTGTAATCATATTTATATTGTTTAATAATTCTACGAATAATATGATCGGGTGATTGAACAGTAATGAAACCCTCAAGTACATCATGCCAACAGTGTAAATCAAAGCATATAATTTTATTTACATAATTACGCATTAAACCTACAAAAGTAAATAATGCAAATGTATTATTGTTATTTATTGATTTGTCTTGTCTGGCATAAGGTAAGTATGGAGCATGTAATGTAATTACTAAATCTGGACAATATGATCTGAGCAAGTCGCAAAGCTGACAAATATGAAAGATTTCTGATTCATTTTCAAATTGCCAATCAATTTTTACATGTTTATCGGCAACAATTTGTAAACACATTTCTGCAGAAAGATGCCAAACTTGACTAGTTTTGTCGGGAAAAACGGTGGGTTGAATGACATGACTGTCAATACTAATCATCTTTTTTATCCTGTTGAACAAGTATAGAACTTACAAAAAGCATACCAACTAACAATGTTATATTAATCGCAATCAAAGCTGGGATAACAATATCTTTTTCCATACCCATATCTTGAATTAGATAGTGTTGACCAACAACGCTTCCAGCCATAGCTAAAATTGATGATCCAAAACAAAACAATACGATTAAAGCTTTCATTATTTTATGCATCATATATCCTTTTAAGGCTAAAAATTATTAAACACAATATTAAAATACAATCTATTATCGGCCAAGCTAGTAAGTGTACTGAAGTAGCCATAAAACAAAACGGTCCATCATCCTCATTATTTCTATTACATTCAAGCCAATGCCACATTGGAACACATTTATATAACCGCCAGTAACCAAAAATGTAAATTAGATGTAATATAACACCGGTTAGATGTATAAAGGCGATATACTGATAATAATTCATTAAGTTATATCCTTAAATTGCATTACGACACTCTTGCATACAAAAGACACAACAATCGCATAATGATAGATGATCATCTTCTATTTCTTCGCGATAAGGACATGTATGCAATTCTAGATTTTCATTTTGACATGATTCATTGTCTTCACAAGACATTTAGATTCTCCCCCTTAAATTAACTACTCATAATAGCCGAGGTCGGATTCGAACCGACAAGGATTGACACTGGAGAGATTCGAACTCTCAACTCACTGCTTCTAAGGCAGCGTCCTCTTGCCTATTGGGATACAGTGCCGTTTATAAACTTTTTTTAATTAATTATGGTATACATGCGTAATATATTATATACACATTTACCATAAGGAATTAATTATGAAATATACAAAAGAATTATTAGAACCAATTGTTCGAGAATGCACATCTATAAGACAAGTTTTACAGAGACTAGGACTCAAAGAAACTGGCGGAAATTATTCAAATATTGGAAAAAGAATAGATAAACATGGTATTGATCGATCTCATTTTACTGGACAGGGACATATGAAGGGTAAAAAAGCATTAAATAGAAAATCAACTAAATATTACTTAGATAATAAAGCTCATATACACTCCAATGCATTACGTTTACGATTACTTAACGAAGGATATTTCGAACACCAATGCCAAGGATGTGGTGCAAAAGAGTGGAGGGGTGATTCTATACCTCTAGAATTACACCATATTGATTGTAACCATCACAATAATAGCTTAGATAACTTAATGATTTTATGCCCAAATTGTCACAAATATGAACATGATCAATTAAAAAAGAAATCTAAAAACCCTAAACATAAAAAAAAATGTAAAGACTGCACTGAGCAAATAAGAAAAGAGTCGTTGAGATGTAGATCATGTGCGTCAAAATTACGACCGACTAAAATTAATTGGCCAGATACCAAATCTTTAAAGAAAATGGTATCTGAAACCAATTATTCTGTAGTTGCAAGATCTTTAAAAGTTTCTGATAACGCAATTAGAAAACGATTGAGAAATCATTAATGGTAAAGACTTTGCATACTACGATATGCAATATTTGTTGAACGATGACGTGCAAATCGGATTTCTACATCCTTAATAAGCTTTTTACCTTCAAAGGTAATATGCTTACGGGATTTTTCAAAATCCTTTTTCAATTCTTCAAGTTGTGAATTGTTTTTCACAAGTTCATCTTGTTGTTCTTTATAATTATCCTTTATAGACTTGATAGGATCTTTATCTTCATTTTCAGACCACATATCTACAGATGCCGCTTTATTATAACGGCCGAAATAACAATCACAGATATATTTGTAAAATTGCGGTGTTAGGATCCATTCAACTTTCGCCGTATTCTTACTAGTATATTCCTTGATCTTACAAATTTGAAAACCAAAGTTATCAATGATGTATGGCTCATCTAATGTATCGTCATCAGGATCGAACGCTGAATTCAGATAAACATTTTTCTTCCATACCAACTTCTTATCGCCATCAAGTACCCAAATATCCACACAGTTATTACCGTAGTAACTTGAATTTGTACTTGATCCACAATTAAAGTAACTAATAAAGTCACTTGCACGCTGTTCATGCATATTAACTTCGCGAATTACTTCCATGACAATATCGATTGATATATTGTAAAGCTCTACAAGACTTTCTACAAGATCATCTTTAAAATCTTTATTCTCCAAAAGATCATCAATGATTTGTTCAATAACAGCTTTGGAAAGCGAATCATATTTTTTCAAATATCTGATCCGTGTTGGTCTTTCTAAAAGATTTGGGTTTACGCTAAGTTTATTAGCGGTTAGAATAAAGAAAATTTTTGCCTTAGGATCTTGCACGCCATCCATACATGAAAGCAAAGCACCACGCTCATCTTCTGGAAAAACTTTCTCATATTCGTCAACTAAAACCACACAATCAAAATCAATGTTTGAAATAAACTGTGCAATATTTGGAATTTGATTCTGTACAAGAATTACCGGCAAGCCCAACTGATTACATAAAAGTTTTGCCGTAAACGTTTTACCAGTTCCTTTAAGGCCGCTTAACAGAATACCAAGATTCTTTTCTTTTTGAAAATGAAATTGTTTGATACATCTTTCAATGAAGGGTTGGTCAATATCATAAACCTTATCAGGCATTTCAAACTTCTCAAAAGTATGAGATAGGTACGGCCCAACCAAAGGATTAAAATTTAACGTATAGACATGATTTTTAATTTCGGCACGGCGATATTCAGGAACATTTTTAATACCAACATCAGTTTCAATCCAAACTCTACTCATTTTTATTAACCTTTAAAGATTTTGTAACAGAAAACAAACGGGCTGACCAAAAATCAGGTGACTGATTATACTCTTGACAATATGAAGCAACTACTTTCTTTTCTATCTGCTCTTTAGTAAATTGCTCAGGTAAACCTCCATTAATAGTTATACATTCAACGGGTTTTTGTTTATAAGACAAAACTACAATATTCATGATTCTTCTTCCATATCCATATAATTGTCATCATCTTTAACAATTTGTTCAAGAACTTTAAAGTCCCAGCTTTTATGTTTGAAAGTATGCCAGCCGGGTTTGTTAATACGAACACATACTCCCTCTTTTGGGTGACGTGAATCTATTGGGTCTTCACCTTCTGTGAGTTTATCAATATAATCGATTGCCATATCACGAACAGTTCTTATATCATCACCTTCAGGATGTAATCGTGTAAGTTCTGGAACATGTTTGATATTATGATGATTACACCATGATACAACTTCGTCCCATGTCCAATCTACAGTTTTACCGTCAGCTAATACCCAAACAATTCTATATACATAGACATCGAATTCACCATCAGCACAACCATAAGTGTAGGTTATAGTATCACCATACTTTTTACGTAATTGTTTATTATTGCTACGTTTAGTTGGTTGACGTGGCATAATTGGCTGATTTGGACCTTCGAATCCAACCACTTCATAGTAGACGATCATATGGTCTTCTAGAAATGGAATTATTTTCGCCGCCGCTTTAGCTCTCATATCTGGGCAATGATATCCCTCTTTCCCTTTGTCATTTAAGACAACTCTACGAGTACCATTCAGTACTTTTACCTCATTCTCAGATATGGGAATACCCAAACGACGAAGAAATCTCTCAAACCAATTAAGTTCTCGATTTGCGAGTACTCGACCAGTTCTTTGAGAAGTGTTATGTATTAAAATGTTGTTTGCATAAAAATTATTTGTTGCTGACACCGTTAGATCGTATCGATCATTTTTCTTTCTTAGTTTGGTAATCTTGGTGATTTTCTTGTATTTCATTGGTTTTCTGTGTAATAAATTACACGACTCCATGTACTTGAGGTGTAAGATGAATTGTGAAAAATGTAACTTTAAAGCTCAAAAAAGAGGTCAATTAGGTATCCATAAGAAGACGTGTAAAAAATGGAAAAAGTTTTGTAGGAAAATGACATTACAAAAATTTGATTTTTTATATAATCACTTAAAAATGTCTGCGATAGATATTCAAAAAGCATACAAACTCAACTCATACGCAATTGTGTACACATTAATGAAGAAGGTTGGATTCAAATGTAGGACTTTGTCTGAATCTGCGAAAATTTGTAGAAAGAAAGTCAAACATCACAACTTTAGTAAAAATCACCCGTCTAGAAAGAGATGGGAGAAGAGGCTGTTAAAAGAAGAAGGTATCACTAATGTTTTCCAACGTGAATCAGTTAAAAGAAAATCTGTTCAAACTCTACTAAAAAAATATGGTGTAGAATCACCATACAAAATTACAACTTCACGAGGGAAAAATATATATTCATCAATTCATAGAAAAGTTGTAACTATATGTCAAGAACTTGACATTGAGATTGCTATTGAGTTTAAGCTTCCTAAAAAATCTGGTCGATATTTTGCTTATGATATATTTATATCTAACACTAAAAAGATTATAGAAGTTTATGGAGATTATTGGCATGGAAATCCATTAATCTACAAACCGAATGATTTAATCCTTAAGGGGTCAAGCGGTGAAAAAATAGTGAAAGAAAAATGGGAATTTGATGAACTTAAAAATCGACATGCTGTTTTAGCAGGTTATCAGGTGTTGATTATATGGGAATCAGATTTAGTTAAAGATATCAATAAATTGATATTAGACTACTCATCTGATAAGCATAGATCTCCGATACTTAATTCATCAACTCTTCTATAAACTGAAAATTCTGGAAGCCAGACAGGATTATTTCCTGTAATGGTCAATTTAGAGCCATCATCGAACTCCAACTCGAACCATTCACCATCATTGGGAACATAATAAAATTCATCAATTGGGACATAGATATCCTGATGTGTGTTTAAATCACGTGCTTTAATATGCACAGTAAGTTTAAGATCAACAATATCTCCGATTTTTTGTGTGCCCAATTCTAATGTTTGAACTTTGGTATTACGCTCTACACAACCATGAACTTTATTTGTAATGATTAACTCATCACCAATATTTATCTTTTCAATATTATACCTAAGCTGTTCTGTATCACGATGCTCAGGAAAACATAGTTCTTTTTTCTTAGTTGGTTTTTGTGAAGAGTTTCGATGAGGGTTTCTGCGTGAAATATATTTGCAACAGATTGGTATTCCTGCAAACTCATCTATTTGATCGCCCTCTTTTAATGCAGACGTATCTCCGAAGTGATTTAGATAAGAAAGAGGACACCAGAATCCATGAGATCGGACGCCTCGAAATTTTTGTACGCGGACGCGGCGATTTGGATCGAACATACCGCCTTCATTTGCACCAGTTTCTGGATTCTTACGGCGGATCAAATCGTTCTTCGCCGCAAACTCTGCGGACAACTGCAACTCACACGGGAAGTATAAACCCAATGCTTGGTCCGGAGTATCTTTGCCGACAATAATAGTTTCACCCATTACTGTGCCAACGGCTAAACTATGTACTTCTGGATCTGGGTGTGGAGTAACTGTAACTTTACACACTATTGCTTTGTGCATTTTAAATCCTCAAAATATTGTTGACGTTCATTATCCAACTTTTCAAACTCTTTCATAATTTTTTTAGAATTTTTTACCCAATCGTTATACATAATATGATTAGGTCTTTCTTCAATCATTAATTGATAATCATAATGTATTTCCAACATATCTACCATTTTTTTTTCTAAGTTACGCAAATGAATATTTGTTTGTGAAAACTTAGGTTTTGAGAAACTAAAATGAAAATATACATCAACCCAAACAAAAATCATTATAATGATAAGTATTGTTTTGAGCAATTTCATTTATCACTTCCCATACTTTCTAAAGATAGAAGAAATTTCATCAACAATAATAGAATCTAAATCTTTATGCGCCCGCTCTATGTTGCCGTAATGAGATTCTAAACAATTCATTAGTAATGCCCGAATAAAATTTTCATTCGGTCGATCTGGTAATTTAGAAGTTTCTTTTAATCTTTCAAGTCTATGTTCAGCCTCTTGAAACCATCGAATTATTTCTTTTTCCGGCACCTCAGCATTACGGATAGCTTTCATCTTTGCTACTCGACCAGATTCTTGAAGATCTAAATCGCCGTGAGTAAGCATATATTCAGCTTGAGATACTAGACGATATACATGATATGCAAACTTAAGATCAAATCCATGAATCTTTTGTGATTCAAATCTCTTACTTTTATTTACACCATCGACGTAAATCTCTAAGTATTTAGAATTACCAAGAGTTTGAGCTTCTGCAAATGTAGTACTGTGTGGTATTCCAGCACTTTCTTCAAAGCTCCATATTAAAGCACAGCTTTTCTTTGCTTTCTTTAAATCAGTAAGTTGACCGTAAGCATATCCCTTAAACGTATTGAATAAACCTTTATGTAAAAAGCCGCGTCTATTTTCTCTAATGATTTCAAATGCTTGAGTGATATGTTTGATACATTCACGAGGAACAAATAGAGAGTCAATAATATTTGGATTATTTTTTCTTAGAAGCTGAAAATATTTAGCTATATTAAAGATTTGAAAGTCATAATGTTTCTTAGAAGATTTATCTTGCACATCATGTTGAAGCCAGTTATTAAAAACCTTAGTGTCAATATCAAAACCGTGTATTACATTTGGTTTGAAAAGATATTCTTTCGGCGGAATTGCAACGCCGTACATATCAAGGTCAGACCATTCCGTAGCAACACCATACGCTTGACTACCCATCACAGTTAGATAATGAGTATTACTTGGTAACCAAGTAGGTGGTTCAATTAGTTTCTTTTCTACTAAGTCTTGAAGTAACATTAATGACCATTCTTTTTTCTATAACTTTGCAACCGCATAAATGGAATAGCAATTATAAAACCAGCACATATTAATATAAGCATTAAAAGTGTTAAGTACCAGAATACCAAAAATGGTATTGGACAATCCCAATCCTCTGATGGAACTTTTGCATATTTTGATGGATATAATATAAAAAAACAAAGTCGGAATGTCCAAAACAATAAGAGTGGTCCCATCAGTATAAAAAATACTAATGTATCAGACATTATTTAGGAATTCCTTAACCAAATTAATATCCGGCACATAACCGGCCGACTTCAAAGCATTACAAACAACACCGATTTTCTTACCGTCATTCTTAGGTAAAGCTTTCCCATCCATCACTTTTTCAATATCGCCGATAGTCAATTTAGGAATAAATTCCTTCAGTAGTTCATTTTCCCTTTGTAATTTATTGTCAGGTTTGTGTGCAAGAGATTCTTCATTAGACTTAATGAGTTTATTGATTCGACTAAGTACAAACGAGTCAGTTGTATCATTTGCAGAATCGCACTCATAAAGGATTACACAATAGACATCAATCGCTAATTGATTCTTAAGTTTACGTGCTTGTAATCTGTTTGCTTTAATAGTATCATATAGTGACATTGTTTAACCTTTTAACTTCCTTACTATTGGCTTGCTCTTTGTGGGATAGAGTAATGTATTTGCCGTACTTACCATGATAAAAGAAACCACAACAATCATTATAAGATCCAGTAAATGGATAAAATACATCACATGCGGTCGGTCTGAATATTTGATAGTGATATGTTAATTTGCTACTTGGAGAAGATTTTTTGCTTATCTGTTTTAGAGGTGAAGCTTTTACTCTATACCAAATATTGTTATATTTATAAAATAATTGGTTATCAAGCTCAATCAAATTATACTGTTTCTTTTCACGGCGATATGGTTTGCGTTTAAATTTTTGTAAAGTTTGAGTCCTAGGGCAAACATAAAAACATAATCTCATGTAAGATTTTAGAAGTTCATCCTTAGAATCATACAACTTACCATCTTTAATGATAGTATCTTGATCTACGTACAACTCTATACAATAATCAGCACGTGATCTTTTCCAGCCTTTGTATTTAGTACAAATTTTAGAATAAACATTATCCCATTTTTGACCAATACTACCTTTGAGAAGCTTTAGTACTTCATCAAATACAGTGTCACGTTTACCTTTATCTGGATAATAGTGAGGCTTACGCCATTGTTTACGCATGCTTTCTTTGGTCATGATAGTAAAATTAAAAATGCAAAGAATAAAAGCCAGCCAGAAATTGATTCCTGACCTAAGAATGAAGATATAACAGCAAGTACAGACAGACTGATACAAAGTAAAGCTTTGGCCCATAGTCTATATAATGTAAATTTATTTTCGTCCATTGTATTTTCCTTTAAATAACCCCGGGTGGACTTGAACCTTTATTTTAAAGGTTCGACTGTAAATTGCGTAATATACGCTAGGAGGTTATAATGACATATAAAGTATCTGATGATGATTTTAAATCATCAATTGAAAAATCAAACAATATAGGTGAAGCACTTAAAAATATGGGGTACACAACAGCATCACAAAATTATAGGATGTTCAATAAAAGAGTAAAACAATTAAATATTGATATTAGTCATTTTAATGCAAAACGCTGGGAGCGTAATAAGTTTATAAAAAAACCTATTGAAGAATTTCTTCAAAAGAATCGGTGTGTGAATAGTAGTAATCTAAAGAAAAGGTTGATTAATGAAGGCTTCTTAGAAAACAAATGTTATGAATGTAACATAACAGACTGGCAAAATAAAAAACTTGTAATGCATTTAGAACACAAAGATGGTGATCCTCTTAATAATGAATTAAGCAATTTAACTTTATTATGTCCTAATTGTCATTCACAAACAAGTACATATTGTCGTGGACAAAAAAGAAAAAAACACACAAAAAACAAAAGAAATAAACCTAGATTTCATTTAAGAAAAGTTGAGCGTCCACCTCTTGAAGTTTTAGAACAAGATGTGAAAATTTTAGGTTATTTAGGTACTGGAAGAAAATATAAAGTTAGTGATAACGCTATTAGAAAATGGATCAAATATTATAAAAATAGCCCTTGACGGGATCGAACCGCCGTATGCAACTCCAAAAGTTGCCGTCTTACCATTAGACGAAAGGGCATCATTTTATTAAATCGGCGGAATTGCAACTGCCAAACAACCAGCTTGGATAATATCATTCATGAGTTGCTGCCGTGCATCAAACAAACTATTCAGTAGAGTTTGAATGTCGTCCAATGCTTGTTGATCATCTTCAGACAATCCACCCTCATCCAGCCATTTTTGAAGAAGATCGTTTTGTTGCTGAATAAGAAGCAACATAAAATCGTTTAAGGCAATGAGTTGATCCAACTTATTCCAACAATACAAATAAGTACCCATTGGTGGATCAATATTTGTTTCAATATACGGATCTGGAACTGGAGTAAGTTCTGCTTGTGGTTGAGAGAAAGCACAAAGTAGAGAAAGGAGAATAGCCGGTGTGTTCATTTAGTTTTTCCTGCATCAATAAAAGTAACAGTTAAGTATACGCCGACAACTAACATAGTACCGGCAACTAAAATTTGAGATAAGTTCATACTGAACTCCACAATACTACCGGAAGGATTCGAACCCTCGACCATTTGGGTAGAAACCAAACGCTCTATCCACTGAGCTACGGTAGCTTATTTTTAAAAAGTTTTCTATCCACCCTTCTCTCCAAAGCCTCATACTTTTTTTCTATTTGAAATATAATGCTGAGAATTTGTGCCAACATCAGAAAGATTATACCCGGCCACATATGGTATGGATATTTATCTGTGGATATTATTAGACTAATTCCACCAATAATTAGTAGAAGGATCCAAATATTTTTCATCATTGATATACAATCCACGCCATATACGGCGGACTTGCCAAATTACATAGAGGATGAAGATAGATACAAAGATATAAGTATCAATTTCCATCCTCGTGAAATTTGTGAACATTAAGAATTTCATACTGTTGCTGTTTCAAAGATTGAATGATGGCCTGTACTTGCGGCCCTCTGCAAATTTTAGCTCCGTAAGAATAATCTTCGAAGTCTTCATAGTAAATGTGTTCTCGATATGAGATTACGTAGAGAATCTTTTCATCGTCCATTTTCTTCAGACTCAGTTATTGTTTCTTCATCAAGTTGGATCCATTCAAAATGACTGGTAGTGGGATTATATCGGCCGACTCCAGCTTCTACAGCGTCTATTTCCCAAAGATCATTATTGATCGATAATGAAATATTACATACTATAAACCAGAATAAACTAGATAAAAGTACTCCAAGTTCGAAATCTTGATCACGCATCTTCAGAATCTTCCTCAAAAAGAAAGTAACGAATCTTGTAAGCACCGAGATGAATATTTTCGGCTAAATATTTATCGGCGACTTCTTCGCAGTTAAAGGTTAGGAATTCATTTTTGTGTTCCAGAGGAATAACGACGGCGAATTGCTCTTCGTTCATAATAGAATCCTTTTGGTTTGATAATATACGCATACTAGTCTACCACATTATAGTTTTCAAACATAAATATTATTCCAATTGCATCTATGAGAATATCCTAACATTCTCAAGTACCAAGGAATTTCAGGTAAATCTTCTGGTGTCAATCCCGGTTCCCAAAAATGGCAGTTATAAACACCCGGTATTCTAGTACCTCTATAATCACGGGCCTCTTCATTAAGACACCAAAGTGTTACTGCACCACGCAAAAAGAAACAGTCTGAACATGACTTCTTTTCAGCATCTGGTTTTTTAGATTCATGAATAAATCTTTGCATTGTTTACTCCAAAGTAGCACCGGTGGGAGTCGAACCCACATGGGGTATTCACCCCCTCAGATTTTAAGTCTGCATACCACTACAGTTTTCACTGCCTAAGTTTTTTACCCCTTTAATTCCTGCTGAACTTATCCGAGTTTCTATGAACTGAATCATATTCAGGGGTACAGGGTTTAGTTTGTGGTCTGGACTATCCCTTTAGCTTTGCCTAAGCTTTAGCTAGGTGATTATAGTCTCTGCACCTTCTGTGTTGTCTGGCTTTATTTATCCCACTTGAATAAGTACCAGCTTAGGGTGTATCTAGAATTCCAACACAGCTTGGCTCAGGGTTCCCATACGAGTTAGCATAAAGCTAAGTCATCCTATTTGCTCACGCTCAAGGTTTTCTTCACGCTTAGGGTTCTCTGAATTTACACCATTTAGACATGGCTTTCACCATGAATGCACCTTATGATGCGTATGCCGTTCCGCCACGATGCCATTAATTACTTATTTTCATTCTTTTTAATATCAACCATAGTATCTCCAAGCAATATCAATACTGCTACAGTAGTTGCACCACACAATAATCCAGATACAATACAGCCTGTTCCCGCAACTTCAGGATCTATTGCTAAGGTTTTTACTAAATATTCATGTAAGAAGGTTAAACCTAAAACAACAAATGGAAGGACCATAATAGATCCAATCATTAACATTCGAATAAATATTTTCATACAGACTCCCCAAAAAGTTTCTCACAATCTTCAAAAGTAACTCTGATAGGATTTTTCTTGACCAGAGAAATCTCTACAAAAGTTCGATGAATTTTCTTAATCTTGATTTTACCGTACTCACTATGCTGTGCAATGGTACCAACTTTAAGTACTGGTGTTTGTGTTTTCATGATAATGATATCAATCCCAATTCTAAAACCTCGAAACCTAAATCTGTCAACAGTTTTGATTGTTTTTCTAAATTGTCACACGGCCAATCTGGTTGATATGAATATACAGCTTCCATATCTTCGCTAAAATCTGGTATATCTAATCCTTCACCAGATTCATCTAAGTATCCATGTTTATCCCAAAATTCTTTTTTGGTTATACACCAAGACAAAGTTTTCTTATCGCTTTTCATAATACCACCGCCGGGTTTCATTTCCCAGTGAGCGTCATCAATGAAAGGTAGGGCAACGAATCCTTCAAAGGGTAGCTTTTTTTCTCTTGCAGATTCAAATGCGGCTTTGACCCAACTTACAGCCTCTTTTGGAATACGTTCGGCACGAAGAGAGAATCCTTCCAACTCTTCGTACCAATCTTCAAACGTATCGTACTTATAGCTCATTGATCTTAGCCAAAAGATCTGCTTCTGAAAGATTCTCAAGTGCAGCATCTTGCTTCCTTGAAAGAACTTCCAAATACTTATCTTTGAGTTCCTTACGAGCTTTAGCAGATCTAGCCTCTTCACTTTCCTGCTTTTTAACACTTAGTACATGAAGAACAAGATCAAATTGCAACTTGGTCAATTGATCTTCTTTAGTAGTCTCAGCAAGAAAATCTTCTTCTTCATTCTGTTTACGCTTACGGTTCAAAGCTTTGGCCATACGGTTAAGTTCAGCCATGCTGATATCCCACAAATCTTCTGTAGAAACCAAACCATGTTTGTCACTTTGAAATCGCAGCTTCAGACGTGTTGCTTTATCGAACATTTTAATTACCTTTCAAAATTTAACTTTAAGAGTACGTTGAAACTTACCGTCAACTTTAACGATAAGATGATTCCTTTGAGTGGATGAAAATCCTACTCCACAAAGTTGCTCATCACTGTAATCAACTTTCATATTTGAAGCAAGTGCCTCAAAAACTTTTCTATGCGGATTCAAATCCTCCTGCAAAAATTCATTAAAGAAACCACGAGGACTATCCTCGTTTTTGCATCCTTCAAGAATGAAACAGTAATGCTTATTTCCAACTTGTTTTTCATGCCAGAAATTGGGACTAAACATCATACATTTAACACGTGTAAACTGATTAGTATCTACTCCCCAAATACTACGTGTAGATTGATTAGATTGTAGAATGGGATTGATTGTAAATCCACCTTGTTTTTTATTGAACTCTACCTTGCATACATGAATAGATTGATGACCATCTAACGGCTTATCATATTCAAATTCATGAATCTCGCCATCACACTCAATTTGAGCTTTAAATCCAGCTTTAGAACGACCACTAAAATAATTATGCACATAGAATGTATAAGATCCACCTCTCATCTTTTCAGTATTGGGCCAATAAATATTTTCTACCGCGACTCCTCTGGGTGTGATAATATCTACATCTAAAGTACCGCCGGTTTTATGCCATTTTGGATACTTGCATGTGTGGAATGCAATTTCTGAATTGTCTGGACAAATACAGTGAGCATCAAAATCTATGACATTATCATTATTTTCATTCCACTGAATAGAGAATCTCATTATACCATTTACATTACCACCAGCATTCTTAACATTTTCTTTAATTTGGCTATCGGCGATGTTACCATTGTATGACCATGAAAAATTATTACCCCATTTAAACATACTTGGAGCATCTTTATTAACTGGTGCAACAATATTCATAAGATTCCTTTCATGCCTACCCTCAAGCATGACTTGAATCTCACGAGCTTTTGGCACTACATTTTTGATAAAGTCTTCAATAGAGATCTCCTCAACCTTATCAAACTTTTTCACATCGGCGGATTTCTTCACTGCTCCACCCATCAATTCATCAAAGACGTCACCTTCTTTCATATGTTCTCTGACGTCACGATTTACAAAGATGATATCATTGACGGATATATCGGAAATAGTAGCATGTCTACGTTGCAATGATTTCGCGAATCCCATTTCGGCGATTTTATTACGGGCAGCTTCAATCATCGCCTTGGTATAAATAGGTTGCGGCCGTTTATAATTCGCCGGAGCTACAACTCTTTCAAACTGTCGTACAGCCTTATCAATATCTACACCTTCTGATAAGTTAATCAACAACGTACCAATTGCCGTATTCCTAATACGCTGTGCAGAGTTATCGAACATATTGTTCCAACAGTAAATCAAACGATTTTCGCCGTCTACTTTTTCAAATTGTTTCTTTGCCTTAACAAAGTCCGAAACTGATTTTTTAAATTCATCTCCGCGGTATAAAGATCCTTGATCAATAAGTTCCAGCACTGTTTCGCCAGCATCCAAAGAAAGTTCTTCCATAGAACGTTTGAATACTTGCAATGTAGCTTCCATATTAGAAAGCTTACGGTTACGTGCAGTTTTATCTGGCAGGGCCATACTGCGAGGAACTTCGGCAAAGAAGTGATACCATGTTTTAACAGTACCATCTTCCATCATTTGTTTGTTACTTGAACACTGACCAAGAATACGTTCTGGTGAAATGAAAACATTCTTGATTGTACATGTGTCTACATATGCTTTCATTGCGTTAATGACTTCTTGATAAGGATATTGAGAAGTTTCAAAATCCCACAATGAAACCATTTTACCATTTTCAATGTAGACAATCCCGCCGTAGTTCTTCAAAAATGCTCGGCAACAAGAACAATCATGCTCTCTTCTTTCCTTGTAAATCTCATTAGTACCTGCTGGAAAAGAATCAAGGTAAATCTGCCAAAGTTTATCAGGATCAATATCGGCAATAAAAAGTTGAGTATTCGAAGCAGTCAATGTGTTGAAATGTGCATCGAAATCTTTTCGAAACGCTTTGAATGGGTCCATATCGTGTTCCTTTGCGGACAAATGAAAGTTCTGTTATTTGTAAAGTTGTGTTTTTAGATACACACAAGTATCGTGTGGCTTTTTCTTTAGAGATTCAAAAATTTCTTTTATACAAGATTCTTGTTCTGGAGGAATTTGGTTATCGTTAATAAAATAAGAGAGTTTTGATTCAATCACGATAAATGGTTTGGGACGCATCCAAGCACCATAGTCTTCATAAAGCCTTCTCTCTACTTTTCGCTCTATTGTTTTTTGCGCAATAGTAATTTCAGCAGCATTTTTAGAGCATCTATAAAGACCTAGAAGCGACGGGCCGGTCTCATAATCCAAGTATGAAGCTATATCTATAGAAAGATCATAATCTATTTTATTAATAAAATTCAACAGGATATAATTCTTAGCAACTGGATCCCAAACCAGTAATAAATCATCATTCATTATTACACTCCAAAAAAATAGACCCTCCTGCTTGTCAGCAGTCAGGTCTAGTGATAAGTAACCTATATCTTTATTTCAACGTGTACCTTAATATAGCATGAAATCAGAAAAGTAGGTCAAATTTTGTCGGAATATCCGGCCGTTCTCAAAAATAGGAATGGCGGGGTCTGGGTCGTATCAGCGAAACCAGCAGACCCCGCCTGAGAGGCCCGGAGCGCGTCGCATAGGCGTTATGAGTGCCGGGTGGTGCGTCACCACCTTAGCACCACCCGTCGCCTTAGCGGGCTTCTACGGAGCCTTGACTTCTCTCAAGAATTTCTTTTACTTTTTGTTTACGTTCTTTATGTTCTTTTTCTTTCTTATCATAAAGCTCATATATTGGTGTAATGTCATCAAAAACTTGTTCACACTTCAAACAGACCCTAATGGAATAAAATTTACTTGAAGTAAAAAAATCTGGTCTTAGTGATTTTTGACCCCTTTTTTCAAAACAATCACACTCTATTTCGTAGAGAGACATAGTTTTGATAAGATAAAAATCATGTTGACACTCATCTGATTTGAAGAAACTTTTTATCCATGTAAAAAACTTATTCATGATATCTCCTGAATTTCTTTTTCAAACAGAATTCTATCTCTAACCTTCATCAGACAAAGCCCAAGCAAATTTTTACCCAACCACTTATCTGGGTCACCTATCCTAGGATCATCGGCAGATAAACCAACACCCCAAATCTTATCATAAGGACTAGCTTCAATCAATACTGTATCATTAGTTGCTAGCAATCTTTCTTTAAGATCCTCATTCTGATTAAATTTCAACATATTAATGGAATTAACTATTTTTTTGTTAGATACACTCCACATATATTCATTGAAATTTTTTACCTGTCTTCCTAATTTTTTAACTTCATTTGGATCGTGTGTCTTTAAAATTCTTTCTTTAATTTGATGATCATCAAACAAATTTGCTTTCATAAACATCATAGCTTGTTCAGCAGATGTAAATTTACATTCCTCTCCACCAAGCATCATTTTAAAATTACATCTAAACCATTGACTTAAAAATCCATATTCTTCATTTACTCTGAAAAATGTAATAAATTTTTTACCATTCCTCAAAGCAGATTTCATTCTTTTTTCTGTTTTCTTAAAGGTGTTATTTTTATTATACTTATCTCTTATATTTCCAATTTCTACCTTAAGTATTTTTTCTTCCGGAGTCATTGTAAGAGATTTATAAAGACCCATACCATCTTTTATCAATATATCCTTATTGATATCATATTTGCTCAATTGAACACGATATACATGATCTAAAGCTTTACCCATTTCTGGTCCCGGCTTAGCACCAGCTTTAATCAAATCATAACCACTGACTTTTCGAGGCTCTTTGTCAAACAACACATTAAATTTAGACGCAGTCTCTTCTAAATTATGAATGAAGGCAACATGCTGATCATCTGGCAATTTATCACCGCGACCAAACATATCAGAGCGTACAAGCATCAACAATTCTGAAATATTTGTGCCAAACTCACTAAGTTTGAACGCTAATTTCTTAATATTTTTTGATGATAGTTTCATATTACTATCAAGCATATGATACTTAGTTAAACCCTTAACTGGTCTAACATACATATTTGGAACACCAATCTGTTCAAAGAAATCATCAATAATATCATCGGCGATTCTTTCGTGATTGTGTGAAGCAATATGGCCTTTATGCAATTTGGTAGTTTTATACTTACCAATATCATGACACAATGCTGCAAAAAACATTTGAATACTATAATCTGTATTAAAAATATTTCTTTGTGCAAGAATCGCATACATCATATCAACAACATGACATGTATGTGTGAAGACATCACCTTCTGGGTGATATTCTGAATCTTGCGGCGTAAAAATCATTTGCTGAAGAGCAGGCGTATACGATAGCCAACCAGTATTATTCAAAAATTGCAATGCTCGACTCGGTTGAATAGAAGTTGCAATCTTTTTCCACTCTCCCCAGATTCTCTCTTTTGAGATTGTATAATAATCTCTATGCAGAATTTTAGAATATGTTATCAAATCTGCAGATGGTTCAAATTGAAATCGTGCAAGAAATTGTGCCGCACGAAGAACACGCAATGGGTCTTCACAAAATTTTGCCGAAGTTGGATGCAAGATACCATCTTTAAGATTTTTTTGACCGCCGTAATGATCAATAATAGTGCCATCAAAACTCATCAACATAGAATTTATAGTAAAATCTCTACGAAGACAGGCTTCTTTTGTACTAGTATCTTTATCGGCGATTATTTTAAAATCTTTATGCGATGGTCCAGTGCTCTTTTCTCTTCTCGGCAAACTAAAATCAAATTCGCCGTCATCATTCGTCAACTTATGTACAAAAAAAGATTCGCCGTGAGAACTTACTTTACCATATTTTGACAAGGTCTCAACCAAATCTGCCGAATGAACATCATAGACCTCAACGTCCCAATCCTTTGGTTCATAACCAAGCAAAATATCTCTTACACAACCACCAGCCATAAACAATCTCGCCGAATAACCAGATTGTTTTAGCTCATTCTCAATTTTGAGAAGGGTCAAAGGAATATCCATTATACTTCTTCTTGTGTAAATTTGTAGTTATGCGTACGCAAAAAGGTCAACAAATTAGGCAAGGTAACCAAACGAATCAATGTCCCGTGCCTTCTAGAACCCTTCATTCGCTTTGCATCAATCCATTTTGCAACTGTTCTGGGTGCAACACCCATTATAGCTGCAATATCAGCACTTGTAAAGACAAATTTATTTACCGGAATTACCAAGAGATCTGATGAAAGCATTATAAATCCTTTGTGCGCGACCCCGTTCTAGATTACTTGTAGCACACATAAAAGCTTCAAACCGTCTTTGTGTTTTATTGCAAACGACCTCTAGAAAACTTTCCCACGATTCAGATTCTGGGATATGAAACTTCGAATTACCCACGATAAACAAATCTGGTAAAACATTCCACTCTTCAAGACCCGCATTCAAATCATTTAGAAATGCCATTGCTGGATCATATGATTTAAACCAAAAGGTATCTTTTACTCCTGAATTCACAATGATTTCACGTTCTTTTACCGTAAATGGTCGAAGATTAAGACGTTTATGCATATCTTCATTGAGAACCCTTGTCAGTCCACGAAAATCATCTAATAGTAAAATCATTACCAATCCTCATCTTCATCTTCGTAATAATCATCCTCATCATCATAAAAATCTTCGTCTTCTTCGTCCCAATAATTATCTTCTTCATCCCAATCTTCTTCACCCTCAACCCAATCGTCTTCTTCATCAGTCATTGGCATTGTTCATCTCCCGAAATTTAACAGTAAACTGAGAACCCCTTGGTCCACAACGTTTAATTTTAGTCTGAAATTTATCAGACAATTCTGCAGTTTTCATTTGTGCATCAACATAATTATTCAGAGGTTTTGTTTTGTTCCACTTCATTTATATTAAATCCTTTGCTGAAAAAAGCATCAATGTCTTCTAAAGAAGACATATCAATTGCATTACCAAGCCGACGCAATTCATCCCAAATCAACTGTATTTCAATTTCAAGTTCTGCTGAAGTTCTCATAATTGGACCTGTTCGGAATCGAACCGAAGTCTTACCCGCTACTAGAATACCCGTAGTCTTTTGCTTGAGCATTTATCTACGTTACAGTCCCACCTGTAGATATCTATTTACACGAATAATCAAAACCAGTCAGGCCCCAGTTCGGACAAACGTTATTCGCACGTTACATGCTTAGAAAGAAATTCGAAAAATAAACCAAGATTTTCATCCTTGTAAAAAGGATCACACTTCATATTTGTAACATCAGGCATATTCTTATACCTTGCACGGTACAGATTATACGCCCATTGTCCACGCCGTAAATGATTTGGTGGATCTTGCGTATAAATCTCTATAACAAATTGACCAAGTTGTTCAGGAGTCATTCTGATCCTTTATGTCTTCAAGAGTTTCTTGAGCCTTAGATGCCTTGCGTTGAAAATCTAACGCAATGATCATCAGTATAACAAACCAAAACAAAGGAGATTCAAACATATTATCTGTATCCTAAATTTTGCAGGTGCTTAAATCTGTCGGCAAGATTATACGACGACTTACCGTTAAATGAAACAATCATAGGATGTGCCAATCCTTTTTCTTTATAAGACAATAACAGCTGAGTCTGCTTTTTTGTCATTATATGCAAACATGTAGCAAAAGCATTTGCGTTTGGATTCTTTGCAAATGCGGCAACATAATATGGCAATATATTATATTTCTGCACATCTTTTACATTACGCGCAGCAACAAAATTAGTTAGAATAACAGCATCTTTGTCGGTAGATCTACTAAAATTTTCGATCCATTCTTGCATACATTGTGACAGATAACTACATGTATCCAAATATGCAAGATCTACCGTTGTTTGTCGTAAATGTGTTAGAGCTACATTCAAATCAAAAGTGTTGACATCAGTTAACTTTTTGCCGAAAACAAAAACTTTTGTAAAACCCATTGATTCAAGAGTCTTACGTACTTCATCCACCTTATTCTTATTGTATTCTACAGCAATGATCGCCGTGTCTAAATCTATCAACCCAAATTCAAGTGCTGATTTGATACAAACACATGTGGTGGATGGCAAACAAAAAAAACATTTGAAAACTCTTTGACGATATTGCGTCTTAACCGCCGCAAACAGACCCTGAGTAATTTTTTTCTTAATAGGTCTATCTTTAGTTGTGTCAAACATTCTACCACCTATTAACAGGAACAACCGTGCAAGTACCATCCGCCGTATTCAATTGAAGCTTAATGGTTTCACCATATTTAATGAAATTTTCAGCTACTTTCTTTACAAGTTCTTTCTCATCTTCTGTAAGATGATCAATCGCAGGATCAAGACAATTAGGTGTTTTTACTATAAACTGAATTGAGATTGGTTCTGGACACTCTTGACTTCCCGGTTTACCCGGTGACGGAAATTCTCCAGCTGCATTAAACATCAACAGACTTCCTTGATAATGACATAATCAGTTTCTGTTACGCCAAAATATTTCTTGTTCACCTCAAACTCAATATCATCGTAACGACCAACAAATTTGAAAGCATATTCACCAGCTTCTTGCAAAGTATCAAAGACATGATTATGATAATCACTAAAAGCTTCATCTTCTAAAAATAAGACAGCTGGTTCTTCTGTTGATTCAGAATAATTGTCACCGGAGAAAACTGCATATTGCATCATTACTCTCACACAAAACTGGCCCAGCAGGATTCGAACCTGCAACCTAGCGATTTTAATCCCTTTATAAATCGAAATAATGGTAAAATTTTTTATGTTATACCAAAATTTGTGTAATACATTTAGGAGGAATCTATGAAAAAAAATATCAAAAAACAATGTAAAACACACGGATTAACTGATTTTATTTTAGAAGGACGTGGCTATTATCGTTGTAAAAAATGTAGAAGTGCGTCTGTAACAAAATATCGCACAAAAATGAAAATTAAAGCTGTTCAATATAAAGGCGGTAAGTGTGAACGCTGTGGATATGATCGTAGCATTGCTGCATTAGAATTTCACCATAAAGATCCAACACAAAAAGATTTTGAAATTTCAACAACTGGTTGTACTAGATCATGGGAAAAAATAAAAGCGGAAGTCAATAAATGTGAATTATTGTGTGCTAACTGCCATCGCGAAATTCATAATTGAGCTACGCCATTGATGAATTATAATTCATTATCAACTGTCAAGATTATTCTATAAGTAACACCATCCACTTCAAACAAAAGTTCTGGCATGCATAAAGTACCTCTACCAACCAAACCAACATTAGCCCCACTTTTTTCAAGTAAAGGCTTAATAGATGTTTTAAGCAGATTCATAGCCAGCTTATTTCTCTGCTCTCTTTGCTCAGCATGTTTTCTATCACGTTCCCGCTCTGCCGGTGTTCTATTATCTCCAAACATTATATTCTCCTCTTAACATTCATATCCATCAACCTGCATTTTCTTTACCTTTCATATTCCATTCTGGAGAACCAACTGAATACTGTAAAACCAAATAAGCTAATTCATATTTGTCACGACGCTGTCCCGGTTTTAAATCTCTCAAATTATCTCTAAGATCTGCCATTTTTACATAAAGAGCTATATAACTAGCTCTTAAAAGTAACCTCTGAATGTATGAAGCATACGACATATCTGACTTATTATGTGTCAATAAATGCAGATCCTTCATAATGCCATCAGTCAAAATTGGACCACAACCGGCCAATACAAAAACGCGTCGAATGTTTTCTTCTGTCTGATCAGTGTCTTCTAAGACATCATGCAGGAATGCAGTTGCTTTAAAACGCTCATCATTTAATGATGCCGCAACACGTTTTGGATGTGTGATGTATGGATCGCCGTTCCATCTTGTCTGATCCTGATGTGCTTTTGTAGCAAATTCTTCAATGATTTTCAAGTTGATCATTATGTCTCAGTCTTGTATAGTGAATATTAACCACTTTTCCATCGTCCAAAGTTACTTTAATATTCCCGAATAATGAACTTTCCCAACCCTCAACAATGCACTGATGTCCTTCATATATTCCACTAGTAATAACCATTTCTTGGTGATACTTAATGGAATTAAAATGTAATTTATTTTCATATTGTTCATATTTAAAAACAGCCACTGATACAATTATCAGCAATAGACAAATGCTGATAATTATATCAAACATTGATATATTATACTTCATCAATCTTTTTTCCTCCAATTCTATTTCTTCTCGACAAACCTCTTTATTTACAGAAATAAAACGAACATTCTTATTTTGATCAAGGGCGGCAATGTTTACACCACATCTGTAAATTACAGTCGGTGAATCTTCAAACAGCACACGACAATATCTACGGCCGTCACCCAATTGAAAATCTTTTCCGACTGGTACGTCAACCGCTTTCATCAAAGTGGCCAATCATCAATAGGATCATAACCATAACACTCTTCAATGGGAAGACCACGGTACATATCCCACATATGCCTTATGCAACCATACATAAAGAAAATATATAGGATTGTAACAAATGTATCAGAAATCCACAACATTATTCCTCTTTCGTTACTTTAACCCGAACAACTTTATCCAATGGAAAGAAAATGTTATATGGCGATTGTGCTGTGTTATCACGAATGATCAACAAACCATCTTTAAATTTAATTTGATTTTCGTCACTATCCCTTATTTTAACAACCTCTGTTTGAAGCTCATCGTTAACTAAATATTGCACATCGATACTTTTCATAGCCATATTTCCTTCATCAAAATAAAATTACAAAATGGGACATGAAGGATTCGAACCTCTACCTGTAGGGTTACAGCCTAGCATGCTACCAATTACACCGATACCCCTATTTTTTTTAGTGTTCTACATGTCTTCAAGCCGCTTCATAATCCGTTCTGCGAGTGCCTCTTTAGTGTCTGAACCATACTTAGTCCAGACAATATCAGAGTTATCAAGAATGGACACTACGGCTTTGATCTTGTCTGACTTGGTGGGAAGACCAAACATCTGATCTTCCCATTCACGATTATGTTCTTCACATAAATCATTCCAAACAGTTTTTTCTTGACAGATAGAACCGTCATCATTTTTTACACCACAAATACCCATATTTAGCTCCTAAAATAGCGAGTCAAGGAGTCGAACCTTGTGTACCACCTTATAAGGATGGCCCTCAAAACCGTCGAGGACACTCGCCTTATTGTGATACAAGTTCTTTACAAACCTGATGATAAACCTTTAGCCAAAACTTAGGCCAATCATAGTACGGGAATATCCCACGGAAAACACGATATTCCTCCTCCAACATTTCTTCGTGATCTGCAATATGCTCAGCACGTTTTGCCGGATCAGTCGTGTGATGTCTCATTTTCCAAAACTTTTTCCCACCGTGTGTCTGTAATAAATTCTGTTGGCCGAGTATATTTCACCTCTTGATACCCAGCCTTCAGCATTTTTTCTTTAAACTCAGTAGTGTGCATGCTGCTGTATGTACAACTGCCGATCAAAAAACAAAACAGAAAACATACAATTATGAAACACCACACCACCGATGCTTGATCACTCATCAAATTCTTTCCTTTCCATTTTCTTAACTCTGCAACCCGTCTTAATATCAACATACAAAGAACCGTTCTTATTCTTCGCAATATTAGCCTGAACCACCTCCAAATGATGTGTACGTGACATCATTTCTGGTTCACCATTTTTCTTTTTACCACCTGTAGGCCATTTTTCAACAACCTGAACACGACCATTCTTTGAATGAGAAATAACTGAAAAGCGTGCGTCATTCATCGGGATTCGATCCTTTTACTGACTTATAGAAGAAAAGACAATCAACATCTCAATTGTGATGTGTGGGTCGGCGTTGCGGACAATTGCTATTTACGTGCTTGATAAATACCTGCATCCGCACAACTTTCTGCAAAACGTTCATATAATTCAACGACATTTACTTGCTCCAATACCATCAGAGCCCCAAGCACAGCTCGCCCAGTTTCCAAAACTCTTCTTGCTTCAGATAACCCAACATCCTCAGAGCCGTCCATATCATCAGACATGTCTCTAAGAGATACATCAAAATCTTTTATTAACTGTTCTGGAATCATAGAATGCTCCATACCAAAAACAAAAAGAGAATCATTAACATTCCAAAGTACCATCGGTAAATGGATTTTGCAATTTCGCCGACCATATCATTTTCCCTTATAAATTAGGAAAGACGAGACCAAAAAAAATCCCCGTTGACCGGGAGGGCCAACGGGGATTAAAGAACACACTCTTAACTTCGTGGGGGTCGCTAAGAGGTTGGAACAAAGGTCGGAACTTATGATGCTATTGTTCCATTCACATCATAACTTCTTGCGGAAGCTTACAATAAAATCCTCAGATTTGCGGTCCTTAAACTTTATGGTAATGTTCCTCAGTAAGTCTAGCTCAATGTCACAAGGATCTATGAACCGTATTGACCCACCTAGCCTTTTGGATCGAAGCATGCACTGTGATCATCCCTTTTATTATTGATAATATATAATAAAGGGATAAACCACAGCTTAAGCTGTGTGTCTCTTTTCGCACATTAGGCCGTTCCCTAAGTGGCTTATTCTTGGGAACTGTTCTAACTCTAATAATATAAAGCGCCGCATACTATTCCAGTTTGCCAAACTGTATTAAAGTATGATCCCGGCTTACACGGGATAGGGCCTTGCTTCGCACTATTGTGCTTCAGTACCATCACAAGATGGCATTAGAGGCGAAACGACAAGTATTTCAAACACCCGCTACTTAACCTACCACACTGCGTGATTATGCTTTACATCCTGATGCTGATAGTCCATCAGAACAACAACATAATCTTTACATCATTTCACAAGTGTTCAAAATACCAACTGTTCCCGTCTTTAACGGTCACATCACTATGCAGTAGGATCAAAGTCCTTAGGAACTTCCGTATCCTTCACCTCATCCCAATTCAGACCCAACTGCTCAACAGCTTCACGAGGATTATATGAAACAATCTGAATCAATGGAACAAGTTTCATCAGATTACCGTCCTCGCCAACGGTCTTAGCCCAAGCATGTGCCAAACCAACATTACCAAGCTGCTTCTTAGCTTCGGCTTCCAGCCTACGCACTCGACGCAACTCAGAAACACAAGTTTCAACACGAGCCGAACCATCACGTAAAACTGAAACAACCCGTTCGGCAGCAGCTTTCGCTTCTTCCTCACGCCGTGCTTCAATTGCCTTGTTGATTGCGTCCGTTGACGTTGCAGTCACCTGATTTTCCAAAGCAGTCAAGAACACATTCTTATCAAAGTTCATAACACAAACCTTTCAAAAACACTGAAAATGTCCCAAGAACTTACTTGGAACAACGAGCAAGAGCCTGATCCACATACTTTTCAGCATGATCGTTTTTACCGAAACGGCGGAGTATCTGAGCAACACGCATCATTATCAACCGCTTAGAAGTACCTTTACGGTGTGCCTTAATCACGTATTGTGATAAAGTCTTCTCACCGTACCAATTGACAGTCTTCTTTGATTTACTAATAGTAGAAGATGATAAGGTCACAATCTTCATCATCCTTTCTTTGTTGGAAAAAACAGAAACTCTGTCGGAAGGAAGCACATATGAGTTTGATGGTTTAATTACACCATTGATATCAGCCACAAACTCTTTACCCCAATCTACCCAAAAGGCAACAGAGAACAAAGTTGCGATGGTTTCATTGTATCGACACTTATATTCGCGGAAATCTCCGTCATTAAACCTGATTGATACAGTTTCTTTAGATGGCTCTATCGTTTCAAAATGAATATGAGAGCCATGTGGAACCGTAGAATACGGCTTAAACTCAACACCATTTACTTTGATTCTGAGTTTTTGTTCTGTCCAGCTTTTACCATAAATACGGCTAAACAACATAGCCATATTTTCATTCGGCAACCATTTATGTAAACTACAGACATCGGTGTCATAAGACACATAAATGTATTCAGCATTTTCTTTTTGCTCTTTGACATAAAGCGTTCTACTATTGATAGCCCAGACCTTTGCCGGATTAAGCCTTGTTTGCTTCCTCACAGTAAAAGTCATTGTGGGGTTAACGTAAATTTCGAAATTTGTACTAAAGAGGTACGGCCTCTTTATTCGAATCAATACTTCGAGAGCCTCAGAACATTTATCTGAATCAACTTTTACAGTTGACATTTCACCATCAGTTCTGCAATACTTGATTGTCAGCATTGAAATTCTCCAAAATAGGACCGGCAGGACTTGAACCTGCAACCTCCCGGTTAAAAGCCGGGAGCTCTACCAATTGAGCTACGATCCCAAGTTTCTACCATCGAATGATTTTACCGTTTTCAATTTGCCAACACTCAGCACAGTTTGGATCTTCTTCCCGTTGTCGCTCTAATTCCTCTTCTAAAGTTTCCCGTTCCTTGTGTTTGATGTCAAATTCCGCCGTAACCAAAACACCAACATCAGTTTGTGTCTTTTGTGGTGAAAGTCCCAGCATTGCCAATTCAATGAATACTTCATCATGCTGACCCTGCTTTGCCATGAACTTAAATATCATGTGCTTCGATCCTTTCAAGAACTTTCTTTGCGTGTTCAGGTTCAAGAACCACGTAGGCTTCTGTTATCAGGCCATAACTCTGTTTACTTTCCACGTTCCATTGCTGGGAACCACCAGTTCACCAATGTATCTGGATACAGAAAATCAGCAATATGTGTTGGTGCAACGTAAGTATCATACGATGTTTCAGTCCACAAACAATTGACAACAAATCCAGAATCATCGTTACGCAAGATCATTTCTGGAATCTTAACATAAACGCGATCTGAATCATCATCCTTGATTTCGAAATTTGCACCGATTGGAACAGACTCAACTGGGGTAGTGATCGTGTCTCGTTTTGGCATGGACTTTTTCCCGTTTGTTGTATTGATTGGCGATATTCTGTGCCTGATCACGACTCAATCCATAATCAGTAAATTTGCCGGTTATGGTATCTTTGACACAGAAGTAAACATGACTTGCTGGTTCAGGAATCGCTTTGTATCGACGCATAATCACCCTTCATAAGTCCATCTCCGGTAAATCCAAAGTGTTGACACAAACATGCGTGTCAAATTCCGACACAAATATGGCACCACGCTCAGACTGAGACAAATAATCTTTATTCGCTCGATGGCACACAAGACAATGACTTGTGTGATGTGACAATTCTGCACCACATGTGCATTGAAATCGCCGACAATCGACACAAGTCGATTCAAGACTCAATGGTACTCCACACCTTATGCATTCTGGCACGACTATACCCCTTCTTAGCCTCTTCTTCTTTGATCCATTTGATGATCAACTCACACATTTCCTGCCGAGTTATTTTGCCGTCCATCAAATCCACAAGCGTAGACAATTGGATCGGAATCATTGTCCCACCGAACTTTTCCAGTCCAGCATCTGTTATTTGCTTGTATGCTGACACAATGTTCTCCCTTTGTAAGTCAGGTGACACAACATTCGCCGATAATGTGTCAGTTGAATATCCGCCGAACTACAATCCTATCTGTACTTCTTCAGAGACTCGTATAAAGTCCCAGTTTAAGTTCTGACAGGCTTCGTAGGCAGATTGAGGGTTCCAACCGTGCTGAATTAAAACCTCTTCTGCGACAATCTGAGGGACCTGAAACGGTCTCCAAACTTTGCAATTTTCAGCCTCATTGAGAGTCAGCAAAAGATAGAGGGTCATTCAGAAATTCCCGTGTTTTATGCCGTGAGCGACCTTTTGAGCTAGACCAACCATAAGCAATTGTAGTGCTCAAATCAATGAACTCATAAGAGCTAATAAAGCCCTCTATCCATTCATCAAACACAACAAGAAACTCCTAAAAGAAAGACATTAAGCACACTCTGTATAGTGTTGTGTTAAGGGGTGGATTTTGCTTTGTTCTGTGAAAAACTCCACACTCACACCAAAAAACCCCCAAAAACAGGCGTTTTTTCGCAACTTTTGCCTCAAACTCAATCACTTTTGCACGATTTTATTTGGTCAAAAGGCGACAAAGGTGCGGCCACAAAAACACGGGGCTTTTTGACATTTTGTCATTTCGACAAGAAAATTCCCCAAGAGGGTAGTCAAAATTTCCCCGGGGGGTGGTCTCAACTGAAAATCAAAAACACGGGAGTTTTGCACGAAAATGTACTTGGCCTCACTTGGCCTCACAACGGTCGGACTTAGAACGTAAAAATTCTTAATCCTACCCTATCCGTTATCCCGTTTGCTTTGCGGACTTCTGTTGTTTGCAGAAGCCCCGTCGTTCAGATTTCTTCGATCTGCTTTCGCAGTCGTTGGTAACGAGCTTTCGACATCGGCCGACTTCCCCACCTCGAAATACTTTCGGCAGTCTTACGAAAGAACCGCAGAATTTCTTCTGATCGGATGTATTCGGATTCGAACATTCCCTGAGCAGCAGACAGGTCCGCCTGAATATCAACATCTTCCATGAAGCGTTCACGCATTTGCCCAATGCGATTCAATTCTCGATTAGCATCCGACTTCCGCCGATAAATCCTCAAGATCACATCCCCCGGATTCTCACCGAAAACTTCCAGAAAAACACAAGCTTCCTGTTCCGTATCAGATTTCCGGATGATGCTTTCCAGAGTATGCAACTGCATTTGATTCTCCAAAACTGAACGAATGTGAAGTTTAACACGAGCGAATGCGAGTCAGCCATGCTGGATTCGAACCAGACCTACCCAATAAACGGTGGGCAATGCTACCAATTACACCACAGGCTGATTACGGCAGGGAAAAATTCGTCCCAACCACTGCCGTAGAACAAACGGGACTACCCCTGAATTACAGGAGAAAAGAACAGACGGCGGAAATCCAGAAGTTAGTGTCCACTGAACCCATATATGTTTTTAGATTCCGAGTGGCTATTGTAGGATTTCGGCTATCTTGCCGATAGAAACGGCGACTGATCCCAATCAATCAGAACGCGGGAATGTTGGATATCGCTGGACTCACCCGTAGGCTTTTGAGGATTCCCGAATTACTTCGCCGTGATACTGTCTAATCAATACTCGGCCGAATATTGACACAGCACAAAAGTCGGCAAATCGCCGACAAACAAAATCGAACCGAGCCATTACCAAATGAGCCATTATAGCCGATTCTAGTATAGTCGGAACATTCTCAAACTGATATCAATCTGAGAAGTCCTCTAGAATACTGACTGAGTAGGGAATCGAACCCTCAACTCGGTTCTTTCCAAAATCGCCGAACAAAAATTCTTGCAGTATTGCCGCAATAGCTTTTATCGGCGAAATCCCAAGGTGCAAGACTATCAGCATCAACCAACAAAATGCACCTTATGCCTTACCACTGATCCAAACAGGGATCACTTATCGGCTATCCGCCAATGTTATGCAACCGGAATGCCAGTCTCAAAATGATGACTGCAATTCGGATTGTCGCAAGTGACTTCGCAATTCAAGCACAGTTTGTTTGCTGCACCTAATTGCATCGGTCGCTGAATCGAGTGTAATTCTGCCGATCCAGCCGCCGATTCTCTGTCAACAACCTCTTGAGCGTCAGTTGAATTATTGAACGGACCCCACAATGTTGCACTACCATTAGCATTAACAACTGTGACGAACCAATCTCTATTCAAATGACTATCCAACATGAAACACTCCTCAGAAACACAGCTTGCGAATGTCCGCCGATTGTTCTCTTTTCATGTAAATCCCGCCCGGCAAATGCCGGGCGGAATCCCAGACAACGCCTAGCTGTCGTCTTCGTCTTCGCCGAAATCGCCGAAGTCGAAATCGCCCATGACTTCGCCTGCGAGATTCGGTGCCCGCTTGCTGCGAAGATTGGTGTACTTCTTGACATTCTGTCGCAAAGCTACGGCAGCCTGTTCGTACAGATCCTCAGTGATATCGGTGAAACCAATATCCCGCAGACCCTCAACAGGATGAGCCACACGATCTTCGCCATCAAACGAATACTTGATGGAACTGGCGTCCTTTTCCATCGCGTTTCGAACTACCGTGTTCACGCCGCTTGTTCCGCGACCATCCACGATTCCGCCGAAGAACTTACGGCAGACCCCTTCGTAGATCTGATTCCGAGCGAATTCCAACGCACGATTCCACTGATCGCGGAAGATGTTACGTGGAATACCACCCAAACGCTTGTCCGGCAGCTTGCCATCCCAGCCGATCATTCGGCAGGCAACTTTCGGATTGGTCTCTCCGTTGACCAGACAAAACGACGCAAAGTGCTGAAGCACGTATGCGTTAAACACTGGCGGGTCAACCGTTTCGTAATCACGAACACCCGGCTTTTCCCGCATTGCAGCAATGGAATTTTCCAAAGCTGCCGCGTACCATTCCTCAGTCTGTTTCGACACAGCCATGAGAAAATCTCCTCAAAATGAGGTGAACAAAACTGTCCGACTACTACGATTCGCCGAACAAAAATTCAGACAGAATGTCTTCGGTAATCGTACGATCACTCCTGACTTTCCGCCGTTTCTGTTTCCATGACAATCCCATTGAGGAACCATCAGAAAACCAATCCGTTACTTCGTCACCGAAGAACACTTTTGGAATGACCGTGCCATTCCATGCCGCGAACCGGACACACAAACGACCGTTCTCACGAAACAGGTCAGCAATCGCACACTTTTCGTGACTTTTGCCGTTAGATTCAACGATTGTGAACCGCCGGTTTTCCGCTTTTCGCGGGATTTTTAACCGTTTTCGCACCGTTTTCTCCGTTTTGTTGTCGTTGTCGTTGTTTGTGGTTGTCTCTGTCGCCACCCTATAAGCTATGGAGGGCACGTTGTCCGGTTTTTCTGGCAGGATTTGACGCTGTAATTTTGAACACTGTACAAACGTTGTGCGGACACTTGAAAGGTGTACAGTGTACAAGCGTAAGGTGTGCAAATGTGAGGTGTACAGAGGTGGGGTCGACAAGTGTTAAGTGTACAAATGTTCATCTGTCGCGGACATTTGTCCCGCGACCGCCTGTACAGTGTACAAACGATCAGGAGAACAAATGTTCAGTCAAACAAACCGCTCCCCTGTACAAGCGTACAGGGGAGGGTTGCTGTACAGATGTCAACTGTCTCTGCGATGGTTCAAACCACCATGCCGCCGATGACTGGGCACCTGTCCAGTGTATTGGAACATTGTACATTCGTCCATGCAGACGTGGTCCTCCATTTTCTTCTCTAGACTCTTGTACAGGTCCTTCAGGCGAGCGAAGTACGCTGAACGCTTGATCCGCCTGAACTTATGATCAGCGGCAATTCCGAGATCAGCGTCGCCGTTCTTTCGTAGACAATTGTACAGTGCCACGCGGCGGAACTTCTGATCGACATTCGGGAACATGCTGGACAGATGATCAGTGTGTTCGATCTGACTCTGCAAAAGAGCCAACTGGTTATCTGTCCAGTTCAGCGAATCGTCCATCATCATCTCATGAAGTGGAAACTTGTTCAGCTTGCCGTATTCGTCGTGAGTTCGGCGGACTGTATTCATGTACAGGTCCACGTGCTTCTCACGAGACTGACGATTCAGCATAGTGTACAAAGTTACACCGATGAACTTCAGGTTTCGCAGTGAACGGGTGTACACTACTTCCTGTGGTCTGGACGATTGTCCAATTTGAATCCACGTCGGTTTCTGCTGGACAAATGTCCCGAAGATTCCGGTGGATTCTTCGTAACTGATCGGATGTTCAAGCGGACCTTCGAGCGAGGTCATTTTACTGAACTGACGTATATATGATTCGCTGCGGGACCGAATACTGAACTCGTGTCCAGTTTCCAAACATCTGAATCGAATTTCTTTCACCTTGCGATTCTGTACAGTGTTCTTTTGATCAGTACGTCGGCTGACCGTTTCCATATCGACCACGTGGATTTTACTGTCCACACGTTCAACTGTACGTGCGACCAGATAGGCTTTTCCGCGGTCAGTCGGATCGAACCACCTGCACAGTGTTGAACAATTGTTCATCAAAAACGCTCGCTGGCAGGCGTCCTCAATATCATCTCCGCTGAAAATTTGATCAGGGAGTTGCAACCCACTGGACACGCGTCCATCTCGCTGCTGATCCGGATTGAACATCTTTCCGCCCCGACCATGATTCGCGGTCCCGTCAGTGGAATGATGTACAGTAGTCCGTTCTCGCATCGAATTCAGCTTGGTGGACACGCGTTCACCCCGCTTCCGGTTCTGTGCATTGCAGAAATCGGCCACAAACGGATCACTGATCGCACGTATAGTGGTCAGAATCTTGATCTGTTCATCTGTATAGTGAATCCCGTTGTCGAGATTCGGTTCAGGTGAACAATTGGACAGTGCCACGAACAAGCACCTTGCAGCACGAAGCGGCATTGTACATCTGTACACTGTCGGTCGTGCCATGAATCCGGTGCGTGTCCTGTACAGTGTGAACCGAAGCATACGCTGGTCAGTTGTCCACGCGTTGTCCATATTGAGCATATGTTCAGCACAGTACCAATGATCAGTAACGTCATCGACCCACGCTGGACATTCGCTGTCCATAGACAGATGTTCAGCCATATCGGCGACTGAACCGATGTACACTGGAATTCCGGTATCTTCTGCCGCACGAATTGTGGGGAGCTGGCGGAATGCCTGCATTGACATTTGTTCACGTGTAACGCCTGTCATGGAAACGCCGGTTGGGAAACTGTTCATCTGTACACTCCTCAAAACAAGAGAGAAACGGTCGGCTGAACACATGTCCAGCCGCCCGGCAGACTGCCGGGAAACCCATTGTAGCAAGCTGTCCGGCAAAATCCACACAATTCGGGAAAGATTTTTACTGGAATATTGAACACTGTACAGACTATCAATGTACAAAGTGACACTGTACAAGAGTGGGGTGGACATCTTTGCACTGTACAAATGTTCTCTCTCGCGGACATTTGTCCCGCGAGCACGTTAGAATCTGTGCCCACGGGCAGCCCGATTGCTGCCCGTTCTTACTTTTGAGAATCAGCGTCGTTTGCGGCGTACTATTCTTTTGCAATCACACTTGCGTGCGGCGGCAAGAGCGGTTTTCTTGTCGATTCCCATTTCTTGCAATTCTTTTGCTTTGTCGAGAATCGACTGCATTCTGTATTGGAATTCTTGTCTAGCTGGCGGGATATTCGTGCCATGATAATTAACCTTAATTTCATTTCCCGCTGGATACAACGATGCACCTTCTGGAACTCCCAGATATGAGAATTCTCCATTGTGACGGAATGGTCTGTATCGTTGACGATCCTGTGCGAGATTCGGAAAGATTCCGAAAATCGTATATGTGTTTCGCTCATCTGACAGCAGATCACCAGCGTGAGACGCTGTGTATATTACGCGTTTGACGCCTTCGCGGTCTTTGAAGACGAAAACGAAATCGTACTTATGGTGACGGTAATTTGCAGGAAACAACATTATTCAAACTCCTAAAACAGAGAAGGGAAACCACCCGCAGGATCCTGCGGGTGGTGGTCGTCAAGTCTTACAATCTTTCGATTGAGTGTATTACTTCATGCGGATCTGGATTTGATTCTGCCTTTCCGCGACACTGGATACAAACGTCCAGAATAGCATGGTCGAAAACTTTACCATCCTGCTGACTGACTCCGGAAAAACAGACCCGGTATTTTTTCGGGCAGAGATTACAAACGTGGCATTTTCCCGGATACATCCGGTCAAGATAATTCAGAATTGCATCGTTTGATAGCATTTCGTCACCTTCAGTTGAATGAAGACCACCCGCGGGACGTCCCGCGGGTGGTGGTCGCCAGATTCTACAGTTTCTCGATTGCGATCTCTGCCAAATTGGCATACGGATTGCCAATCCACAACTGAATGCCAGCATGCTTCGCTGTCAGCAGAGCCTGTTCATGCGTGAATTCACGCTCTTCGATTCCCCCGTTTTCCACAATTTGGACCACGATTTTCCCGTTAATGGGAAATACCATAATTCGCCGATTTTCATCGGCGACGATTCCGAAGCGATTGTCCCATCGTGAAAAGTGGGTGATTGCATACGGCGCAGCCTTGTCTTGATCCCTCAGTTCAAGATATCCCTTGGCGGTGATTTCGTTCAACTTTTCCTTGACACCATTGACAGCCATCGGACGACCAGTCTTGTCGTTGGGAAAAAATGTTCCCATTGTCCGCATTGCGGGTGGCTTTCCGTTCTCGAAAACGAATTTGCAGTAAACGTCCAAGAATCGCGCCTGTCGTTCCGTAAGTTTGTTTTCCGTTGCCTTGCGTTTCATCGTGTGAACTCCTGAAAAGAGAATGTTTGACGCGGTCGATTGCCGCGTTCTGCCCCTATTCTAGCGACTGTTCTAGGATCGTCAACAATAAAATTTTACTTTTGTGCAATGGACAAAATCACAGCTTGTTCCCATTTATAGGAATCTAAATTGTCACTATTGAGAATCCCGAAATTGAGAGGACCATTCCTATTTATAAGAATCTCGAAAATCGCGGACATTTGTCCCGCGATCACGCATTTCCTTTTACAAAGAAAAGAGCATCGGCCGATCTCCGATGCTCTTGGTCGTTTCGTTCAATCCTGCTTCCGGACCCTCAGGATCGTCGCTTCAGGGTATTCACTCCGAAACTTGTTCCGGGCATGCTGCTCGGATGACGCCTGAGTGACAAAATAAATTCCGTCAGCATTCTCGACACTGTACCGGGCATAAAGCTCCGGCCGATAAACCCGTTCCTTTGTGTTCATGTTGTCTTTCCTTGTAAATCAGGAAACAAAGCGAATCACAGCGAAGTGCTGTGAACTGACACCATATTAACGAGTGAATTCCGGTTGTCAACATAGCCTTATAAGAATTTTTTACTCCCAATTTTGGGAAGACCATTCCTATTGATAAGAATATATTCGCTCGCGGACATTTGTCTCCGCTCGAAAACGCATAAACGCCCAAGAGATCTTGGACGAGAAAAGCCCGCGGGTTTCCCCGCGGGCTGGGTTCAGTTCTTATTCCAGTGGTCCGAGTTCATTCACATCCCGAAAAATTGGCTGACACAATCGGAATTCTTGCTGTGTGCCATTCGGCCAGATTCTAAACTTCGCTCCCTCCTTCTCTCTGCAATCCATGCATACGTTCCACATCGAATCGTTAATGTCATCATTATCAATCATCATCCCAACCCACATTCGGGTGCCGGTCAATCTGCTTCGCAGAAAATTGCGGATGATAGCACTAGATACTGACGGGCCAGCTTTTGCTACAGGGTTGATATGGAACCACCGTACCCTGAGACCCACCTTGGTGGTTTCATAGGCAAGACACCCCGCCATTGCTCCATCAGGATACGCCATCACAACATAGTGCATATCCTGCGTCAGGAGTGATGCAGGAGCGCCCATATATTCGGCGACAGTGTCAGCAACTTCGAAATATTCAAAAACCATGAGCGTTCTCCAAAAAACACCCGCGGGTTTCCCCGCGGGTGTCGATTCAGACCCAACCTTACAATTCAACTTCTGTCCGTGCTACGGTGTCAGCATTGAAACGGGCATGAATGCGGGCACCACCCGTTGTGCGGTCAACGCTGCATTGCATTGTGTGTGGCAATGCTGACTGAAACGCCGTGATAAACGCGTCACAATCAACAACGTGAAACCCGATCACATTCCGGCTGATCCCGTCAGGGAATTGCAATTCCCAGACATCCGAATCCAGCACGGAAGCATATCCAGCACGGCGCAAAGTAGCGGCAAGCTGAATTTCACTTCGGTCGTCCACAATAGAAACGAGCATATCAAACCCCTAAAAGAGACCCGCGGGTTTTCCCGCGGGTGGTGTGAAACTGCCTCACGCGAGGTAGTCGATAACTTCTTCAATCTTGGTCACTGTCCACTCTGACAACAAAACCAAGCCCCAAATTGGCATCACAAACGCCAGCACAACTGACACTCCGATCAGAATCGGCAACTCAAACAAATCACGCATCTTTCAACTCCCGTGGCCAGATAATGCTGACCGCATAATCGGCATCCCAACCGATTCGATTATTGGAAATCACAATTTGCCAGACTGCTTTGCGATTCTTCCGGGCATACCGTCGACGCTCCACGATGAACGTCTGACCCGCAAAGCTGATCTGCCTAGGTTGTCGGCGGAATTCGCTAAACTTGAAGACGACTGACCGGCCATCTTGGTGCTTCAATCCCCAGTGAGTATCGCTGGGATCCTGCGAAATATATCGCGTTGCCATAATGTTGTTCCCTTTTGGGAAAGTATTGTTCGCTGTGACCGTCACAGCACTGAGCACCAATTATAACATCGGCAGGAACAATCGCAAGGCTTTAGTTTTATTTTCTCGTTTGTGTCGTAAGTAGTTGGGACATAACGGCTTAGGGCGGGGTTTTTCATTCTCAAAAATGGTTTTGTGGGGAGGGCCGGAATCGCCGGGGCCTCAACACACGAACTTCAGCACTTTCCCCACAACATCCGCGGACATCTGCGGGCAACCCCAATAAAAAAGGCCATGTCACCTTATGATGACACAGCCCTATCATTGTTCAACATCCTCTAAATTTTTTTACTCGTTTTGGTCCAAAGTCCTAAAAACAACTGATGATGTTTCATTATGTACATACACAATGTCGCCACAGCCCCAACTTCCAGCCTTGATGACTTTGGACTCTTTGTATCCATCTTTTCCAATATAAGAAGTAACTTTGAGATCCTTTTTCAACTCTTTCTTCGGAAATCTAGGTATTTTACGCATTTGCATCGGTCGCTTCCCCTTCCCCAACGTTCATTGGGCTGCTATCGAGATCATATCCCGGAGAATTACCGTCCCAATGAACGTTGTACCACTCATTTTTAGACATAATCTTCTCAGCCTGTGACTTTGATATGTTGTAACGTGCCATTAAGTCAGACACCTCACTGCCTCTAGCAGCAGAACGCCGTACTTTCTGGGCCTTACAAAACATAGAATAGCGATACTCTGCCTTCTCGGCCCGTGCTTTCGCGCGGACCTTCGAATCTGAAGTCCGCGCGCCTTTAATTACTGGTGTAGTCAAAGCTCTTTCACCAAGCCATCCACGTTTTGCACGCTTCACAAGTATATCTCTCGTGAGTTCAGGGTGAATTCGAGAATCTTCGAGCCAGTCCTCTATAGCCTTATCTGCACCAAATGCTTGCAAGTTCATCTTTTCTCCTAATTATTTTATAAAAATTTACCGAAAGTAAGAAAATCGTAAATATTTTAAAAATTTCGGGTAATAATAAGTGTACGGCGATTCGGACATCTGCCGACTACAAATAATTACGCAAATTTTCAGGAGAATATTAAAAATGTCCGCAAAAATTATTTATGGTAACGTTGAACTGGTTATACAGGAAACCCCAGAACTAGAGCGAAGCGTAGCTTCGGACTTACAGAGAGAAGATGAAAGAAGTGATGATGAACGAGAACGAGCTATTACGTCTAACACAGTACGTAGCTGAACAACTTAAGCATACCTTTACATTTGATATTTACGATAGTGATGATATTGAGCAAGAAGTATACTTTCTTATATTGGAAGCAGCACGAAAATATGATTCGGCGAAATCCACCCCGGAACAATTCTTTTATCACTTTGTACGCAATAGATTGATAACATTGAAAAGAGATCGTTACTTCAATGAGCAAAGCGCTGAGAACAAGAAACGGCTGATGACCGCCGGGAGTCTTTCTATTGATGTAGAGGATGAGCATAAATTGTTCGCCGATACTAATTTCTTAAATATTGTAGATGAGAAAATAGTGGCAAATTTACGCGAAGATTTTTTAAGAATGAAAGACGGCGTTTCTATTCCACATCATTCACGGCAAAAGGTACTAGCTGCTATGAGAGTAATCGCTGAATCGGAGGAAGTGTAGTGTCAATTAAAAAAGGGCGAATGACGGATGAGGAAAAACGGCAGATAGAAAAATTGATTCCATATCACACATATGAAGAAGTCGGAGTTAAATTAAACCGTAGTCCTAATACTGTTCGCCGATACTGTCAACGTAATGGGATCACGCGGGACAAAGTTTCTAACGAAAAGAATATTGAAACGAAGATTAAAGAATCGGCACAATTTGCTCCTTTAGCTAAACAAATGGGTTCCGCCGAAATAGATGCCGTCATTAATATTTATGAACAAATGATGCGGCAATTTGGATCAGATGTTACTTTCTCAGAAGAGCAGCAGATTTTAGACTATGCTAAGGCCGCTTGTCTTTTAGATAGAGCTATGACGCGCGAATTAGTATTACTGCAAGATATAGAGAAAATGACCAAAGAGGTACAATCCCTTGAAGCTTCCTTATCTAAGTTAAAACAAGGAACGCGCGATGATGATTTCGACGAACAAGAAGATTTATTGATGGAAAAGATTGATAGCGCTAACATTGAGAAAGCAACTGCTCAAGATGAATTAAAAACTATTCGTGCTAATCAAAATACTTTTTTCAAAATTAAACAAGATCTCTTAGATAAGATGAATTCTACTCGTAAAGCAAGGGCAAGCGAGTTGACAAAGGCTAATGAGTCCCTAGCTGATCAATTAGCATACATGCAAAAGAATCCGGCGTACCGCCGGGAATTAGGATTAAAGATGGAAAAGAATAGGCTGGGTATGAAAGAAGAATATATACGATTGTCTGAATTATATAAGTATCCTGATGGTATGGAAGACCGGCCGGTATTGAATTCAGAAATAGTTGAAGAATTAAAGAAAGAAGGCAAATTATGAAAATTTTAATTACCGGCGTTACAGGTCAAGTCGGTGCTTTGGCAGCTAAAAGATATTTAGATAATAAACATACCGTTGTAGGTTTACATAGACGCTCATCTAATATGTGGCGTTTAAAGGAATTAGGAATTTCGCCGATTTTAGAATCGGGTGATATCACCGATGCTACCTCTATGTTTAATATTATCAATAATCACCGGCCGACTGTAATTTTTAATACGGCCGCCGCTTCTCATGTCGGCGAATCTTTCAAAACTCCCGATGTAGCATTACAGCACACAGGAGCCGCCGTTCTCAATCTATTGGAAAGTGTACGCAAGGTCGGTGATTGGTATCGGCCGATAATAGTTCATTGCAGTTCTTCCGAGATGTTTGGTTCTAACTTTTCCTTTGTAAATCAGGAAGGTAAACTTGAGCATTCCAATTTAGATTTGCTAGCCAACAAACAACTGCCGAATGGTGCTTTTCAAGATGAAAATACACCTTTAGCTGCTAACTCTCCATATGCAGCTGCAAAAATTTATGCTCACAATATATGTGATTTATATAGGCGTTCATATGGGATGCATATTATCACACCAATCTTTTTTAATATGGAATCATCTTTAAGAACAGAGGATTTTGTTACCCGTAAAATTACTTCTTATATCGGTAAATTAGAAGCTGGGTTAACAAACAATTTTTTATTCTTAGGAAATCTTGATGCTAGGAGAGACTGGTCTCATGTTAATGACAGTCTAACCGCTGTAGATTTAATGATAGAAAAACAAAAATTTGAAGATTTTGTTGTTTGTTCTGAAAAAACACATACCATTAAAGAATTTTGTAATCAAGCATTTGGGCTTGTCAATAAAAATTATATGGATTATGTCAGAGTTAGTGAAAAGTTTTTCCGTCCGTGTGAAGTTCCGTATTTATTAGGATCTTCTAAAAAGTTAAAAAGTTTAGGATGGACTCAAGAAAATACTTTTGATGATTTAGTTCAAGAAATGGTACAAACTGATGTACGAAGAAGTGGGAAATAAAATGAACAGCAATATGCATATATTTAAGGGGACAATTGACTTGTGCCTCAAGATGATTCAAGAATTGCAATCATCTAAGCAAGCTCGCTTAGTTGGTTTGGTAGAAGATTGCTCTTCTGGTAATAATTATGTTTTAATGTATCGAAACCCAAAAGAAATTCATGTGAAATAGAAAGAATGGATTGGCTAGATTTTAGTATAAATCAAAATAATATTGGTATTCTTATTGGTACTTTGGGCTCTGCTTGGGCCGCATGGTTAACTTTTAAGAATAAACAAGGTGTTAACGTAGTTAACAAATTTGAATTATTATTAGAATCGGAGTCTAAATTAATTGCCACTTTATGTAGTGAGATGGAAAACTTAAAAAAAGAACTTTTCGAATCACAAAAAGAAATTAATGGTTTAAATATTTTATTACTAACCGAACGTGAAAAATTAATACATTTGAATCATTTGGTAAATTCACAATTTAATTCTATTAAGGCACTACAAAAATTTTGTGAATATATTCCAACTCCAACTTGGTTAAAAAAGCCACCTAATTTAGAGGCGGGTGAAGAATATTCACGTATGTTGTTTATTAATCAAGCTTATGAAGAACAGTGGCATATTTCTAAACAATCTTATATAAATAAAACGGATATTGAGCTCTGGCCAAAAGTAGTAGCGGATTTGTTTGCCGTAAATGATTTGGAGGTTGCGAATAAATGTATAAGTATTATCACTAAAGAGCTTGTTCCGCTTAAACCATTTGAAAAGTCTAACAACTCTGAAATGAAAGAGTGGTTAATATGGAAATTTCCTGTAATGATAGACGATACAATAACTGTTGGAGGCATAGCAATTGACCTTGAAAACAAAAACTTTAAACAGAACTATATTCTTCCACCAAGAGGAGAATGACGGTTGCTCGGTTGATTATAAAACCGTTTCAAATTTTATTAAAGATTTATATGAGCTTAATTTAGAAAATTCTAAACCTATTGACATATATTTGATTAATGTTGATGGTGGTGATTGGGGTTTTGGCATGAGCATGTATTCTGATATACGTAATAGTGATTCCCCAATTACTATTTATGGTTCTGGCCTAATAGGAAGTATGGGTACAATTATTATGCAAGCTGCTGGTTTAAGATTTTTATGTAAGGATACATTTTATCTAGTACATACCGGTAGTTTTTCTTTTGACGGAGAAGCTAAGTGTGGTATAGCTTGGGCGGAATTAAATAAATTGATGTATAAAAAAATGATTGAAATATATGCAGCACGATGCATAAATGGAGAATATTTTAAAGAACGTAGTTCATCTTTGAGTAAAGTTAAAAGTTATTTAGATCAAAAAATTAAAACAAAGACAGATTGGTATATGACAGCTGAGGAAGCTGTGTATATGGGATTTGCTGACGGAATTTACTAATGGCGAAAAAACGGCGCGGACGTAGGCGTAAATTATACAAACCTTCAACTCTTAAAGAATTGAAGTTGAATAGCAATAAGCGGCGTTATAATAAACGTTATCTTATGACCCGTAATAAGGTTTTGGCCCGAGATAACTTTACATGCCAACTTTGTGGACTGAAGGGTGTTAAGCTTGAGGTTCACCATATTCAATTGTATTCAAAGCACGTTTCTCTTCGCCGTAATCGCCGTAATCTTATATCTTTGTGTAAACAATGTCACGATGATATTAAAAATAAGGAAACATACTACAAGCCTATATTTCAAGCTAAGGTTGCCCGTAATACACGCCTTTATCGTCAGCGGAAAATTACACATGAAGAGCGAATGAAAGAATTAAGAAAGCACCAAGAACTCCCAAATAGTTTCGCCGAATACGAATATTTAGATCCTAATAAAGTTACTAAACAAAAGTATGAAGAACATTATTTACGCAAAACATGGCGTGGAATGAAATATCGAACCATGAATAAGAATAGTAAATCATATGAGAGATATGGCGGTAGGGGCATTAAGATCTTCAAAGCTTGGTTAGATTTTGATACTTTCCGTCAATATGTCGAAACCCACTTGGGTGATCGGCCGAATGGATATTCTATTGATAGAATTGATAATGACGGCGATTACAGACCCGGAAATATTCGGTGGGGTACAAATGAAGTACAGGGTCAAAATAGAGACACTACAGTTTTAGATGAAGCAATGGCGTCCGCCATCTTCATTTTATATCATAAATATCATTTAAAACAAGTAAGAATTGCTGAAAAGATGGGGTTAAATAGTCCTACTATTATTTCGAATGTCACACGATTTAAAACTTGGCAAAATGTAACTCATAAATACATTTCAATTGTTAAGAAAAAATCGTTGAAAGAACAAATAGCAATTTACAAACAAGAAATAAAACATCAAATATCATGAAGTTAGAAAATCAAAACTTTGGTAAACTTACTGTTATATCAAAAGATCCTAACAATAAAAATAATTGGATTTGTTTGTGCGCGTGTGGGAAACAAAAATCTATATATCAGGGGTCTTTGACCAGAAAAAGAGGTAATGTTACTTCGTGCGGATGTAATCCCAGTAGGAAACACAAGGATTTAACAGGTCGTACTTTTCATTATTGGACAGTAATCAATATACAAACTAAACGTAGAAACAGAATGATCTACTGGAATTGTCGCTGTAAGTGTGGTGTGGAAAGATCCGTAAGAGCTGGTGATTTATTAAATAATACATCTAAATCTTGCGGATGTTGGAATCTTGAAGCAGCTTCGAAAAAATGGAGTAAAGAAAAAAATCCATCATGGAATCCCGATCTATCTAATGAAGAACGTTTACAGAAAAGAAATATTAATGAATTTAGAAATTGGCGGAAAGCTATTTATCATAGGGACAATTACACTTGTCAAAAATGTTTTCAACAAGGTGGATCTTTAAATGCTCATCATCTTGATGGTTGGCATTGGTGCGTAGATCGTAGATTTGATATTGATAATGGTGTTACTCTTTGTCGTTTGTGTCATTTAAAATTTCATAAACGTTTCGGTCGCAAAAACAACACCAAAGAACAATTTAATAGGTTTATTAATGTTTAAATTAATCGTAGATACTAGGGAAAAAAAGCCGTTTGATTTTATCGGCATACATAATAGAACTATTTCCCGTAAACTAGATACCGGCGATTATTCTATTGAGGGATACGAAGATAAGATAACTATCGACCGTAAAGCTACAAGCGCCGAATTAGCAATTTGTTTAGGATCTGCTAAAGTTAGATTCTATAAGGAATTAGAAAGGATGAGAAGTTTTGACGAAGCTTATATTGTCTGCGCTTTTCCACTTTCTCACATTCATTGCTTTCCTACGCATTCAGGAATCCCTCGCAAATTCCAACGCAGAGTTAGGATTAAACCTGCTTTTCTACTTAAAAGTATTAGAGAGATTGAAGAAGAATACGGCGTCGAGTTTATCTTTTGTGAAGATAGAGATATGGCCGAATACGAAACTTACAGTATATTAAAAAACTATTATGAGAATAACCAAAGACGTTAAAAGTAAACTAAAAGGAACATTCCTCTATAACAAGACTAGTAATGAAATTATAGAGAAGATTAAAGGTGATGCTAGGTGGAACATTCTCGCCGATGACGATTCCTTGTATAATCCTCTCTTTAATTTACCGGATGAGGGTATGGAAGATTTTGCGAGGTATGTATCGTATTTAATGTCTCACCCGGATTATTTTTATTTAATGATTCGTTTATTATTTAATATGGATTCATATCCATTTCAATGTATGATTATTCGAGAAATGTACAATCACCGTTTCCCGATGTTAATCGGTTCTCGTGGTATGGCTAAAACAAGCACGCTGGCTTTATATACCATTATTAGAATGATTACAATTCCCGGCACAAAAGGCGTTGTTACTGGTGCTGGTTTCAGACAAGCAAAACTGGTCTTTGAGTATATTGAAAATGTCTGGAATAGATCGGCAGCTCTAAGATCAATTTATAAAGGTGGTAAAAATGGACCGGTACACGGGGCAGACGCTTGGTCTTTTCGTCTTGGTGAGTCTATTGTGTGGGCTTTACCTGTTGGCCATGACGGTAGTAAAATTCGTGGGTATCGTGCTAACTTCCTTATCAGTGACGAATTTGCGTCGATGAATAAAACGGTCTTCGAAGAAGTTATCTCTCCGTTCCTTTCCGTATCTTCAGACCCAATCGGACAAATGGACCATGAAAAGAGTCTTAAGGTGTTTAAACATCTTGGTGCAGATATCAGTGAAAAGGATCTCGTGAATGATATTTTACAGAACCAATTAATTCTTAGTGGTACGGCATATTATAAGTTTAATCACTTTTATGAATATTTTGCTAAATGGCACCGAATTTTAATGACCGGCGGAGATCCTGAGAAACTCGAAGAAATATTTGGAGATGATGCATCTGCTAGTCATAATTGGAAAGATTATTCCTTACTCCGTATTCCTGTTGGTCTTGTTCCAGAAGGTTTCTTAGATAAGTCTCAGATTCAGCGTATTAGAACTCATACGGCAAAAGATGTTTTCCTTAGAGAGTATGGAGCTTGTTTTGTAGATGATAGTGATGGATTTTATAGACAAAGTCTTATTCAGAATTGCACCGTTACTCCTGACAAAAAAATAGAGATTGATGGAGCCGAAGTTAAATTCTCACCCATGTTATACGGCGATCCTCAAAAACGTTATGTCTTTGGTATTGATCCCGCATACGAGGGTGATAATTTTGCCATTGTTGTTCTTGAAGTTGAAGAACACTACCGCAAGATAGTACATGTATGGACTACACAAAGCAAAGATCATAGACAAAGACTTAAGGATGGTGTGATTACCGAAGTTGATTATTTCTATTATTGTGTTAGAAAAATCCGTGATTTGATGTCACGTTTTCCTTGTGCTTATATCGCTATGGATACATTTGGTGGTGGTAAAGCAATTATGGAAGCTTTCCGCGATACCAGCAGAGCTAAAGAAGGTGAGCGCGCTATCCTGCCAGTGAAAGATCTTGATAATAAACCTGTGGAAACAGACTTTATTGTCGGCGACCATATTCTTCATATGATTACTCCTACCTCAGAATGGAACGAGACGGCTTATCATGATCTTAAGAAAGATATGGAAGCCAGAACTATTCTATTTCCTTATGATGATAACTTAAATGCAGGTTTGGCCGAATACTATGATGAGTCTTTAGGAGAGGCTAAAACACTTTATGATACTTTGGGTGATTGTGTTTATGAAATAGAAGAGCTTAAAAAAGAATTAACTACGATTATGATTGTAGAAACTCCAGCTGGACGCACAAAGTTTGTTATCGCTGGTGATCAGCTTAGCACAGGAACTAAAAAAACAGACTTACATAAAGACCGTGTTTCGGCTTTAATTATGGCTAATTATGTTGCGCGCAATTTTTCTTCTTCGTCTGCCCGTCCAATTAACCCTGACGTGGGTACGATGCATGGGTTTCTACAACGCTCGGACAAGGGTACCATGTATTACGGCAGACCTGAAATCGCCGAAAAATTGAGCAACCTCTATAGAAATGTGTAATAGTTATTAACACGTACTTTAATGAGGATTACAATGAGCAATGAAATTAGTCGTATAACTGCAGCGTGCAATAAGGCTGCTTTAGAAGGTGCCGGAGCGCAGAATACTGTTACATCAGCTATAGGCTCTTCTTTCTTAACTGGAAATGTTCAGGTACGATCAAATGAATATAAACGGAGTGATTATACATATTGGAGACCTTCAGAACGCATTCCTCAGCCATCAGATCATAATGAGGTTGTTAGAGCTTGTTCTGATGTTTATAACAATATTGGGATTGTCCGTAACATTGTAGATTTAATGGCTGATTTTGCCATTAAGGGTTTTGATTGGACGCATACTAATAGATCGGTAGAACTTTTCTATAAGAACTGGTTTAAGTATATTGACGGTCCTAATTTCATTGAACGATTCTGTGTCTCATTATTACGAGATGGTTCAGCTCCTGTATATAGAGAACTAAGCAAAATTCCTACTGATATTGCTAGAGACTGGAAGCGTGCTAGAAGTGCGGAGTTTCAAAGCTTTGAATCTAATAAGTTGACTTTGCCTAAAAGTTATACTATTATTAGTCCGATGTTCCTATTTGATCATGATCCTACCAGTAATACTTTTGCGAAAAAGCCAGTCTTAAGAGTACAACCACCAAGGGGTCCGCTTGTTTTGGGTGATAATTCTAATCATGAGCAGATCTTAAGAACTACAAATCCCGGCGCCTTCCGTGCTTATAAGAGTATACCCGCTGATTTACGAGAAAAGAAGATAGTGCAGGATGGTAAGGATATTGATATTTATCATTACCGGAAAAATGACTGGGAATTATGGTCATTACCTGTAATTTACTCTATCTTAGAGCCACTAATTATGCTGCAGAAAATGCACCTGTGTGACTCTTCTGCTTTAGATGGTGCTATTTCGAGTGTTAGATTGTGGCGTGCTGGTTACATTGATCAGAATAACGCCTTGAATTCTATTATTCCGTCGCCGGAAGTTTTAAAGAAAATTCGAGATATTGTTCTAAATAATATTCACGGCGGTGTCCTAGATATATTTTGGGGTCCGGATTTGGACTTTAAAGAATCTAGCACTAATGTACACGACTTCTTAAAGCCTGATAAATATACTCATATTATGAATATGATCTATGACGGCATGGGCATCCCTCCAGCTTTGATTGGTGGAGGAGCCGCTAGTTCCACTACAGGATTTACTAATAACTTCATTTCTATGAAAATCTTTGTTGAAAGATTAAATTATATTCGTATGAAGTTAAAAGAATTCTTAATGACTGAATCTAAAGTTGTTCAGTCGGCGATGGGATTTAGTACTCCGGCCGTCCCAGTATTTGAAGATGCGATTGTTTCCGACGAAAACAACTATCATTCTGTACTTATTGAACTTTATGACCGTGACGTTATTTCTTTAGAAACTATGCGAGAAGAGTTTAATAAGTTAAATCATATTGAACAATCTCGTGTTCGGAAAGAATATAAACGGCGAGATAAGGAACTCTTACCGCCGAAGACCGGCCGGTATTATCAAGCTATTGATCAAGATCCTGAACCGGAAGTGGTTCCATCAGCACCTAAAAAGAATAGTGAAGCACCACCCGATAAAGGTGGTAGACCAAATAATTCCAATGACACAAAAAAAAGAAAGCCGAAAGTTGTTAACCCAACCTCAGCCGCCGATATGCTTCAAGCTCAATCTTGGGCAAGAGAAGCTTTAGATAAAATTGGCGATATTGTGTCACCCATTTACTTACAACTTAAGAAAAAGACTAGCGCTCGGCAACTTACAGATAAAGAATCTGCCGAATTAGAAGATTTAAAATTAGGTGTTTTGTTATATTTCTCTCCTTGTAAGTCGTTTTCTACCAAATGTGTCAGTGAAGCTTTAAATAATATTCCTAATATAGATCAAGCTAAATCCTTACGGGATAACCTTTTAAAAGAGGTTCCTGCTAAATTTAATAGGGAAATTAATAAAGATGACACAAGAAAAGCTGCTGCAGCGGCCTATGTTATGACAAAAATGACACAAAATTAGTCTTTTATAAAAAAATTGTGTAATTATTTACAGAGGTAAATTATGAAAATTTTCAAGGCTGAAGCTGAGATTGCAGATCTCATAAAAAATAATTCAACGGCGGTTTATGCCCCGATTATCTCATTACAAAATAAAGATGAGCTTTCTGCTGACCGTAAAAAAGTTCTTGCGGCTTTTAGCCTTGATAAAAATTTTGATGTTTATTTCATTAATAGCATTTTAGCTAGTGTTGGTGTTAACAAGAATGATGATGTATTCTTAGCTTCTGAATTATGGGCAGCTAAAGATACTCCGGTATACAAACAATTCAATTATATGCACAATGAAAAAGATATCATTGGGTGTATCATTAAAAGTGCTGCTGTAGATTCTAATGGCCAACCTATCGTAGATGCTTCTAAAGCTAACGAAATAAACGATGTAATAACACAAGCAGTCATTTGGACTTATTGGGATGATCCTCAGCTTTCAAAAAGAATGTCTGAGATTATTCAACGAATAGAGGCTAACGAACTATTTGTATCAATGGAATGTTTATTCCATGAGTTTGATTACCAATTAACTAATGCATCTGAAACTAAAATTGTAAATCGTAATAACGATACCGCCTTTTTAAGTAAACACTTGAAAGTTTATGGTGGTTCTGGTCAATATGACGGTTATGAAGTTTCAAGAGTATTAAGAAATTATGTATTTAGCGGCAAGGGTCTTGTTGACAATCCTGCCAATCCTAGAAGTGTAATCGATTTTACCGTAACCAAAGCATCTAATCAGGAGAATATAATGACCTTAGATGAATTGCAGGCCGAGCTTGATCGAACAAAGGCAGAATTGAAAAATGTTAATGATGAATTTGCCGCGTTCAAAACAGCGCAAGCCAGTGATGCTGATCACAAAGCTGAAGTTGATGGCTTAAATAAGCAAATCGCAGAACTTAAGCGAGTAATTGATGAGTATCAAGATAAATTTGACACTGCTAAAGCAGAAGCAACCTCAAAGGTTGACGAAGTGGTTAAGCTGTATGAAGCAGCTAAAGCAGAAAATGTTGAATTAAAAACAGAAGCTGTTAAGGCAGCTCGAATTGCTAAACTTGTCGCTGTGAAAGTCAGCGAAGATCGAGCATCGGAAATTTGTGCAACGTTTGCCGGTGTTAGTGATGAACAGTTTGATGAATTAGTGAAAACTTACGCCGCTCTTTCAAAACAGTCTGCTGCTCCTAACTTTGATAAAGTTGAAGCTGAACAGGATGAATCATCTGAAGCTGAGTCTAAAAAAGACGATAAAGAGATGGAAGAATCTGAAGCTGAGACTAAATGTAAGTCAATTGCAGCTGAAATTGGCGAAATTCTTTCTTTGAATACTAAGGAGTAAATAATGGCTCTTAAGCACCAGATTCAAGTTCTTGAATATGATTTAAGCCGATACATGCAGACTGCCGGAACTCGCGGTGGAGTTGTGTGCTTGGCTAATACTGGTACGTTCACTCCGGACATGGATCATCAGGACAATGTTGTGTCCTATGCAGCTGATCCTTCTGGTAAAGAACCCGTTGGACTGTTAATGCATACAGTTCGTTCCTACGATGTAACTGAAGTTGGTCAGAACTTCCAGAATCTGGATGTTGTTCCTCTGAACTCTAAAGTTACTCTTATGCGAAAAGGTACCTGTTCTACAGACATGGTTGATCCTTCTCGTTTATCTAGCATTGTTCCCGGTCCTGCGTATTTGACCGGTTCAGGTTTCTTATCTGATGAAGTTAGCGCGATGAACCCACAGGTCGGACGGTTTATGTCCTCTGCTGATTCTGATGGCTTCGTTAAAGTTTCTGTTCACCTTGACTAAATTGGAGAATTGACATAATGTCGAAATTATTTAGTGAAATTTCTGAAGAAACTAAAGAAGTTTTGAAGTCTACGGCTTCACGCGATGAAGCAGTGCGCGCCAAAGCTATCACTCAGTTTCTTGAAGCTGTCGAACTCCCGATTCGACAGGGTGTGATGGATGGTGAGAATACCGGTGGTATTTTCAATGTCACACAAATCCCTGCTGGAACAACCCCTGAATTCCCGATTGACTTTGTCGAGCCGGGTACTGAAGGACAATTCTTAGCGTGGACAAATCCGGGTAAAGGTTATATTCCTGCGATCGCAATCAACGGTTCGAAAATCGTTGGTCAGATCATCGGATCTACCTTTGCTGTTGAATACGATCTGGAATACGCACGTAATGCACGATGGGATATTCTGGCTCGTCTTTCTGAAGTCTTCATGGCGTCTTTCGTCAAGAAGCGTAACGATGATGGTTGGCATACGCTTTTAGCTGCTGCTGCCGGTCGTGGTATGTTGGTTTATGATCCGGCTGCTTCAGCTGGTTCGTTCTCGAAGAAGCTTTTCTCTCTGCTACGATGCTCAATGGCTCGTAACGGTGGTGGAAATCAGACTTCCTTGAAGAAATCCCGAGCCACCGATGTATATATTTCTTGTGAGGGTGTCGAAGAAATCCTGAACTGGGACCTGTCTCAAGTTCCTGATTCTGTTCGAGCACAGCTTTATAATATGAGCAATGGTCAAGATACTGTTGTGGATATTTTAAAGACTCGCGTTCATGAAATGTATGAACTTGGTGTTGGCCAAGAATATCAGACTTACTACTCTACCAATCTTGGTGGATCTCTAGAAAGTTCCGATACTGAACTTGGTATTGCTCTAGACCTTGCAAATCGTGACTCTTTTATCTTTGCCTTTACTCAGCCTCTAGAGGTTTACGAAGATCCTGCTCTGCATAGATCTCAAATGGGTGGATGGTATGGATGGGAACGTTACAGCGTTTTAGTTCTTGACAATCGACGAATTCTTCCTATCAGCTTCTAAGAAAGCTGGGGAAAATTAATAAAAGATTTGGGCCTACGCAACTCTGATGGGGTGTGATAGGCCCATTTTTATATCATTAATTATAAGGTATTATTGAATTATGAACTCGAATATCATTCAAAGACTCGGGAACTTCCGAGAGAAACTGTGGGGGTGGAAATAGATGACGACATACTACGCGACACACAATGCAGCGGGCGGCGGTGCCGGCACATCTGTCGGTGACCCGTTCACTTTGCAGGAACTGTTCGACACTGTCACCAATTCCGATCTAGGGTTGATCTGCAACACCGGCACGTATACCCCATCGGCTCAGATTGATGTGGATAACGGTGCAAATGTTGGCACGGTTTCTGCGCGAACCCAAATCCGCGGTGCCGCATCGGATGGCACCGACGATGGGACAATTGCGACGATCAGTGGAAGCAGTCTCGGAGCATCCACCGATCTGATCAGTATTGACATCAACTACTATTACATCGCAAATCTAAGGATCACTGGAGCGACGCGATACAACGTCTACAGCGATTCGGATGGCAGCATCTGGGAAAACTGCCGGCTGGACAACGCGACCAGTCATGGATTCTGGCAGCAGACGAATCTTGACACCACCATCTTCAAGGTATGCGAAATCGACAACAACGGCGGTGCAGGATACACCGGCGGCTTCGACTCGCGAGGCTGTGGGATATGGGAGTCGTGCAGTATTCACGACAATGGCAGCTTTGGACTGAAACTCACTCCCGTCGGGAGAATGATCGACACGATTGTCTTCAAGAACGGCGGCGATGGCGTGCGGATAGATATGAATTCGCACAGTACTGAAAACGGTGCGATCATTAACTGCACAATTGATGGCAACACTGGAGACGGCATTGAAAGTGTGAACTCCACAATCGCGTCTGATTCGATGTCGATCGCCGATACGATCATCAGTAACAACGGAGGGTATGGGATCAACCTCAACAGTACTCCACTGACGGGGTTCCAACTCAGGTTGCTGTGTGTCCCGACCAGCACAGGTGCAAATTCATTGGGGCAAATTGATGCTGGAAGCCTGCCTGCGGACACGGTGACAGATAACCCGGACTTTGTGGACAGAACAACGGGCGGCAGCGAGGACTACACGCCACAAGGCACAGGGCTGAAAGTGACGCGGTCTCCAATCAGTGGTGTCGGCGGCGACAGCTATAAGTGGGTTGGGGCAATTCAACCAGATACAGCATCGAGCGGTGGTGGCCTATTGGGGGTGACTGCTGCGTCTATGTCGGGAGGCATGAGAGCATGACAGCAATTCTTGCAGGATCAACTGACCAATCAGTCGACGTGTTCATCGCGGACTCGTCGTCATCAGTCGGGGCGGGCCTCACGGGGCTTGTCTACAACACATCGGGCCTCACGTGCTACTACCGCAAGGGGGCCACAGGGACTATGACCGCGTTGTCGCTGGCAACACAGACGGTTGGTGGTGCCCATTCGGACGGGGGGTTTGTCGAGATCGACGCCACAAATGCTCCGGGTCTCTATCGTCTGGATCTCAGCGACACAATTGTTGCGGCTGAAGGACGGGCCAGTCTATACCTGCACGGTGCGGCGAACATGGCACCATGCGTTGATCGAATTGACTGTGTGCCGATCCCGTCCAACGTCAAGCAGATCAATGACGTGGCAATCACGGGCGATGGTTCTTCCGGTGACAAGTTCGGGGTTGACTGATGGCGAACGACGTTCTTGAACCAATCTTCGGCGATGTGTGGGGCGACGTGTGGGAGCAGGATGCTCGCCCCGCGTCATGGCCGGATTACATGGCCAACCGGAAGATCACCGGCCTGACGACGATCACACCAAAGATCAAGTGCCAACTTGTCAGCGGCACGATGCCATTTGCGGTGCAGGTGTCTGCCGAGCAGACCACGTATGACGCATCCGGAAACCCCTATTTCGATTTGCACTACGAGTGGGACTTTGGCGACCCGTCCTCCACGGAAATCTTCTACTCGAAGATGACAGGGCAGTACCTCAATTCCAACAGTGATCAGATTACGCCTGACGCGACGCACCTTTATCGCAGTGACGGCAGCTACACAATCACGCTGACGGTCAAGGGAATCAACGAGTACGGGCAGACGGTTTCCGCCAGTACAACGAGCATCCTGACGCTCGGCGACTACGAGATATTCATGGGCGGTGCGACAGGCGGCACGTTCACGCTCACGGTCGATGGACAGACAACCTCGGCGATCGCTTATGACGCTACGATGGCAACCATCGTCACCAATCTGGAAGGCCTGAGTACGGTCGGCAGCGGCAACGCAAGAGACACAGGGCGAGGGACGTTTGAGCTGTGCGGTGACTTGGCTGGCGACACGCTGACGGTCTCGGCGAATTTCGGCAGTCTGACAGGTGTTGGAACTGGCGACTCTGCACCTCAGTTGATTGAGCGGGCAACAAGTGCGACGGCATCGAGTATCACGGTTGCGGATCTAACGGGGTGGACACAACGCTGGTTCGATCCAAGTGCTGGAACGAATGGCGATGGGTTGTCGTCTGCTAGTCCGTGGAATGACGCCAGTGAGGCGTTCGATCATTTGAGTTCCAGCGTCAACTCATCGGACAAGGCGTGGCTGTGGCTGGCAACCGATTCGACGTGGGAGATCGAAGCAAACCGGATACCGATGGAGAGTGTCAGTGGGAGAGTCATTGCCGCGTACGGTTCTGGGGCGAAACCGATCATCAAGAATGAAACAGGAAGTTTCACGTTCAATGTTGAGTTGTTCTACTTCGCTCTACCGTACTCGTCAGGCGGAAACCTGACGGAATCAGAATTTAAGATCATCGGGTGCGACCTTCGCGGGACACGAACAAGTGCCATTGCGTGTGTGCAAATTACACAGACAAACAATGGCACCAGCACAACACCTCGCACATGGTTTCGTGATGGTTTGATCGCTGATTGCGACTTCACCCGAACTGCTGGAAGTGGTCAGCTTTATCGCACGGATGGTACAGAGACTGTTCACAATGTTGTGAGTTGGGACACCGACTATGACGGGGGTGCATTTGAAGCATTAGCGACGTTAAATCTGAATATGGCAGACTGGGTCTCATGTGTTGGCGGTTCATTCAAAGGAATCGACGGCGATGACGTTTTTCATCATCACGTCTATCCGAAGGTTCACAACCATTGGCTCTGTGAGTGGGTCACATTCAAAGAGGTGATATCTGCAAATTATTGTGTAAACACAAACACTCAAGGCGATGGTGCCTGTCGATGGTTTGTGTTTTCAGATTGCGATATCACCGGCACGAAGAATGGCATCGACGCCAGTAACTTGCAAAACAGTTACGACGAAGGCGACACGTCCTGGATTCAGGACATGATTGTTCAGGGGTGCGAGTTTCATGATCTGACGGAATCTGGAATTGCGGCATGGAACGTGAAGTCAGTGGATATTAGGCATTGCGTTTTCGCGAACAATGCCTCGCTGAATATCACCATCTCCCGCGTGGCTCTTTGTGATGACCTCCGTGTCCATAATAGCCGATTCTACGGCGAGTTGTGTGCCATTCGGATGTGGCAAGACAACGGGACATTTTTCGGAAACAAAGTACACAATACGGGGTCAACGATCCAGACGGCGATTCAGCACGAATCGGATGAAATGGATATCACGACTTGGGATGCGGATCAAAATACGCTGTGGGCACCGAACAATACTGAAATACTCTACGGACGCGACGGCGAGGGTTACGAGTCATTCGAAGACTGGCAGGCGTATGGCCATGACGCCAACGGGCAAGAGGCGGACCCGTCGTTCGACGATCCCGCGAATGGCGTGCTGGAGTACAACTGGGCAATACCTAGTTATGATAGTTTGCCAGAAGTTTCTGGAGATACGGATGTTGGTTCCATCACTAGATTAGTCGGCTATGATATAGCCGGTAACGTCGCTTTTGATATTAGTTCAACAAATTTATGGTCTTAATTGGAGAAAATAATGGATCTTTTAGATAGTAACGCAACTGGAGCAATTACTGGCTCGTGGATTACAAATCCATACAAAAAATGTGTATTTTATATAGAGGGAACACCCGGCGGGGCAACATATATTCTACGCTGGAGACCTTCAGATTCTACTGGTAATGGTAATCCAGTAGTGGTTTATAGTTCTTTTGACACAGATGCAACAACTATTAAGGCTGTGCAAGTAACTGGTGGTTGGTTTCAAGTTGAAGTTTCCGGGGGTTCCGGGGTCAATGCTATGCCACAAGTTCATCAAAGTGAAGTGTAAGATATGTCTACAACCTTCCTAAGTGAAACTATACCGATGTTAAGAGCAAATATCGACGATATGAATTCGTGCGATTATGAATATACAGATGAGCGCTTAGCTCAACTATTATTTATATCGGCCGATTACGTAAATATCGATATGTGTTGGTCTTATGACATTTGTGTATCGGCCCAAACAATATCGCCGAATCCAACTACACCAAATAAAGATGGGAAATTTTTACATTTGGTTGTTTTAAAAGCTTCGCATATTTTCTATAAAAGTCTGCAAAGTAGTTATTCTGTCGGCGGATTTAAATTGTCAGATGGACCAACTTCTATTGACTTAGGGAGTAACGCTACAAATATTAGGATGGTGGGCGATGATTATCTAACACAGTATAATCGGCTGAAACACTCGATAATGTTCTGTAGTGGCGGATACGGCATTATAACTCCATATGGAGGCATTACTTAATGAATAATATTTCAATAGTAGCACCCCGAAGCGTATTCTTATCGGACGGTAATAAAGTATTTATGCCTGATTCGCTAGGAACAGCCGGACAAATTATGGTTTTATCATCTGATGGAACCAAATTTGAATTTAGTTCAGGCTCCGGTACAGCTTGGGGTGGAATCACCGGCACACTTTCGAATCAGTCTGATTTACAGACGGAGTTAGATGGAAAACAGGATGCAGACGCAGACTTAACTGCTCTTGCGGCTTTATCTGGAACAGACACAATTTATTATCGGTCCGGAGCAAATACATGGTCTGCTGTTACTATTGGATCTGGATTAGATTTTTCTTCTGGTGAGTTGACGGCGACTTTTACGGGCGGGATTACAGACGGCGATACTCTATCTATTGGATTAACACTGCCGAATTCCGGCTTACATTTATTGGACACTAATGGGAGTCACGATTTAATTATTTCGCCGGGATCCGACTTAACCGCTGATCGAACACTCTCTATTATCACTGGTGATTCTAATCGTAATTTAACACTGACGGGGGATGCAAGCATTTCTGGTACGAATACTGGAGATCAAACTAATGTCAGTGGAAATGCTGGAACTGTTACACATAATGATTATTCAGGATCAATGTCGACACTATCAATTGTGTTAACTAATGGTTCTGTGGTTGGTACTACTTTATCAGGTCCGACATGGAATGATGATTCTGAAGTTTTTGCAATTGTTGGTGATATAACCGTCACTGGCACAGTAGACGGTCGAGATATAGCATCTGATGGAAGTAAATTAGACGGTATAGAATCTGGAGCTGACGTAACGGATACAACCAATGTAACTGCTGCTGGGGCCTTAATGGACTCAGAAGTTGACGCCGATATTAAAACTTTAAGTTTACCGGCAAATACTACAATTTCTACATTTGGTGCAACTTTAATAGATGATGCAGATGCCGCAACTGCAAGATCTACATTAGGTGTAGACGCAGCAGGAACGGATAATAGCACAGATGTAACTTTAGCTGGAAGTTTAGATTATATAACGATTGCTGGACAAGTCATTACTCGTAATGCTATTGATTTGTCAACTGATGTGACTGGTGATTTGCCAGTTACAAATTTGAATGGTGGTACTTCTGCTTCTTCGAGCACATTCTGGAGAGGCGATGGTACTTGGGCAACACCCGGTGGCGGAGGAAACGTAAGCAATACTGGAACGCCCGTTGATAATCAAATACCTGTTTGGACTTCCTCTACTGTTATTGAAGGTACTGCCGATCTTACTTATGATGGTTCCACATTAGCTGTCAGTGGAGATATTATATTAAGTGGAACTGTTGATGGGAGAGATATAGCTAGCGACGGCAGCAAACTCGATGGAATTGAAGCTGGTGCTGATATAACAGATACAACTAATGTGACTGCAGCTGGCGCTTTAATGGATTCAGAAGTAGATGCTAATATTAAAACATTATCACTTCCGGCGTCTACAACAATTTCTTCTTTTGGCGCATCTCTTGTGGATGATGCAAATGCCACGGCAGCAAGAACCACCTTGGGTGTCGACGCAGCAGGAACCGATAATTCTACAGATGTCACCCTAGCGGGCACGCCGGACTACATTACTATTGCTGGACAGGTCATAACTAGGAATCAAATAAATCTTACTGATGATATTACCGGCGCATTTTCGGTGCCGTCAGAAGTGCACCATGTTAATACTAGCCAAACTCCATCCGGTACTACTGTTACTATCAATTGGACGACCAGTACATTTCAAACTTTAAATTTAGGAAGTGCTAGTGGTGATGTTACAATTTCATTTACTGATCCGTCAGGTCCTGCTCGCTTATCTATTAAATTAGTACAAGGGGCGACTGCACGAGATTTGACATGGCCCGCAGCTGTTAAGTGGGATGACGATGGTGAGATAACATGGAATTCTGACACTAGTAAGACTCGTATTTTATCATTCTTATTTGATGGAACTAATTATTTTGGCATTCCATCTTCAACTTTTACATAATATAGGAAACTTAAATGGCTATTACAAGTCCAGAAGCAATAAAATTTTCAAATGAACAATTCCGCCCAGCCGCCGATAGATTGGCGCGTTGCTATTTTAAGGGCGTCGAATTAAGATCACATTGGTTGGCACTTGGTGGTACCAATGATGAAAAATATGCATTACTTCAAGATAAAGTAGAGCGCGTTGCAACATTATTTTCAGTAACTCGTGAGTTTATTTTCCGTGCTGATCGTATATGGAATTCTGACGCAATGCAGACTCTCATTCCAAATGATGCAAATGAAGAATTGTGGGATGATCCAAGTGGTGGTCAACAAGATCCATATCGCCCACCTGTAAATGGTCAGGATTTACGACGCCTCAAGGCAAGGATGGAAGAGTTTAACAATTGGTTAGATCGTGGTACAGATGCAGATAAGCATTTTGTTAATGACGCATCTGCTATATTGCCAATTACTTATGGATATCTTGATGACGTGTTCCGCGTTTCTCAATTTACTTCCAATAACGCTAATGGTAATCAAGCGGGTCGCTTTGCTTCGTTACGATGTGGAGATTTTGAGACTGAATTCACCGGGGCAAAACTCAATCATGTTCTTACTGTTGCTGTAAATCCTGAAAGGGCTAGATAATTATGGCCAATCCTGTCATTATTTATAATGCTAGTAGTGGAAGTGACACTGCCGCTTCAGGTGCCGGTCCAGCCACTGCCATAACTGGAAGCGGTGCTGCACACACTAATGGAACTTCTAGTACTACCATTACATTAACAAATTCTCCTGACTTATCAGGAGTTGCTGCGGATGACATTCTCTGGCTGAACACGTCCAGCGGTTCTCGGCACCTCACAAAGATCACTGCTGTGGACGACGGAGCAGACACCGTCACAGTTGAAGATAGCTTCAACATCGGTTCCGGTTCTGCCGTCGACTATGCCATCGGTGGTAAGCGTCAGACGATTCAGAACGACGGATCAAACCCTGACCTCGAAGACGCGAAAGCAGGGTGGATCTTTGAACTGGAAGCTGGCACGTACAACATCTCGCAAGAGACGGACATATCAGCCGGTGACGACACGACTGGTCCTGTGGTTGTTCGTAATGCAGATGGAGCGGAGCCACTACTTAGAGCAAGCGGCACAACTGACTTACTGAATATCACTGGTGTTGTTGTTCTTCAGGGTCTTGACATAAAGGGGTCGGCATGGCGGCACGGGGTTGAGTTCAGTTCTGGAAGTGTAGGCAGAATCTATAAGTGCAAATTTCGATGTGCAGGGAGCCTGAACTTTCCGCTTAAAAACGCTGGCACCAATGCCTCGATGCTGATTGAAGACTGTTACTTCATCGACGAAGGTAGTGGTGCTGCAAGCTCTGGTTTGTTTGCGTCATCAGCAGCTAGAACAGACTTGGTCTTCCGTCGTTGCTATTTTGAAGATGGACTGTACGCAATTGACGCGGGTGGGGGGACAACTGACAGGAACTCACTTGTCATTGACCGTTGCATCTTTAACAACCAGACGACTGCCGCTATCAACGCAGATGCAACGTCGTTGTATCTTTGCTCCATCACAAACAATGTGTTCTACAGTTCTGCCGCACAGGCTGTCATTCTGACTGGAGCCACGAATGCTGAGCAGTTCATAAATATCTTCGGAAACATCTTCAGTGAAATTGGTACATACGGGGTTGACTATACTCCGGGTGCAGACGTTGCTGACGGGACAATCTATAACGACTGGAATGCTTTCTACAATATGACTTCCGGTAACTATACGGGAGTCAATGCTGGCGACAATGATATCTCTCTGACTACTGATCCCTTTGAGAGTTCAGGTGGTGGAGATTTTCGCCTAAATAATAATGCTGGTGGAGGATTGTTATGCCGTGGTGTTCTACCTGATGGTCCGCAAACTGGAATAGGTAGTCCCGGAACTCATGGCGACTTGGGTATATATCAACATCAACAAGATTTATTAGAAGGTGCCGACGTCACTGATAATTTAGTGGGACATTGGGAACCATCGATCGATGACGCTGGCAATGGTACTACAACATTAACTGATGAAACGGGATCAAATAATGGTACGCTCACAAATATGGATGCTGGTGCCGATTGGGTCACAGATACTGGAGTTGGTGGTGTTCGGGCGATTGATTTCAACGAGACTGATAGTTTAGTTGAAATTGGAGATGCTGACGCATTTACTTTCGGAGATGGATCATCAGATAATCCCTTTTCTATCTCTATGTGGGTATATGCCCGTAGTACAACATCAGGATATCTAATTTCAAAATGGGACAGTACAAACGGAAGAGAATACTTTGTCGGTTTTTCAAGCGGACAATTACTTTTCCGTATTTATGATCACAGTAATGGAAAGTTTATTGGACGTGGATATGCAAGTTTTCCATCAGATGTTTGGGTTCATGTTTGCGCGTGTTATACCGGAAGTGGATCTGAGGCTGGTGTAGCTATTTATATCAACGGGATTGCGGGATCTAATAGTTCGTCTGATGCAGCAAGTTATGTTGCTATGGAAAATGGTACCGCTACACTTTGTATTGGTAACCGAGAAAATGAAGGAGCGCCATTAGATGGTCTTGTTGATTCGGTTCGTTTATATTCGACAGCTTTATCTGCAGATGAAAGATTTATTTTAGGAGCGTCGAGACCCGGGAGAGAGTCTCCTACGGTCACAACAACAACATCATTACTACTTCCATATGGTTCTAGGATGAGTATTTTATAGGATTACAAATGGCAATTTACAAAAATCAATCAAGTCAAAAACTACCGGTTTATGCTTACAATATAGCGTCTACTGGTGCTGAATCTGGAGACGCTTCGAACATTACAGCGCAAATTAGTATTGACGGCGGATCTTCTTCTGCTACAAATGATACAAATCCGACTGAGTTGGATGCGGCAAATCATAAAGGCATTTATATTTTTGATTTAACACAAGCAGAAACCAACGGCGATTTACTTATCGTTAACGCCAGTTCGAGCACGGCAAATGTAGTTATTGAACCGGTAAGTGTATTTACTGCACCCGGAAGCAATTCTGGATATGATGCAAATGTTGTAAGTATCAATGATAATACGGCAGCAGCTGTACGACTGGCTTTATCAGCTGGACAAATTATACCGGGTACTGTTACTGATGTTGGATTCACTACTACAACAACTGAGTTTGAAGCTGAAGATATTTCTGAAGCAACTAATGATCATTATAATAATCGTACTGTATTATTCACCACTGGCTCATTGACTGGTCAAGTTGCTTCCATTAATGATTATTCTTTAGAGGGTGGTTATGGTCATTTTACAACCTCTGCAGTAATGACAGATGTCCCAGCAAGTGGCGATACCTTTCTATTAATATAATGTCTATTACACGTCTAGGTTTAACAGGAACTCCAACTACAGCATACCCTGCTGAAACACCAGCATTGGGTAGGCGTAAAATTATGCTATATGCTTTTGAATTCCTTATCGGATTTATTTTTTATTCAGGATTACTATAATGTCACTATTTATAAGCGCAGCATTAGATGAAGGTTTAAATTCACCAGAAGTAAAAGTTTATAACTTCGGCGGCTTGTCTGTGCTTGAAACAACAACTCTTACAGAATACGTTAGCCGTTCTGGATACTATCATGGATCTCTTTCTGGAGATTATTCTGGATACTATGAAGTCACTATTTGTCTTAGCGGTTCTGTGTATGCTAACAGTTATATTGACGCATATACTGACGCTACCGGAGTTGTTATCGGCGATCCACGAATTTATGATGATGACATCGCACTAATTAATGGTAGACTTGATGGTGTCCCCACAACTACCACTGTGATTAGCGGATCAGACGTTGCCATTACTGGTTTTCCAACATGTTTCATTAAAGGAAACTCATATGTTGATGAACTCAACACGAATATTCAACAGTATGTCTATAGCAATCTTGGTGTAGCAATGTCTGGTTTTGGCGTATATTCTTTTGCCACAGCAGATTTAAGTTTTACAGGCACTTCCCAGTCAAACGATTCCGTAGACTTTATGGTACGTTATGTTGATCCATCTGGTGCAGATCCTTACTTTAATATAGAATTACCAGCGGCGAGTTCAAGTGATGTGATTATGGGTCTTGAATATAAAGGTGCGTTAGGATTGAGTTGGAATTCTGGAGATATTTATAAGAAGTTACCAACTGTAGAATTTTACTTTGATGAGGATTGTGTTTGTAATGCAAATTAATTTTGATAAAATAATAGAGCGTTATAATAATATTGCTGATCAGTTTTTAGATTCAGATGTTATCGGCGTCGATGCTACGTTGTATTATCCGCCAACTTTTGAAGCTTGCGAAAACTGCGATGGATCACAATACGGCAATCATTATAAAAGTGGTGGCCCAATACCGTTTAATCATGGTAGTTGCCCAATGTGTGGTGGAACGTGTCAAAAAGAAATAGAGTTTACAGAAATTATACGTGTACGCGCGTACTCGCCGAATACTACAGATTTTAGTTCTAGATCTTTTAAAAAAATTGGTATTAGTATTGATGTCCCAAATGCAGAATTATTTACTATTTTCTATTTAGCGGATTCTGACAAAATTAAACTTTGTAACTATGCTAAAATAATGGGTCAGAGATATTCTCCAATTACTTTACCACAACCGCATGGATTTGGCAAAGCGAGATATGCTTTTTGTTTTTGGAAGATGGTTTAATGAAACTTATCAAAATAAAAGATAGCGCGCCGAGTATTCAAAGTAAATTAGAAAATGCTTTTATAAAGAAATATAAAACATCTTTAGGAAAGAATTTTGAAAAACGAGCGGGCGAAATATTAAATAGATTACATGATTTTTTAGCTGAAAAGTTTCGTGAAACAGATACTTATCGTAGCTTAATTTCTGGTAAGTTAAGAGCCGATTTTGGTTTTAGTGATGAATATTTATCTAGTATAGATGAAGCAATTGATTACATGTTGGAATTAGGTATCGAATTTGAAATTAAAAATAAAAAGATAATTCTATTGGTAAACTTTTTACCAAATACAGACAATATTCATTATTATAATAGTAACGGAAATAGAATTGATTGGTTAGATTGGTTGCTTTACTCCGGTACGGACGAGGTCGTCTCAAATTACAGAGTAAGCTACAGAGAGAACAAAGGGCGAAGTCACATGGCAATTATGATAGGCCCAAATGATGAATTTAGTTTCCAAGTTGATCCTGATTTTGCCGGAGTAGAAAATGATAATTGGATCAGCAAAACATTAAAAAATAACATTGAACCCATTAAACGTTTCTTAATAAAGGAATTACATAATGTCGCTTAATAAAGTTAATCAACTCAGTAAAATGATGCCCTCTGAGAAATTAAAAATTAATCTTATTTCTCTATTAGATTGGGGTTTCGTTGATAAAGGCGGCTATAATAACGTTGATTTAAACGCCACTGGCTGTTATGTAGACAATCGATCCGTCTTACATAAAGTTGTAGATCGCGGAAATACTTACTGGCAAGGAATTGAAAATTGGGTTTATGAAAGCGGAATGGAATACGGCCCCAGTAATTCGCCGCCGTTAATCTACGTGAATGACACGCTAGATCCAACTGCCACGGTGAACTATAGAGACGGCCGAGTATCTGTTTCTTCTGTAAGTTCCCCGAGTAGCGTTAAAGCACAATATTCGTATAAGTGGGTCAATTTTACCGCTTCAAGAAATCAGCATAATAGACGTATGGTAGAGTACCGGAAGCATTTACAGGAAGATTCTAAATTGAATCCAGAAGTGAGACTCCCTTTACCAACAGTGGCTTTTGATGTGCCGTCCATTAAATTGTCTAAACCATATGGTTTGGGCTATATGGCCCCGTCGTTTCATTATCATGATATTACGGCCCATGTTTTTGGAGAATCGGCAGAAGAAGTCGTGCGTATCCAAGATATTATAGCTAAACAAAAAGGCTTTATTTTTGATACTTTTGATCCACAGCTCGTTAGTGATTCTGGAGATTATCCTCTAAATATGAATGGTACCTTAAATTCGGGTAAAAATCATTCTGAATTAGCAGCTTTATATCCGTGGTCACAGATTCAGTTTGAAGAAATTGAGTGTGTTTTTGGGGATTATATCCACCAACATATTTATGAAGGTCGGATAAAAATACGCACAAAAATTGTAGTTTGTTTCTAAAATGTGTAATATAATTAGAAGATTCTTTATATAAAGAGGTAAATCAATATGACTACTAATGTTAGATTGCATTATCCATCTCAAGCTGCTTACATCAAAGAAGATGGAGCTTCTGGTGCATACACCTATATTCACGGTATGCAATCGGGTAGTGATAATGCTGATATTCCAACGGAAAATATTAATACTTGGGGACAGTCTAGCCCTTACGAAATTATTGAAGATACTCCAGAAGTGAGTATTGATTTTGAACGAGTTTTAGACGGATGTGCGCCTATTTATCTTTTGGCTAGCCAAGGAGCTGCTTCAGCTACTATTTCTGGTCGAGAAGGTGTTAAATCTGTTGTTGCAATCGGTATGTATAACTCCGCAAATAGTTATGCAAATGGATCTACACTGAGAACTGTTGAATTCTCCGGAGTTCAAATTTCTTCTGTGGGTTACACCTTTAATGTTGACGGTGCATTTACTGAAAACGTTTCTTTTGTTGGAAACGAACGAAGTTTTGCTGAGGGCGGATCAGAACTTTACGGTTCTATTCCTTCCGATCCAACATCTGGTGGAGCTGATGAACCATGTGCATTAACTGGATGTAGCGGTGGTGTTCAGCTTAAAGAAAATCTGAAATATAATGGTACGTATCCAACTTTACTACCAACAGTAATTCCCGGAGTTTCTTCTAGCGGTACGGTAGCAATTGCTGCTGATAACATTCCAACTGTGCCAGTTCAGAGTATTTCGATTTCTGCAGACTTCGGTCGAGAAACGATCTCTATTCTTGGTGCACGTGGTGCTTATGCTAGAACAGCTACATTCCCGATTGAAGTAACATGTGATATTGAAATTCTGTCTCAAAGTGGAGACGGTATTAATATTACAGAACTTGGCGTGTTCGATGGTTGTGACTATGCAAACGCTCCATATCAACGAATTAGAGTTGCCACTGACGGCGGTTTAATCATTGATCTTGGTAATCGTAATAAACTGACAAGTATTGCTCAGACTCACGGTGATACCGGTGGTGGGAATGCTACTTATACTCTTTCCTTTGTTGGTCAGAGTGTGATGTCGGTCTTCCATCAACAGGACCCAAGCGCGATTGTGTATTCCGGCTTCTGGCAATAATAATCGTCAATTTAGGATTCTTAGGAATGCATCGTGGCTGCTTTATGTGGTCACGATGTATTTTTGTAAAAAGATGCAGGATTTTTTATTATTTAGGATATTATTAGGGAAATTAGAATATAGGAAAACATTTATTAAAGATCCAACTTTTGAAATTAAGTATAAAGGTAGTCGTAGATACGATAAAGTTTTTAATAAATGTCAAACTCAAGATTTAATCAGCGATCAAGATGTTTACATCCTTTTATGCAAGGATGGTAAGTGGTCTTTGAAGGACCAAAAAGAATTAGATGACTTACCACGAAAAATTGAAAATCAAAAGATAGAATACTTTAATAGTTATTATAACCCAACATTACGCCGCAATAGTAAATACAAATTAGAAACTTATTATCGGCGTTATGAAGAGTTGAGTTTGATTAGAAATAAATTCTATTATATGACGGCCGAGGGTATTGCCAACGGCGCTATGTGGATGGAAATGATCCAATTGATGTATAAGGGTAGCGATATTTATCCTGCTTTAAACTTTTATAGAGAGCATAATATTTCCGATAAACAAATCCGTGATATAGCTCTATCGGATAATTGGAGTTCTTATACAGCTGCTGGTAAAAATATTTTAGGCAAACCAACCGTTAAAATGACTGATTATCAAAGATCTTTATTATCTTGGAGTGCAGTATATCGTAACTGCCGTAACAATCCAGATTGTCCACCGGATAATATCTTTCGTGATCATGATGCATTTGACGGATGGTTAATTTTAGAATCTAGAAAGAGTAAAGCAGAACGTAGAATGGCTCCATCAAGCAAAGGTATCCGAAGTGATGCTAAAAATGTTTATACGTTTGTGCAGACTAAAGAAGATGCGGAAGACGTATTGGCACTTAACAGTGGCAATAATTATCATAAAGTTAAACAGATATGCGGATAAATTTTGTAGATGCGGAGAAAGCTATTAAAACAACTATGGTTGGAGCTTTAACGTTTATTGAAGAACAATTAGGTGATTTATGGGGTCATAAGAAATCTGAAGATTTTACCCCAGAAGAAGAAGCAAATTATGATAAATTTATGTCAGCGAGAGACAAAATTTTAAACTTAGGTCATGATCAAATTGAAAGATTAAAGTACAAAGGAAGAAATAAAAGATGAAAGAATTTACTATTGAGGGAAAGACATACTTTCTTAAGAACCCAACTAACAATTCAGTGTTGGAGTCCGAAGCTAATATGTATTCCGCGCGCGTATTCGCTAAGTTAGTGAAAGCAAAAGATGATGACGGCGAGCATATGTATATTATGCGATCACAATTAGAAGACTTTTTAAAGTCAGTTGGTGTTTATAGTCAGGATGAATTAAACTCTATCATGGAGATTAATAAGGAAATTGGCGAACTTGAGGCAAAGATTAAGAACGGCGGTGATCTTAAAGAAGGAACTGAAGCGGCTATTAAACTTAAAAATCTGCGACTATCTCTTTTGATTCTTTTAACTCGTAAATTCGAATATGATAAATATACGGTAGAGCACAATGTTGAGAATGCCAAATTTGATTTTCTCATTACAAAGTGTATTTTAAATGAAGAGAAAAAACCGGTCTTTGAGAGTGTAGACGACTACAAAGAGAATGAAGAATTGCGAGTTGACATGCGGCCAATGATTGAAGCTTTGGCTGAAATGACAAGTTCATTTGATAGTCAATTTGAAGAAAAGTTGCCGGAAAATCAATTCTTGAAAAAATATAAATTGTGTGATGACCAATTTAATGTTTTGGAAGAAGATAAAACTGAACAGGCTGAAAATCCTGAATCACCAGTCGGTGAATTTACAGAAAAGAAAAAACCTGTTAGAAAGCGTACGACTAAAAAGTAGGTAAGTAATTATGGCTGCCGATTTTAACCTGCAGGGTGAAATTCAGATTCAACTAGCTAAGAATGCTGGTAATAAACTCAAACAAGAAATTCAGGGTTTAGAAGCTGAAATTAATTTGGGCGATAAAAGTATTGACTCACTGGTCAAGAAAATTAAAGCAATTAAAAAAGTACCGGTGTCTTTACGGGTTTCGAACCAAGCGACATATGATAAGAATTTTGCACCTAAAACGGTTAAGGTTAAATTAGAACTCTTAAATTCTGAATTAGTTAGTAGTAAGGCAATTAAAGCCGCCGTTTCTAAAAATGCAAAATCGGTAGCCAAAACAACTTCTGATATTCTCAGGGAGAATGGTAAGGGCGCTGCAGCAGCGTTACGTCAGGATCTTGAAAGAGAATATCCTAGAATGCGTAAATTGTTGGAGCGTATTTTTGATTTAGGATCACAACCTGAAAGTAAGTTCTTTAAAACTATTCAAAATCAAGTTTTGGACTTACAAAAAACACTTGGTAAAGATGCTGGAATCGGAGATCTTGTCGATAGTTTAGTAAATCGATTTAAGGGCTTTGATTCTCGTTCTACCAGTAATCTCGTCAAAGGGTTAGAATCTGTTTATCGCGCTTTTGGTCAACTAGATCGATTGGAAAAAGACTTTCAGGGTCTCAATCTTGTAAATCCTGAAATAGATAAGGCCCGCGAGCAGATTTTCAATTTATTAAATTCTGTGGATGCTGGTAATCTAACTGCTTTAGAAACAAATGTTAAAAATGCGATAAAACCATTACGCGACGGACTTACTCAAGCTGTTCGCGATGCTAGAAGCTTTGATACTTTATTGAGTGGTTTAAAGCAACGTCGTACAAATCTCATTGTTGCTGGTCAAGGCGCCAATTCTTCAGCCATCAGTCAAATTGATCAACAGATCAAAACCGTCCAAAAATTACAAACGGCTGGTAAAACTTTTGGTCAAGCTAGAGACAGCGATAGTTTCCGCGAAGCTTTTGCAAATGCCAAAGAAGCTCAAAGAGTTACTGATGAGGGTCGTAGAGCGTTAGAGGCTTTACGTAAATATGAAATTGATTTTAAATCATCTGATTTGATTGATTCAGAAGCGGCGCAAATCTTGCAAGCTGGTTCTCGTATTACAAAAGCTTTTGCTCGTAGTGAAAAAGCGATTGCAGATGCTAAAAAGAATTTTGCAGGCGCCAATGTTACTGAGCTACGTCAAAAGGGTGCGGCAGAATTACGGCAGATTCCTCAATCTGTAGAGAAGTTACAAGGTGTTTTAGATACTATTGATATTTTAGGTAACGACCTAATTCAAAAGGGTATTGACCCAGCTATTATCGGCGTAGATGAATTTCGTGCTAAGCTTGTAAATCTAGCTAAGTCTGATGCTCCATTAAATAAGATTACTAAAGAACTAAGCTTTATGCAAAATGAGCTTAAGGCTAGCGAACGTAGCTTTCGTAATATGGAAAGCTTACTAATCAATATTGACCGTATTGGTGAAACTGCTTTTCAAAGCTTTGCTGGCGGTAAAGACTTTTCTGGAGTTGTTCCGGCGCTAGAAGCTGCTAAAAAGAATATTCAATCTGGACTTAATAAAAGCGAAAGAGAGCTTAAGGCTCAATTTAACAAAGATGTCATTAATGTTCGAGATAGAGAAAAGCTTAACACGTTAATCAATAACAATATATTTGGATTTCAAGATGCGGCAGCTGGTGGACGTCCAGATCAAAGAGGTGCTTTTGAACGAGTAGAGCGTGATTTTCGTTCTTTTGTAGATCAGGTTGTTTCTGGTGGTGAGCCAGTACGCCGACAATATACTAAGATTAAAGATGCGTTAAAACAGTTCAATGCTGAAGCTGTAATTCTTAAAGAAGGTGGCTTTCTTAATGCTTTCGCAAAATCTACTGGTATTGCCGTTAAACGGTTAAGCGCCTTCTTAGTTTTTGGTCCAGCTCTATATTCTTTGCAATCTGGTTTATTGAGAACATTTAGTGCAGCTTTATCACTTGAAACACAATTTGCCAAAGTTGAACAAATTCTCAGTAAGAATGTTTCTTTGACCGGTTCTGCTAGTTCAGAAACAGCAAGATTAACAGATTTTGTTTTCAACTTATCAAAATCATATGGCGTTGCTTCATCAGAAATTGCACAAACTACTAAACTTATTGCACAAACTGGTAAGAGTGGTAGGGAATTAGAGCAAATTCTTACTGCCTTGACTAAGAGTGCATTAGGTCCTACTTTTGCCGATATTAATCAAACCGGTGAAGCGGCTATCGCAATTCTGAATCAGTTCAGTATTAAAGGTGAAAAATTAGAAGAGGTACTCGGTGGCATTGCACGAGTCTCTGGATCTTTTGCTGTTGAAGCAGAAGGTATTGCTACTGCTGTACGTAAAGCTGGTGGTGCTTTTTCTGCAGCGTCACCCGGCGATGGCACTGGAGTCTTTGGTGAATTTGTTTCGGCGTTTACGGTTATTAAAGAGCAAACACGAGAAGCTGACGAGGCGATTGCTACTGGTCTTCGTAATATTTCTATTAGATTACAACGTGGTAGCATTCAAAAATTCTTAAAAAAGGAACTCAATGTTGATCTGGTAAAAGGTGGTCAATTTATTGGTATTGATGCTTCAATTAAAGCTATTGGTGAATCCTTACGTAAATTAAATATTGAGGCGGGCAGTCCAGTCTTTTCTAATATCATTGAAAAAATTGCTGGTGCAAGACAGTTTGCTAGATTGCAACCGTTGATTTTAGGTTATGAACGGCTTGATGAAGTACAAAGGGTGTATGCTGAGGGAGCTAAGGGTGAATTAGATAAAGATGTTGGAATTGCTCTGGAAACAACCGCTTCCAAACTAACGCGGCTTTCTGAAACTTTTCAAGAATTTGCCAATTCTGTAATTAACACAACGGCATTCAAAATTCTAGTAGATGGATTTACTGGCGTAGCAAAAATATTAACTAATATTATCAGCCTTGTCAATAGTTTACCCGGACAAGTTCTTACTGGTATATTAGCCCTTAAAGCTTTATCTTCTCAACGCACAAAGATTCTTAGTGACATCTTTTTACGCGGTCTTGGGAGTCCTAGAGAAGGATCTTTTGCTATTCCGGGTAGAAATAGTGGGGGAATCATTCCCGGTGGTGGTCCAGATAAAGATAGTGTACTGACATATCTTACAAAGGGTGAATATGTTATTCCTCGTAAGTCGGTAAAGAAATATGGTGTTGATTTTCTTGATGCTTTAAGGCGTGGAGTTATCCCATCATATAATGTTGGTGGTGAAGTCGGCAAACAAGCGGTTCAATCTAGTTTCCAGCGACCAAATACTGGAATCGTTGGTGATATTAAAGCTCTACGCAGTATTTTACGTACGTTCCTTAGTTCTTTTAAAGACTTACCGCCAGAAGTTGCTGAAATGGTCAAGGCTGTACGTGTTAGAACCATTTCTGAAAAACAACAATTTAAAATTAAAACTGGTGATAATAGAACAGTAACACGGTCTGGATCTCAATTAGCTGGTGTTGCATCTAAAACTGGTAAAACTGTATATTTAAATCCTAAAACAGCTACTGGATTTACACCTTTACACGAAGGTGGACATATTATTGATCGTGCTTTAGGTGCTTCAACCGGTCGATCTGGAACAGCTAGCTCGCAAAAAGATACTTTTCAACATAAAGTCGCAACAGAAATTCGTAAATCTTATATTGCGGCAGGTAAAACTTCCAAGTATAGATTGACTCAAGAAGAAATTTTTGCAGATGTTTTGGCAAAAACAACAGATGAAGCTAAACAAATTCTTACTAATACTACAGATGTAAAAACTGGATCCGCCCAACTTGCTGAATTATTCACAAAGTTAGGTGATGGGCCTATTACTGGGTTAGCTGATTTGAATGCTAGTAATTTTGGCGGAGGAGCAAAACCACCAAGTAAACCACCAACTGGGGGAGGTCCACCATCATTCCCTAATGATCCAAATGATCCTAATAATCGTAGATCTAATGCAATTGCAAGAGCGAATGCTCGAAGACAAAGACAGGCAGCGGGAGGAGGAGGTTTGCCTCCATCTCCTCCTAATAATAAATTATTAGGAACTGGACAAAAGTTATCAAATGTATTTAGTAAATTAACACAGACTGGATATGGTAGAATAGCAGTGGGCGGCGCCCTTATTGCCTCAATGGGTGCTCTTGCATCTACCTCAGATGATACCAAAGATTCATTTTATAAAATGACTTCAATTATAACTGAAACTTTGGGAGCTATTGCATTAGTTAATTTTCTTTTAAAAACTGAATTTGTCAAAGGCGCATTAGCAAAAGTTGCTGGTCCAAAATTAGCAAAATCTATACCACTATTGGCAACCGGTGCTATTATAGCTTATCAGGGTTTAAAATTAGTTAGTGAAATTGCAAAACAAAGAGCAGAAGCAGATTTGAAAGCTGCTACATCCGCGGGAGAGTTTGCGAATGCTTTAGCAAGGATACAGACTTATGATCTTGGAAATGTTACTAGTGGGTTTGGTGATGCTATATTGTCTACTTTTCAGAAAAAAGGATTTTTTGGTGGTTTCGGTAGTTTACTCAAAACACCATTCGGCGACTCTGATATTGATAAACAATTTAGAAAAAATCTCATTCCGCCCGGAACTGGATTACGCGCTGTTGGCGATTTTAATATTAGAGAAGTAGAGCGTATTTTAGAACAAAGACAAGCTGCCGGAGTTACTGGCGGTATAGGTGTCGGTGTTGAATCAAAAGTTTTCGGTACTATTGCTACTCTTCCAGAATTAATTAAAGATTTAAGAGCTTCTGGTAATCTAGATGCTAATCGAGAAGGTTTTAGGGATCAAGCTAATCAATTAAGTGCTATTCTTAAAAAACTAAGTGCAGAAGATTTTGATAGAATTAGTACTAATTTAAAAAACATTGGATTTGACTCTGCCACTATTTTTAAAGAACTTGGTATAGATATTTTAAAAGAAGCAAATATCGCTCGTGCGTTTGATAGTGTTGGAGCTTTTCTTGATAATTTAGAAAAGGTAGCCCAAGGAGCCAATGCTCGTTTGACTGGTCTAGATGCAAACCTTCAACAAATTTTAAATGCGAATGAAGGCAAGGCTTCAGTTGCTGCTGGATTCTTTGATAATGCCAAAAGAGGTTTTGGAGCAAGTCCAGAAGTTGTGCAATCTTTACGAGACGTTGCGACAGTTGATCCAAATTTAGCAAAAGCTGCACAAGCAGAAATTCAAAATGCTTTCTCAGCCAGAACTCTTTCTAGACAAGTTTCCTCTAACCAAATTAATGTTAACGAAGCGAAAGATATTGATACGTTGATTGAAGGTTTGCGGCAACGTTTTGGTAATTTGGGAGGATCTGGAGAAGTCTTTGAAACTTTCTTACGTAGTCAGCAAACTCAATTAGAAGAGGCGTTGGTTGGGGGTAGTTTTGACCCTAAGAAAATTAATGATGTAATTGAATCATTCATAAATGATTTGGATAAAGGTAACACTGATGCCGTAGCTAAATGGAAGTCTACGCAACAAAGTTATCTTGACAGTTTAACAGATTTAACCAATCAAAGATTAGAACTTGAACAAAAAATAATTGGTAGATTAAATAAAGGTGTAGACTTACAACAACAATCTTTAGAATTTAGAAGACGGGCTAGAGGTCAGACTGGTCCATTAAGTGCTCAGCAAGCTGCTGGTTTTCAAAATCAACAATTGAATAATCTTTTGTTAGGCACCGGTATCCAAGATACCAGTGTTGCAGGATTGAGTAAGTCTTTACGTTCTACAGATGAAAGTATTGCAGGATTGCGTGGCGTGCGCAATAGTCAAAATGATATTGCTAAGCAACAAGGTATTCGTGAGAAAATAGTTAGTGCTTTAGAATATATTGCTGACGGTGGAACAACCTTTGAAAGTGCTATGGAAAGATTTAATAAGGCGGCAGAAAAAGCAGCAGCTTCATCTGATAGATTGACCAATGCTATGACTGGCACTGATGCCCAATTTATTGAAACAATTAAAGCACAAGCGGCATTTAATCAAGTTACGTCTGCTAGTTCACCAGAACAAGCTAGAGCTTTACTGCTTGGATTTGGCGACGAGGTTCGTGCTGGAGTCGGTCAAATAGCCGGATCTTCCACAGAGAATAAAGAACTTTTACAATCTTCTCTTGGAACTTCTCCACTTGCGGCTGCTTCTCCTGAAGCTAAGGCTGTACAAGAAGAATTTAAGAAACGGCAAGAAGCTAATAATGTTCTCATTGGATCTCAAGCAAGTTTGATTGAGTCAAATAATAAGTTGTCAAATACTATTGAACGATCCTATCAACTACAAACGAATATGGTGAATCAATTTGCTCAAGCTGCAGATAAAGCAGCTCAAGCTTTCGCGAATATCCCGAATGAAGTCAATCATAATTTTAATGTTGGTCCGATCGTAATGCGTTTTGAGGGAGCCGCTGCTCTCAACAATCTGAACGAAGCCGTTGGAACTCTTGTTGAGGGGCAAATTAATGAAGCGATCAATAACTTTGGGAATGATTTACAAAGACAAAATAAAGGTATCAAAGTTTCTGCGGCTCAACAAAAACAACGTGGTGCTAATGCGGGTAAATTTGGACAAGCATAATGTCAAGCAAAGTAACTTACAATAATAAATATTTAGAACCTGTTCAATCAGTTGCTATCAGCGTAGATCCATCGAGAACCGATGCTGGTGTGCGGTATAATAGTCGTTATAATATAACGATTAGTGGTACCATTTTGGCATATAAAGGATCGCCTACTACCAGCGGAACATTTGGTGCGTTTGGCCCAGATGTTTGCGAAACTATCGGCGAAAATGAATATGCCGATGCCATTATGGCAAAAAGATGTGCTATTGAATCTTTGTTTAATGAAGACAACAAACAGCTGTATCTTGGAACAGAAACTGGCGGAAACCCGCTAACCTGTTATCCAAGACTAATTAATTTTACACTTGCAGATTCTACCAATCCTGTTTATGCTCCTTATACTATTGAGTTAGAAGCAGACACTGTCTATTGTGGCAATTCTTCTATTGATCCAACTGGAGATAGCTGTGTAAGAAGTTACAGCGAAACTTGGGATATTGAATTTGACGATTCTTTAAAACTTAATTATTATGGTGATAATCGAGTTTTCAGAATAACTCATACCGTGAGTGCTGAGGGTGGCGTAGTTGCTGATAGCGGCGGGAATATTCTAGATCCGCTTGATTGTGCGCGAAACTTCGTGTGTAATCGTATCGCCGATAACGCTTTGGTCCCCGATAATTGCATGCCGGATTTTACTGGATGTCCGACCAAATTAAACTACGTGGACGTTCACAATATAGATGCGATCGCCGGATCGTATTCAGTTACTGAATCTTGGGTTTGTTCTTCCTCAAATTATGTAGATAATTACACGGTTGAACTTACACAAGATAATAAAGCATCCTGTCCGACTGTTTCCGTTAACGGCGAAGTGACAGGATTTGATACAAGAGTGAGCGGCGTAGTAGCGTCTGGAGACAGTGCTTATTCCCGTGCCGTCACCTATTTTAATAGTATTGATTCATCTGGAATTCTAAGTCGTGCCGAAGCATATACTAATTTAGATCTGGATGACAATTATGTTTCTCGTTCTGTAAGTCTCAATCCATTTGTTGGCACTGTGGGCTACCAATACACATTTAAGAGACGTCCGATCAAACGTATTCCGAGTGCTACTTGGGAAAATATTACTCTGACTAATAATTGGGGTGAGGAAACACACTCTATTGCTAATATTTTAGGACAAGGTGAAATTATTCAAAAACTTGGTTCCGTAAAAGTATTAAAACGTAGTTTAAACATTGAAGCAACGTTCCCATGCGGAACTGGATTTCCAATTGATGGACCAAGATTTCACTCTACATATGCTACAGATTTACAGAATGTGGTGGACTTGTATGATCCTTATAATAGATCTGGCTATGATGTTGTAGCGGTTGAATCTCAAAATGAGAATTGGGCTGAAGCAGACGGTAGTTATACATATAGTGTTTCTTGGGTTATGCAACCTACAGGGATTTGCGTATAATGGCTACATATTTAGGATCTCATATTGAATCTTTTGATTGCAACATGGGTTGGGGCAACGCTGAAAGTTCTGTTGATGTTACATTAGTAGACTGTGTTGGTGATGGATTATCATTTTCGGCAGGTACTATTGGCGGGCCAACAAGATTTATTTATGGTAGCTTTGATTACTTTGGTATTTTAGAAAAGTATAATACTGAAGAAAATAGTGGTGCTTACGCCAAACATAGTGCAAATATTAGTAATGGTCTTGATATTATCAATGGTGTTGAAATCATTATTAATGATTATTATGGTAGTGTCAATAGTGTACCTAATTTACTTAATGTCTTTGGATACTTAGAAGATAGTGGTGGTTTTGGCGGTAGTGAAATTAATGATGCTGGTATGCCTTGGAAAGCCATTAGAGCTGGCGTAGAAGGAATTGTAAACAGTCCAGCTACTGGTAATTTTGGAAATGGAATTACTTATAAGGGATATAGATACAAGATTGATCTTAATGACCTGCCATCGGCTCTTCCATCATATTACAGATTTAACGGCGACAGTATTACTCTTACTGACTTCATTGATGAGTGTTGTCTTGCTGGCGGTGCAGATTACTTTATCAGTATGGAACCAGCTACTGTTGCAGATTCTGGTAATTTTGTTGGAATTTTTAAAGTCAATACTGTTGATAGAACTACAGAAGCCACAACTGGAAACATCGCAAGTTATATCGGCAGTAATTGTATTTCTGAACGAGAGTATGGTTTGGAAATGCGCAAAGCAACTAATGGTAAATTTGTTGTTGGGCCTCCGGTCGATCGTGTGTGGTTTGTGCTTCCAACTACCAGTGGTAATAATGATCCCACCGGAGGAATTACACAGAGTGAATATAGTAATGATACTGTGTTGCCATACTTTGGATTAGACGGTGATGGTAACTATATTGTTGGTTACGGCCCATCTGGGGATACGAATGAATATTACTTCGATATAGATATTAAAGATGCTGGATATCCGCAGGTTACTTCTTATACTACGTGCTTGGGTGAATTACGCGCTGCTAAAAAGGGCCGACTTTCTTGGGAGGGTTACTTAGCAAAACGTAATATGAATCGTTATATTATTAATCCGACTGGTCTACAGACTGAATTTTTTGAATCTCATGCTGGACCGTCTGGCTTTGCCTTCTCAAGCTATAATGGCGTAGATACTTTTGCAATTCCTAAATATGGTTATGAACAAGCCTTTCACCAAAAGGGTAGAGCTTACGCCCACACGCACTATCCAACTAGTTCTGGTAGAGTACTAACTTATAATCATGACGGAGTACCCAATCCCTACTTTCTTAGAGCAACAGCTCTAGGATTACCAGATGCTTTTGGAATCGCAGCGGCTAGAATGCTTGAGGGTGATCTTTACACTAAAGCCTCTACTTCTTCATTTTTTGCTAAAGTATATACTGAATTTAAAAATACACTTGGCGTCGGAAATGAGTTTTTACAGCAAGCTTTAAGACCTAGTGATGCTAGGAATGCTAGTAAATTTGAAGATTTCACTAATGGTAATATCGGCGATAAAACTTTAATTATTTATCGTAAGATTAAAGATTTGGCCGATAATTATTATAATCGACGATTTATGGTTTCTGCACCATTTACCGTTGGTGCCGTTCAACCAGAATCTTATAATATCCGAACAAGTAATGAACCTACAGATCTAGGATATATAGATGAGTCTCAATGGTCTTCTGCTTATAGCAATGGTTTAATCCCTGATATCTCTGGAATTGCCACGATTACTTCTGCCGATAATAGATTTCATCCATATGTCAAATATGAAAATGCACTAATAGTTAGTACTGGAACTGGTATTGTATCCGGCCCATATGACTTTTCTGATATAAGTAGTGAAAGTAAAATCGCTAGTGTGCCAGTTACAGCATCTGGATTTATATACTACGATATATTCATTCGATGCAGTACTTTCCCGAATATGGTTTATCAAGACACAACAACATTATTAAACCCGCGGGTAGTCATTGAAATGCCGGGCGCAGTCAAACCTATTGAGAATGTTCAATCTTATGCTAAATCCTTCTTTAATTTAATGGATGAACGCGGGAATGGAGTCGGTGGTGCTTTTGAAAATGATGCTAGCGTGAACAACGAATTCATTCAAAAAAGATTAGATAAGGTTGGTGCTGATAAAATCCAGTTTCATGATGGTGAAGAGTTCCATTATGCCGATCTTTATGCTGTACCCCTCCGCAGTAATTTATTGAGTTACGGCCCTTGGTACGCGGTTGGTGCAGATGGCGGTGTACGTTATGAGAAAAACGCAGAATTAACACCGTGGAATTATGGTGGTTACACTGCATTGAATACTGCTGGTAATGCGAGAGCTTCTCAAGAAGTGACAAATCAAACCTTTGAAGAGGCTGGATCTGTTACTATAATGGGTTCTCCGTTACTGAAACCGGGTGACCAATTAATAGTTAATGGACCCTATATAACAGATATGAGTGTTCGCACGTCTGATGATGGAATTCAAACTACTTACAGGATGCAATCTTGGTCTGCGCATAGAGCAATTGACAAATTACGAAGTCATAATAATCGGCGGTTACAAAGATTCATCCGTCAATCTTATCAATCTCAAAGAATTTACAGAGAAGGATTGAAAAGTGGAAGATTCTCCAATGCGGTAGATTTTATTAGCGGCTTAGCTAACAAGTTTACTAGTTTAGATGAGTACGGACAAAGGAACAAACCTAGCACTTCTCATAACTTAATTGGCGGACAATTTAATGGTATGAAATCTGAAGTTGCCATACAACCCTTTTATAATGTTTCTGCTCAATTAAGTAGTGATTATTTTGACAAAGCATTTATGACTCTTGATGGATTATATCGTCCAGTTTCTACCGTTGAACATACTGGAATGAATTATTTTCAAATTCCACCTTCTGGTATAAATGGATTGACTGGTATGGATTTAAATCCGTGGCAGAGTGGTCATGATCTTGGATTTATTACCAGAGGAACTGGATTAGATGATACTTATGAAGAGGTAGTAAATACTGGATGGTATGATGAATTCCGTGGTGTTGGTTTTAAATATCCATCTATAGGAGTTGGTTGGGGCCGTGATCAGCACGGACGCCCATATCCACCCAGTTCTAGTAATCCAGAAAATTATGAAGAGAATTACATAGGCGATAGTACGCTGTGGGCGGCAGCTCCAGTTGATATGAGATTTGATACTGATTATAAATTATGGCAAGCCCCGCCCATTCAAATGGGAATAGCTTATAATGAATTTCCGGCATCAAGTGGTATTACTTCACCGTCTCAGGGAATAGTGCTTAGATACGATCCAACTTATTTAGGTGGTTCTGGGATATTATTATCTAGCGGCGATGCGTATTGTTTTGATTCTACTATGGGAATTATTGAATCAGGAACGATTGTTTATTATTATAATATTGCCGGAAAAAATCATATTCTTTATGCGGCTTGTAACCCAGATTCTGAAGCTTTACAAATAATTGCATCATATTAGGATTAAGAAATGAGACGCGGCAGACCTTGTGCTTGTGGCTGTGTGGAATGTGTTGGATATACTTGTACGAATCCATACACTAGCGACGGATGCTTAACACGAGTATTACAACATTTTTATGATGATTTCGAAGAACCGTATAGCAATCCGGGTTGGGAAAATGGAGACCGCTTCATTGCAACTGGTGGTTATGGTGTACCAGTAGAAAGTGGATTTGTTTCTGATACTGTTCCGGGATCATCTCTACCATCACCAGTAGATTGTTTAAGTTATATTGGCGCTTGTACTTGGTGTTATGATTTAGCTTGTGATGGATCTGGTGTTGGCGGCAGTATAGAAATAGAAAACGGTCCAAAGATTACTGTTTGTCATGACAGCGTTGTTTTTTATCCACCTGATGGATCTGGTGTAGAAATAGCAACAAATTTTCAAAGTTGTGATAATATTGTGATGTATTTTCGTCACTATGCCATTCCGCCAGTAGGAAACTATAATCAATCTATTCAAATTATACACAGAAGAAATGGCACCATAAGCGGATGTAATAATTATAATGGTTTAGCCGTTACACCTGCTGATACTGGAGACTGTGATTTTACAAGTTGCTCAATTTATTCAAATGATTTTGTAGAATCTACTGGACAGTATACTATTAGTTCTTCATTAGATACTGTTATTGGTGCTAATGCAACGCGAGATTGGAAAATTGATCAAGTTTGTATCACGCAGAATGAAGTTAAGAAGAATCCGGGTTGGTATGATTGTTATGACAATGGAGATTGTGGTAGATATATCAAGCCAAATTATTTTAATTGGAGCGATACATTTTGTAATTATGCCGAAGAATCTGGTAACTATATTAATTTAATTTGGGGTTTCGATATAGATGAATTGTTCTATGAAGATTGCGATTGGGAACCGCCTGTTGGATCTTCAGCTCAGGGTCTTTTTGTTACACCATTATCACAAATTACTATTGACTGGCATGATACTGGTATTTTGAATGTCGTTCCAATTATGGCCGTACAAGATGTCAATACTATTGTTTGTGACACCGGCAACACTTATGGGCGTATGGTTGCTTTTAGTGGTGATGGTTGCGGGTGTTATGGTGATTTACCCATATTATCTTTTAATGATCCAACCAAGATGGGTATCTATGGCAGTACTTCTGCTCAAGCAGAACAGGGTAACATGACTATAATGGGTACTACAAATCCATTTCCAAATCTTGGTCGATCTGTTTCTTGGCCCACTGATACCATTACAACTAATTGTGACTTACCAAATCATAGTAGTGATGCTAATTTATCAAATGTAAGTTTATTAACCATTCCGCGCGAAGACAATCGTTACTCTGTAAATCGCTATTATGAGCTAGAGGGTTTTTACTCTAACGATGAATTTCTTTTCGATTACACATTGGATCCGCAGTGGATTTGTTCCTATAATTGTTACAAACTCTCATTTAACACATCTTACAATTGGTGGGAAGGAACATATTGGGCAATAGAAGGTTCTGGTACTTCCTCACACCCTTTACCAAGTGGTGGACGTATTACTGGTGGTGGTGTGAATGCTTATTCAGATTTTGATGGTATTGACTTTGATTCTATTTATGAAAGTGATCAGTGTTGTTCATCATATGATATGTATATTTATTCACCTTGTGGTGGGGGAACAACATTTTATACTGAATTACATGAAGTAAGTGGTGATCTGGCTGCCTCTACATTAACAATGAATGTAGGAGCTTCTATTTTTAATTCATTTATGTCCGCTGGCAACTTTCAAGCTGTTTATGATACTGATACTTCAATAAATTCTTGGTGTGCTGGTTTTGATTTTCAACAAAGTACTTGTTGTTTGTTTGATTGGGAATCAGATATTGCTAATAGTACTGATTATAACATTGTTTCATATCCAATAAATACAGGATGTTTTCACCCCGTTTATCAAGGACTTGGTCAAGCTGATCTTAAGGCTATATGGGGTCCTCCAGCAGGTAATGGTTTACCGTTTTGTATGCTAGATCCTTTTGGATTTCCTGTTTATAATTCAGTAGATGAGCCGCAATCTAATAGAACTATTGATCAAGCAAATTCAAGACAAAGTCCTAAATTTGGTAAAGTATTTAATAGAACAGGAGCATCTGGAATATGCTTAGTTAGTACTGATGAAATTAAAATTTATGATGCGACATTAGGATTCGGCACTTTTGCGGTTCCGGTAGATCAATGGGATGTGGCAAACGGCACCGCAGATTGCAGTTATAATAATGTATCAATTTTAAACGGCGAAGTCAGAGCAGAATATTATTTCTATGCTGGCAGTGGAATTTCTGAATATGGTAATTATTCAGGGACGATTACTGATTTACCAGATATTGGCCATAATTCTTTTGCGCCAAGTGGATATCCATTCTTGACTAGCGATTGGACTTATTCACACACGGTTCCTACCGCTCCTGCACATTGTTGGGTGTGGTATGATTCTGTAGATTCAGAAATTAAAGCAGCTCTAAAAGGACCACAATCTGCTTGTGCTACCTTGGATGGATTATTTGAAATTATGAGTAGATATTTTACTAGTGGTTTTCAAGGAGAATTGCTTACTGATTGGATGCAATCTGAGACAGACCTAAAAGATGGCAGATATTTAGCCGAAGTTAATGTATTGAGCGCTAGTGGTGAACCACTTAAGTTAGAAATATTACAACCATTTAAGTCTCATATAAAATTTCCAATTGAAAATGGCGCTAATAATGGAGAAGAGCCAGACTGTCCTTCTGTGAGTGGTTTGGAAGAAATTTATTTCCGACACATTCCAAGACTTTGTAGGGTTGTGTTAACAGAAACAAGTGAAAATAGACTATGTTCATTCTAAAATCTGAAGATGAAATTAAAAATATTCCTCATTACACGAAGTATATATTTACATACGTTCCATTGCATGAATTTACAATGAAAGGGGCTCATGTTATACATGTACTAGATGACCCGATGAAAATGAACCGTCCGGGATTATCATCTTATGTAATTACCCGTGGATTTGATAAGGCCGGATTAATGCGGTGGGATGAGCCATTGGAAGATTTCATTAAAGTTTTTGAAGCAAAACAAATCATTATTTCAAATCAATCTAAAAGATATATGACATTAGGAGATGTTTCAATGGTTAGTAATACTAAAAAAGTAATTAATTTCGCCGGAGCTTTAGTTAAGCATATAGCTAATGGTTTAAAAAATGTCAGCGACGAAGAACAACAACGACGATTGGAAATTTGCAATTCTTGCCCGTTATTATTAAACGGCGAATGTTCACTGTGCGGTTGTCCAGTAGAAGAAAAGACTAAGTGGGAATCAGAAGATTGCCCAGATGATCCATCTCGTTGGACTGGTGAAGCAAAGAAAAAGCAGGCGTTGCCGCCTGCTCCTCAAACTCAACCCGCTCCTATGAGCCAACCTAGAAAGAAAAAGGGCGGCTGTGGATGCGGTGGCTAATTTTTTTGTTGATGCTTCTGAATGTAATTAAAGAATGCATGTCCTTGTTCTAAACTAAAATCATCTAGATTTGCCGGACCTTTAAATTCTCTTAGACATTCTTCAAGACTAATTCCAAGAGCCACTAATTTCTTATGAATTAAGTTTTTAACTCTTTCAGTAATTTTCTGAACATCAGCTGATGGTGCCGGTTCAAAGGCATCCTCTGTATAACCAGAAACCATTTCTTCAGCTGAAGTTACCTGTAGGCCGAGTGCTTTTTTGAGTGCTCGGCTTTCTGCTTTAGTCTCTGCAGTAGCTGCCGGATGTTGAGCAAATTTATTATTCTTTGTCTCTACACAATCTGCTAATCCACGAAATGTACGCACTGGATACGACACATCAATATTGCCGTAGTCAATTGGTAAAGACATTTTCCAATAAATTTGTAACTCATACAATACTGTAACCACACGACTATCTTCCGTTGGGCTTACATCAAAATTTACCGGCCCAGCAAATTTAAAATCGCCCAAATATTTTTGAGCTAATCGCCGAAGACCAATACATCTTGGATATCTTTCTTCATATTTCTCTTCTTCTGTAAGTTCAGACATGAGCATCTCTTGCCATGCATCACTGCCATACGCAAGATTTTGTTCGTCTAGAGCCTCTTCTACTGTGGTTGGTTGTTGAGGTTCTTCAAATGCAATTTTAAAATCATCATTTGATTCTTCATCAACTACTTTACGCTTAGCCACTATTTAATACCCCTTGTAAATTTTGAAAAGTTAAGTCGCAAACTGTTGGTCTACGACCACAATATTGTTCAATTTTGTCTGCATGATCCACACATCGGCACAATAAATAATCTGCTGATCGGAATAATTCAATATTCTTTTCATACGAAATACCATTATTGTGCCAATCTAAATCATATACATAATAAATGCGCTTACTATTAGTTGGAATTCTTTCCGCTATTAAGGCTTCTTCACCTTGCGTATATATTAAAATGTTATCCCATAAACTATATACATTTAAAATTGGTAAACAAGAAATATCATCATGAGCAACCGACGCCATAGTGAACAGTGCCGCCTGAGACGGCTGGTTCTGTATTATATTTTTTATCTGCAGCATCCTTTGACTCTTCTTGTTCGACTTTAGCAGGAAGCACATCAAGTTCTTTTTGTACGGTAACAATTCGTTTTTCCTTTAAATCAATAATTTTTTTACCTAAATGACTAAACCAATCTGGTAAACCATGACGAATAATAACATAATCAAAGTATTGGAAATCAATCTTTAAATCATTATAATTCATATTGAGAATAGCAGCTTTACTATTGGGGAAAAGTCCAGATCTATATCTATTAACTAATCCGTCCTCTTCTAAGACAACAACATCGTGTCCCTTCTCTGCTAGATATTCTCCCTCTGGAGACAAACCTCCATCAAGATCTAAAATCTTTTGTCGACCTTTAACTTTATTTAAAAGTTTTTTATCGTCTTTGTCTACTGGATCTCCACCAGCATCCAAAATTCCTTTTAATTGCATTCTTTGTGTAGTTAGTGATATTTTTTTCATATTATTCCAAATGCCTTATTATTAGTTGTTGTGATGATTCCGGTACGTCCGGTGATTTTTTCCAACTCATCAAAAATTTTCTTTTCATCTTCTCTATGAACATCATCTACAATCATTGTAACATCTGTATTGAATAAATCAATATTTTTTATAAATCCATACCGCCCAATAATACCCGGTGGACCATCAATTAAAATACATGAGTATTCTTTTGGTAATGATTTTAATGCATATGCGTCATACCAACTATCTTTAATTGGCGCGTAAATATACTTTATATTTGCGGAACTATGCATACCAATAAATTTGTAATCATGTTCAACTGAAAAAACTTTCCAGTACTTTGCTAATACAGCAGTTGCTTGTCCACTTCCTAATTCTATAATATTAGTAAAACTAGGAATATTTTGCCGCATCCAAACAAAGATCTCGTAGTCTATTGACCACTCTCCAAAATTTTCTTTTTCCATTCTTCTATCTTTTTAGATTGTCTTATCGACAATATATGGTTATCTTTCAAAAGATTATCCCATTCACAATCTTTGTATGTTTCTGGATTTACAGAGGAAAGATTGATATCAACCTTTTCTTGTAAATTGAATACATTAATACAGTTTTCAAAATCAAATGGGGTTAGTGCCACTTTGCCTAAGCTATTAATTTTCATAATTTCTTCAATTTCGTTGGCGGCACATATGACGTTGGATTTATATAATGCTCCGGTAAATTCTTGCGGAATAGATCCACAAGTAGCGATACCATAACCCTCACCAAATACTTTTAATGAGTATCCCAAAGATTCGATCTTTTTAACAAAGATCATACTATCTGGACGTCTATTAAATAATACAACTTCTGTTCCATAAAGCTCTTTTGGTTCAAGAAATTTTAATTGCAACGGGTCAAACCCTTGTTGAAAATTATAATTTAATCCGGGAAATGACAGTCCGGGAGCACAAAATTTTACAGCAGGGAATTGATTCATAGCTCTTTCAGCTTCAGCTACATTCTCAGTTAAAATCATATCCGGGATAGGATCTTCAGAAGCCATCTGAAATACTGATTTTTGTTGTATTATTAATTGGACATCTCCGCCAGAAAGAATTTTATCCGCTGACAGTAATCCGTATATATTAGTTTTAATTATCATAATTTAAAAATGATTTCGATGTATCTTCAATTGCTTCTAATTTAAATTCTTCAAAAAGTTCAAAGTCAAACATATTTTTTCTACATGTAGAACTGCAAACTTTTTTCTTCAATCTTGCCACATCTGGCTTAGAAAGTTTAGTCAGTCCTAAAAATTTCTTATTCGATTTAAAAGTAAATGATCTGATGTTATTTAATCTATCTTGTATTAATCCAACCCCATTAGCTTTAATTTCTTTATACAATGTAGCACTATTTTCTGCATCATATAATTTTTCAAAAGAAAAATAGGACGGAACAAATTCTCCTCTTAAGAAGAATACTAATGGGGATAAACTTGCGTTAATTCCTATTCTAACATCTTCTGCAGAATTTGAAACATCATAAATTACATTTTCAACAATACAATATTCACTTCTTCGATCAAACTTTAATACCTTGTTTATCTTATGACCGCCGACAATAATAATTTCTGGATCATAACAAAATGCATGTATCACATCTAATTGATAATTTAATATTTCTGATCCAGCATACTCCATTAATGATGGAGGTAAATTGGATATTTTATTACAATATGGTCTAGAATTAATAATAATAAAAGCAGCTTTGTGACACACTTGGTGTTTAGAGGCTGGCTTAACTTTATCATAAATTACACTACGACCCTCATATTTAAAGGTAGAGATGGGCATTCCTCTGTCTTAATTTACGCAAGCATTCCTCACGCACCTTACCCCGAATTGGATCAGCACTATTATTAGATCCCATTCTTACAACACTTAAAACTTCTGGGTGGTGCCAAGCAACACAATGCTGTATAGCTCTAAGCCAAAAATCATAATCTTGCGCAACTCGCATTGATTCATCATAATAAACTTCATTACTCAACTGAGCTTTTTTAAATACCCAAGATTTTACTAAACTATTACATTGAATTTGGCAATTTCTCCACATCATTTCTGGAGTAGTAGAAATTTTATATTCTCTAGCATAGAAATCATGATCGTTATAATAATGTAAATAATCATCATATACAATACCAATTTCGTCATTACTCTCAGCAATGTTATATAACGTTTCTACTTTCTTATCATACATCCAATCATCAGCATCTAGCAGCTGAATATATTTCAGACCAAGTTTTAAAGCAGCATTGACGCCAACATTTCTAGCTGATCCCGGACCGCCATTCTTTTTATAAATTACTTCTACACCATGTTTTTCATATGATTCCAATACACTCCTTGAATTATCAATAGAGCCATCATCTACCACAATAATTTTACATGGATAAGATTGGCTAAGAGATGATTCTACCGCTTTCTTAACATATTCTTGATGATTATAATTGGGAATTACAATTGCTACTTCTGTGCTTTGATTGTCCATAAACCACCTTCATCAATGTTTATTTCTAGAATTTCGCATCCCATTTTAGTTAACAGCCTACGCATCTCAACCATTGGAAACATACAACGCATTGGTGTTGGACGTTTAAATAACTGATTATTCAAAGCATTTAGATCTAAACGTCTAGCAATCAAATTTTTAGACATAATATACGGATCTAATCCGCCGATAATTAATTGTCCTCCATTACGCAACATATATAACCAGTGTTCCATAATAGGTTCGATCATACTTATATCTAAATAATCAATAAAGTCTGGAGCATAAAATTCTGTAATTTCTGCGGGTGCAAATAATGCACTGAAATCGCCATAATTTTGATTGAAATCTTTATTCAATGGACTGGCGTAAAAATATCCATCTTTTTGTGGTTCTGTAATTGTGACTTGAATTTTCATTAAATGACTTCGTTAATTAAATTTGTCCAATTTTGTGTAAATTTTGTTTTAGAAAACTTTTCTATCACAGTCTTTCGTGCATTGTCTCCAATTTGTTGGAGGGTTTGTTTATTTAATGACAAAATATGTTGCACTAATTTTTTACCATCTTTATCATTATTTACATCATACAGAAATCCATTATAACCATGCTGAATTACCTCTGGAATCATACTGGTGGCTGATGATATACAACAGCATCCACAAGACATAGCCTCAAATAAGGAGAATGGCATCGTTGATGCTCTGCTCGTATTGAGAAAAATATAATGATTATTATAGATATCAATCAATTCATCTATGTTTTCTGCAGGCTTAGAAATTCCCGTCTTTGATGTTCCCACTAATTTAGTGGAAAAGGAAGATGTGATATTCTTCCATCCTGTATAATTACACGACCCATCTCGTTGATCAAATTCATTTACTACTGAAAGTAGTGATAATGATTTTTGTTGTTTACGGCGACTTTCAAAGAGTTCTGTATCTACACACTGCGGAATCACTGTATGATGCATAGGAAACTGCCATTGATTAACACTATACTGTGAAAGAAATACATTCTTATCGCCGATTAAAGCATTAAGATTTAGATCTGAATCTCTTTGTGGTAAAGTGTGCTCTAATTGAATCAATGGCACTCTAAGTTGTCGCGCCGCTTTTGAAAATAATTGATGTTGGCCATATTTATGTTGACTTAAAATAACATCTGGTTTAATATTCGGCGTCAATACATTCACAATTTCATGATTGGCCGGTAGAGGTGCATAGTTGAAATCCCACTCTTTGGCTCCTTGATAATTCCACATGATGAAATTAAATGGCAGATCGTCCATATAAGATTGATATCTTTCATGGGTCGCCGCCGTCAATACTGTAGGTTTTTCTTTTGTAAATTCTTTAACTAAATTCTTCATTCGAAATCCTTAAAGGGCACCCGGCCTTTCGACCGGGTGTTTGACCTACTTTTATACTTCTTTCTTAAGTTCTCGATCCCATCTCTTCCATCCACGATCAGGTAAATATTCTCCTGATTCCAGATCTTTAATACGAGGATACAGAACTCCATTATCTGTCTGTCCCATAGTTAATTTAGCTCCCTTAAGAGCTGGTCTCTCATCTAGACAAATAAATTCAAAGTATTTAATCTCTTTACCCTTGGCGTCTTTACACGCGCGGATACTCAATTTAGTCTTATTCGACCAAACCGACTTTCCTTCTTCGTCAGTTTTAACGGCATTTTCGCCACTTCCCCAAAGATTTTCCATGTGATGTAACCACTCAAAAGCTTCAACATCACTTTTGACTTCTTCAGAAAAAACAACTTCACGTCCGCTAACTCTAGCTTTAAATTCAATTCTCATTCAATATTCTCCAATAGATTTTTAATATGATTTTCATCGTTAAAATCAGATAAATTTACAGGTTCAAAATTCTTCCTGTTTTCAAAAACAAATCTCATACTTTGACGTATTTGTTTTTGATCGGGACAATTCCAAGTGTCCCATCCATTTTGGTAATTCGGTATAGCTCCACCAGCATAGGAAGTTCCTGTAACTGAATGAAAACTATTTTCGTCTGGAAATAATTCCATTAATTTTTTTGTACCACCATAAAATGGCGCTATTACATTTTTGCCTAATTGTGCAGCCTCATAAGCTGGTATGCACCAACCCTCTCCATGTGAAGCAGATATAAAACAATCCATTATACAATGTAATCCACTAATTTGACTGTCAGTTAAATCACGAGTTAAGGTCATTTCTTCTTTATAGTCATGGATATTTTGATACAATTTTAAATTATCTTTAATAGTTTTATAAAGCTCGTTTAAATCCTGAGTTGTTTTAATTATCAAGTTTACAGGTTCATTTGGATCAAATTCTGTATGAAAAGCTGCAATTAAATCTTCAAGATTTTTACGGTGTGTAGCTGTACTAATAGTATAAAAATTGTAATTCCCTTCTAAATTTGGGATTTGTAAAGGGAGTTCCTCTGGGAAGGCTGGCTTAATTCTATGAGGTATAACTTTAATCGGAATAAATGACGCAACTGATTTAGTGTTAAGGAGACACTGTTTAGCGTCTTCATTTGGCACCCAAATCTCATCTGCCATGTTCATGTACTCAGGCCATAAACTATACCTAATATCATTTGTTTCTAATTCTACCCATAAAATATTTTTAACACTGGGTATCCTTTGAAAAAAATGAGGTAATACATATTGGATAACAGTAGTTACACCTTCAACCGATTTGTTTTCGGCTTCTGTAATCCATATTGGGATGTCCTCTTGATGAGCCAGATCAACACTTCTAGTGACTAAATCGGTGTGATCGTTCAAAAGTTCCATTTCTTGTCTAGCTAGTTTACCCCATCCTGAATTATTAGGTTCTCTATAATGACCTATGAAAAGGATTTTCTTCTTAGTTCCCACTGATTATATCTTTCTCTATATGACTTAAATTTATTATAAACTTCCTTACGTGTAATCTGCATAGGCTTATCTCCCAATTCATTATTCTGACTCAATGGAATAACCATACCAGCATTTAATGCATCTATAAAATATAGGTGTGTGTATGACCCTATAAAATTAGGTTCTTGAGCTACTTTAGTAATACACCACATGATATATTCAGAATTGCTCAGATAGGCTAGCTCTTGAAATTCTGGTATGTTCCTAACATCAATAGGTTTTTCCCAATTCTTTACCCTATTTTGTTCTACCAAATTTACAAGCTTAACCCATTTTTCTTTACATGTTTCTTCAGTATAATTTTCGGCAGCTTTATTTGCTATAGAAATCCTATCATATTGATAGGTTGTTGGGTCTTTTAAGATTTCTACAAAACCATCAATATCCACAATTGCTCTATTACACAAACTTTTCATTTCTGTATCATATGCAATTGGTTTAACGCCGATCGCATCAATTTTAGGAATGACATCTTGTTGTGCTGAATAATCAGTAGAAACAACTTTGACTCCACACATCGCAGCCTCAATTGTTGGTATACCGAATCCTTCGGAATTATGAGGTTGGAGATATAGATCGAAGCTGCTGTACAAATGTCGCAATCCTTTTTCATCCAATCCCTTTAAGACACTAGCTGTGATTACGTTGCCGCCACATTTACTACACTTAAAAGATCTATGATTAAATAATCTATGAGAAACATCATGACAATTCTCACAAATATAAGTCATATAGACTCTATTTTGGATTCCATATCTTGCAAATAAGGTCGGCAAATCCCAACCTTTATCTGGGTAATGCGTATGACAATACAGAAACAAATCATCAACTTGAGCAACGGCCGCACAAAGTTCAGGAAATCTTTTCCGATTTTGATTCCGCATTACAGTACCGACCAATTTAATATCGAGTGGCAAACCCAATGCTTTACGTGCGTTTTCTTTGCTAATTAAAGAATGTTGTTTAAATCCGGGAGAAATAAATGGCATTAAATTTCGACAATGATATTGTTGTTTCAACCATGACTCAGACCATTCATTATATGTTGTGACGTAATCAGCTTCATGAAAAGCATCTAACCAGTCGGCCTTTTGAGGCAGAGTATCTACTGTTGGAGATAGGATTGATGTAAAGCAATCATGGAATGGAGATTCAGTAATAAATCTATCATACCAATAATCTCTTACTGAAATAACAATATCTGGTTTTTCTTGTAAACAAATCTGTTCAAACATCCATGAACCGAATTTAGCATCACCACTAGATGATTCTCGCTGAGAATAGATGCGTTGACTTTCTTTATCATTACTGTGCGGCACATTTAGATATACTCGCCAAGGACACCTTCTAGCATATTCCGTGTGCTCTCTGATGTTTGGATTCCCATAACTAGCAAGTTCAGCAACTTGATGACCAGCATCGTGTAAGGCTTCTGCTATTTGTCGATAATAAGCTGCATATCCAGTACATAGATAGGTGTATTCACTAATCAGTAATATCTTCATTTTCTTCTTTTAGTATATCAAAATGAATGGCTTTGATTCTTGTTTTTAAACCAGAGCCTCTTAATTCTCCTAAAACCCATAAACAGTCGTTTAATTCTACCTGATCTTTGATCGTATCAGCTGCCGTAGAATAAAAATCAATAGTGAATTCATCAATATTTTTAACTTGTTTTCTACGTCGTACGCAAGCTAATTTTACAGTAACCTTGTTTGTGTAGTAATCAATACCAATAACCACACCAGTCCCCGATACTGTCATCGGAGTTGAACAATCCAAACTCATTTTTATTCACTTTCATCAAAATATTTTTCATATGTTTTACCGTCCGTTGTTTCAGTTTCTTTAAAGATGATACTTAGAGGTATCATATAAGCATTACAGATATTCTTTAAAAATAATTCTGCTGCTTCTTCTGGATCTACAGGACCCTTTGAAACTGATTCCGGAATGAATGCTTCGCTACATTCATCGTCTATAGCAATTTGTTGATAATAAATTCCTTCCTCATCACTAAAAATAGTTGCCGATTTCACTTCGGGAACTGCTTGATTATATTCAATTTTAATTTTCCCATCAGTCTTTTTAACAAGAATATAATATCCTGTGTTAATTAACCGTTGACTTATAGTTCCCATACTTCCTCCAAGACTAATCCACCTCGATTAGATCTTTTTGCATGTAACATAATAATGTTGTTATCATATAATTGATTTTCATAAACCATTTTAGATGGAAAGCAGACACAATCGCATTCGCCGGTCATGTCTACTAATTTAAAACTGGCCATTACTTGACCTTTGAGCTTACCATTCTTAATTGTAAATTCTCTGTGATCAGTAATCTCACCAGCAATAATAAACTCGTTTAAATATTTCTTTTTAATATCAGCACATTTGTGTTTACCCATTGGAATTTTACCCGAATTAATTTTACGGGCAGAAATACTTGTTCCAAGTAATTCACGTTCATGATCAACAATATTATCAATATGATCATTTAAATCCATTGGCGGGTGCTCTAATGCATTAAGAACACTTTCGTGAATACTTTTATCTCTTCTGGGTTTTCCATTTTTAATATAATATTCTGCGGCGGCTTTTAAGCTTGTAAATTTATGTTCTTCATAAAATGCACGAATATGTTTTTGTTCTGTTTTATTATACACAGTCCACTGATTGTATTCAAATTCAGCTTGAACTCTACCCACCATTAATTGATCAAAACATCCGGTTCGGATCATTGAGATCATTTGTTTTTTATTCCAATTATGGCTATGTAAAATAAGAAATTCTATCCAAGAACAGTTTTCAAAAGTAAGATTATTATCTACTTTATCAAAACTTTTTTCTCCACAATTTTTAATAGAAGACAAACCAAAAGTAACTTTGTCTCCAGCCATATCAAAATCAATTTTTGGATATTGTTTGATTGTCGGTGGAATAATGGGAATCTTTAGACGTCTAGATTCAGAAATTACTGAACGAATTTCAGTACGTGTGTCAGCTTCATTTTTTGCATTTCTTAACCACGCACAGATATACTCTTGCGGGTAATGGGCCTTAGCCCACGCCGTCCAATATCCAGTTAAGGCATAACCGACACTGTGTGAGTTTGAACTTATTAAGCCATTATCTAGATAGAATGTATGACTTGTATTCTTAACTTGCAAATCCACACTATTTCCTTGACGTCGTACTTGTACTATACCATTAACTGTGACAGAATTTCCCGTTTTTTCCAAAATTTTTGCATTTTTTTTGAAAATTTCTAATATCGGCATCTTTCCAAATGACGTAACAAACTGATGAGTGGGAGAGCACACAACCTCTCCGGCATTTGTTGAAACCTCTAACATTTGAGTTTGATGAAAAAACACATTCTCAACTCTGCACACACCCTCGGGGGTGTAAACTTCATCGCCAGTGCGGACATTAGTAATTTGCATCGGACCCTTTGTGGTTGCTACCAGCGTATCGGGAGCTAAACATTTATTAAATGAATATCTAGCTGCGGCAGAGATTTGTTCAAATAAAAATTCACCTTCAGCTTTAGTAATTTTACCTACTTTTTCAACACCGGAAATGAATTTTTCCTTGAAAGAAAATACAATATCAGCTTTTTTCTTTGCGATGCCCTTTAAGAACTTAAGTGATTCACTTCCTGAAAATCCAGCAACCCTTTGAGCAATTAATAAAATATCTTCTTGATAAACTAAAATGCCATATGTTTCTGGAGTTAATTGAAAAAGAATATCATCTGGATTATTACCAATTCCATTCTTCCTATCACAGAAAATTTTTGTTAAAGATACTCCATTCTCATCTAAACTATTCAACGTACCGGGTCTAATGACTGCTATCAAAGCCGCCGCATCTTCAATTTTTTCTGGTTTTAATTCAGATGCCCAAGTTTTTCCTAAGAAAGACTCTAACTGAAACACAGATTGTGTGTGGCCCTTGGCATAAACCTCCCAAGATTTTTTACACGCCACATTATTTTCTTCAAACGAAGGGTCACGAAAGTCAATAAATGGCTTACCGTTAACCTCTAATACTTTACATCCACATTCTAATTGTTTATATTGTTTCACACTAAACATCCTTATGACAGACAACAAATCTGTCATCTAGATACTTACGTATTTTACTCCTAACTGTTCGCCACTGCAAACCGCCATTGCCACAGCCGGGCCGAGTCATTATAATTTTTTGCCATTGCATAATATCTACAAGTTTTTTAAGATTTTTACAAGAAGCTTCAATTAATTCAATTGGCGAATCATCTTTCCAGTGAAATTTGGTTTGCAATCCCACTACATAAAACTTGTTATGTCCCAACATTCTAGGACCATCTAATAATAGATGATAATCCTCAATATCAATATCTTTATATTTGTCTACTATTTGTCCCCAATTCCATGCTAAGTATTTAAATTTAGCATTAAACTGTTCAGCAATACCTCGGCCCATTACTAAGCTGCCATTCATTTTAACTATATTATTAGTAGTACAAACTAAGGCATCTACATCTTGCTGTTCCGCGATACGCCAGAAATCTTGTTCTTCTTCTATCATATAATGTTTTTCTCTTTTAAAATATTATGAATAGGTAATACCGTTTCACCTTCAGTAACCCAATCAACTTCTTCTACAACACTCCGTAGTAGCTTCTGTATTCTGATATATATCTCCGCGGTCCACAGAACGTCCACAAGCGCGTGATGAGCGTTAATGGAGTCAAACCCTAAATATTCTTTGATGACGTCTAGAGAGCGTCTGTGTGGTTCCTTCATGCTTTCAAATATCATAAAGCACATCTGAGCGATATCTACCGCCATCGCTGGATAAAATAACCAGTTTGGACCAAAACCCCAAGGCTCTTTATGTAACTTATAATGATCAATAATTTCAGATGATTTAGCTTTTTTGAGCGCTACTCGACTCATTGGTTTATTTTGTAATGAGCGTAATTTGTGCAGGTGTCCATTTTGTAATCGGTTTGCTATCTGCATATCAAACGGCAGATTGAAACCAGCTGCAATTGGGGCTTCCCACGCATTATCTTTTGGGGTATGAAACTTAACCCAATTAGTAAATGAATCCCATACATTCTTAGGGTTTGGAAAGGTTTTGATTTGATCAACTGTAAATTTGTTCTTTTCCAAAGCTTGTTTTTCAAGTGGTCTCAAATTGTATAAATCAACTTCGTCATCATGAACAATATTCATTGTGCCATAAAAAAGACCATTGTCACAAATTGACAATCGGCGACCGTCTAGCATTACTGCACCTAAACTAATTGGTTGAGTAAACTCCGGATCTCTACTAGTTGTTTCAAAATCAAAAATACAAATCTTATTGTAATTGATCATTTAATTTTTTCATTTCTAATTCAAATTGATCTAATTTTTTGGGAGAGCTACATAATACGCTTGGGGCGTCAAATTCAAATTTTAACATAAAATTTTTCTTAACTTGTTTACCCAATCCGCCAACAATTTTAATACTTGTTAATGTAAAATCATTTTTGAATTTTCTAAAAGCATCATTAATTGCCAATACTTCTTTAGAAATCCAATAGCCGCTACAAATTCGTTTTTCACTTATTTTATTATTGTGCACACATTTAATAAATGGTGTAAAATACCAATCATTAATACCTGCAGATCTTAAACGATCAGTTAAAATTTTATATTCTAATTCTGTGAGGAATTCCCTAGTTTGATCCATTTGTTTAGTAATCTTAACATCGCATATAAAAAAGAATTTTGGTATTCCTTCCCACATAGGTGTCATTGGTCCGTAATCCATATTTTTATATAATGGACACTTTGTGCAAACCATTATTTCATTCTTGATTCCCATTTTTTAACTCACAATTTTCATTTTCTAAAAACTCTATATAATTTTTTAAATTAAAGATTTCTGCTTCTAAATCATCTTGATGCATATCCTCAGCTTCTAATTCTTTATCATAAGCCTTAAATGCATATGCAAATCCAAAAATAAAATGTAATAAACTACTTTTAAGTAACTCTCCGTCTTTTAAATCTGGATTGGTAATGATCTCGTGTACACATTTACTATACAAAGAGTATAAAAATTTTTCTTTCTTTACAGAATGAATAATGTTTAAAATTTTAGATTCATTCATATCTAAGATAGATTGAAGTTTTTCTACAGGAAAATCTTTCAGCAATAAATCTTTTGTTGCTTTGCTAATCTTCATAATTGGATTGTAATATATTATTAAGTTCCATTAAACAATCCAAATTCTTCAATGCTAAAATATCAAATTTTACTAAACTAACATCTTCGAAAGAATACATGTCTAAGGCACAAATATTCTTATTTTTCTTTTGATCTCTAGTTATTGGAGCGTTGGATGTTATTGGAAGATCTGAGATGATAACAGCAGATGGGTGAGAAGAGGTTGATTTAATTGCACCTTCTAATTGAATTGCTAATTTAAAATACTTTGCCCATTCACCAACAAGTTTATTATTGCCGCTTTCATCAGTTTCAACCCTACAGTAATCATGGAGTAATTCCGGTTCTTCTTTAAGCGTGTAGAGTAATAGTGAGTCAGTTCCTTCTCGTTTTGAGAATTCTTCCAACTTGTCAGAAATCTTATCTTTGGCCGGAATTAATTCCGAAACTTTATTCATTGTTGTGTGATCACATACTTGATATACGCGAAGGACATCCTTTAACGCACCTCGTCCTTGTAATTTACCAAAGGCGACTGCTTGAACAACATGCTCTTCTCCGTATTTTTCTGTAATATATCGAATTACATCATCGCGGCGAGATGTTGGAAAGTCTACATCATAATCCGGTAATTGCCCAGCTTTAGCGCGGTCAACAGAATAGAATCTCTCAAAGAGTAAATTGTATTTAATCGGATCGAGAGAGGTAATTCCGAGAAAGAATCCGGTAAGACAGCCTCCTCCGGAACCACGAGCTGGCCCCACAAGCATTCCTTGATTAATTGCCCACTGTACATAGTCTTGGACGATGAGGAAATATCCGGAAAGATTGGACGAACAGATAAGTTCGAGTTCTGTTTCCAAACGTTTCTTGTAAATTGGATCGTTATCATACTGTTCTTCGAGAACCTTGTAACATATTTCTTTAAGTTTAGCATTGTCATCGTCGGAAAATTTCGGAATGGCTGGTTTGCTAGTGATGTCATAATCTTCTATCTTATCTACAATTTCTTGTGTTGTATCAAGTAATTTTTGTGGATAACATTTATTAGCAACCTCATTAGTAATTAAACCATATTTCCCGGAAGTAAAGTATGGTATATCATCCAAATATTTTACTTGTGTATTCTGCTTAATTGCCACAAATGTTTTATGTGCTGGGGCATCAGACTTATCAATATAATGAGAATCGCCGGTACCAACTGATTGAAATCCATGTTGTTCTGCGAGTCTAAAAAGAGTTAAACCCAATGCTTGTTGAAGCATATCATCCTTATCAAATAGTTGGCATTCAACATAAAAGTCTTTGCCGAATACATTTTTATATCTAGAACATATCTCTATGAATTCTTCTTCGTAAGTTGGGAGAAGATATTGGTCTGCACATTCTAGTGTCTCGCACATAGAGACACCTTCATTATTATAAAATATAATATTTGCTAAAGCTGTACCCAAATGACCACATATGACTATTAAACCCTCACTGTGATTAAATAATGCTTCTTCATCAATTCTGGGATAATAATAAAAATTATTAGCGGCATACTCGGTTAATTTACACAGATTCTGGAATCCTGTTTTATTTTTTGCAAGTACCACTAAATGATCTAATTTACGATTCTCATTATTCTTTTCTTTTGCTGATTTTGAATCTTGGCAGATATAAAACTCAATACCATAAATTGGTTTTATACCTTCTTTTTCGCAAGCTTTACATAAGTCTACACAGTTAGACATATTGCCGTGATCAGTGAGAGCAACGGCAGTTTGACCATCTGCTTTTACAAATTTTACAATATCTTCAATCTTTGAGAAACTATCCCATGAATATAATGAATGTACATGTAAATTTGTAAAGCTCATAATATACCTGTAATTTGAAATAATGCTATGATAGCGGCAGAAGGATACTCCACATCCTTTATATAATAATGTAACTTATTAGTGACGGCTGGCATTAAGAAAAAAGAATCTTTTTTACCAGCTTTTTCAAATTTTACACCATGTTTTGGATAATCATCTACCAATATGCCATCATTATCAACAACAATTGATTTACTGTGGGTAATAATTAAATTTTTACTCATATCTGGAAAATGATCATTTAACCATAATTGTTTACCGGCTGAACAAATACCATTTGGTATAGGTGAAGTTAAGAAGAAAACATTTTCTTTACCATACTTTTCAATACTTAATTTAACACACTGTTCTGCCCACGGTAGAAATGGAATAGTTCTCCAAAATTCTTGATCCAGCACTAACCAAAACTCATCATGAGTCATATTTACTAACTCATTTATTTCTCTATGTCCTAGATTTTCAGGATTTAAATAAGGATTCTTAATTCCATGAAATTTACACGCCGCATCAGATGTATCTAGTAATGTTTCGTCAAGATCCCAAAAAATTCTTTTCTTTTCAATCTGTTTTATCATCATTTTTCCTTCCGCCACCTTCACCATAAGTATTGATTTTGGTTAAGTCAGCATATTGTTCAACCGTCTTTTTCATTCCATCTTCACTAATCTTTTTATGAAGAAAATCACACAATGATGCTCCATTAGTGAAACTTGTAGGTTTACTAAACGAACAACAATACTTGCATTTCCAACTCTTTTGTGATGGATCAAATCTTTTAGGCGGCTTGCGTACATTTTGCATAAGATTAAAATGTTTTCTAATATTATGTTCAGCTTCTTTCAGCATCTCTTTAGTGCCCATAACTGAAAAAATACCGCCAGCATTTATAAAAAACAAACTCATTATAAATTGTTTCTCAGGATAAAGTTGATTTAATGCATACAAATAGAATAGAAGTTGATGATCCTTTTTAAGATATTCAACTGTTTTTTCTTCATCTGTAGCGAAATCATTTCTTCGGCCTGTTTTAAAATCCAAGACTTCATATACATCGTCACCGTGATCTATGATCGTATCAATCGTTCCACGAATTGCTAGGTGCCCAGTATGTTTTTCTCCGTCAATAGTTACAGAATATCTAGCCCACGGTTCTTTAATTTCAAAATCAAAGAATTTTTCAGTCTCTATAATATTCAGAGTTGCCGGATCATGTTCTGGATAATCTATCAAAGACTTAGTTAACCATTGATCAATTTCTTTCTCACTAATTTTTTTGTCAAAATCAATATGAGTTTCTACACCTTTATAGTATTCAATAACTTTTGGCAGTGTCTTTTTATAATCTTTAGCCCAATCAACTTTGACGATACCAAAATTATCATCTTCAATTTCAGATTCATTAATTCTTTCGGCCATACCAGCCAAAGCTCTTAACTCAGCACACTTATGGAAGATAGTACCTTTGGTAGCTGCTGCTCCAGCCTTATTTGAGAACCCAAAAACATATTGTAAATAGTATTGGTGTTCGCAGAATTTATACGTTCCGATTGCAGAGCTTCTAAGATACGGTACTAGCATGATCAATTTTTACCTTTTTATTTTCTAAAAAGTTATTATCAACCAAATATTTAATAACTAATTCATTTTTTTCAATCATATTTAAATCATCTGGTACGATTAAATCGTAACGATCATTATCAATATTTTTTAATCCATTTTCTGATTTGGCTGAAGACTTCAGAACATTGCGTGAGTGTTTGATTAAACATACATTGTCAGGATCTGCCAACTTGCGCTTTTCGCAAAATTCAAATTCATTTAAGAATCTTCCATCTGGAAGAATAGCAACTTCTGGTTGCCACTTTTCCAAGGTTTTAAAAGCACCTTTAATATGTACATCTGGATCAATGACACGTAAAACATCTGTACCAAAAACTTCTAAGAGCTGGCGATAAGTCATTGGATCATTAACTTTGTGTTTGCCTTTGTAATAGCTAGTATCTACTAGCTTATTCATCATTTTCCAAGTAATTTCAGACGGCGAATTCTTATCATCGTCTGAACCATATAATTTTTCTAATGGAACACCAAACATTAATGATACAACATGTTTTAACTTATCTGCATAACTTGCATGCATAACATATTTGTAAACATTATGTGCATAAAATGTTCTAATATTTTCTTCTTGGGTGTCAATATCAAATTTAAATCCCGTGCCGTCTGCATATTCTACAAACATCTCACCTTGATCATTAAATTTAACAACTGGCACAACTTCTTTTTGCACAGCAATATAACCATAAATTGCAGTTGCCGTTGTCGTTTTTCCAGATTGCTTAGTTCCAAATAAACAAATTTCTTTCATATCTTTTTCCATGTTGGTAAAATACTTAATTCTATTTCTTTATCAGTCATGCTATCAATATCTTTTTTAGATAGTTTTGGTGCAAAGATACCGAAGTCATTCATGTAATTTTTAATAAACTTTTGTTTGAATTTCTTACCCGCGTCATCATTATCATATGCCAATAAGATTTTCTGAATACCAAGACTTTTCAGTAATTGCATTCGTTCTCTACTGAAGTCTCCTCCTAAACATGCCACAGCTGGCATTCCTAGTTGATCTAATCTCCAAACACAAGATACCCCCTCAACTAATATAACCTTATTTCTTTCACCAATGCGATGAATATTGTATAAAGTTTTTGCTTTTTGAGAATCTTTTTGCATAATCCATTTCGGACCGAAATCTATACATGGCTTATTTGGATTATGATACTGTGAGCACTTTTGACATTCGGAGAAATGTGAGCGAGCTACATAACCCATATACTTACCAGAAATATCATGAAATGGCACTACCGCTCTGTCTTCGGCTGGAAAGTGAAAACAATCTCCAACTTCAAACTTTTCCAACGTAATAGCTGGAAAATTACGGGTGATGGAATAATAGTCTGATGGAATTTTTAATCCCGGCAAAGGTTCACAGTAGTGAATCTCATTAGAGGTCTTTTCGATTTCTTGCCGTATATTACTGCGGTCTATTGATGTTCCTTCTTTGATAAATTTTAAGACTTGGCTGTCTGTAAAAGTTTTATCGTAGTGAGTTTCCAACGTTCCCTTGACTAAGCCAAATACTGATCTTTCATACTTTTCAGAACAATTATCACTCCAACAGGACCAAATACCGTTTGGCATTTTGATTGAAGACTTATTGATCGACTGTGATCCGTGAATAGGACACTTTAATTTAATATTATCTCCAAACACCTTGTATTCAATATTTAATTTATCCAATAATGAATAAACTCTTTCAGTTGCTAAAATATTAAATTTCGAGATCTTCATCTTTGTCTTTATTTTGATCTTTCTGTTCAGATGGATCCTTTTTACCGTGTAAACCAACTTCAATAATTGAAGCAAGTTCTTTTCTCATATTTAATGAGATGTATTCTCCAAGTTCGTGCTCCCCACCGTACCGACTTTTCAGTGTAATCAATTTACGATTACCATTTGGAAATCCATCGTTAGTTCTTTCTTCTAACGTTTTGTGTTTAAAAATACTAAATGAATTTGCTAACCAAAGTAATCTATCTGATTGAGAAATGACAGCTGTAGATTCTTTATCAATACCGTCACGATTTAGCTGTACAAAACTTAAGCATGGAATATCATAGCGTTTAGCGAAATCTGTCATCTTGGAAATTTGAAATCCTAAGGCTTGAAATTCGGCCATATCGCCAGCATCATCCATACTCATCAGCTTAAAATAATCATAGACGATAGCACATTGATTAGCTTTCCCGTCAGCTTTAATACCCACCTCTTTATAAATCCATCTACGAATGATTGATAAGATTTCGTCAAATGGCATACCAGCTACAGACTTATGATAAATTGGTCGTTTTTCTAACGCATCTACCGAATTATAAACTTTTTGTTTATGTAAAGGAATGTTGCCAAATTTACCATTTTCTACTGAATTAATTTCAACTTCGGCAAGATTAGCAATGAATCTTGGTAACACTTCCTTGTATTGCATTTCAGTGTCCAAGATCAGGACTGGAAAATCAATACTTGATATGAACAACGATGCTATTTGTCCGATAAAAGATTTACCAACGCCAGATCTAGCACCTATTAAATGTACGCCTGTACGTAATCCACCGCCAATAGACTTGTCAAATTCTGACCATCCTGTTGGGATACCAACAAGATCAGTTGGATTAGCTTCCCAATCCTCAACAATACTTTTGGCATCTTGACCAATTTTAATTGGATTCTCATCACCATTACTATATTTTTTAATAAGATCGAAAATTGCTGATTCAGAAACTGAAAAGATTTTATCAATTGTTTCTGATCCCGAACATTCTGCTAATTCTTGAATACATTTCTTATGTAAAATTTGACTTTCTTGAATTAGTTTAATATTACGTAAGCGTTGTGCTAATTGACGAACTGAAGATGGGTCTGGATCTACTTTAAAAATCTGTTCAATTTTAGTAATGTCTTTTGACTCAATGCCCATTTGCATTGCTTCAGATAAAACAGATGAGACTTTAAAAGCATTATTATTATGAAAGATTTTTTCGAATGTTGCAAAAACAATCTTATTTAAAAATCCATCAAAATGAGCTTCGTTGATTAAATCAACACAATCTACAAAACTGTCTTTTCCGCCAGCCAAAATAGAAGACAATAAAAAGTTTTCATCTAGCGTCTTGACATTGTTCACAGACACAATGATATCCTCCATTTGGTGATTTTATCACAAAGTCTCTTTTCATTTCAACCATTTGATGACATTTCTTACACTCAGCTTTAATAAGTTTTACCGGTGGTCTATATTGTTTATCTATTTTCTTTTCATCTCCAAATTCTAAATGAGGCAACTTAGTTGGCCTTAAGTGTTTGAGGTTTTCAGGAATTTCTGCATCTGGATTTGTAATAAAAATATAAGATTCTTCAGAATCTGTTTCTAAATCCTCAACAACATCATTTAATTCATTGGTAATTTGCTCTTCAGCATCATTAGTTTCATTACCGAAAAAAGTAATTAAATCACGTAATTCTTCGATAGTATATTCTTTAATTGGTTGTAAAGATTTTGACATTTTAGTTGTCAAATATTTATAAAGTTCTCTCTTATTTGCTGTTTTGGGATTGAATAAATCTGGAACTTCTAAGTTTTTACCAGTAATTTTATTGTAAGCCTTAACTACTATATCCCAATTACCTTCTAAAATTCCTTTTTCAATATCTTTTAATAATTTCATACTTTTACTTTGAAAATGATAGACCGTGTAATGTGACCGCCATTTTTTGCAGTCCTTCTAACATACCAAACAATTTACTTACGTACTGATTCAAACTAATTACTTGATTATTTAATTCATCAATATGCTGATGCTCATTACATGCGTTTGCCGTAATAATTTCTTTCGGTAAAAATTCTTTTTCCGATGTATAACTCTTCCACACCTTAGATAATTCTTTATCCAGTTCGCTTTTTGCTAGAGCTTGTGCAGTCCTAAATTCCGCTAATTTAGCGGAGAGATGAACACAATATTGATAGATAAAATACTGAGCTTCGGCACATTCGGCTTTATTTAATCTTTTTAAATCGGCTAAAGTAAGATTGATATAATCGTTATATTCTATTTCATTTTCGGCATGTACTTCTTTGATTTTAGCCTGATCAAAAAGGGCCGTTTCTGTGTTATTAATTTTTTCTAAATAAGGATTCTGTGATAATTTCATTCCACTCTTTTTTCTTGTTGTACGGTAATTCTATGTAGAGAACATTATTTAACTCGCACCATTCTTGTTTTAGTATATCATTACTTTGATACAATTTAAAACTAGCTATATCTTTATGAAAATGTTTATTGAAAATATAGTGTTGCGCACCATGAACTTCTATTAATATATTTAAAGATGGTATAAAGAAATCGGCAATTAAGTTATTACAGCCGCGCAGTATCACTTCTTCATAAAGAGTAGAAGCCGGAAATCTTTTTTCAATTAATTCCCGGGCTTCTTCTTGTAGTTTAGAGCTATGCGATTCTTTGACGTCTTTATCAAAATTAATTATATATTCATTTCCGTTTAGTCCCACAAACTTCATGAAAACTCTCTAACTTTGAAATAGGAATTGAATATGTATCTACGCGATGAACAAAACCGCCGTCTCTTGTTCCTTTCTTTATAAATTCCGCTTCTTTTAAGAAACGGTCTTTACTGATAATTCCAAGAAACCACGTGTAACTTTTGTCCTTCATCGTTCTAAAAAACGCATAATAGTCACACTTATTTTTCATTTGATATGAGGCAACAGAACAACTGTATTCTGGTTTAGGTGCTGAGGTACAAACTTTCGTTTTTAAATCAATAGCACCCAAACCTTCTACCCAAATATCAAAATCTCTATTATCTATTAGTTCTCCGCCAAAATTGTCTAAGAAAATTTCCTCCGAAAGGAAGCCATAGATATGGCTTCCTTTGGAAAAAGTTGATTTAGATCCAGTGAAGTTTTTACTTCTATTTTGTGCTCGTTGTAGGTTCTTCGAGCGGATTTTTATTTGAAGACTCATATTTGACATTTGGATACTTTGATTGTAAAAATTTTAAATATTCTTCTTCGAAATAGTCTAAGTTTTCTTCCATAAAATCTATAACTTTATCTTTACCTTTAAGAGACACCATATCATCCGACATAAGCATTGTATAGTTACCACCGCCTCTGATGGTGATTATGTCTGTAAATTTACTTAGAATTTCAAAGATTTCCATAGTACGCCATACACCCTGATCGTACCTTAGATAGTTATGAACACCATCTTGGGCTTTTTTAGTCATGATTGGCCCTATGATTTTATTGTAAGGTATTTGCCAACAAATCAGATTACCATCTTTGTTATTAGCAAAATCTTCATCAGTCACCAACGGTTTCTCACCGTCTAAAGATAACGGATTATGTTTCGTTTCTAGTACATAATCAGCATCATAATCAAATTTTAAACCACCAGCTGCCTTCATCGGATTGCCATAATGAGTTCCGGTATCTGTAATATAATGCTGCACACCAATTACAATAGATTTAGAAGAACGAAGAATATTGCCAATCTTTTTACAAAAATCTGCATTTAATTTAGGTGTCATGTCTCTACGATCAGCTCTAATCTCACTATCTTCTTGTTGTTCTTTCGGGATAATTTTTCCAAAAGAATCAATGATATATACACTACCATTCATTTCTGGAATCTGCATCATCTGATAAATATAATTATAAATATCATTACCATTTTTAAATTCAGATTCAATTTTAAATTGTTCAAAATGAATATATTTTCGCATTAGTTCTAAATCTTCCTCTGAATAACATTCGCGGAAAATGTTACGATCAGATAATCTTGATTCAGTATCAAAATAAAATACATGTCGTTTCTGTTTTGCGCACCGCCTTGCGAAATCACTAAGCAAAGTTGTTTTGCCCACTTTGGGCAAAGTCCTAACAAACATAAATGAACCTTCTTGTACACCGCCACCCATGCGAATGTCAAGATTAGGACTTAGCGAGATAAATCCCAGACTTTCAGTATTCTTCTTAATATCATCTATTGATAAAAATTTACTAAAATCTAATAATGCCGTTTTCTTCTTTTTAGCCATTTTTTATATTATCACTCTTATTTTTTCTAAAAGTCAAGTTACTCTCTGATTTTTTAAACTCTTTTTGATCTGGCTTTTTATTTTTTAATTCTTGTCTAATATATATGTCAGATTCTAGTTTCTTTACAGCTAACGAGTAACACCATTTCATTTCTGATATTGATGTCATTACAACATCAAAATCGTAAACTTTTAAAAGCTTTAACGCAAGACGCATTTGGTGTTGAAATTCAGGTTTATATTTAGCGTTATTCCAAAATTTCTTTGGTAACTCTTCCTTAAATTTCCTCGTTAGCATAATAGTAGCTAACTTTACCGCTTCGTCATGCATAATTTATTCCACGTCAAATCTAAAAATATGTGGAGGATCAGGTGTCGGTTCTTTTGCTGGTTTAACCTCCCTTAATTCATCAGTCAACATTACACCCATTTGTTTGCCATCTTGAGTTTTAATTGCCGCATTTGTTGGCAACTTAACTTTTGGTGGTTTATCTGGTTCTACCAATGGCGCCATTTCTGTAACTAAATCACGCACTACATTAACACGTAGATTCATTAATTTAGATAATTCGGCCGGATCTGTAGTCAGGTGATGCAGTACAAAAAATTTATCAGCTTCATTAACTTCAGTTCGTTTCGCCATTAAATTAAACCTTTCATATTCACAATTCTTGTTAAGTCTAGTAAAATATTCTTATTATCTGAAGAACAGTATCTATGATACATATTAAAAAGATTTTCATCTACCTTAATAAATCGGCCTTCAGATCTAGCCTTAATATCTTTATCAACTGGCTTACCATTTAAAACTCTAATATAGTATTCAGCTGGTTTATTTGAAAAAGTAACACTCTTAGATAAGTGTTTATCATCTTTTGTAACTTCTTCTGCCGACATACCAAAATATTTAACTTCAGAAGTCAAAGCTTTATTAGTTACTAAAATACCTTCTTGATTTAACGGTATTTGCATTCTATCATATCCTCATCAACAAATTCAAAATAAAATTGATCATTACTTGCAATCTTTAATGTGCCGATGTAATCTACAAAATTAATTTTATTACATGTACACTTTACTCGAAACGAATTTACTTCGCCTTCTGCATTATCTGCAATTGCACAAAGTTCATTGTTACATTGTTCACAAACTACTAAGGGCATCTAATTTTTCCTTTAGTTTTTCTATACATTCTTCTAAATTGCGACCTTTGATTGTGGTAACTTTATTTTTGATACCTAAGTCTTGTATCTGACGCCTACCTAAGGGCTGGCCTAATTCCCCCGTTGGACTTACGGGATGAAGGAAAACATTAAAGTGAATTACTGCTGTGTGTGGACTTTCCGACATTACATTTTCCCCGTCATAATATAACGCTCTTTTTGTTCCGCGGTCATATTATTAATTTTTTTCATTTTAGCAGCTTGCTCTGATTTCTTATTAAATTCAGATTCAGATCCCATAAGTTTTTCTCTTGTAAGAGGATTACGGCGATTATTTCGTTCCATCATCGTACCTACTGTACGAGGATCTGCTAATTTAGAAACGGCCGGAAGTCCAATAATTCTTTCTACTGGAGCATCACACTCTGGACAATATTCATACATTTCATCGTGATTTTGTGTTGCTTCAAATAACCCACAATTTACACATTCATATTCTTTAATGACTAAGCTCATATTTTATATTACCAATAATCAATGATTGAATTGTTCTATGATCCACCAAACGTGTTTTATTTTTTCCGGCAATATCAAAATCTTCCACATAAGATCTACCCAAAAGTGGTTCTGAGCTTAATAATCTTCCGCGCAATTTACGTTGTCTTTTATCTGACTTAAGGAAAACAACTGTAAATGGATCATTTTTTGCGCTTACCAATTTTTCTGCCATTTGTGTTTTTGTTAATTTTTCTGTTTTAGAAAAAGCATCTGCCGATTTAAGATCGTCTAACAAATCTTGACCATTAATATAAAACTCTGTATTATCTTTAACGTCTACGACGCCGATACGTGTATCTGACAATACATCTTTAATTTTACAATATCGTGTTATTGATACAACTTCCCCAGCATTCATCAAAACTTATACCTCTTTTCTTTTTCCTTTGTAATTTGTTCGAGTGAACCGCATGCTCGGTTAATGCAGTAATCACCTTTTCCTATCTGAACCATATGAGTGCCATATTCAGCTGCGCGTTCAGCAGCATCTTTAGGCGCATCCAAATTTATCATTTTGCCGTATCGTTCTTTTAGCCTGCTTGGATCTACCCCGCGAATATCATTCCAAAGAATTTCTATTTGCTGATACGACTTACCAAATTCCCTAGCATATCTTGGTAGATGATTCTTATCTGTGCCTATAATCTCAGAAAAATCGATGCTATTTAATATTGCACATAATTGTCCGTAATCATCAAAATTTCTTTCTAGTGAAACTACTAATCTCATTTATAACTCCAATGCTCTTAATATTTTGGCAATTTTAGGATGTCTCTGAATATCGCCGGTAGTTAACTTAACAATGCTGACCAAATCAGGCCAAGGTTGTAATTTATAAATCAAATGTGATAAGCCGTCATCGTAATCAATGTCTTTTTGGTTTGTGTCACCGTTAAAAACCATTTTACAGTTTTCACCCAATCTTGTAATTGCCATTATGGCTTGCTCAATGGTTGAATTTTGCATTTCAGAAAACACCACAAATGAATCGTGAAAAGTAAAACCCCTCATTAATTCAAGTGGTATAAATGAAATAATTTCATGTTTCATCATTTCATCAATTTCACGTTTATTTTTAACAATAAGTTCCAGATTTTGCATCACTGGCTGAAAATATGGTTTACACTTTTCACTTAAATCACCTTTCAACCAAGGAAAGTCTCTGTAGGATGATGCAATCATCGGTTTTGTTACTATTAATTTTTTAGTAGGTTTGTCAGATCTGCTGATCCATTCAAGAGCTAAACCTAAAGGAATGAAATCTTTACCTGTTCCAGATGGTCCGGTGCATAAAGTTACATCGTCTTCTACAATTGAATGAATATATTTCGATTGATTTTGTGTTTTTGCTTGTATCATATGAATAGATTGTCTAAATTAATTTTATTATCTTCTTTATTTTTTTGTTGACCCATATTAAATGGATCATAAATAATTTTTAAACCTTGAATATTTTTGCAGTTATTTTCTGTTTCTAAAAATCTATTAAATAATTCTGTTAAAATTTCCTTTTCTTCTATAGAGGCATCATTAAGTTTATTGTCTTTAATCATTCTATCAAATGATTGTAAATAATTTAAAAATGTATTGTATCTTCTTTGCATATAATAACTACCCTTTTTGGTAGCTTCTTTAACAAAGTTGTCTAGTAGTGGGTGTTTGGATGCGTGAATTTCTCTACCAAATAGACCATAAATACACCCTTGTATGTAAGAAAATTTTGACCAATTTTTGGATAGCATTGTTGTCGCTCCCAACTTATTGATGTTAGCATCCGGCGATGCTAATTGAGAAATGCATTCAATGATTTCTGATTTTGTAATTTCTTCTTGTATATCGTGAATATTGTTATTGATAAAATCTGGATTGATTAATGGTATATCATTTTGTAAAGCTTCTATAAATTTTGCTTTATAACCATCACAATGACTAACACTGACATCATGATAATTATAATAAACATAAATGCCTCTTGTTGTATAAATTTTTTCTTTACCATTAATATTAACAATTTTTAATGATGTACCTTGATTACTTCCTATAATAGCATCAGCACGTTCTGGTTTAATTGTGATTTTAACGCCTAACTGCCTTTTTAAGTAAGATCTTGGCATTTTAGTACCGGGCACAACATATACTGTTTTATTTTGTATATCTGCTTCTTTGTATTTAGGTTGTATACAATTAATATAATATTCAGATTTGCTTGGCTTAATATAAAGATACAGGTCACCACGATATCTAGATTGGTTCTTTGAACAATGATATAAGGTCCATCCATCTTTTAATATATCGGATCGTTCTTTGTAAAAATATGTTACTTCATAAGTCTTAACCTTTTTCATAAAACAAACCTTTCTATAGATTCATTATCATTTTTTTCAGGATTTTTAATTTCTGGAATAGTAAAAGTAAAATAGGGGTTATGATGATAATTATCATATATCATTTTTAGCCAAACTTCTATTTGTTTTTTATCTTCATTAGATGGATGGTGGCCAATGATAGCATCAATATAATTAATAAAACCTTGCAAGTTTGTTTTAGGATTTATATTAATATTATGATTTTGCATATATTTGTTTAATAAGAATTGTTCTCTTTCTTCTTTCCTGCTAGCTTTACGAAGCGATAAAAAGCCTTTTGTATAGTGACAATAAAAAGAAGATAATAATGATACTAAAACTGGATATTTAGTAAAATCTCTTGCAAGAATAATACTTTTTGCCAATGATGCTAAATTATTATCTTCTGATAACAATTGTTTCATAATATCATATAGTTCGCTTTCAGTAATTGGCTCATATGGAACTATTTTATAAATATAATCATCTGTTAGTACTTTTAATTTATATTCAGAAATGATATTCCGCACATTTGTATTACATCTAAAAATATTTTTCTTTTCAAATAATAGATCTAAATCTTGATGTAGCGGACCATTTTGATGATAATATTTATCATTAGCATAAAATACTTTAGACAACTTACCCTGCGTTATAACTACATCTGCTTTTTCAGGCTTAATAACAACTTTAGCTTTTGGGAACATCCTTCTAAAAAATGCTCTTTCAATAATTGAATTTGTTTCAAAGAAAACATTTACGCCATCCAAATTAGATACTTGATTAATTTCATTTTCTTCTAAGACAAAAGCTTTTTCAGGATTATCAAAATTTGCTACAAATTGATAAATCAAAGCGTTATCATTTTGTTGATCATGTGTAAACACATTATGTTTCCATATACCAACTCTTCCACGTGGAGTACTTTTGGTACTTGTAAATTTAGATGCAATAGTGCCATAAATATCTTTTAAAAGATCCGGATGAACTGAAATTCTTTTGACAGTAAGTGAGTATAAATCTATTTCTTTCATCTCGCCGCAACTTTCTGTACTGCCCTATTTTCTAATAGAGGAGTAAAAATTTTCTGTGAATTTAACATTTTAACAAAATTAAAATTGATATCTCCGCTGAAAGCTTCTTTAGTGATAATTTCAATCAATACCTTTTCTATATTATCTGGAAGTTTACGCTTATTACGTAAAAATTCTGTGGTATAATTAAAAATACGGATACTCAAAATATTAGCAAGATCTTGTCGATATTCGGCACTATTAACTGTCCCGCATACACCTCGGAGAATCTTCACTGCTTCTTCTGGTTTACTATCTATAATTTTAGCCGGTGATGGTAATCTGTCAAGTTTATTTTCAATAAATGTAACAAACATTTGAGCAAATTCATCACCAACTGATCCACTACCGAGATGATTAATTAAGTACCGAGCTTTTCTATTCGAAAAATCATCTAAAGATGAGATAGAATTAAAAAAGTCGGTTGCTAACCGTGCGTTAGTTTGACCCTTAATCAACTCAGGATTAAGAATTAAGAAGTTGATACAACGACCATCAATACCTTCTTTTTCGGCCCACTGAGCCCAATCTTTAATGTCAAATTTTAGCTGGACTTTAATAAATCGAGTCTGCTGTGCCGTATCTAATTCAGTAACAAAATAATCACCATCTGCAGGATTAGTAGTAATAAAAATATGCCAGTCAGACGGCAATTTCCATCCTAAGTTTTCCTGTTTGTCTACTAATTCCATACAGGCTTGCATGATATGCTGCGGAGCACGTGTGTAATCGTCAAGTAGTAGAATACCGCCAGTTGCATCATCTGGTACCCAGTGAGGTCTACAGTACGTTGTTTTGGTTCTACCCGTAAGATCTGGTTTTTCTAGTAAACTTTCTAGATGTTTCTCATTAATCCATGTTCCATCGCGAACTTCAAATTCACGAATAGGGAAACCAGAAATTTCTCCAGCATCATCAACTTGAGCTAGATTAATTTTTGCAAATGCTAAACCATTTGCTTCTGCTACCTGTTCAACAATTGAAGTTTTACCAATTCCGGCTGGACCTTCAATAAGAATAGTGTTCTTTTTCTTTGCTTGCTTTTCTAAAAACCGATTGTTATCCACAATGTGTTGGATAATATTTGAAAGATCAGTCGCCTTTAACATTTTGCATTTTCACCTTTCTGCCTTTAAAACCGAAATTAGTAGTACCATTACTACTAATAATCCATAAAACTGGTTTCTTTTCTATTCCTGTTGGCTGATCAAAGATTCCGCCGTCTGTAAAATAGATTAGTCCATTAAATTTTTTATTCTTATTGTAATATTCCATTACTGGTCCAGCTAATGTTCCACCGCCACCGGTAATTTTTGTATCAATTTTTCTCTTATCAAATTCATATACCCGACCGACTTTCGCGTCGCATTCAATAATATGCACTTCAGATCCACTATCTGCAATCTTAATAATTTCATTAAAGAAATCATTCAGTTCTGAAGAACTTACAGACCCACTAGTATCGATAGCTACTAATAAAGCCTTGTTAAATCTAACTCTATTACCTGCACTATCAGGAAATTTAATATTAAGTTTACGCCGACTCTTCTTTAGATAAATTTTATCACAGTAAGCTTTGAATTGTCTAGCAACTTCTCTCCAATTAACTACTGGTTTTTTCTTTTTGTAGATATTTAAGATAAAATCGCGTAAATAACCGGGAACTCTACCTGCGTCTTTTTTCAGAGCTTCTTCAAATACAGACTTAACCTGATGCTCAACTTGCTTTTCAATATATTCGCGGTCTTCTTCTGGGTAATCTTCCCATACATGAGACCATCTAAATTTTTTACCAGCATCCATTGCATCACAAATCTGATTTAGTAATGATGAGGAGCCAGATTGTTTAGCTTGTTGTAATAGTTCGTAGTACGTTCTGGTATCGGCGAATAATGGAAGGTTTAACTCCGGAAATAAATCAGGTAGCATAATACCTTCTGGTCGCCGTTCTTTTGGAATATACTGATTGATATGTAAATCGGCCGCGATATTAAATAAGTTTAAATTAGCATAATCCTTCCATTGTAAATTATGGAAGTTGATGATATGCATGAGTTCATGCTGCATAACTCCTATTTGATTATCGTAATTTAAAGACTCCATATATTCTTCATTAAACATCATTTCTGGGTTAATATTATTCAATGTTACGCATGCTGTTGGACATTTTTGTTTGTCATTGATTAATGATTTACTTACACCCAAAGAGAAGTAACCATAAAATGGTTCGTGTATAATTAAATCTCTTGCTATTTCATCTAATTCAACACTCATTCATAATCCCTAACTGTAATTAAAACTGGAAATCTAGGTACTGGTTGTTCCGAAGTTGTTTTCTCAAAGTAACGTACCGTGGCAAATTTGCCAATAATATTATCGGCATCTTCTAAATATTTGCTGCGTTTTTCCTCGTTGCCTTTAGGCGTGGCTTCAAATTCATAACCTTCAACTGTTTTTAATTGGAAGGTTGGAATATTAGCAAATTTACCCTTACCTGTTTTATATCCTATAATTTCATATTCTTCGTCGATGAAATCTTTCTTCTTCTGCAAATTGTAGCTACGCTTATTTATCTCATATCCCTTATCTTCCATATTACGTAACATACTTCCTTCATAACCCGCAAGTAAAAATTCTGCATGAAGCTTATTTACATCAAGTGTGTCAAGAGTTTTATATTGAGGTACGGAAACCAAAGGATTGTCAACCGTATTACAAATATCAATATATTTTTGACATCTATCCCAAAACCTATCTTCTGAAACAATATCAAAAACATGATACTCTAATTGGCCCTCATCTGGATGTTTGGTTTTGGATTTTCTAATAATAGAAGTTAATTCTTGAAATGAGGTTCCGTGCTTATATAGTTCTCCATCTAAGATAATATCGCCGTCAATTTGCTGAATTGCTTTTTTAATATGATCTAAGAATGGAAATTCTTTACTTTGTCGAGAAAGAAGCTTTACTTCGTTACCCCTTTTGACAGCTAGGCAACGTATACCATCTAATTTAGGAGAGATGAGGCAAGGGAAATTAATCTTGTGAGCGTGTTTACTATAAGATTGTGCTAGCATTGGACGTAAGGGCTTTTCTTTCGGCACTTTTTCACTATATCCCTTGCGGTCTCGTTGTTTTAACCATAAAGCTTGAGCTTCTTGTTCGCATTGTTCTTCGGGGGTCGTTTCATTCATACGACCAATGTTTTTACCTTCATTGACAAAAACTTTAGCTTCTTGCATTTTACCGTCAGTTACCCCGTGAGTAACTTCATAAAACGGCACGTCTTTAACTTTTCCGGTCCTGATCTTCCACTCTCGAATTTTCCCGTTGGAGTCCATTTTGTATAGTGTCTTCACTTACATTACCTTTCAACCATTTAACTGATTTTAAATATAAACTTCTTGAACAATTACGCCCGCCAAAATGGGCAATACAAGGACTAAATGATCTGTTATTCCAATGCCCACCTTTGTAAAAGAAAATCTTTTCATTTTCTATATCTACTACTGGAAATAGTGCGTCCCAAATACCTATGCTAGAATTAGATGCCATATTATCTAAATCAAGTATATTATATGCTAACGCAAAAACTAATTCATCTCTAACTGGTCTGCCATTAAAAATCTTATGTAGCTCATGAAAAAGTTTATCTACAACCTTGAACCATTTTGTAGACATTGGTTCATTGTTATCCCAGATAAAAAATCCGCCGTTTAATGGTTTCAATTTAAATAGGGGATACTTTGCAAATTTATCCCTCAATTCGTGTGTTTGAAAAGGTTTAGGACATCCCCACATTGAATTTTCTTTCAATGGATCTGCCATCGGTGTGTGTATTCCATTTGGAATTACAGGATCAAAAATATATTTTGGATCTTTTATAACTAAGGAATCAGCATCAACATACGCGGCTTTATCATATTCCTGCATATAATCTTTAACAAATTTTTTATATTCCCAATATTTTTCTGGAGTCTCCAAGTTAACTGTTTTAATATTTGCAATGTTGTGATTGTCGGCAAATAATGAGAAATCTTTTTTGTCTTTATCAATATCGGCCCATAATAATACAGTTGGATACCCAAACCGTTTTGCCGAAAGAGCAAAATTTTGTGCTAATTTAAGATATTTATCACCAATAGCAATAGTAATAAATCCACACTTATCTACCATTCTAAAAATTCCCGTACAGCTTCAATGTGAACATAAAGACATCCAGCAGCACCATCTTTAGCAGTTTGGACACCCACCAAAACATTTTTCTGTACCAAAGGTCCGCCACTTACTCCTTGCAAACACGGTCCTTTAGTTCTTAATAGTTTAGAGCCATCTAAAGAATATTTAATTTGATCACTCTCCAACATAATATATGTGTTGTTCTCTAAGTATTTCGTGGTAAATCCGTAAACTTTGGCCATCTCGCCGTACACCACTCCCTTACCTAATTTTACGATGTCTGCGTTTAGCTCGGGTAAATTTGGAACGCGTAGAAGCATTAAGTCTTTGACTTCATCCCTTAATATAATTTCTGCTTCACAACGTAAACGAATTTTTCGATCTGCAGAAATAAATTCTACGCCGAGAGGTATATCGTGTTTCTTTTCAAACATAACATGATTGCATGTAAGAATAAAATAATGCTGTTCAGTTTCTTTAATCACTGAACCACTTAAATATGCTCCCATTTCTGGTCCAGTATCCACTTTAACCACATTTAAATAATCTCTACCAAATACCGGCAAAGCAAGAGTGAAAATTAGTAATAATGCAAAAAGTCTCATTTTGTAAGTTCCTTAATAGCAATTTGTGACCAAGATTCATATTCGTCAATATGATCTAGTAAAAATTGTTTATCTACAAATTCAATATCTAACATATCTTCTTCATTTGCTTGTACATCAGTTGTAGCTATATCAAATAAATGGATTACGCCTAGGTGTACCTTGCCGACGTCATTACTATCATCATTGATAAATCCAATTAATTTTGTATCATTAATCATTTCATTATCAAAATTGACCTCTTCAGCAATTTCTCTTGTCATTCCGCGTATAAAATCTGGCTCCTCACCCGATTGATCTTCAGTGGAAATATGACCGCCGATTCCTAAAGATCGTTTTGCGTGTAATCTAGATTCACCTTGACCTGTTCCCCTTTTGTAAGTTAAGAATTTATCTCCGCATTTAAACAAGCAATATGGAATAAGTTGTTTGAAGGTGGGATCGTTTTCCATTTCAGGTCTAGATTTATAACTTGTTTTTGGGTGTTTATCCACCAGCGGTAAATATTTTTCTGCATCATTAGAAAATCCTTGAAAGTATCCAAGGTTATGGAATTCTTCAGTTGGAACTACGAGTACTTGTTCAGTCATATTAATTCTTTCATAAAGTCAGGAGTTTGACCTTGTGGCCAAACCATTTTGATTGATTTAGATTTGTGTCGATAATAATTTCGATAAGATTCTACCGGACAATCGACCTTAAATTCATCCGGCATTGCCAATGCTGGTTTAGAAGGTTTATTTTCTAGTACAGGACATTTTTTTAATAATGATGATAAAGATTCACTCTTGTGTGATTTGCCGTACCTCCATGTATATTCATCGCATAATGCTTCATAATGTTGATAAAGCCAATTGTAATTCTGATGAGATTGTCTGACCCAAATAGAACATGGATGATTTATATGTGTTGGTTTGTATAATACATCTAAATAAACAGATTTGAAAACATAATGTGTAGTAGAAAGTAATTGAGCACTTTCTAGGATCATTTTTACAACATGTTTATTACATTGATATTCAGCGGCTTTCTGTGGATCGTGATCAAGATAAAAAATATTCATTTAATTTTTTCAAGTGTATCCTCTAAAGAAGAGCTTTCTAAGCAAATAGTTTGTAAATCAACAATATTAGATATTTTTTCATTATTTATATTATCTAATTTAATTGTAGCATCCCAAAAATTATTTATATAATTTTGATAATCTTGCAATGTTGGAGATTCCATTTTTATCATAATATCGAATCTACCCCTTCTAACTAAAGCGGGGTCGAGTTTTTCTGGATGGTTTGTGGTGGCAACAATAATAGTATCGTCTATTGATATTGGACTATCTAAAAATGCTAACAGAGATGCTAAATCAACTCCGTCTTCTTTAGCTGAATCTCTATTTGCAATACAGATGTCAATATCATCTATAAGAATGACAGAATTATTTGATATGCCATTCATTAAACTTTTAAAATCTTCTTTACTAATTTCTGGTAAATTAATAACATAAAGATTTCTTTTTAAATAATTAGCTATTGCTTCCGCCATAGAGCTTTTACCCAAACCCGGCGATCCAGATATTAAAATACCCTTCTTATATTTTAAGCCACGTTTTCTATAAATAGATTCTGATTTTTCAAAAGTTTTAAGAGTTTCAATTATATTGTTCTTTTGAACACAAAAGATATTTTCGAAACTCTTTATTAATGGTGCTTTACCTGTAATCCAATAATCATGCAAATGAATTTTCATTACTGGTTTACGTTTGACTTTAATATGAACGCTTTTTTCTACACCCATTTGATGCATAATTTTATTAATAGCTTTTTTTACAAAGAAACCACTAACAATGCATTTTGAAAAATATGCTTTTCCATGTTCTGCACGATCCAATTTCTCTCTAATACATTGAACCTTAAGAAATCTCCAATTATACCAAATATATATGTAATCGTTATTATTGTCAAATAATGGTTTATTATCTTTCGAACTTGTGTAATCCCTACCTTTGCGAGAAAATCTTACAAGAGTATTTTGAAACTTATTACTGTAATTTTCTTCTAACCACTTATAAAAGTAATCATAAATTTCATCACTCTCCTCAACAGTTACAGTATAGTAGAAAAGCCTTTTAATTCTAGGCCAAACTACCGCCGGTATCCTTTTTAATGATTGCCAAATAGCAGTCAGAATAGCAATAACGACGGCACCTTGTGCAAATTCACTGTTTTGTAAAGATTGTTGTACATACTCAACAATAATATTATAATATTCGGCAAACATTTTATTCTTTCATAATTTATATAATACAGACATAATATTGTCTACACAATTTTTATCACAATTTATACTAGTAAAATTAATATTCATTTCATTTAAAAGTTCTTTAATCTCCTTATCATACTGTCGTGATAAATCTTCATCTTCATATCGTCCAGCATCACTATAAGGTTTTGTTCTTTCAAGAAAAAAGTGATCAACTTTATATCCCTTTTCTTTACAAAATCCATGATGGTTTGCTAACATTTTTAAACTAGTATTATAAGTTTGTTCAAATGGATCATTTTTCATTCCATAGAAATGAGTAAGAATTAACGGAGAATCCGTAATAATGAAATCAAGATTAGCTTTTATATAAGTACGTTCTTTCATTGCCATTTTAGCAAAGAAATAGGATTGGTCACCTTCTGTAATTTGCCTACCAGACCACGCCCAATCTTTAACATATTCACGATTCATCTCACATTCGTAACCAGCAAGTTTGAGTTTATAGAATAGTCCGGCACAAGTAGTACTTTTACCTGTGCCGGGACCACCATACAAGCAAATAATTTTTTTAGTTTTCATCTTAACCAATTAATTCCATGATAGCCTGCAACTGTCACAAAGCCTAAATTAAAACCCCAATAAGGTCCATCATAATATCCAGTGTAAAATAAAGGCCACGGTTTGTTCCAACCAAAAACAATCCAAATAGATTCCCAAGACTCTCTTTTACCTAAATCATCATCATACTCATTAATATTATATCGTATTTCAAATTCTTTTATGAATTGCATTACAAAAATCCAATCTTACTTTTGGTTTGATCATTTATAATTTTCAGTTCGTCTTCTGCTAACCATACTTCTTTCATTTCATTAGCATGCCAATAAACACATTTGTATCTAATATTTGAAAATTCATTGATTGTGATGGCTCTAATACTAGCTTCCATATGTTCACAATTGACAATAAGCACTCTTGTGTTAATAGGATAAACTTCAATCATTCTGCATACTCTTGTTCCAGTAAAACTTTACTCAAAGTATCATTTTTGTATGTCCAAAAATCACCAGATACAGACGTATCTACCGTTACAGAAAATCTTGGCATTGGTCCATCCGGACAAATATCAATCGTGACATCTTCCTGTGGCCCAATAGGAGACGAAGCAAAGATTAAATAATCATCACCAGATTGAAAACACAATGCAAATACTTTAATGACAGATTGATGAGCCCTATCAGATTGCCACATATCTCTATATTGATTAAATTGTGGTCCAGATGGGTGTTGTATCAATACCAATCTTTCATTTGCAGAAGCGTTTTGCAAGAACCAACGGTCTCCGGGATCTGAATACCACGGAACTGCTTTAGACCAATAATATGGATGACCATAACCTTTAACGGCACGTTTTTCTGGGTCTTTTGCTTCCCACGGTAGCAATGGCATTACGTTAAAATCTCTTTCCCATCTATTATGCAATAACGTGCTATTCTGCCAAAAATCTGCAAGAATTGGATTTCTGTGTACCTCTTCACAAGACTCGATTAACGGCAACATATGGTTTTCATATGTATCAGCTACGGTTTGATTAGACCCGAGGAATAATCTATTTTTCTCTGTTCTCATGGTCCAGAGAACACAACGGACAACACCCTTCCAAACTTCTGCTTCGTGATTTTGGCCATTCCAAAAATGAGTTTCTAGTTGAAATTCAGGATCACTATTTAATTTTTGATCTAATGCCCATCTAGAATTAGAAGCTTCAACTTGAGGACTTCGTACTTTATAAGGTGAATGAGTTGACCAACTATGGATATAGCCAATATTTGCCGTCACATTTTGTCCTTCAAATTCTAATTGTCCATCAGAACCTCCCCAAGGAATTCGATATCTACCAAGGTCTTCAGGCTTTCCTTCTGATTCACTAAACTGGCCACCAAATCCGGTATATGCAAATATATGCATTCTACCAGACCAACTAGGACACCCATCATTCAATCCACGCATAAAGTGCTGTCTTCTTAAAGACATTTGCTTCCAAAATTCTCTTTGCAATACATATTTATCTACAGTTACTTCACCTTCTACTGAAGTTTGCCTAAGAGGATCAACAGAATATTCTTCATATTTTGGTATTCCAGCTTCATTATTATTACCAAGATAAACATAGGGTGGATTTGAATAATCATTAGCATATTCTACCTGTAGATATTCACCCAATCTGAATCCAAGATCATACCAATGATCAAAATTATTGACCCATGCTGAAACTTTATTAGTTACTGAGCCATCTGGCCTTGATGTAAAAAGTTCAGGACCCATTGAAACCCAAGGTTCTAATCTTGCAAACATTCCTTCAAAATTACGGCCCACGAAAGTAAGTGGTAAATTGTGCTCTTTAACATAAGACCACATTGGTTCGTAATAATGAGGAGAGCGAACGCTTCTGACATTTACTGGAAGAGAGTCGGTAATCAGCTCAAAGGTCGGGACAATATGATCCCCAGCTTGAATTCTAGGCAATTGCCAATCTGGAGAATAACCTCGGTCTTCTCCATCCCATCGTTGAAATTCTCCGGTGTTCCAGCTTCCCCAATAAGGTAATTTATTCATTTTTATTCCATAAAGTTAAAATCCATGTCATCAACATCGTTGACGGAGGCACCGATTTTATAGCTCGTTACCTCTTGCTCCTGTGGAGCAACCTGACGTTTTTTAGAATCCATACCAAGCCAACTGATAGGATTTTTTGTATTAAATTGTTTAGGTAGACCTAAATTATTAAGTCTTGTATCTGTCAACCATTCAATGTATTGATGAAGAATGTGTTCATTTAATCCAATAAGACCACCGTCTTTAAATAGATATGAAGCCCATTCCTTTTCTTCACTAGCTGCCGAAAGAAAAATCTTGATAGCTTCTTCTTCAGACTCTTTGATAATTTCTTGAAAACCCTCACTTTTTTCTTTGCGAAGAATATTAATGATATTTTGAGTGATAGAAATGTGTACACCTTCATCTCTCTTAATTAAATCAATAATTTTTGCGTTTCCACACATTTTGGCGTTTTGTTCAAACGCAAGAGCACATGCGAAAGAAACATAAAAGCGAACACCTTCAAGAACATTAATATCTACTAAAGTAAGATATATTTGTTTCCGCAGATTATTTTCGTCTCTAAATTTCTTTTCAAGTGCATCATAAGATGAACACACTGAGTCTGCCCTCTTAAGAATTTCAGGATCTTCTAAAACAGAATCCATAATTTTTGAAGGTTCGGCGTACACATTCTTAATCAAATAGGTGTATGAGAAACTGTGTAGCGTTTCAAATCTTTCCCATTCTGTCATACATGCTTCTAATTCAGGACAACTTACGTATTGACGGACATTAGGAATGCCGCGAGCAATTACAGAATCCATCATTGTTTGAAACTTTAAATTAGAAGTAAAAATAAATTTCTCACTTTCTGTAAGATCTTTATAATCCGCACGATCCTTCGTAAGGTTTATTTCTTCTGGGTTCCAGTTAAATTCTCTCTGCTTAGTATACAAATCAATAAAAATTGGATATCGATTCTTATCATATCGTTGCAAAGATAAGCCTTCACCTAAGAAAAGAGGTTGTTCTAAAGTGTCTACGATTTTTTTATTTAGTACTGTCATTTACTGATATCCTCACTTAATGATAATAATAAGTCAAGGAAATTTTTATTATCTCCTAAATAACGAAAGGTTACAGTTACTTCGTTTTCAATTGGGAAACAAATAGGGTTCATTATAGTTTGACTATTACCAAATCCAAAATTAACATTTTGTGTTTCTGTAGAACCGCTATAATCAATGGATGAGACGGCAACCTTTTTGGATTCTAAATGACTTTTGAGTTTCGCAAAAAATTCATCATAAGTCATTTTAAATTCTCCAACACAAACTTAATCCACGCATGTTGTTTTTTTGTATCTTCTAGTGTCAATTTGATATTATATTTTATAATAAAATTTTGTAAAGTCTCAAATGCATTTGACCTTTGAGTGGGTTCAATTATCACTGAATCTTTTATATGGCCTTTTCGAATTGTTAATTGAGAAGCCTTATCAAACACAGTTTCCATTCCTGGTGGAAAAATATTTGCATTCTTGACTAATAAATATGGATAGTGATATTTAGTTTCGAATGCGTTATAAAGATATACATTTTTGTTTTTTAACCAATCATAATTTAAAATTTCTTGATTGATTTTATCTTTAGATTCTTTAGCAATTTTTTTCTTAACTGATTGTAATTTTTTAATTTGATCATCCAGATCATTTAATTGACCAACCAAAGATGTCGACATTTTCAAACCTTTCTAAATTGAACAAGCTCCACTTTCACATCTGTCAGATTCATGCGCTTCAGCACTATCATCCGGCGTATTGTTATAATACATTGTACGTAGTCCATACTTATACGCCAACATAATATCTTTAATTACTACAGATCGTGGAATTTTACCATCTGGATAATGTTGATAATTCAAATATGTATTAAAGCTAATACCCATATCAAACCAACGTTGCATTGCCGCTGCAATTTTAATCATATTTGCATTTGATGTAATATCCCATGCAATTGCATATTCATTTTTGTATCTTGGATAATTTGGTATAAGTACTTTTTTAATACCATTTTTTGCAGTTTTTTCTGTTAAAAATGAACGAATTGGTTCTATACCATTAGTAGAAGATTGACAGATTGATGAGCTTTCGCACGGCATCTGTGCTGTGACTGTGCAATTACGTAATCCATAATTCTTGATTCGTTCACGTAATTTTTCCCAGTCCATTTTATATGAAAAAGCAATGTCTTCTGGAACCAAATCACGATCAGTCGGCAATACACCCAAAGAGTAATCTACAGAATTAAAATCATCTGCGGCACCATGAGTTTCAGCCATTTCACAACTTGCAGAAAGCAAGTAATACTGCAAACGCTCGCACAGATCGTTCATTGCAGCAACAGCATCTGGGCTTTCATGATTCAGTTTCTGTGATGCTAGCCATGCGGCGAAATTAGTTACGCCAACTCCCAGACTACGTTTTCTTTTGCAGAAATTCGCAGCTGCCGTAAATGGATATTCTTGATAATCAATGACTTCATTTAGGATATATACGATCATTCTGCATACGTTTTCCAATTCATCGTCTTTAACCTGAAGAAGATTTACGGCAGAGAGGATACAGACACCTATTTCGCCATGTTGATCATGGATTGACTGCAGAGGTCTCACAGGCTGAAGAATTTCGCAATTATGAACTAATATATCATTAGCATAAAAATTATGATTATCTTTAACTGTAATATCAAAAACATGTTCTGTTTGCTTAAGTTTTTTTATTTTTAGCATTTATCATACCTAAAACCATATCTGGTCTTTTATCTTTTATGTGTATTAAATAATTACGGACACCGTCATTATACCACCGGCGACCCTTTAGTGATTTACTAATTTTTAAACGAGTTTTTTTAGAATAAGTATTTTTAGAATTATAAAAATCTATTTTATAGAATCTAATATTTTGTTTTTTTAATTCCTTTTGTACTTCAATAATAAAACTTTTAAATGATCCATTAAATCTATTTTTAGAAAATGTTTGAGGATAGCCTTCTCGGCGAGCAAATGCTTTCCATTCGTTGTATCCTAAACTTTTATTTGTTTTGAAGTATTCTACGGCTATTCGAATTAATTCTTGATCTGAATAACCAGAGTAATTTGGATTTTTATCTTTAGTAGTTCTGGCAGAAACTTTCTTTTTCCACTCTTTGAATTTACTTTTGGGGACTGACCACCCACCAACTCCACCTTTAGTCAAATTATAACCATGATTTGGGTTATTAGATTTAAATTTTTTGACATATCGTCGCTCTTTCTTTTGAGCTTCGGATAGAGAGGTTCCTGTATCTAAAACTTTTGAAACAATATGACACGCACCATGTTTCCGTATTGCGCGATAAAAATATGTATCGATGCCCGATTTAGCATTGGTAATATGTTTAATCAAACGTTTTTCCATAGTAAATCTAGTAAATCCAATATAGCTTTTATTGTTCAAAATATGTTGATAAATTGTATACATAATATCTCCTTGTTTGTGTATAATTACACATTTTAGAAGATATTTATGAAATTTTTCATCCTATATCTAAAACATCATCCTCTTTAAGAGATTCTGCCAAAACATATCCACGATTTTTAGTATAGATCTTATGATCTGGTGTACATCTAATTGTTTTACCAGATTTTTCATCCGTTATTTCTAAAATCTCCGCGTTGCGTCTGGTTAAACTGGCTGCTAAAATGGGTTGATAACTTATTTCTCCAGTTGCAACATTCTTAGACTTTGCTAAAATTTCACCATCTTGATTTAAAATATCTGGCAACTCTTGAATGGGAGCTTTGATTAATTCACCATTAACAGAAATGTCTACAAGAGTGTCACCAGTTAGGCAACACAAATTAGTCATTTGAACCGTATCTATCCACGGCGATTCATTAGCCTTGTCAATATTCATTATATAGATGCGGCCGGTTTCTAGTCTTTCTTTTGCAAGTAAAGCAATAAGATCTCTAGCTCTGATTTGTTTTTTAAGGATTCCGGTTTTTGATTCAAATTCTTCATACAATGCTTCAAAACTAGGTGTACCAAACGCCTCGTATAAGGCTTCGGCTTGGTGTGGACAGAATAAAGTGATTTCTTCATCATTCTTGATCCGTTCATAAAATACTTTTTCTAATTGTATGCAATAATCTAGTTTGCGTACCCGATTATCGTCTGTACCAGCATTATTTTTTAATACGATTACATCTTCGATTTCATAATGCCACCAAGGTACTGATACCGTTGCTCCGCCGCCACGTAATCCATTTTGACTAGTACTTTTAACTGTTGATTCCATAACCTTTAAGAAAGGAATTATACCAGTTGAAATAACTTCACTGTCTCGAATTGGTGATCCAATTGCTCTAACACGACCCATATTGATCCCAATACCACTTCTGCGTGCGGTATATTTACCAATCACGGCAGCGGTGGTAAAAATACTATCTAAACTATCTCCACAATCTGCTAACACACAACTGGCGTAATACCGCATTTTTGTGCGGACACCTGCAAGTATCGGGGTTGGTAGATTGATCTTAAATTGAGATAGCATATTATATGCTTGCTTAATCATACTCATACGATTTTCATAATCTTTAAATAAGATCATCGGAATGAGAATGTATACAAATTGTGGGGTCTCAAAGATTTTACCGGTTTTTTTATCTGCAATTAAATACTTATCGATCATTTGTTGAATACCGGCGTGAGTAAAATCAAAATCTCTATCATGCTTGATAAAACGATTGATTTTATGAATTTCAGATTCAGAATAATATTCTAAAATAATACTATCATAATTGCGGCGGTTACGTTTGATATGATCATATAGTCTAGGAGGATCACATTCGCCCCACACCTCTTTGCGAAGAGCAAAATTTCTTAACTTGCTAGCCACATATTGGTAGTTTGGATTTTCTTCTGAAATTAAATTATATGCAGACTGAATCAATACATCATGAATATCTTCAGTTCTAATTTTATCTGATATTGATAATTGTGCGTTCATACACACATCGCTTGCGGATACATTTTTAATACCATTACAAGCCCACTCAACAACTTGAGTTATTTTATCTGGATTAAAATCCTCCAGTTTACCATTACGCTTTTTTACTTTCACTAGAAGTTTCCTTAGTGTTCACTATAAATATTTCTAAATTATGTTTTTGTGCTAAATCAATCATATGCTTTGTACCTTTACTTTCACCGTCCCACAAAGCAATTAACGCGTCTCCACGAATAGCCATTTGTTCGTTTCTTCTATAACCAGCAGATTTACCATAGATATTCCATTTAGCTGGATATTGTTCCAATGGAATGTTGTTTTCTGCAGCATATTTTTCACCTAATTTATCTGCGCCATTGGCGGTACCAGAAAGGATAGTGCTAATTTCCCAATTGACTTTTGAAATAGCGTCTTCAAGAAGGTTAAAGTCATCAATACCTCTTGAGCCAGCAATAATTGTTCTCATATAAATTAAGTTATTCTACTTTCCATTTTTTAATAATGTCTGCTAATTTGATGAGACTTTCTTCTGTGTAATCTTCTTTATACGGAATACTATTAAGTTCTTCCTTATAGGTTCCATCATCATTAAGTGAATAATGGAACCCATTTTTGTTCAAAATTTTTAAAGCCTCATGTATATCTTCAATACACAATTCATTCTATTCCTTTGATGTTTTGATATTTACTATATTTGTCGGCGAGTTTGTTTTGTTCTCGCGGAACCCACTCAAATTCCACATTTAATTGAGCGGCAAGATCTTGTGCTTCTTTGAGCAATTTCTGAAGATGCGGCTGTTTACATTTAAATTCATTCTTAATTTGTTTAATAATCAAGTTTGAATCGCCGCGAATAATAATTTTTTTATCGCCGTGATTATCTATGCAATACTGCATTGCTTTTATAACGGCCGTATACTCTGCTACATTGTTTGTTTTATTGTCATTCTCACATATACCATTTTCTATGTAAGTCCCGTCATCTTCGATGACGGTGAACGCGTAGCAAGCAAATTCACCCGGATTTGTGGGCCCTACTGACCCGTCGAAATTAACAAGAATTGGGTGGGATGTCATTAAATTTATCTTCTGAGGTTGATAATGTTTGATTTAAGTTTGTCCAATATCCACCATCCGATGGAGAGGTTTGTGATACATCTATCGGAGGGTTTATCGTAATCTGATAATTTGGTGTTTCTTTTTCTAAAACTAAAGCAATATGATCCTTAATTACTTTTATTTGTTCTGGTAACAAACTCATCTGATTACTATGCTCCAAAGGGTCTGTTATTTCTAAATAACCCTGTAACCAATATATAAAATCACGTGACGTCATAAGTAATATCCCAAAAATCTGAAGCGTTATAAGTTAACGTTAATCCTATAACTCCAGTACTGCTGATTGTGTTTCTAGCTTGATGTTTTTTTCTATTTAAAAATCTATTTAAAATAAAACCGCATTCTTCACACTCTACTTTACTAGTATCTGCATGTGGCTTAAGTATACCCATACCACAAGCTAGACATTTTTGTTCTAATCTATCTTCCATATTATGCCTTAGTATTATACTTACGACTGAATGCAGTGTTTACATCAAGTCGTATTGTACACTGATAATTGTTTTGATCACACAACTTTTTGAATTCATCACAAACTTCCATATGTGTAATATTATCACTCATATTCCATGTTATAGAACCAGCTGGTTTTTTGTAAAACGGTACTGACAAACAATACAGACTGTGTAATTTTGCGCGATGCACAGAAGCATCGTCAAATACTTCGATAATATAAGGGTGATTCTTTTTAAATGATTTAGAACTTTGAAAAGACTTCATCATTTCTTCAGCTAACTTACGCGCTTTACTTTTCCGTGGAATAATGGAAAAGGGAACAAGAGTTGCTAATATACTAAATTGTAAAAATTTTCTTCTATACATATTTTATCCTTTCTTAAAGAATGAGCCGTCAGGGGATCGAACCCTGCATCAGAGAGTTGAAATTCTCTTTAGACACCATTGACTCGGCCCAATCGGATATCCTAAGACATCCGTTGTCGTCTTTCACGACAAATAGTTATTGCTGTTCTTGGTTCTTTTGGTTTTATTTTTTTAATATGAAATTCACCAAGATCATAAAGACGCATCACATTATATGCAATTGGACACACAGGACAATTACCAGTTTCGCCATAAGTACCATTACATGTCATGTTATAACATCTAGGACAAATAACAGCATCTGCTTTGCATTTATAGCACCATTGAGTTTTGAATACTATATGTTGAGACATTATTCCTCCAAAACGAATAGTTTTTTTAAGTTTTCAGCCATTCTATAACTTCTTCCTTTGTAAGTTCTTTGCCTAAGAATCGTTCTAATTTACGATGAAATCTATGCCGTAAATCAGATCTTTCATTTTCTGGTTTGCGTTTTGGCTCACAAAAAGATCTTGGTTTGTTTTTTAAGTAGGCCAGAACTAAATGTGCAAGACGGGACTCAAAACGAAGCGGTCCGCGTCTATGGACAGACAGTTGATTTTTTAAGATTCTGTCCTTGGTTTTGTGACATTTATCACGATTGATTTTGGCTTCTGCAGCCAGACTCTTTATATTTATTATAGCTTTTGTAATTGCGTTTTGCATGAGAAAATCTCCAAATAGTAGAAAAAAATAGAAACTTCAACATTCGTTGAAGGCAGGGAGATTTTTCGAGGCGGGCCTCTGCATTCATATGTAGGTAGTCATTTATTTACTCTCATGTGTATCAAAATGGTCGAATATCTATATCTGAATCATCTTCGTCATAATCATCACCCAAATAATACATAGATCCATATTGTTCTAGATCTGCAAGCATACCATATAGAGGTTCTTTATGCATTTTCCTAGATACTTCTTCTCTCATTTGGCGTCTAATTTTAGCATTCTCTTCTGCGTCTGACATGATAATCCTTTAATCGATTTTTATAAAATTCAGGTGCTCGGATTTGAACGTCCCAAACGTCGCGGGTTACCAAGTTACCCTACACCCGAATACTCCCCCAGAAAGACGCCAACCCCTCCTACCTCCAACATTACGTTGGTACTCTTGATGGCTATGAGCTATGGGTGATTCAAAAGTTTCCCCTTTGTGGAAGGCCACGTTAGAAGGGTAACGATATTACGGAAACAGGGATTCGAACCCTGACGATCTGCTTGGAAGGCAGACATGCTAGCCATTAAACATCATTTCCGCTAGTTAATTTTTCCTTCTAATCCAATATAAGTCCTATTATCAACTCCTCCAAGATGTGGATTTTCTGGAGGTCCGGGAATATACTTTCCTCTATATGATATAATGTCAATTTGTAAGTCTTCATGACGATTTCTTAAATTCTCTAAAAGACTATTTATTGCATTTTCAGTATCTTCAATATCTTTTCTTATTTCTTCAAGTGTCATGGGTTATATCCATAAAGTAAAATAGCCGTAGTCAGAATCGAACTGACCTAGATTGGCTTATGAGACCAATAAGTTCACCAGAACTTTATACGGCGGAACAGTGCCCGCCAAAGCGGGCACAGGATTATTTACAGCGTCGTTTCAAAGCGCGTTTCGTCAACTGCTTTGCTTTATCAACGCCAGCTTTTCGGATCAGGCTGCGAAATTCACCAGCATACTCTGTATTTTTCAGAGCTGAAGTCACTTTTCGTCCAGAAACTTCATCTTCGGCGAATTTTTGCATGAGACCCTTAACATCATTACTAAATAAAAGGTTCCAATTAGTCATCTTGTTTTTCTTCCTCTTCTTTTTCTTCTTTGGACTTACCGCCCACAAAATCAAATGCATCACAAGCTAACACAAACTTGTAATTTTTACGGCCCTCGGTTTCCCAAACTTCTTCTTTAAGTTGACAATCGGCCGAAATACAAGATCCTTTATGCCCATACTGAGCAATCACTTCAGCATGTTTTCCCCAAAATTCAATATTCATAAAGACGGTTTTACCACGAGCTGGACAAGCAATTCGTGTTGAAACCAATGCAATATTATTTTGGCCAACATACTTAAGATCTGGATCTTCGACTAGATTTCCTACACAGAATGTTCTAATCATTTCTTTCCTTTCGATAAAAATTATTACACAGAAATCATATACTATTTTAAATTAACACCGAAAATTAGTGTAATTAATAGTGACTCACTTTAAATTTACATGGAGATTTTAATATGGCTGTTCTAACTTTCAATGGTGGCCCCAATAACAATGGTGGCGCTTCATTAGGATTTGGTACAGGTGATGGAGCTATCACAATGACAAATCCCGCCATTCAGCCAAATGGCGTAAAAACATACCATTCTGCTTCAACCGCTTTGGTTTTTGCTGGTGGTACGGCAAATTATTTTGAAAATCCAATGGTCTACGGACATGTGACTTCTTTGAATGGATCTAGCAAGAATCTGGCTCATACGAGTGCTCGTTCTAGCTGGCCTCAGTATCACACTTCGATTTACGGCTATAAGACTGGTATCACGGCAATTGATATTGTCGCTGGAACAGTTACTAAGGTTGCAGGTTATGGGACTCGTTATCCTCTGACCGCTACTGGTGACACTGACGATAACGTAATTGATAGCATTGCTTCACCTTATTCGGTTCCGGCCAATCTAACTTACTTAGGTGGAACCGGCCCCGTCACTACTACCTATAGCATCTATCAATAATTTTGAGGTCAAAATTTATGGAATTTTTGAAGAAATTTCTAAAATCGTTCACGACGAGAGTCGATGATGATTCAGAAACAGGAAAAGTAAATGGTACGGACGTAGCTAAGGTTCTTAGAACCGCGACTTATGTTGGTCTAGCTGCAGGTTTAACATTTCTAATTGATCCTTCACAATCTGGAGTTTTCGCTGAATATCAGGGTGTTGCAGTAATTGTTCTTACTGGACTTTTAGAATTTGTTAATAAATTAGTTAAAAACCACAAATAGGAATTTGTAATGCAAGAAATTATTTCTTGGATTACGGAGAACAAAGATATAGCGGGCATAATGCTAATTGTGCTCGCTATTTTATTGCCACCAGTCTTTAATAAGATCAAAGGCAAACTCCCTAATCCATTAGAGTGGCTAAAGAAAAAAGATTTTGATTTTGATATTCTTTCAGAAGAAAAAGATCAGGTTTCCGAAACAGAAAGAAAAGATTTTGATTTTGATATTCTTTCAGAAGAAAAAGATCAGGTTTCCGAAACAGAAAGAAAAGAT